>ENA-UOVV01000651-UOVV01000651.1-compost-metagenome-genome-assembly--contig:-NODE-651-length-37432-cov-15.515424_pt1 | contig 37432 bp, 37 predicted proteins | sample MGYA00238155_ERZ761577 | MGnify/ENA primary metagenome ERZ761577 (study PRJEB28898, sample SAMN06268775) | compost metagenome | isolation source: Emeryville, CA | place: USA:Emeryville, CA | collected... | reverse complement strand
GGCCGCGCTTCAATGTGCTGATGCGGGACGACAAGTCGTTCCCCTACATCCTGCTGACCGGCGATCACCCCTCCCCCGGCATCTTCAAGCATCGCGGCGCGCGCAGCCGCAAGGGCGACTATTTCGGGCCGTTCGCGTCGGCCGGCGCGGTCGACCGCACGATCAACTCCCTGCAGCGGGCGTTTCTCATCCGCACCTGCACCGACAGCGTGTTCGAGAGCCGCACGCGCCCCTGCCTGCTCTACCAGATCAAGCGCTGCTCGGCCCCTTGCACCGGCGAGATCAGCCCCGAGGACTATGCCGAACTGGTCGCCGAGGCGCGCGATTTCCTGTCCGGCCGGTCGAGCTCGATCAAGGCGCAGATCGCGGCGGCGATGCAGGATGCCTCCGACGAGCTCGACTTCGAACGCGCCGCCGTCTACCGCGACCGGCTCACCGCGCTGTCGCATGTCCAGAGCCACCAGGGCATCAACCCGCAATCGGTGGAAGAAGCCGACGTGTTCGCCATCCACCAGGAGGGCGGCCAGAACTGCGTGCAGGTGTTCTTCTTCCGCACCGGGCAGAACTGGGGCAACCGCGCCTACTTTCCGAAGGCGGACGCCTCGCTGGAGGCCGGCGAGGTGCTGGGCTCGTTCCTCGCCCAGTTCTACGACGACAAGCCGACGCCGAAGATCGTCCTCCTGAGCCATGCGGTCGAGGAGCAGGAGCTGCTGACGCAGGCGCTGTCCACACGGGCAGGCCACAAGGTGACGATCAGCGTCCCGCGCCGGGGGGAGAAGAAGGACCTGACGGACCATGCGCTGCAGAACGCGCGCGAGGCGCTGGGCCGGCGGCTCGCCGAGACGTCGTCGCAGGCGCGGCTTCTCGAAGGGCTGGCCGCGACATTCGGCCTCGCCCAGGCGCCGCGCCGCATCGAGGTCTACGACAATTCGCACATCATGGGTACCAACGCCGTCGGCGCGATGATCGTGGCCGGGCCGGAAGGCTTCGCCAAATCCCATTACCGCAAGTTCAACATCCGCTCGACCGACATCACCCCCGGCGACGATTTCGGCATGATGCGCGAGGTCATGCAGCGGCGCTTCTCGCGTCTGGTGCGCGAGCATGGCGAAGAGGCCGCCGCGGAAGCGGAAAGCGCGGACGAGATGCCGGCCTGGCCCGACCTCGTGCTGATCGACGGCGGACAGGGGCAGATGAGCTCGGTGCGGCAGGTGCTCGACGAGCTCGGCATCCGCGAGCGCGTGACGGCAATCGGGGTGGCCAAGGGCGTCGATCGCGACGCCGGGCGCGAGCGCTTCTTCATCGAGGGGCGGGAGCCCTTCATGCTGCCGGTGCGCGATCCCGTGCTCTACTTCATCCAGCGCCTGCGCGACGAGGCCCACCGTTTCGCCATCGGCTCGCACCGGGCGCGCCGGCGCAAGGAGATGGTGAAGAACCCGCTCGACGAGATCGCCGGCATCGGGCCGGCGCGCAAGCGTGCCCTGCTCCACCATTTCGGCACCGCCAAGGCGGTCAGCCGCGCGGCCGTGGAGGACCTTCTTTCCGTCGATGGCATATCGGAATCGATGGCGCGGATGATCTATAATCACTTTCACGAGACCCGCCTTTAGGTCCGGCTGCGCCGACGGCGGCGCCGCGACCGGGTCCGACCGGCATGGAGGCATTTGATTTGACTGCAACCGCACCGGAGGCCGGCAAGACGGAGAAGCGCGCCTTCAACCTTCCCAACATGCTGACCTATGCGCGCATCCTGGCGGTGCCGCTGGTGCTGCTGTGCTTCTATCTCGAGGGCCGCGTGCGCCCGACCGACTTCTGGCGCTGGGCCGCCTTCGGCATCTTCGTGGTCGCCAGCATCACGGACTATCTCGACGGCTATCTGGCCCGCATCTGGAAGCAGACCTCCAATATCGGCCGCATGCTCGACCCGATCGCCGACAAGCTGCTGGTGTCGGCGGTCCTTTTGCTCCTGGCCTATGACCGCACCATCGACAAATGGTCGCTATGGGCGGCCGTCATCATCCTGTGCCGCGAGATCCTGGTCTCCGGCCTGCGCGAATATCTCGCCGGCCTCAAGGTTTCCGTTCCGGTGACACGGCTGGCCAAATGGAAGACCACGGTGCAGCTCGTCGCCATCGGCTTCCTGCTCGTCGGCCCGGCCGGCGACAGGCTGATCGGCTATGCCACCGACACCGGCATCGTGCTGCTGTGGATTTCCGCCATCATCACGCTCTATACCGGTTACGACTATTTCCGGGCCGGGCTGAAACACATCATCGACTGACCATGAAGCTGATCTATTTTGCATGGGTGCGCGAGCGGATCGGGCGATCCGAGGAAGAGGTCGAACTGCCGGCCGAGGTCCGGACCGTGCGGCAACTGCTCGACTGGCTCAGGACCCGCGGCCCCGAATACGAGGCGGCGCTGCAATATCCCGAGGCGATCCGCGTCGCCATCGACCAGGAGCACGCCGGCCACAAGGAAAGCCTGGCCGGCGCGCGGGAGGTCGGGCTGTTCCCGCCGATGACGGGCGGTTGAGGCGATGGACGCGCCGACGCCCGTCAAGCCGGACATCCGCATCCAGCACGCCGATTTCGATGTCGGCGCCGAGATCGCGGCGGTCTCCGCCGGGCGGGCGGATGCGGGCGCCGTCGTCTCCTTCACCGGGCTTTGCCGCGCCGAGGAAGGCCGGCTGGCGGCGCTGGAGCTGGAGCACTATCCCGGCATGGCCGAGGCGCAGGTGGGCCGCATCGCCGATCAGGCCGTCGCGCGCTGGCCGCTCCTCGCGCTTACGGTGATCCACCGCGTCGGCCGCATCGCCGCCGGCGGGAACATCGTGCTGGTGGTGGCGGCGGCCACCCACAGGCAGGCCGCCTTCGAGGCGGCGAGCTTCGTAATGGATTTCCTCAAATCCGAGGCGCCGTTCTGGAAGAAGGAACATCGCCGCGACGGCCGCGCGGGCGGCTGGGTCGAGGCCGCGCATGCCGACGAACAGGCGCTGGAGCGCTGGCGGTAGGCCCCGCGCCGGCTGCCGGCTGCGGCCGGGCGCCCGGCGCATGAAAAAAGGCCGGGGCGAGCCCGGCCTTCGCCAGCATCGGGATCGGCCAGGTTCAGCCGACGATCTCGATATCGGAGAACCAGAAGCGGATTTCCTGGGCGGCCGTGTCGGGCCCGTCGGAACCGTGGACGGAATTCTCCCCGATCGACAGCGCGTGCACCTTGCGGATCGTGCCGTCCGCCGCCTTTGCAGGGTCGGTCGCGCCCATCACCTCGCGGTTCTTCGCGATGGCGTTCTCGCCTTCCAGAACCTGCACGACCGTAGGGCCGGAGGACATGAAGTCGACCAGCTCGCCGAAGAACGGCCGGTCCTTGTGGACCGCGTAGAAACCCTCGGCCTCGCGGCGGCTCATCCACACGCGCTTGCAAGCCACGACCCGCAGGCCCGCCTCCTCAAGCATCCTGGTGATCGCGCCGGTGAGGTTGCGCCGGGTCGCGTCCGGCTTGATCATCGAAAAGGTACGCTCGATCGCCATGAGAAATCCTTCGGGAACGATTTTGGTGAAGTGGCGGCTCTATAGCGGCGGCCGGCAGCTCTGTGAAGGGGGCATGCGGGCGCGGCCGGCGGGTGTCGGATGCCGCCGGTTCGTGGTAAGGGCGGCGCAGGAACAGCGGGCGAGGCGACGGTGAAGCAGCATTTCGAGATGATGGCCGCCTACAATCGCTGGGCGAACCGGTGCGTGTTCGACGCTGCGGAGCCGCTTCCGGTTCCGGACCTGGAACGGGACATGGGCGCCTTCTTCCGCTCGATCCTCGGCACGCTCAACCATATCCTGGTTGCCGACCGGATCTGGATGCGCCGCTTCACCGGCCAGGGCGAGGCGCCGGCGCGGCTCGATGCGATCCTGTTTCCGGCTTTCGGCGCGCTCAAGGTGGCGCGCGAGGCCGAGGACGAGCGGATCGCCGCCTGGATCGGCGGCCTCGACGAGACGGCGCTGGCCGGGCGCTTCACCTACATGACGACGACGGACGTGCGGGTTGTGTCGCAGCGGCTGGCCCCGGCGCTCGCCCATTTCTTCAACCACCAGACGCATCATCGCGGGCAGGTCCACGCGATGCTGACGGCGCTCGGCCGCCCCTCGCCCGCGCTCGACCTCATCTATTTCCAGCGAACGCCGGGCGGACTGCCGTTCGCCTGAGCGACGGCCGCCGGCCGCCTCCCGGTTAACGGCGCGCCAACCATAGGGCGCGCCGGCATGCAACCTCATGCCCGTGCCACGCGTCTCAACCCCGGCGGGAAAGCTGCCTGGGAGACGGGGTCTACCAGAGGAGTGTCTCATGCGACCGATCCTGAAGATTGCGACCTTCACTGCCTGCGCGACACTGGCGCTGGCGACAGCCGGCACGGCATCGGCACAGGACATCGGCATCGGGGTCGACCTCGGCGCGGCCGACGTCAGCGCCAACGTCTCGACCGGCGCCGGGCTGTCGGCCGACGTCGATGCCGGCATCGGCGGTTCGAACGGCGTCAGCGCTGCGGTCGGAGCCGATATCGGCAACGGCGTCGACGCGGCCGCAACCGCCTCCATCGGCGGATCGGGCGGCGTAAACGCGAATGCCGGTCTGGGCGTCGGCAACGGCGTGAACGCAAACGTCGCGGCCAGCGTCGGCGACGGGATCGACGCCGATATCGGGATCGGGATCGGCGGCACCTCCGCCGTACCGGGAACGCCGGGGACCCCTGGCACACCCGGAACGCCGGGAACGGGCGGCACGTCCGCGGGGTCGCCGCTTCCGGCGGTCGTCGCCGGCATGTCGGGCAAGGAAATCGCGCAATACCGCAAGACCTGCGCGACGGTGACGGCCAATCCGGACGGCTTCGACATGCAGCTCGTCCGGCTGTGCCGGCTGATCGCCGCGGCGCGCTGAACGGCAGGGCTGGCGGCCCTCACGGGCCGCCACGCCCGGCGCCCGGAGGGCCTTGCGGATTTCTGGACAAGCGGGAGCGAAACTGGCAGGAAGCGTGCCCACGCAAGACAAGCCGGCGGGCGCGATCGTGCTTCGGACCTTCTTCATCCTTCTCGTTCTTGCCGGCGCCGCACTCGGCATCGGCTATCCGTTGCTGGCCGGCAACGCCGCCGGATACCAGCTCGGCCTGTGGCGGGTCTACGACCGGCAGGCCGGCTATCAGCCGGCCGAGGCCGAGCTGTCGCCCTCCGACGCCCCGGTGATCGTCAGCCTCGAGGTGACGACGACCGGGCCGGCGAAATTCGAGCGGGGCACGCTCCTGACGCTGACGGCCGACACCGGCGGCAGGACCGTGCTCGCCCGCGCGCTCGACTTTTCCGGGGCGCATTCGACCATCGTCAACCCGCAGACGGGTGCCCGCGTCCATGTCCTCGAAGCCGGTCGGATCGAGGAGGTGGACGGTGGCGCCTATGTCTTCACCACGGGCCCCGGGGACACGCCCGACGACGCCGTCGCGACGGTGGTGCTGAAACTGGAAGGGGGCAGCCTCGGCGTCGACCCGCGGACCACGCCGGCCGGCTACGGGCTCATGGCCATCGGGCTGGTCGGGCTGATCGCCAGCTTCGGCCGCCGGCGGCCGGCCAACCCCAATTCGAGCCCGCCGCCACGCAAATGGGGCCGGGATCGCTGAGGCCGGGGCGAGCCGCTTCCTCCTACAGGTCGCCGAAATCCCCGCCCCGGCCCTTGCCGGCGGCGAAGCGTCCCGCCCCCGCGATCCCTTCGGCGCGGAAGGTGTCGGCACTCCTCCACTCCGACGCGAGCGCCTGCGGCAGGTCGAGCGACCACTGGCGCAGGGCCGAAGCCCGGTCTGCGCGCAGGCAGCCCTGCGGGAAGCGTGCGATTTCGCGGGCAAGCTCCAGCGCGGTATCCAGCGCCCGGCCGCTGGCGCAGGTCCGGCTGGCAAGGCCGATCGACAGGCATTCCGCCGCCTCGACCTTGCGGCCGGTCAGGATCAGGTCCATCGCCCGGCCATGGCCGACGATGCGCGGCAGCCGCACCGTCCCGCCGTCGATCAGCGGCACGCCCCAGCGGCGGCAGTAGACGCCCATATAGGCCGTCTCCTCCATCACCCGCATGTCGCACCACAAGGCGAGCTCCATGCCGCCGGCAACGGCGGGGCCAGCAATCGCCGCGATCACCGGCTTGGACATGGCCAGCCGCGTCGGCCCCATCGGCCCCTTGCGCGGCTGGTCGTCGGTTCCGTCGAAGGAAGGATCGAGAGCATGCTCGGCAAACCACTCGTCGCCGACGCTGCCCGACGCGGCCTGGGCAAGATCGAAGCCGGCACAGAAGCTGCCGCCCGCGCCGGTGAGCACGGCGACCTTGCGCGCAGGGTCGCGGTCGAAGGCGACGAAGGCGCGGAAAAGCGCGTCCGCCGTCGCCATGTCGACCGCATTGCGCACCTGCGGCCGGTCGATGGTGACGACGGTCACGTCGTCATGGTGGTCCACGCGAATGCTCATTCCGCCATCGCCTCCTCATATTCGGCAGACAGGGTAAGCCACGTATCTTCATACTCGGCAAGCGCGGCTGCAAGCCTCGTCCGTTCCCTGGACAGCTCGGTGGCGCGCGCCGGCTGCCTTTCATAGAGGCCGGGGGCCGCAAGCTCGGCCTCGATCCCGGCAATGCGGCTGCGCGTGCGCTCGATCAGCCCCTCCGTCGCCTTGATCTGCCTGGCCACCGGCTCCATCGCCGCGCGCTTCTGCGCAGCCTCGCGGCGGCGGTCGGCTTTGGAGGCCTTGTCGGCCTCCCGCTTCTCGCGGCGGTCGACCGACTGGCCGGTGATCAGTTGGCGGTAGTCGGCCATGTCGCCGTCGAAGGGCGCGACGCCGCCATCCTTGACCAGCCAGAGCCGGTCGGCGGTAGCCTCGATCAGGTGGCGGTCGTGCGAAATCAGGATGACGGCCCCCTCGTAATCGTTGAGCGCCCGCATCAGCGCCTCGCGGCTGTCGATGTCGAGATGATTGGTCGGTTCGTCGAGGATGAACAGGTTCGGCCCCTCGAAGGCGGACAGGCCCATGAGCAGCCGCGCCTTCTCGCCGCCCGACAGGTCCCTGGCCGGCGTGTTCATCTTCTCCGTCGCCAGCCCCATCCGGGCGGTGCGGGCGCGCACCTTCGCCTCCGGCGCGTCCGGCATCAGCCGGCGGACATGCTCGTAGGCGTTCTCTTCCGGGCGCAGGTCGTCGAGCTGGTGCTGGGCGAACATCGACACCTTGAGGCCGGGCGCCAGCGTGATCGTTCCCTTCTCGGCCTTCAACCTGCCGGCCAGCAACTTGGCGAAGGTCGACTTGCCGTTGCCGTTGGCGCCGAGCAGCGCGATGCGGTCGTCATTGTCGATCCGCAACGTCAGCCGCGACAGCACCGGCTCGCCGGGCCGGTAGCCCACGGCCACGTTCTCCATCGCCACGATCGGCGAGGCGACCGCCTTCACGGGATCGGGAAAGCTGAACGGCGTCACCGTCTCGTCGATCATCACCTCGACCGGCTTCATCTTCTCCAGCGCCTTCAGGCGCGACTGGGCCTGACGGGCCTTGGAGGCCTTGGCCCGGAAGCGGGCGACGAAGTCCTCCATGTGCCTGCGCGCGGCGTCCTGCTTGGCGCGGCTTTTTTCGAGAAGCTCCATCTTCTCGGCGCGCTGGCGCTCGAACTGGTCGTAGCCGCCGCGCCAGTAGGTCAGCTTCTTGTGCTCCAGATGGACGATCGAGGTCACCGCCCGGTTGAGCAGGTCGCGGTCGTGCGAGACCAGAAGCACGGTGTGCGGATAGCGGGAGAGATAGTTCTCCAGCCACAGCGTGCCTTCAAGATCGAGATAGTTGGTCGGCTCGTCGAGAAGCAGCAGGTCCGGCTCGGCAAACAGCACCGCGGCGAGCGCGACGCGCATGCGCCAGCCGCCGGAAAAGCTCCGCGCCGGCCGCGCCTGGGCCCGTGCGTCGAAGCCGAGGCCGGCGAGAATGGTGGCCGCCCTCGCCTCCGCCGAATGGGCGTCGATGTCGGCCAGCCGCGTCTGGATCTCGGCGATGCGGTGCGGATCGCGCGCATGCTCGGCCTCGGCGAGCAGCGCGGCACGCTCGGTGTCGGCGGCGAGCACGATGTCGATCAGCGGCTCGTCGGTGCCCGGCGCCTCCTGCGCGACCTGGCCGATACGCGTGTTCCTCGGCAGCGAGATCGCGCCGGTCTCGGCCGAAAGCTCGCCCGAGATCGCGCGGAACAGCGTGGTCTTGCCGGCGCCGTTGCGGCCGACAAGGCCGGCCTTCGCCCCCGCCGGCAGCGACAGCGAGGCATGATCGATCAAAAGGCGTCCGGCGATGCGAAGCGACAGGTCGGTGATGGTCAGCATGGCGCGGCGTTAATGACGGAGGCGGCCCCGACGCGCAAGGGGCTGGCCCGGCGCATGCCGCTTGCTTATTGTGCCGAGGCTGCAGCCGGGCCGGCCGTCGCCGGGAACGCGTGCGCGTGCGCCGCGTTCATTCCGACTGTACCGGCCGATGAACCGAAGCCGCAACGGAGACCGCCCGCATGACCAGCAACGCCGCCGAATCCGCCACGTCCGGCTCCGAAGCGATCGACGCGAGGATCGCGGCGCTGGACGACTGGCGCGGCGCGTTGCTCGCCCGCCTGCGCGCCACGATCCTGGCGGCCGATCCGGAAATCTCCGAGGCGGTCAAATGGCGCAAGCCCTCGAACCCGCTCGGCGTCGCGGTCTGGGAATGCGAGGGCATCGTGTGCACCGGCGAGACATACAAGGACAAGGTGAAGCTGACATTCGCCGCCGGCGCCGCCTTGCCCGATCCGGCGGGCCTGTTCAACGCCAGCCTCGGCGGCGGCACGCGCCGGGCGATCGACTTCGGCGAGGGAGCCGCGGTCGACGAGGCCGCGTTGACGGCGCTCGTCCGCGCCGCGGCGGCGCACAACAGGGACAAGGCGAAGCGCAAGGCAGCGAAGAAGGACTGAGGCGTTGGCAATCAGATCGCAATCCGGTGGCCCCAAGCCCGAAACGGGGAAGGTCAAGCTGCTTTCGGGCGGCAATCCGCAGATCGCCAAGGGCGACGGCGACGCGCCCGTCCAGGCCTATATCGCGGCGATGCCGGGCTGGAAGCAGGCGGTCGGCCGCCGCCTCGACGCGCTCATCACGCGCGCGGTCCCCGACGTGAAGAAGGCGGTCAAGTGGAATTCGCCGTTCTACGGAGCCGGCGACGGAACATGGTTCGCGAGCTTCCACTGCTTCGACCGCTACGTGAAGGTCGCCTTCTTCAAGGGCGCGGCGCTCGATCCGCCACCGCCGGTAAGCTCGAAGCAGAAGGACGTCCGCTATTTCCACGTCCACGAAGGGGACGAGGTGGACGAAGCCCGCTTCGCGGACTGGGCGCGACAGGCCAGCCGCCTCCCCGGCGAGAGGATGTGAGCGGCAAGCGCGGGCTCAGGCCTTCCGCTCCCAGCGCCGGTCGGGCCCCTGTTGCCAATAGGTGACGGCATGGCCGGCGGCCTTGAGCTCCTTCCAGTGCCGCCGCGCCGCCTCGAGCTGAGCCTGGTCGTGACCGTCGAACAGGAAGACCGCGCGCTCATAGCTTTCGAGCGGCGGCGGCTCGGCACCGTCGACCATGAAGCGGATCGCGGCGCCGTTGGGGTTTGCGCCGGCAACGGTCAGCAGCACCGGCTGGTCGCCGGCATGCGGCTCCCGGTCGGTGCCGTGCGCAAGGAAGGAATCGTCGCGGAACGTCCACAGATGCTGGTCGAGCGCGTCGCGCCGCTCCTCGCTGCCGGCCTGCACGACCGCGCGCCAGCCACGCGCCAGGCTCCGCTCGAGCAGGCCCGGAAGCGCATCCTCCAGGGTCGATTCGGTGAGGTGATAAAACAGCACCTCGGCCACGCCGCTCACCTCTCGTAATTGTCGCGCACCAGACGGTCGAGCAGACGCACGCCGAAGCCGGAAGCCCAGCCCTGGTTGATCTCGGTCGCCGGCGAGCCCATCGCCGTGCCGGCAATGTCGAGATGCGCCCAGGCGGTGTCCTTGACGAAGCGCTGCAGGAACTGCGCGGCGGTGATCGAGCCGCCGTAGCGACCGCCGATATTCTTCATGTCCGCGTTCTTGGAATCGATCAGCTTGTCGTAGTCGGGACCCAGCGGCAGGCGCCACAGCCGCTCCTGCGTGGCAAGGCCCGCCGCCAGCAGCCGCTCGGCCAGCTCGTCGTCATTGGCGAACAGGCCGGCATGGTACTGGCCGAGCGCCACCATGACGGCGCCGGTCAGCGTCGCCAGGTCGATGGCGACGGCCGGCTTGAAGCGGTCGATGCAGTACCAGAGCGCGTCGGCGAGCACGAGACGGCCCTCGGCGTCGGTGTTGAGAACCTCGATCGTCTGCCCCGACATGGAGGTGACGATGTCGCCCGGCCGCTGCGCGTTGCCGTCGACCATGTTCTCGACAAGGCCGATGACGCCGATCGCGTTGACGGCCGCCTTGCGGGCGGCGAGCGCGTGCATCAGGCCGGTGACGGCGGCGGCGCCGCCCATGTCGCCCTTCATGTCCTCCATGCCGGAGGCCGGTTTGATCGAGTTGCCGCCGGTATCGAAGACGACGCCCTTGCCGACGAAGGCGACGGGCCGCTTCTTCTGCGCCGCGCCGTTCCATTGCATCACGGCAAGCCGCGGCGGACGGGCCGAGCCCTGGGCGACGCCGAGCAGCGCGCCCATGCCCAGCTTCCGCATCTCTTTTTCGGTCAGGATCTCGACCTTGACGCCGAGCCGGCCCAGTTCGCGGGCGCGTTCGGCGAATTCGAGCGGGCCGAGCAGGTTGGCCGGCTCGTTGACGAGGTCGCGCGCCAGCAGCACGCCCTGCGCGACCGCCTCGACAGCAGCGTATTCCCGTTTCGCCGCCGCGGCCGAAGCGCAGACGAGCGTGACGGAGACCTTGCCGGCGGCGGTGCCATTGGCGTCGTTGTCGTCCTTCTTCGTCTTGTAGCGGTCGAACCGATAGGCCCGCAGCAGCATGCCGAGCGCGAAATCGGCCGCCTCGTGCGGACCGGCCGCGCCATCCGGCAGGTCGAGGAAAACGGTCGCCTTCCGCGCCTTGCCGAGCTGCCCGGCTACGGCTCCGCCGAGCCGGACCCAATGGTCGGGCTGCGGCGCGGCGGGGTCGCCGACGCCGCCGACGACGATACGGTCGGAGCGCGCGCCCTGCGGCGCAACGATCTCGGCAAAGGTCCGCACCTTGCCCGTGAAGGCGGCGATGCGGAAGGCGCGCTCCAGCACGCCGGCCGGGTCGACGGCCGCGGCCGCGGGCCCGAGCCTGCCGCCTTCCGCGGCAAGCAGGATCGAAAGCTCGTCGGAAGGCTTTGCTGAACGGGCGAAACTGATTTCGATGGTTCTTGGCATGTCTGCTCCGGCTGGCGGGCGCCAGAAAGGTGGGATAAGGCGGCGCATGCGCTCGCGCCGCCGCCACGGCAGCCCTACACCATGGCCGATGGCCGAGCAAACCGGTTGCCGGGGGCGGCCGCCGAAAGCCCGCGCATCCAGGGCGCCGGCCGGCGCCTGCCCGTTTGCTATTGGTTAAGTATGCTTGTTGGGCCAATGTTAGCCATTCTTCGGGCATAGCAAGGCGGGGACGAAGATGGTGGTCGATCCGCAAAAGCCGCTGCGCCCGGCATGGCCACCGCCTGTTTTTCCGCGTGCAACGACCGGGCCGCAATGAAGCTGATCGAGCAGTATGTCTTCCGCAGGGCGCTCGCGCTGACAGTGCCGGCGCTGCTGGTGACCACCGGCATCCTGCTGACGACGCAGCTTCTCATCCATGTCGACATGGTGACGCGCTCGGCCGACGCGGCCATGAGCTTCGGCATTCTCGCCGCCAGCCTGATCCCAACGATCGCGCTTCTGGTGGCGCCCTTCGCCCTGCTGACGGGCGCGATCCGCACGCTCAACGCGATGAATTCCGATTCGGAGCTGGCCGTTCTCGAGGCGGCCGGCCGCGCTCCGGCCGCCACCGGCAAGCCGATCGTCGTCCTGTCCGCGCTGGTGGCGCTGGTAAGCCTGGTGGCGACCCACACGGTGGAGCCATGGGCCAACCGCAAGATGCAGGACACGATCACCGCCGCCAGCACCGATCTCATCCGCTCGGCCGTGCAATCGGGGTCGTTCATCCCCATCCGCGGCAAGCTGTTCGTGCAGATCGGCCGGGAGCTGCCCAATGGCGAGCTCGGGCAGATCGTCATCGTCGATACGCGCGACGCCGCGACCCAGGTCATCTATTACGCCAAGCGGGGCGCGCTGACCCAGAGCGAGGACGCCACGCTGTTCGTGCTTGCCGACGGCGAGGTCCATCGGCGCAACAACAACGACCGTTCGATCTCGATCATCTCGTTCGCCACGACCACGCTCGACTTCTCCCAGCTCCTCGGCCAGGCCACGCGAGGGCAACGGCCGGAGGAGCTGCCGACCTCCTACCTGCTGGCGCCGCCGGCCGACGACGCGGTCGCCAAGTTCAAGCCGGCGGAGATCCGCCGCGAGATCAACCGGCGCTTCACGGAATGGCTCTATCCGCTGGTGTTCGGCATCGCCGCCGTGTTCTTCGTCGGCACCGCGCAATCGAGCCGCCAGCAGCAGCCGCTGCGGATCGTCGCCGGCATCCTGATCGTGCTGGTCCTTCGCGCCGGCGGCTTCTTCACCCTGGCCGGCTCGGGCGACAACCCGACGCTCGCCCTGCTCGCCTACGCCCTGCCCATGACGGCGATCGCCGTGTTCGGCACGCTCGTCATGGCCAGCCGCGCAGCCCCCATGCCGAACGGCGCCATCCGCACGATGGACGGCATAGGAAACGGGCTCTCGGGCGTGCAGGCGGCCATGAAAAGGCTGAAGGGCGCCGCCCGGCGCGGCCGGCGAGGCCAGCGATGACGCCGACGCTCTCGCGCTACCTGTTCCGCCGCTACCTGATGATGATCCTTCAGGTTCTGGCAGCGATCGTCGCGATCGCATATCTGGTCGACTTCACCGAATTCGCCCGCCGGGCCGGCGGCTGGCCCTCCTATACGGTCGGACGGGGGCTGTATCTTTCGGCCATGCGCATGCCGATGATCGTCATGCTGGTCTGGCCGTTCGTCGCGCTGATCGCGGCGATCGGCGTGCTGATGTCGCTCAACCGGCGCTACGAGCTGGTTGTGGTGCGCTCGGCAGGGGTGTCGGCGTGGCAGTTCCTGGCTCCGATGTGCGCGGCAAGCCTCTTCGTCGGGACGATCGCGGTCGCCGTGGTCAACCCGCTCGCGGCATGGTCGCTCGAGACCGTCGAGGAGCTGGAGATGACCTTCCGCGGCTGGACGCCGGATCGCTCGGACTCGCTCGCCATCCCGTGGTTCAGCCAGGATGCCGGCGACGGGGGCATCACCATCATCGGCGCCGACCGCACGGCCCGGCACGGGCAACTGCTCGGCGACGCCGTCTTCATGGAAATCGACGCAAACGGAAATGTGATCGCCCGTTACGACGCGCGCACGGCCACGCTGGAGGCCAATCACTGGCATCTGGAAGACGTCGGCAAAACCGGCAGCGGCCGCCGCAAGGAGACGCTCGATGCCGTCGACCTGCCGACGGTGCTGCGGCCGGAATTCGTCGAGCAGCAGCTTGCCGCACCCCAGGCGACGTCGGTCTACGAGCTTCCGGGCAAGATTCGCGTGGCGCGCGCGCTGGGCCTGCAGGCGAACCGATTCGCCATGCAATTCCATTCACTTATCGCCTTGCCCATGCTGATGGTCGCGATGACGCTGATCGCCGCCACCGTCTCGCTCCGGTTTGCCCGCATGGGCCAGTCCGCGTCGGTGATTCTGGGTGGCATCCTCGCCGGGTTTCTGCTTTATGTCGCCTTGGTCGTCTTCACGGCGTTCGGCAATGTGGGGTTCGTGCCGCCGGTGTTGGCTGCTTGGGTGCCGGTCGTGGTGGCTATGTTTTTCGGGGTGACTTTCCTGCTGCACAGGGAGGACGGCTAGTGGGGGTTGGGACGGCGAACCGTCGAACGACCGCGATGCTGATGCGCCTGGCCGGCGCAACGGCGCTCGCGCTCGTTGCCGGCCTGCCGCTATCCCTGCCCCAGCGGGCGGAGGCCGCGGTCGTCGCCAATGACGGCCAGATGCTGCTCGAAGCCGACACGCTGGTCTACAACCAGGACACCGACATCGTCACGGCGGCCGGCAATGTCCGCATCGAATACAGGGGCATGAGGCTCGTCGCCCGCAAGGTCGCCTTCAACCGCAAGACGGCACGGCTGATCGCCTCCGGCAATGTCGAGCTCGTCGACAGGGACGGCACCCGCCATTTCGCCGACGAGATCGACGTCACGGACGATCTCGCCCAAGGCTTCGCCAACGCCGTGCGGACCGAAACGACCGACAGGACCTATTTTGCGGCCGAGAGCGCCGAACGCGCGGATGGCGACGTCACGACATTCAATTCCGGCGTCTACACGGCCTGCGAGCCGTGCGAGGAAAACCCCGACAAGCCTCCGATCTGGCGCATCAAGGCGACCAAGATCATCTGGAAGGGCAAGGAAAAGACGATCCGCTTCGTCAATCCCCGGCTCGAGCTGTTCGGCCTGCCCATCGCCTGGTTTCCCTTCCTCGAGGTCCCCGACCACACGGTGAAGCGCAAGTCGGGCTTTCTGTCCCCCGGCTTCCATTTCGGCAACCAGGTCGGGTTCGGCGTCTCCGTCCCCTATTACTGGGCGCTTTCGCCGACCTACGACCTGACCACCACCGTCACGGGCTTTACCCAGCAGGGCTTTCTGGCCGATGCCGAGTGGCGCCAGCAATTCGACAACGGCAGCTACAGCATCCGCGCCGCCGGCATCTACCAGCTCAACCCCGGCGCTTTCAGGCGCGGCACGGTCGACGCCGCCAACACCTGGCGCGGGATGATCGGCACCAAGGGCGCGTTCCGGATCAACCCGCGCTGGACCTTCGGCTGGGATGCGATGGTCCAAAGCGACAACAATTTCGCCTATACCTACCGTATCCCCGGCTTCCACACCTACAACCGCCGCGACGAGGTCTATCTGACCGGCCTCAACGACCGCAATTATTTCGACCTGAGGGCAAGCCGGTTCACCTTCCAGGAGGAAAACCCCGCCGCCCCGGTCTCGGCGGTGCAGCCCCTGCTGGCCCCCGGCCTCGACTACCGCTACACGCCCGGCACGCCGGTGGCGGGCGGCGAGCTGACGCTCAGCGTCAACGCGCAGAACCTCTATCGCTCCACTCTGTCAAAATCTGTGATCGCTCCGCTGCCCGGGCAGCCGAAGCCGAATCCAGATCCGAACAAGACCACCGAGGTGAATTTCCCCGGTGTCGCCGGCTCCACCGGCCGGCTGACTGCGGAAGCCGAGTGGAGACGCAGCTTCATCGCGCCGGGCGGGCTGATGCTGTCGCCGATGCTGGCGCTGCGGGGCGACGCCATCTACGCCAATCTCTCCGCCGCAACGACGAACGATATCGCGAAGACGACGATCGCCGGCGCGCCGGTGCCGAGCGACCTGCGCTCCGCCTACTGGCGCTACATGGCGACGGCGGGCCTCGAAGCGCGCTGGCCGATCCTGTTTTCGACCGCAAATTCGAGCCATGTCGTCGAGCCGGTCGCGCAGGTCTTCGCGCGGCCCGACGCCCCTTACGGCGCGACGCTCGGCATCCCCAACGAGGATGCCCAGAGCATGGTGTTCGACGCGTCTACGCTGTTCGAGCGCGACAAGTTCTCCGGTTACGACGCGATCGAGGGCGGCGTGCGCGCCAATGTCGGGTTCCGCTATTCGGGCTCGTTCGCAAACGGATGGACCACGCATGCGGTCCTCGGCCAGTCCTATCACATCGCGGGGCTGAACCCGTTCGGCGCACCCGACCTCGTCAATGCGGGCGCCTTTTCCGGGCTGGACACACCGGCTTCGGACTATGTCGGGCTGGTGGGCGTGGCGAGCCCCCGCGGCGTCTCGCTGTCGGCCGGGGCCCGGCTCGACGAGGCGACGCTGGAGCTGCGCCGCCTCGACGTCAGGGCCGGGGCGGCAGTCGGCCCGGTCTCGCTGTCGAGCAGCTATTCCTATATCCAGAAGCAGCCGCTCTACGGCTTTTCCGCCGACCGCCACCAGGTGACGGTGGGGGCGACGGCGCGGGTCTCCGAGAACTGGCGGCTGTTCGGGTCCGGCACCTATGATTTCGCGGCAGGCCGGCTGTTGCAGAACGCGATCGGCTTCGCCTATGACGACGAGTGCTTTTCCTTCACATTCACGGCATCACAGACGCGCAGTGTCGACGCTAAAGGCACGACGACGACCAACAACGCATTCGGCTTCCGCCTGTCGCTGCGCACGATCGGCGAATTCGGAGAGACGACGAGCGGTCTTGGCTTCTAGGCCACCGTTTTGCCCCATAAATGGGGCATGGACCTTCGGCATGGCTTCTGCCAGCCTCGGAAAAACGGGAATTTCTGCATGAAACTCGGGTTCAAACGGCTGTTGAGCGTCGGCGCCATGCTGCTGACCGTGCTCCTGTTGCCGCTGGCGGGCATGTCGTCCGCAGATGCGAGCGAGATCAAATATATCGTCAACGGGACGCCGATTACCAGCTTCGACATCCAGAAGCGGGCGGCATTCCTGTCCAAAGTGCAGCAGCGCTCGGCGAAGCCGGCCGCGGACGAGATGATCGACCAAGTGCTGTACGGGCAGGAGATGAAGCGGCTCAACATCACCGTCGCCGACGCGGAAGTGAACCAGGCCTACAGCAACCTGGCCTCGTCGAACGGCATGACCCTGAAGCAGCTCACCTCCGCGCTCGCGTCGGTCGGCACGTCCGGCGACCACGTCAAGGATTTCATCCGCACGCAGATCGGCTGGGGCCGGGTCCTGACGGCGCGGGCCCAGGCGACCGGCGTCAACGAGAAGGATGCCGTCCGGCGGATGCTGAAAAGCGCGCAGAAGCCGAGCACGACGGAATACGTGCTTTATCAGGCCATCTTCGTGATACCCGCCCGGGAGCGCTCGAAGCTTCTGGCCAAACGCAAGCGGGAGGCCCAGCAGATCCGCGACCAGTTCGGCGATTGCGAGACCCTGCGCAATCATCAGGTGAAGGGCATGATCGACGTGACGGTGCGCCCTCTTGGCCGCATCCTGGAGCCGGAGCTGCCGCCCGACTGGGCCGACCTCATCAAGGCCGCCAAGCCGGCCGGCGCGACGAAGGTGCGCGAGACGCCGCGCGGCATCGAGTTCATCGCCATCTGCTCCTCGCGCACCGCGAGCGACGACAAGGTCGCGCAACTGGTGTTCCAGATGGAAAACGCCAGTTCGGGCAACAGCTCGCTCGAAGAGCTCGGCAAGACCTATACGCAGGAACTGCGCGCCAAGTCACAGATCCTGAAGCGCTGAAGGCCGCGGCCGGCCGGCGCGTTGCAGCGCGCCGGCGGCTGGTCTATTGCCTGCACGGATGAAACCGCTCGCCCTCACCATCGGCGACCCGTCCGGCGTCGGCCCCGAGCTCGCGGCGGCGGCATGGCGCGGCCGCGCCGACTACCGGCTTCCGGCCTTCTACCTGCTGGCGGATCCCGCCGTGGTATCGGCTCGCGCGCGCAGAGCCGGCATGGAGACGCCGATCCGCGAATGTGCACCGTCCGAAGCCCCGGATACCTTTGCGCAGGCGCTGCCTGTCGTGCCGCTCGCCCATCGCATGACGGACATGCCGGGCGTTCCGGACGTCGCCAATGCGGACGGCGTGATCGAGGCGATCGACCGCGCCGTCGACGACGTGCGGACCGGTGCGGCGGCGGCGATCGTCACCGCCCCGATCGCCAAGAAGACGCTCTACGACGCCGGCTTCGGCTTCCCCGGCCATACCGAATATCTCGGACATCTGGCGTCGACGCGGTTCGGTGCCGCGGCAACGCCGGTGATGATGATCGCGGGCCCGGAGCTCAGGACGGTGCCGCTGACCATCCACATCGCCCTTTCGGCGGTGCCGGCGGCGATCACGCGCGAGGCGATCGAGGCGACCTGCCGGATCGTCGCGGCCGACCTCGCGCGCCGCTTCGGGCTCGTCGCGCCCCGCCTCGCAGTGGCCGGGCTCAACCCGCATGCCGGCGAGGACGGCGCGATGGGCCATGAGGACCGCGCCGTGATCGCGCCCGCGATCGCGGCCTTGCGGGCCGAAGGCATCGACGTGCGCGGCCCCCTGCCCGCCGACACGATGTTCCATGCCCGCGCGCGCGCCGGCTACGACGTGGCGATCTGCATGTATCACGACCAGGCGCTGATCCCGGCCAAGACGCTCGCGTTCGACAGCGCCGTCAACGTCACGCTGGGCCTGCCCTTCATCCGCACCTCGCCCGACCACGGCACCGCCTTCGACATCGCCGGCAAGGGCGTTGCGCGGCCCGACAGCCTCGTCGCCGCGCTCAGGATGGCCGGTGAGATGGCGGCGCGGGAAGCCGGCCGCGCATGAGCGCCGACGGGCTGCCGCCGCTGCGCGAGGTGATCGAGCGCTTCGGCCTGCGCGCAAGGAAGGAGCTCGGCCAGAACTTCCTCCTCGACCTGAACCTGACCGGCAAGATCGCGCGCGCGGCGGGGCCGCTCGACGGGGCGACGGTGATCGAGGTGGGCCCCGGCCCGGGCGGGTTGACGCGGGCGCTCCTGGCAAGCGGCGCGGCCCGCGTCGTCGCCATCGAGCGGGACCCGCGCTGCCTCGGGGCGCTGGCCGAGGTCGCGGCCCGCTGGCCGGGGCGGCTGGAGGTCGTCGAGGGCGACGCGCTCAAGGCCGATTTCGGCGCGCTGGCCGCCGGCGCGTCCGACGTCCGGGTGGTCGCCAACCTGCCCTACAATATCGGCACGCAACTGCTGGTGAACTGGATCGCGTGCGCCGACTGGCCGCCCTTGTGGTCGCAGCTCACGCTGATGTTCCAGAAGGAGGTGGCCGAGCGGATCGTGGCGGCGCCCGGCACCGACGCCTATGGGCGGCTCGGCGTTCTCGCCGGCTGGCGCACGCAGGCGAGGATCCTCTTCGACGTGCCGCGGCAGGCCTTCACGCCGCCGCCCAACGTCACCTCCTCGGTGGTGCAGATCGTCCCGCGCGCCGCACCGCTTCCGGCGGACCTGCGCGCGCTCGAGCGCGTCACGCAGGCCGCGTTCGGGCAGCGCCGCAAGATGCTGCGGCAAAGCCTCAAGGTGCTGGGCGGCGAGCGCCTGCTTGCCGCGGCGGGGATCGACGGCACCCGGCGGGCGGAGACATTGTCGGTCGAGGAGTTCGTGCGGCTGGCCAACGCGCTATAGGCTCCGTCAGGGCGCCGGCGCGGGTGGCGGGTGCATCTCCTCATAGGCGCCGCTGATGAACATTTCGAGAAACCGGCGGCCGGTGCGGCGGCTGGATTCCTGCGCTGCGTCATAATTCGCGACGGCCTGCTGGCGCTGCCTGAAAAGCTCCAGCGCGCGGCGGGCATAAGGCATCGTGCCGGCCGTGGAGCCGGTCTTGTCGACCACCATGCGGATGGCGGTCGTCAGCACGTTCTCGGCATTCTGCGGCGTGGCGCCGGGCATATCCGCATAGGCGGCGGCTGCTTCCAGCACCGCGTTCCCGTCGGCGCCGTCCGGCTCGCCACCGCCCGCCTGCAGCGTCACGACGGCGCCGCCATATCTGGCCAGGGCCGCATTCAACGCATCGCCGGAGGCGCGCGCCTGGGCCTCCGCATCTGCGAACGTCTTTTGCGCGGCGTCGAAGTCGTCCTGCCCCAGGGCCAGCGCCGCGCGCTGCGACAGCACGCTGAAGCGGTTCTCCTGGCTGACGGCGAAATCTTCCGCCGTGTCGAGCGCGGCGATGCTGAGCTGAAGCTGCCCGGCCAGCGCCGCCTGACCCGCGATCTCGCTGAAGATCGACCACGGCAGGTTCCAGGTATCGCGATCCTCGGTGATCGCAGGAATGAGGCGAGCCTTGGAGCGTCCGTCCCAGGGCTCGACCGAGAGAAGATCGGCCGCGCGCCGCAGCGCCGACATGGCGAGCTCCCGCCGCCCCTCGAACGCGTAGGCCATGCCCAGCGCCCTGTGGGCGCGGGCGTTCTGGTAGGCCACGTCGATCCGCTTCAGGTTCGTGCCTTCTGGAAGCATGCCGCGCGAGGCCAGCATGATCGCGGTCTGGGTGTCGTTCTGGCGGTAGGCCTCCTCCGCCTTCTCGAGCAGGTCGATGGAAAGCTGCACCGCCGACGGCAGTTGCGCGCCGTCCGCGCCTGCCGCCTCGGCCCACGTCTTCGCCGCAGCCTCCAGGTCGGCGCGATGCTTCGGGCTGAAGCGCTCGCCCATCCACACCGCGGTGATCGTCACCGAATCGATCGCCTCCTGGTAGCGGCCGAGCTCCGCCAGCGCATAGGCGCGCGAGACGAGCAGCGAGTTCTTCATGTCCTCGTCCGGCTGCGGCGCGTTGAGCAGCAGCGCCAGCCCTTCGTCGGCGAGCTGCAATGCGAAGGCCGGATTGCCGTCATAGCGCGTCAGGTCGGAATACATCGCATAGACGATGCCGAAATCCGCATCGAGCTTGCCGTCATGGGCAGCATCGCGCAGCAGCCGGCTGAACATGGCGCGCGTTTCGGGATAGTCGTTGTTCTTCCTGAAGGTCTCGAAAATCTCCTGCACCGCCTCGAACGGATCGATGTGATGCGCCGCCACAGCCCCGGCGGGCAGGGCAAGCAGGCAGGCAAGGAAGAGTGCTGGCAGCCGGAGCCTCAATAGCCGCCCTCCCCGACGATGACGAAGGGCGCCCAGGCGGACGGATGCGCCAGCGAGGGATCGCTTTCGTCCTGCATCAGCGACAGCATCGACTGCTGCAACGCCTCCGAGCGGCGCAGCCGCGCGCCGCCGGCGCGCAGCGCCGCCAGCGTATCGGTGGTGAGCCTTGCGGCCGCGTCGTCCCGCACCGGCCAGTGCGAGACCAGGATGGCGCGCGCGCCGGCATAGAGGAAAGCCCGCGCGAGGCCCGACAGGCCCTCCGCATCCGGACGGCCGTCGCTGCCCGCCGTGTTGCAGGCGGACAGGATGACCCATTCCGCCGAAAGCTTCAGCCCGGCGACCTCCGAGGCCGTCAACAGCCCGTCATCCGTCGGGGTGGCGAAGTCCGGCGGGGTGAGCACCAGCGCCGGCTCGGCAAGCCCCTCGAGGTCGCCCGACAACAGGCCGTGGGTGGCGAAGGCCAGAATGTCGGTGGCGGAAAGGTCGGCGCTCTTCACCGCCGCCTCGGTGGCATCCGCCGCCAGCAGCACGTCCGCAGGCCCGGCGCCGAGCACGCCGGCCAGCCGCCTCAGCTCCGGTCCCGTCTGCGGCAGGGGCGCGAGATCGCGCACGGCCTCAACATCGGCGAGGCTCCCCCGGAAGAAGCCGCCGGTGGCGGCATCGGCCACCTGGACGGCCGGCCGCTGGCCGCCCAGCACCGGGGCGCCGTAGCCGCGGAAGGGGCTGCGCGGCCCCTCGCCGCGCAGGGCAGGGACGGCGCGAATCACGCGCAGGCTGTCCACCGAGGGCAGCGTCGTGAAGGCGTAGCGGCGGGCCAGCCATTCGGTCTCGCGGAAGGCCCGGGGGTCGGTGTCCTCGCCGTGCGGCTGGCTGGAGACGAGGACGGACAAAGGCAGGCCCGCCAGCGGACCGTCGGCGACCACGAAGACGTGCCTCGCATCGGCGAGCGCATGCTCGACGGGGTAAATCAGCTCGAACCAGAGAAGCTGCGCGCGGGTCCGGTCGAAGCGCGGCAGCCTCGGGCCTCCCTCCGCCGGGGCCGCGAGCGAATCCGCACCGCGCGTGGCGGCATCCGGATCGAGCTGTGCACGCAGGAAGGCGACATCGTCGGCAAGCGTCGCCGCGCCATATCCGGTGCGGGTCCAGGCGGCGGCCGTCTTGCCGATCGCCCAGACGAAGACATGATCGCGGCCGGACAAGGCCAGCAGAAGCCCTTCGTCGGGCTCCAGCAGCGCCTGCACATCGGCGATCGACAGGGGGGCAGGACTTGCAAGCTCCGCATAGCGCGGAAAGTCCCGCTTCAGCCGGATATCGATCTCGCCGATCTCGGCGCGCAGGGAATCGATCTCCCCGCGAAGCCCGACGACGCGCGCTTCGCCACCTGCTTGCGCGAGCGCCTGCGCAAGCGCGGCTTCGGTCTGTTGGACCAGCGCCGCAAGGTCCTGGCGCTCGCGCACCAGCGCCGCAAGCTCCGGCGAACCGGCCGCAGCGCGCAATCCGAGCTGCTGCAGCGCATTTCCCGCCGACGAAAGCAGCGCCCATTGCGCCGCTTCGAAACCGTCGTCGATCGCACCGCCGGGCTGGGCGGGCGCGGGGCATGCAAGGGAAAGCGCGCAAACAACCGCGCAGGCGACGCGCCGGGCAAGCCGCATCCACAGACCGGCGATGTCGATGGCAACGCGCACCATCAGCCCCTTAGCCCAATACGCCCTCGCATCTGGTGCCGCGCGAATCGAGCAGCTTTGTGGCCGGACCGGAGGCCGGTCAGGCGCCGTCGATCTTCTCGTCGAGCAACCCGGTGACGAAGGAAAACAGGCCCGGCCGGCGGTCGCGCCGCAACCGCTCGGCGGTCACGATGCACTTCACCGCGTGGAAGGCCCGGTCGAGATCGTCGTTGACGACGACATAGTCGTATTTGCGCCAGTGCTCCATCTCGCTGCGGGCGTTCCTCAGCCGCGCCTCGATGACGTTCTGCTGGTCCTCTGCCCGGCGCATCAGCCGGGCGCGCAGCTCGGCCATCGAGGGCGGCAGGATGAACACCGAGACGACGTCGGCCGGCATCTTCTCGCGCAACTGGTCGGCGCCCTGCCAGTCGATGTCGAACAGCATGTCGCGCCCCTCGCCCATCGCGATCTCGGCCGGTTCGCGCGGGGTCGCATAGAAATTGCCGTGCACCTCCGCCCATTCGAGAAAGGCGTCGGCCTCGCGCAGCCGCTCGAACTGGCGCTGGGTGGCGAAATGGTAGTGGACGCCGTCGATCTCGCTGCCGCGGCGCGGCCGCGTGGTGAAGCTGACGGAGAGCTCGAAGCCCTTGTCCTCCTCCAGAAGATTGCGGGCGATGGTCGACTTGCCGGCGCCGGACGGCGAGGACAGGACCAGCATCAGCCCGCGCCGGCTGATCGTATCGGAGGCTCGCTCGGCCATGTCTACTCCAGGTTCTGCACCTGCTCCCGGAACTGATCGACGACCGCCTTCAGCTCGAGGCCGACCGCCGTCAGCGTGGCGGCGTTGGACTTGGAGCACAGCGTGTTCGATTCGCGATTGAATTCCTGTGCGAGGAAATCGAGGCGGCGGCCGGCGGGGCCGCCCTGCGCAAGCAGGGCTCGCGCGGAGGCGACGTGGGTGTCGAGCCGGTCGATTTCCTCACGGATGTCGGCTTTCGTCGCAAGGAATGCCGCTTCCTGATGAAGGCGCGCCTCGTCCAGCGCCGGAGACGCATCGAGGAGGAGCTTCACCTGCTCGGCCAGCCGGGCGCGGATCGTCTCGGGCTCGCGGGCCGGGTCGTCGGCAGCGCGGCGCGCAAGCGCCGCAATCGCGTCGAGCTGCCTCGACAGGACAGCGCCGAGCGCCTCCCCCTCCTCGCGGCGCGCCGCCTCCAGCGCATCGAGCGCGGCGTCGAGGACGGCGAGGATGTCGGCATCGAGCCGCGCCCGCTCCTCCTCGCCCATCGTATCTTCCGGCAGCTCCAGGACCCCGCGCAGCGCCAGCAGGCCATCCGCGCTCGGCGGCGCGCAGTCATATTGCTCCACGAGCCGCTTCGCGAGACCGGCGAGATCGCGCAGGAAGACGTCGTTGACCACCGGCTGCGCCAGCCGGTTGCCGGTCGAGAGCGAAAGGCTCGCCTGCACGTTGCCACGCGCGAAGCGGCGCTGGATCCGCTGCCGTGCCGCGGGTTCGAGACGCTCATGGCCGGAGGGCAGGCGCAGGCGGGCTTCAAGGCCCTTGCCGTTGACGGAGCGCAGCTCCCACGCGATCGCCATGCCGTCATGCGCGCCCGTCGCACGGGCAAAGCCCGTCATGCTCTGCAAAGCCATCGTGCCTGTCCCCTCACCCGCAGCGCGGCCTTCCGGCGCGCCGCGGCCCGGCCCCCTGCTAGTCGCTGCGCTGCTCCGGCTGCGCCTTGCCGTCCGCGGCCGCCGCCTTCGCCGCCTCCTCGCGCTGCTTTCGCTCGAAAGCGCGCAGGCGCGCGACATTCTCGTTGTGCTCCTCCAGCGTGCGGGCAAAGACATGCCCGCCGGTGCCGTCGGCGACGAAGTAGAGCTCGTCGGTCTGCGACGGATTGGCCACCGCCTCGAGCGCGGCGCGGCCCGGATTGGCGATCGGCCCCGGCGGCAGCCCGTCGATCGTATAGGTGTTGTAGGGCGTCGGCGTATCGATGTCGGAGCGGTAGATGGGCCGCCCCTCCGGCCGGCCCTTGCCGCCGAACATGCCGTAGATGATCGTCGGATCCGACTGCAGGCGCATGCGCTTCTTCAGGCGGTTGATGAAGACGGCGGCCACGCGCGGCCGCTCGTCGGCGCGGCCCGTTTCCTTCTCCACGATCGAGGCGAGCGTGACGAATTCGTTCATGTCCTCGAGCGGCAGGCCGTCGACGCGGTTGTTCCAGATCCGCTCGACCAGAGCCTTCTGGTCGGCCGTCAGCTTGTCGATGATGTCCTGCCGCTTGGCGCCGCGGGTGAATTTCAGCGTATCGGCCGCCAGCGAGCCCTCTTGCGGCAGCGCAGCCGGCATCTCGCCGTCGAGCTCCTCCGTCGCGGCGATGCGCTGGAAGGCCTGCTCGACCGTCATCCCCTCGGGGATGGTCAGCGAATACTGGACCGACTTGCCGCTCTGCATGAGCTCCATGATCTCGCGCATCGAGGCGCGCGGGCCGATCTCGTATTCGCCGGCCTTGAGCGTGACGCCGTCGCCATAGGCGCGCAAGCCGAGACGGAAGATGCGCGCATCCGAGATCATGTCCTGGCGCTCGAGCTGGGCGGCGATGTCGCCGCTGCTGGTGCCGGGCTTGACGAGAATGGTGCCGGTATGGGCGAGCGGGCCGGGCTCGTCGAACTCGCGCTTGCCCAGATAGACGAACAGCGCGGCGGCCAGCGTGACCAGCACGACGGCCGAGAAGACGAAATTGAGGAAGACGACGAACTGGTTTCGCGACTGGCGCGAGCGCCGCGCCGGCGGCGGCGTGCCCGCTTCGGGGCGCAGTGCCTCGCTGGCCGATTTGGGAACGATGAGCCGCGGCGGCTCCGGTCGGGACGGCACGCTGCCAGGCTGGCCGGGGGCTGGGCTGTTCGTCTCGGTCATCGGCGCGGGGCTTCTTCCTCTTGCATCGACGCGACTGGCGCCTGATCGCCTGCTGCGCCGGACAGTAGCGGCGAATATGGCAAAATTGTCGGCGGCCGGCTCACGGCAGCCGGCGGCTCAGCCACCGTAGCGCTGGAAGACCAGGGATGCGTTGGTGCCCCCGAAGCCGAAGGAATTGGACAGCGCCACGTCGATGCGCCGCTCGCGCGGCTTGTGAGGAACCAGGTCGATCTCCGTCTCCACGGACGGGTTGTCGAGGTTGATCGTCGGCGGCGCGATATTGTCGCGAATGGCGAGCAGCGAGAAGATCGCCTCGGCCGCACCGGCCGCGCCCAGCAGATGCCCCACGGACGATTTGGTCGACGACATCGAGACGTTGGGCGCGTGGTTGCCGACGACACGCTCGACGGCGCCGAGCTCGATCGTATCGGCCATGGTGGAGGTGCCGTGGGCGTTGATGTAGTCGATATCCGACGGCATCAGCCCCGCCCGCCTGATGGCAGCCGTCATGCAGCGGAAGGCGCCGTCGCCGTCCTCGGACGGCGCGGTGATGTGATAGGCGTCGCCCGACATGCCATAGCCGACGATCTCGCCATAGATCTTCGCCCCGCGCGCCTTCGCATGCTCCAGCTCCTCGAGCACGACCACGCCGGCGCCCTCGCCCATGACGAAGCCGTCGCGATCCTTGTCATAGGGGCGCGAGGCCCTTTGCGGCTCATCGTTGAAGGCCGTGCACAGCGCCCGGCAGGCGCAGAAGCCGGCGATGGACAGCCGCGTGATCGGCGATTCGGTGCCGCCCGCCACCATCACGTCGGCATCGCCCAGCGCGATCAGCCGCGAGGCGTCGCCGATCGCATGCGCGCCGGTCGAGCAGGCGGTCACGACCGCGTGGTTCGGCCCCTTCAGGCCATGGCGGATCGAGACATGGCCGGAAGCCAGGTTGATGATGTTGCCGGGGATGAAGAAGGGGCTGATGCGGCGCGGGCCGCGCTCTTTCAGAAGCACCGCATTCTCGGCGATGCCGTCGATGCCGCCGATGCCGGAACCGATCATCACGCCGGTGGCGCAACGATCCTCCTCGCTCTTCGGCTCCCAGCCGGAATCGGCCAGCGCCATGTCGGCGGCGGCGATCCCGTAGGTAATGAAGTCGGCGACCTTGCGCTGTTCCTTCGGCTCCAGGAACGCGTCGGGATCGAATGCAGCCTCGCCTTCGCGCGGGATGCTCGCAGCGATCTTGCAGGGAAGATCCTCGGTCTCGAAGCCGCCGATCCGCGTCACCGCGGAACGACCGGCCAGCAACTGCCGCCAGGTATGCTCGGCACCGAGGCCGAACGGAGACAACAGGCCGATGCCCGTGACGACGACACGTCTCATCGCAAGCTCTCCCGAAGCCGGCGCCGTTCCGGCCGGCGCCGCCATCTCCAGTCGATCAGGCGGTCGCCTTGTCGATATACTTGACCGCGTCGCCGACGGTCAGGATCGTCTCGGCCGCATCGTCGGGGATCTCGACGCCGAACTCTTCCTCGAACGCCATGACCAGTTCCACCGTGTCGAGGCTGTCGGCGCCAAGATCATCGATGAAGCTCGCCTGCTCCGTCACCTTTTCGGCGTCGACGCCCAGATGCTCGATCACGATTTTCTTCACGCGCTCTGCGGTATCGCTCATGTCAGAACCCTCGACTTGCGTTGTCCGGTTTTGGTTAGCCGCACGCCTGCGGCTAATCAAGCTGAAAGATGCTGCCCCTCACGGCAAATACCGAAAGCGCAGGCGGCGGCACCGGAAGCCCGTGAACGCGTGGTTTCCGCGCCGGCTCACCGGAGGTCGCGCCCGACTACACGAGTTTGCGGCCCCTTCCAAGGCCAAAACCGCCGGGCCACTCAGATCATCGCCATGCCGCCATTGACGTGGATGGTCTGGCCGGTGACGTAGGCGGCCGCATCCGAGGCCAGCCAGAGGACGGCGGAAGCGATCTCGTCGCCCGTGCCCATGCGCCTCATGGGGATCGCCCCCATGATCGCTTCCTTCTGCTTGTCGTTGAGCTTGTCGGTCATCGCCGATTCGATGAAGCCGGGCGCCACGCAGTTGACGGTGATGCCACGGCTCGCAACTTCCTGCGCCAGCGATTTGGAGAAACCGATCATGCCGGCCTTGGCGGCGCAGTAATTGGCCTGGCCGGGATTGCCGGTGACGCCGACCACGGAGGTGATGTTGACGATGCGGCCGCGGCGGCGCTTCATCATCGGCGCCGTCAGCTCGCGCGTGAGCCGGAAGGCGGCGGTCAGATCGACCTCGAGCACGGCGTCCCAGTCCGCGTCCGACATGCGCATGAACAGGCCGTCGCGGGTGATGCCGGCATTGTTGACCAGAATGTCGACGCCCTCCAGATCGGCCTCCGCCTTCTGGCCGAGCGCCTTGACCTCGTCGCGGCTCGACAGGTCGGCGGGAAAAAGCTTCACGCGGCTGCCCAGCTCGCCGGCCAGCGCCTCCAGCCTTTCGACGCGCGTGCCGTGCAGGCCGACGGTCGCGCCCTGTGCGTGCAGCATCCTGGCGATCGCCTCGCCGATGCCTCCGCTCGCACCGGTGACGAGCGCCTTGCGGCCGGTCAGATCGAACATTTCCTTCGCTCCCTTTGTCGAGCACCCCCTTGGCAAGGGAGAGGTCGAGAGTTCATTCAGCCGAGCGCAGCCAGCGCCGCCTCGACGTCGGCCGGCGCGCCGATACTGGCCGTGGCGATCTCGCGGTCGATCCGGCGGGCAAGGCCCGACAGAACCTTGCCGGCGCCGACCTCGTAGAGCGTGGCGACGCCGTTGGCGCCGAACCATTCCACCGTCTCGCGCCAACGGACCCGGCCCGTCACCTGTTCCACCAGGCGGGCCGCGATCTCGTCGGCATCGCTCAGCGGCGCCACCGCGACGTTGGCGACCACGGGAACGGCCGGTGCCTGCATCGCCACCGTCGCCAGCGCCTCGCGCATGGCGTCCGCGGCCGGCCGCATCAGCGCCGAGTGGAACGGGGCGGAGACGGGCAGCATGAGCGCGCGCCTGGCGCCGCGCGCCGTGCAGGCGGCCGCGCCGCGCTCGACCGCGGCCTTGTCGCCGGAGATCACGATCTGCCCGCCGCCATTGTCGTTGGCGATCTGGCACACACCGCCCGCGGCGGCCGCTTCGGCGCAGGCGGCCTCGACGCCGGCCTGGTCGAGCCCGATGATCGCCGCCATCGCGCCCTTCCCGACCGGCACCGCCGCCTGCATGGCGTTGCCGCGGATGCGCAGCAGCCGCGCCGTGTCGGCAAGCGAGAACGCACCGGCGGCGCAGAGGGCGGAATATTCGCCGAGCGAATGGCCGGCGACATAGGCGACCCGGCCTTTCAGCGCGAAGCCACGGGCCTCGAGCGCGCGCATGGCGGCCATCGAGACGGCCATCAGCGCCGGCTGGGCGTTGGCGGTCAGCGTCAGCGTCTCCTCCGGCCCCTCCCAGATCACCTTCGACAGATTCTCGCCAAGCGCCTCGTCGACCTCCTCGAACACGCGGCGAGCTTCGGGAAAGGCGTCGGCAAGGTCCTTGCCCATTCCCACCGTCTGGCTGCCCTGCCCCGGAAACGTGAATGCGATCGACATGAGGGTCCTCCGGGCGGCGCTGAGGTTCACCGGCCGCCGGGTTCTGGTTGCGCGAGCCGGCCGCGTTCGTCAAGACCATGACGGGCGCCGGCGGGTTCCCGGCTGTCAGGATTGTGGCGGAGGCCGGCCGCAACGGCTGGAACGCGGCGGGACGGCGCCTTATATGGCGCGGACCGCCGCATGCAGGCTTGCCCTGCCCTGCACGAGGACGAAAGCCCGCCCATGCCTCCGATCATCGCGATCTCTCGCCTGTCCAAGACCTATGCCGGGGGCTTCGAGGCGCTCAGGGACGTCAGCCTCGCGATCGAGGAAGGCGAGATCCTGGCCCTGCTCGGCCCCAACGGGGCGGGCAAGACGACGCTGATCTCCATCGTCTGCGGCATCGTCAACCCGAGTTCGGGATCGGTTCTAGTCGGCGGGCACGACATCGCCACCGATTTCCGGCGCGCCCGCGAGCTGATCGGGCTGGTCCCGCAGGAGCTGCACACCGATTCGTTCGAGAGCGTCAGGGCCACCGTCGCCTTCTCGCGCGGCCTGTTCGGCAAGAAGCGCGACGACGCGAAGCTGGAGGAAGTGCTGACCGCGCTGGCGCTGTGGGACAAGCGCGACGCCAAGATCATCACGCTGTCGGGCGGCATGAAGCGGCGCGTGATGATCGCCAAGGCGCTGATCCACGAGCCGCGCGTACTGTTCCTGGACGAGCCGACGGCCGGCGTCGACGTCGAATTGCGCAAGTCGATGTGGGAGCTGATCGGCCGGCTCAACCGGTCGGGGGTCACCATCATCCTGACCACGCACTACATCGAGGAGGCCGAGGCGATGGCCGACCGCGTCGGCGTCATCAACAAGGGCGAGCTGCTGCTGGTCGAGCAGAAGGCCGAGCTGATGCGCAAGATGGGCGAGAAGCTGCTGACGGTCGAGCTGCGCCAGCCGATCGCGGCGATCCCGCAAAGCCTGGCGCATCTCGGCCTGACGCGCGGGGCCGACGGCACCACGCTGACCTATCGCTACGACACCCATGCCGGACGAACCGGGATCGCCGCGCTGCTGTCGGAACTGTCGGCGGCCGGCATCACGCTGCGCGATATCTCGACCCACCAGAAATCCCTGGAGGACATCTTCGTGAACCTGGTGAGCGACAAGCCATGAACTGGTATGCGATGCGTGCGATCTATGCCTTCGAGATGGCGCGCTGGTGGCGCACCATCCTGCAGAGCATCGTGTCGCCGGTGCTGTCGACCTCGCTCTACTTCGTCGTGTTCGGCGGCGCGATCGGTTCGCGCATGGCCGACATAGACGGCGTTTCCTACGGCGCCTTCATCGTGCCCGGCCTGATCATGCTGACCATGATCACGCAAGGCATCGCCGTCGGCTCCTTCGGCATCTATTTTCCGAAGTTCACCGGCACGATCTACGAGGTGCTGTCGGCGCCGGTCTCCCATGTCGAGATCGTTGCCGGCTATGTCGGGGCCGCGGCCACCAAGTCGCTGGTGCTCGGCCTGCTCATCCTCGCCACGTCGACGCTGTTCGTACCGCTCCACATCGCCCACCCGGTCTGGATGGTAGCCTTCCTCGTCCTCACAGCGGTGACGTTCTCGCTGTTCGGCTTCATCGTCGGCATCTGGGCGGACAACTTCGAGCGGCTGCAGATCATCCCGATGCTGGTCGTCATGCCGCTCATCTTCCTCGGCGGCAGCTTCTATTCGATCGAGATGCTGCCGCCGTTCTGGCAGGCGGTCAGCCATTTCAACCCCGTGCTCTACCTGATCAGCGGCTTTCGCTGGAGCTTCCACGAAGTCGCCGATGTCAGCGTCGGCATCTCGGTCGCCGCCATCGCCGGCTTCCTCGCAGCCTGCCTGGCCGCGATCTGGTGGATCTTCAAGAGCGGCTGGCGGCTGAAGACCTGAGCGGGCGGCCTGCACCTTTCGTCAACCATACCGGCATGCCTTCAGGCGCACGCTGCAACCGGCTTCGGCGCCGGCGGTTTCCCCGGTTGTCACGGAGGTGGACCATGGCAGGCCATCCAGACCACGAGCGACAGGCCCAGGACACGCCCAGCCCTGCCGGCCAGGCCGCCGGGGATCGGCCGGGCGAGGCCGCCAAAGGCTACGGCCACCGCGCACACAGCCCCGATCCGGCCGCCCGCTACGGCTTTTGCCCCGGCGAGCCGCGCGTGCTGCCGGTGGACAGGAAACGGCGCTGGCGGGTTCCCGGCTGAAGGCCACCCTTGCGCCGGCCCGGCTTGTCCTGTATAGGCCCGCGCAATCTGCCGGTCCCGATTGGGGGCTGAACGGAGGGCCGGAGGTTCCCGATGGAACCTTCGCATGAAGGCACAAGCGCTTCTGCCTCCCGTGTCTCCGCTCTCGACCGTCTCGACATGCTCCTTTCTTCGCCGCCGGTTTTCGGACCGGAGGGAAAGTCAGGTTCAGAGGCTTTAGCCGTCGGGTCCGGTGGTGAAACGAAGAAAGGCAAAGATCATGGCACTTTACGAGCATGTGTTCCTTGCCCGGCAGGATCTGTCGCAGCAGCAGGTCGACGACCTTGTATCCCAGTACAAGGGCGTGATCGAGCAGAACGGCGGATCGGTCGGGCGGGTGGAGAATTGGGGGTTGAAGTCCCTCGCCTACCGCATCAAGAAGAACCGCAAGGCCTACTACACGCTGATGGACCTGACGGCGCCGGCCGCCGCCATCAACGAGATGGAGCGCCATATGGGCCTGTCGGAAGACGTCCTGCGCTTCATGACCATCAAGGTCGAGAAGCATGAGGAAGGCGTCTCCGCGATGATGCAGAAGCGCGAGGAGCGCGACCGCGGCGACCGTCCGTCCCGCTTCGGCGACCGCGATCGCGGCGACAGGGGCGACCGCGGCGACAGGGGCCCGCGCCGGCCGCGTGAACAGGCTGAAGGAGCCGCTGAATAATGGTCGACATCAACCAGATTCCGACGCGGCGCCCGTTCCACCGCCGCCGCAAGACCTGCCCGTTCTCCGGCGCCAACGCGCCGCGGATCGACTACAAGGACGTGCGCCTGCTGCAGCGCTACATCTCCGAGCGCGGCAAGATCGTGCCGAGCCGCATCACCGCCGTCAGCCAGAAGAAGCAGCGCGAGCTCGCCAAGGCGATCAAGCGCGCCCGCTTCCTCGGCCTGCTGCCCTACGTGGTGAAGTAGGCGATTGCCGGGGCGGCCAGCCGCCCCGGACGCCCCTCCCGGTCGGCGGGCGGGCGCGACGACAAGACCGAGTTGGGGCAGACGCCCCTAACTGCCGGCAGGCAGGACAGCGAACCGAAGCATTGCCGCTTCATTCCGGCTTCCGGCCTGCTCCCGAACGCAACGCCCATCGTGGCACATCGCTAGGAACAGAACCATGGAAGTCATTCTTCTCGAACGCATTTCGCGCCTCGGCCAGATGGGCGACACCGTCAAGGTGAGGGACGGCTACGCGCGCAACTTCCTGCTGCCGCAGGGCAAGGCCCTGCGCGCCAACGACGCCAACAAGAAGAAGTTCGAGGGCCAGCGCGCGCAGCTCGAGGCCCGCAACCTGGAGCGCCGGAGCGAAGCCCAGCAGATCGCCGACAAGCTCGACGGCAAGAGCTTCGTGGTGGTGCGCGCGGCCGGCGAGACCGGCCAGCTCTACGGCTCGGTGTCGACCCGCGACATCGCCGATATCCTGACCGCGGAAGGCTTCAGCGTCGCCCGCAACCAGGTCGAGCTCAACCATCCGATCAAGACCATCGGCCTGACCAACATCGCCATCGCGTTGCACCCCGAGGTCGAGGTCGCCATCACGCTCAACATCGCCCGCTCCGCCGACGAGGCCGAGCGCCAGGCACGCGGCGAGACGCTGACCACGGCGGAGGCGATCTACGGCGAGGACATCGACGAGGCGGCCCGGCCGGAAGCCTTCTTCGAAGAAGACGAGGCGCTCGACGACGAGGCGGGAACCGAAGGCGACGCCGACCAGGACCAAGCCTGAGCGCCGGCCGCGGCACCGGATGCAAGCACGGCCCGGAGCGATCCGGGCCGTTTCCTTTTGCCGGCTCCGCGTTCGGCCAGACGCCGCCAGCCTTTCATCCAGACGCGCAGCCATGCACGGCGGATGCTTTTCAAATCCGACCGGACTGAGTCATAATCATATTTTGACGTGCATGGTTCGAGAGCGGCTGCGATGACTTCTTTGTTGCACAGGTCGGTGGCGAGACTGATCAGGACGGGCGCGCTGACCGTCACCGATGCGGATGGGATCACCAGGACATACGGGGACGGCAGCGGGCAACCCGTCCACGTCGCGATCAGAACCCACGGCGCGGAACGCGCGATCGCGCTCGATCCGATGCTGGCGATGCCCGAAGCCTACATGGACGGCGAGTTCGAGATCGTCGAAGGCGACCTCATCGACTTCCTGCGCATCGCCTTCACCAATCTCGGCAACAGCATGGACGGCACCTCGCTGCCGGCGCGCCTGCTCGAAGGCACGCGCTATGCGCTGCGCCGCCTGCAACAGTTCAATCCCGCCAGCCGTTCGCGCCAGAACGTCCACCGCCACTACGACCTGTCGGGCGAGCTCTACCGGCTCTTCCTCGACGCCGACATGCAGTATTCCTGCGCCTATTTCGCCGATCCGGAGATGAGCCTGGACGAGGCGCAGGAAGCCAAGCGCCGGCACATCACCGCCAAGCTCAGGGTCGGGCGCGGCAACAGCGTGCTGGACATCGGTTCCGGCTGGGGCGGGCTCGGCCTCTACATCGCCCGGCAATACGACGCCGAGGTGCTGGGCGTGACGCTGTCGACCGAGCAGCATGCCGTCTCGACGCGGCGTGCGCAGGAGGCGGGACTGGAAAACCACGTCCATTTCGAGCTGCGCGATTATCGCAGCCTGTCGGAGCGGTTCGACCGCATCGTCTCGGTCGGCATGTTCGAGCATGTCGGCATCAACCATTACAGGACCTATTTCGACACGTGCGCGCGGCTGCTGAAGCCGGACGGCGTCATGCTGCTGCACACGATCGGCCGCAGCGGGCCGCCGGCGGCCACCAATGCCTTCATCCGCAAATACATCTTCCCCGGCGGCTATATTCCTGCGCTTTCGGAGGTGATGACGGCGGTCGAGAAGGCCGGGCTGGTGGTCACCGACATCGAGATCCTGCGCCTGCACTATGCCGAGACGCTGAAGCACTGGCGGCAGCGCTTCATGGCCAACCGCAAGCGGGCAATCGAGATCTACGACGAGCGTTTCGCGCGGATGTGGGAATTCTACCTCGCCGGCTCGGAAGCCTCGTTCCGCTGGCAGGACATGGTCGTGTTCCAGCTCCAGATCGCCAGGAAGAACGACACGCTGCCGATCACCCGCGACTACATCCACGAAGGCGAGATGGAACTGGCGCGGCGGGATGCGAAGCCGGGCGCGCGGACAAAGGCCGCGGCGGGCTCATCGGGAAAGACCGCACCCGGCAGCAAGCGCGGCCGCAAGCTGGCCTGAGCGAGATGCGTTCGCATCGGATCGCTGTCACGCAGCGGCTTCTGCCGGCGCATGATCCCTTCCGGGAAGCGGTTTTTCCGTTCCGGGATCGTGCTCCAGCCCGGCCGGAGCCAGCGAAGAACAGGCGCTGAGTGGGCAACCTCGCCATCTATGCCGCCGCCGCGCTTGCCGAGATCGCGGGCTGCTTCGCGTTCTGGGCATGGCTGCGGCTCGACAAGAGCGCGCTGTGGCTGTTGCCGGGCCTTGCTTCGCTCGCCCTGTTCGCGTGGCTGCTGACCCTGATCGACGCCACGGCAGCCGGCCGCGCCTATGCCGCCTATGGCGGCATCTACATCGCCGCCTCGCTGCTGTGGCTGTGGCTGGCCGAAGGCATGCGCCCCGACAGGTTCGATCTCGCCGGCGCGGCGATCTGCGTGGTGGGCGCGGGCATCATCCTGTTCGGCCCTCGATCGGTATAGGCCGATATTCCTATCGCTTGGCGCCGGCATCGGCTATTGTCGGCAGCGATTCGAGTCAATCGGAATCGCCCGCCGCCATCGCAGCGCTGTGATTTGCCGGGATAGCGGGACGAGTTTTCGTACCGGCTTGCCGGGATCGCCGGTTCGGCTAGACCGGTGACAGGGCCGCGCCGGGCAGGCAAGCGGGCAGGCAGTCAACAACCGGGACGGGTATGGCCGAGGCTATCAGGAAAATCGGCGCGGCGGAGACGCCGCTCTATCGTGAGGCACCCAACAATATCGAGGCCGAGCAGGCGCTGCTGGGCGCCATCCTCGTCAACAACGACGCCTTCTACCGCGTCTCCGATTTCCTCAAGGCCGAGCATTTCTACGAGCCGCTGCATCGCAAGATCTATGCGGTGGCGCAGGACTTCATCCGCATGGGCAAGGTCGCCAGCCCGGTGACGATCAAGACATTCCTGCCGGCCGAGGAGAAGGTCGGCGACATGACCGTCGCGCACTATCTGGCGCGGCTGGCGGCGGAGGCCGTCACCATCATCAACGCCGCCGACTACGGCCGCGCCATCTACGACCTCGCCACGCGCCGGGCGTTGATCACCGTCGGCGAGGACATGGTCAACATCGCCTACGACGCGCCGGTGGACATGGCTCCGCAGGAGCAGATCGAGGACGCCGAGCGGCGGCTGTTCGAGCTGGCCGAGACGGGCCGCTACGACGGCGGCTTCGAAAGCTTCACCGACGCGGTGAAGTCGGCCGTCGACATGGCGAACGCCGCCTATATGCGCGACGGCCACCTGTCGGGGATCGCCACAGGCTTCCGCGATCTGGACCGCCGCATGGGCGGGCTTCAGTCCTCGGACCTGATCGTGCTCGCAGGCCGGCCGGGCATGGGCAAGTCGTCGCTGGCCACCAACATCGCCTTCAACATCGCGCATGCCTACGAGCCGGCCCAGCAGGCCGACGGCTCGATGCGCGCGGCCAATGGCGGCGTGGTCGGGCTGTTCTCTCTGGAAATGTCGTCCGAGCAGCTCGCCACCCGCATCATCTCGGAGCAGACCGAGATCCCCTCCTCCAAGATCCGGCGCGGCGAAATCAGCGAGACCGATTTCGAGAAGCTGGTCGCCTGCTCACAGATGATGCAGAAGATCCCGCTCTACATCGACCAGACCGGCGGCATCTCGATCGCCCAGCTCGCGGCGCGCGCGCGCCGGCTGAAGCGCCAGCGCGGGCTCGACCTCATCGTCATCGACTATATCCAGTTGATGACCGGCTCGTCGAAGCGGGCCGGCGAGAATCGTGTGCAGGAGGTGACGGAGATCACCACCGGGCTCAAGGCGCTGGCCAAGGAGCTCAACGTGCCGATCGTCGCGCTGTCGCAGCTCTCGCGTCAGGTGGAAAGCCGGGACGACAAGCGGCCGCAGCTCTCGGACCTGCGCGAATCGGGCTCGATCGAGCAGGACGCGGACGTCGTGCTGTTCATCTACCGCGAGGAATACTACCTGCGGAACAAGGAGCCGAAGCCCGGCACCGAAGAGTACATCAAGTGGGAGACGGCAATGAACGAGGCCCGCGGCAAGGCCGAGGTGATCGTCGCCAAGCAGCGCCACGGGCCGACCGGCACCGTGCCGCTCGGCTTCCAGGGCGAATTCACGCGCTTCTTCGACCTCGTGGAGGAAAGCCACCTGCCGGAGCGGTTCGAGTAGCTGCGTTGACGGATCCTTCGCTTCCCCACGCCTTCCGGCGGCCCGCGGCGAGCCGGGCGCATGGCTAAGCCGCGCATCCAGTTCATCTGCCAGAGCTGCGGAGCGGTGCATTCGCGCTGGGCCGGCAAGTGCGATTCGTGCGGCGAGTGGAACACGCTGGTCGAGGAAGGCACGGCCGGCGGCATCGGCGCCGGCCCGCAGACGCTCAGGAGCGCGCGCAAGGGGCGCGCGGTGGCGCTGACCTCGCTTGCCGGCGACATCGAGGACGCGCCGCGCATCGCGACCGGGATCGGCGAGCTCGACCGGGCGACGGGGGGCGGCTTCGTGCGCGGCTCGGCGCTTCTGGTCGGCGGCGATCCGGGCATCGGCAAGTCGACGCTGCTGACCCAGGCGGCCGCGGCGCTGGCCAGCCGCGGCCACCGCATCGTCTATGTCTCGGGCGAGGAAGCGGTGGCGCAGATCAGGCTGCGGGCGCAGCGGCTCGGTGTGGCCCAGAGCCCGGTGGAGCTTGCCGCCGAAACCAATGTCGAGGACATCCTCGCCACGATCGCGGACGGCCGCCGGCCCGATCTCCTGATCCTCGATTCGATCCAGACGCTATGGACCGACCTCGCCGATTCGGCGCCGGGAACGGTCACGCAGGTGCGGGCCGCCGCGCAGGCGATGATCCGCTACGCGAAATCCACAGGCTGCGCGGTGGTGCTGGTCGGCCATGTCACCAAGGAAGGCCAGATCGCGGGCCCTCGCGTCGTCGAGCACATGGTCGATGCCGTGCTCTATTTCGAGGGCGAAGGCGGGCATCACTACCGCATCCTGCGCACGGTCAAGAACCGCTTCGGCCCGACCGACGAGATCGGCGTGT
>ENA-UOVV01000648-UOVV01000648.1-compost-metagenome-genome-assembly--contig:-NODE-648-length-37482-cov-11.508617_pt1 | contig 37482 bp, 36 predicted proteins | sample MGYA00238155_ERZ761577 | MGnify/ENA primary metagenome ERZ761577 (study PRJEB28898, sample SAMN06268775) | compost metagenome | isolation source: Emeryville, CA | place: USA:Emeryville, CA | collected... | reverse complement strand
AGTCGAAATAAAGTTATATATTTAAAAAATAGTTATTCAGGCTTGATAATATTTACAGGTCCATTCAATAATTTAGGATTCGTTCATTGCTATTAAGGAAGAATGAAAGGGGAGGACTATACATACAAATCTGACATTTTTCGCTTTTTTAATCATGGTATCGTATATATACGCATTGGAGCGATATTATTGATACTGATAAGTGAATGGGTGCTTAGAGACACCTTGGCAGCTGCTTTGGCGTCCTACAATTTTTATTTACACCTCTCCATCCGGTTGGTTTTGACGCTCGTATGTGTGGAGTGGATATATTTTGTTTCTCGTCTATTAGATTCTGTATACGACTGGCAAAGTGGTGGGGTGATACGTATCATCTTACAAACGATTCTGGGGATCGTATGCCCGGTCGTGGTACAGCTACTTGTCACACTTTTATGGTTGATGAGTAAAGGGCTGACTTTTGATGAAGTGGAGTTTCTTCAAAATGCCTTCGTGCTGAACACCGCCTTCATTATTTTGGTCAATAGTTTTTTTCTCGTCCGAAATATCTATATGTATTCGCAAAAAAGTTTGTTGGTCGTGGAAGGTGCAACGAGTGATTTTGGAGTAAATACCAGTCCAGTATTGGAGGTGTACTTTGGAGGTGAAATTAAAACCTACCCCCAAAGTGAAATTTCCTATATTTATCGACTTAACGGATACAATTATATTAAAATCGCCCCGGATGGGGCTACGTATATCTTGTCCCGGTCATTAGGTGATCTCGAAGAAGAGCTCGATGAAACAATGTTCTTTCGAATAAATCGACAATTAATTGCCAACCGAAATTGCATCCAAAACGTCACTCCCCATGTTTTTGGAAAGATAAAAGTAGTGGTGTCGAAAGATTGCCCCTTTGGTAAAGATGTGATTGTAAGCCAACGACGGGCGCAGGCATTTAGAGAATGGTGGGGGCGTGTAAACCCCCACCCAAATACTTAATAATATCGGGTTACATATCCCTTTCAACGTCTTTGTCGCCCCGGCCGGATAAGTTTACGATAGCCAAAGCATTTTTGTCTTTCAAAAGCTTCATGGCTAATGCAACGGCATGAGATGATTCGATGGCGGGATTGATGCCCTCTAAACGCGAAAGTGTTTTATAAGCTTCGACCGCCTCATCATCTGTAACGGGGTAGTAAGTAGCTCTACCGGTATCTTTCATATGGGCATGTTGCGGTGATATGCCGGGGTAATCCAATCCTGCCGCTATACTCTTCGAGGGCATAGGATTTCCAGCTTCATCGACTAGACAATACGAGAAAGTACCTTGGAATACCGTTGGTTTTCCAAATGATAAAGTAGCTGCTGTGTCGGGAAGTACGCCACTTCCACCCCCTTCAGCACCGGCAATTTGGACAGACAGGTCATCTAAAAATCCCGAAAATAATCCGATAGCATTGGAGCCACCCCCTACAGCCGCAAAGATCTGGTCAGGTAAACGGCCTTCCTTGATCAGAATCTGCTGACGGGCTTCATGGCCAATCACGCTTTGGAAATAGCCGACCATATGTGGATAGGGGTGAGGCCCTACATGAGAGCCGAGCAAGTAGAAGGAATCCGGGTTTTCGATGTAGTAGCCCAGTGCAGCATCGACAGCATCCTTTAATGTTGCCGTACCCATTTCCGTCGTAATGAGCTCAGCCCCGAGTTGCCGGATTCGACGTACGTTAAGGGCTTGACGTTCTGAGTCAATTTTGCCCATAAATATCTTACACGGGATATTGAGCAAAGCCGCGGCGGTGGCTGTAGCGACCCCATGCTGACCCGCACCGGTTTCTGCAATAACTTCCTTGGCACCCATTTTCTTGGCTACCAGGATCTGACCAATGGTATTATTGATTTTATGAGAACCCGTATGATTAAGATCTTCTCTTTTTAAATAAATTTTTGAACCGATCTTTTCGCTCAAATTTTTAGCCCAGTAAAGGGGGGAGGGACGTCCAACATAATCTTTAAGAATACCAATAAATTCGTTTCTAAAAGTATCTTGGTGCGCTATGCTGTCAAAAAAATCGGCAAGGCGAGAAAGCTGGCCTTCTAAAACAGGGGGAACATAAGATCCTCCGTATTCGCCATAAGTGCCCTGATATTCCAACATTTTGAGAAGGGGGCCTACTTCAATAGTTTTATTCTCGTTATTACTCATTATTGGATATGGTGTTAAGAATTGATAATCAAATACCATTCGTATTAAGATCCAGATCCTTCTTATTTACTTATACCTTGTGGAATTCTCCCGATTTGAATGTGTTAATCAATTAAACATGAGTGCATCCCCCTGGTTTAAAAAAGAGCTCAGTTGTAAACTTTCTGGGACCTTGAAAACTGTCAGATCGAATTGTATAAAAAAAACAGCCGGACATAAATTCACAAGGAACAAGTCCGACTGCTTGTCAATCATCACTAAATCTCAATTTCTACCACCTCTTTCACTGGAAGCTCCTCGCCCCGACGATCTGTTCGGAGAAGCGTTACTCGGTGTAGATGAACGGCTAGGTGCCGGTGAAGCTGTTTGACGTGAGGGTGATGCGGTACGACTAGGCGAAACGGCCTCACGGGATGAGCTTCGTGGTGCCGGGGATACAGTTGGTGAATTGTTTCTACTGGGTGTAGTTGCTTCCCTTACACGCGAATTATTTGGTGTAGGAGCCGGCCGGGCAGGTGTTGTTCGGCTTGGCGCTGGAGCAGTTTCAGTCCGTGATGGAGTTCCGACCGGAGTTCTATTTTGGACCGGGGGAGCAGGCGAGCTACTCCGTTCGGGCACAGCCCCTTCTCTTGAACGTGAGTTTGGACTTACTGTTTCCCCACTTCGTCGAGAGGAGGGAGTTGCTGCTTCCCTACCAATTTCCGTTGTCGGAGCCGGAGCGGCTGTACTCGTGGAACCCCTAGATGCACCCACTGACGTGTTGTTTGAGGAACGTGCTGAAGGGGTACTGTTGGCCGGGGAGGTCGTATTTCGGTTACTACCTGGCGTTGCCACAGGGTTTCGAGTTAAGTTATTCTCTCTGGCAGCAATGGCGTGACGAGCACTTTCAGTATTGGCTCTTGTTACAACTTCACGGAAATTTCCGTCGTTACCCCGACTGGCATAGCTGTAGACAGGAACCTTACTGCGCGTATGTCTTTCAATTTCAGTTGATCGTGGTCCGTACACGTATTGGTGGTTATTATAGACATAGTAGTTATTAATAACCGTCGTGTTTTGGTATATCTTAGTCACACGGGCACGAGGTAGGGCATAACGATGCCAACGGGCGTGCATGAAGTGACGGTGGGGAACAAAAACCCAGAAATGTACGGGGATATTAATGGCTATTCCAATATGAAATCCGGGCAAAAGTGGAGCCCATCCGTAATAGCCACCACCGGTACGCCAGTGAACCCATCCCGGGCCCCAGATATAATCAGGCACCCAAGCCCAGCCATAATAATCATCGTAAAACCAACGTCCATAGTGAAAGGGGGCCCAACCCCAAACGTAATCCGATACCCAGGTGTTACCAAATTCAGTCATTACCCAACGGCCATTTGTCATGTAGGGGTGAAAATCTCTCGGTACCGATGGAATCCATACCGAACCATATTGTGCATGGTTAACCCAACTTCCATAGGGAGCAAGTGAATTGTAAAATACTTGGAATGAGACTGATACACCCGGCTGGGCGCTCAGCTTCGAAGGAGCAGGCCAACCCAGACTTAAAACAGCAGCCACGACTGCGATGATGAGGTATTTTATAGTTTTCATGGCCGTAAATGTTAATAGTGGAACTCAGTTCTTTGATCAACTTGGCTCCAAAAAGTTTAATTAGGAAACGAAATTTTCAAATTGAATAACGGAGACCCCTTATAAATATTGAAGAAGAATAGGGGAAAAAGAAACCGGGAAGTGTTTCTCTCCTTAGAAGACACTTCCCGGTTAATTCAGTGATATATATATCGAGAGACTTTTGATCTAAATTATAGTTGTTCAGATATTACTTCCCGTAATTTGTTCTCAGATACGGCTCCCGTCGTTTGCCACACAATTTGACCGTCTTTATACAAATAGATAAGGGGTAAATATTGAATACCTAGGTGCTCGGCCACGGTCTTATTGACATCAATATCAATGATTTTAACAATAGCCCGCCCTTCGAACTCACTCTCCATTTTTTTGATTTTAGGATATAGAGCTTTACAAGGTGCACACCATTTCGCTGTGAAATCGACCAAGACGGGTTTATCACTCGCAATAAGCTCATTATATTCACTTACTGGCATACCTACGATGGGGTTATTGGAACGATCAACACCTTCAACAGGTCTTTTTTCGACAGTCCAACGCATATAGCCTCCTTCTAAGTCGTAAACCTCTTTAAACCCTTGAGCCACCAAAAGCTTAGCAGCTTCTGCACTTCTGCCACCTCCTAGGCAGTAGATCATCACAGGCTCATTTTTATCTAGACTTTCCATTTGTTGCAAAAAGTCATTTTTACGAAAGTCAACATTCCGGGCGTTGGGAAGGTGACCGGCACCATATTCCTCGGCAGTGCGCACGTCGACCAATTGCGCATTAGGCGTATTCTTCAGCCGTTCCGAAAAAGATTCACCGTTTAACTTTGTTTGAGAGAAGGCACTCGAAAGGGTTAATAAAAAAATAATGGCTAAACCAGAAATGTATTTCATGATTGACTCTTTTAAATATGCAAGCATGTAAATTTAGGTTAATAATCCTAATTAAGCCTAGTTGCTGACCTTTTTTTTAACTTATTTTGTAGCTGGAAAGTTTTTTGTCAAAATCTTTTTTAATCAATATTTATTCGACAAATGAGCGCAATTCAGTCAGTACATGCCAGGCAGATCCTGGATTCAAGAGGGAATCCTACAGTTGAAGTGGACGTTAGAACAGAGAATGGCTATTTTGGCCGGGCGGCGGTTCCCTCTGGCGCGTCGACAGGTGTTCATGAAGCGGTTGAACTCCGTGACGAGGACCCAAAAGCTTACCTGGGAAAGGGAGTGCTGAAAGCGGTAGAAAATGTTAATGATATCATATATCCGGAACTAATCGGTATTTCGGTATTTGAACAAAACGAAATTGACCGTACTCTACTAGAACTCGATGGAACGCCCAACAAAGGGAAACTGGGTGCTAATGCAATATTGGGCGTTTCGCTTGCCGTTGCCAAGGCAGCAGCAGAGGAGGCAGGATTATCTCTTTACCGTTATGTAGGTGGTACCAACGCCAATACCTTACCGGTGCCGATGATGAACATCCTCAATGGTGGAAGCCATGCCGACAATGCCATCGATTTTCAGGAATTTATGATTGTTCCTGCTAAAGCTGATACGTTTTCAGAATCTTTGAGAATGGGAGTAGAGGTATTCCATACGCTCAAGAAAGTACTGAAAGACAAAGGATATTCTACCAACGTAGGAGATGAAGGTGGATTTGCCCCCAATATCCGATCCAACGAAGAAGCTATTGAAGTGGTGCTCCAAGCCATTGAAAAAGCCGGCTACAAGCCCGGAGAGGAAATCTTTATCGCCTTGGATGCAGCAAGTTCAGAGTTTTACGAAAATGGCGTATACCATTTCAAGAAATCAGACGGACGTAAGTTTTCATCGAGCGAGCTGGTAGGATATTGGTCGGAATGGGTGAACAAGTATCCTATTATTTCAATTGAGGATGGTTTTGCAGAGGACGATTGGGATGGTTGGAAGCAAATTACAGATGCGATCGGTAAAAAGGTACAACTGGTGGGTGATGACCTTTTTGTAACTAATGTGAAGCGCTTGCAACAAGGAATTGAATCCGGTGTTGCCAACGCCGTTCTGGTGAAAGTAAATCAAATCGGTTCTCTCACCGAAACCATAGATACCGTGAATTTGGCGAAACGGAACAGCTATAAGAATGTAATGTCGCACCGCTCTGGCGAAACCGAAGATGCGACCATTGCTGACCTGGCGGTTGCTTTGAATACGGGGCAAATTAAAACCGGATCAGCTTCTCGTTCGGACCGGATGGCCAAATACAATCAGTTGCTGAGAATCGAAGAGGAATTAGGAGATAATGCCTATTTCCCAGGTCTCAAATTCTGATAGTAGAAGCAGCGAAAATGCCCTCGTAAGGCTGGGCTAAATACGTAGTGGAAGATGTCTGAGGTTGCGAATAAAATAGGATTGCTCTTGTTATATAGTGCACTTGTTTCACTCGTAATTCAGACATCTTTTTTAAAGTTATGGTGCGGATCGACAACTGTTTTTAAAACCCATAAATCGATTAGGTTACGATGATGGTAATTATAAATTGGCTAAAATCTATTTTTAGTAACTTTTATAAAGGAACCTTCTTCGTATGGTTTATCTGGGTATTGTTTTTTGATAATAACAGCATCCTTAATGCCATCCATAGTTATAATAAAAAGGAAAAGCTCATCAGTGATACGCTCTATTACCACCACAAAATTTTAGAAGCCCGAAAGGATAGGGAAGAAGTATTCGGCAATGAAAAAATGCTAGAGAAGTGGGCGCGTGAAAAATACCGAATGAGTCGCCCTAGTGAAGATGTTTACATTATTGTGGATGAGGAGAATCGATCTCTGGACGCATTGGAATGAGCCCGAGTATGAATGATCAGATCCGCTGTTTAATTCGTTAATCAGCTTTTAGTGAATTTTTACCTGCAGTTTGAATGAATAAGAAAGTTATCTTAATTATACTCGACGGTTGGGGAATAGCCAAGTCCGGCGAGGAAAATCGATCTGCCATTGCGGTGGCTAATACGCCTTATATTGATAGTCTATTGGCAAACTATCCGAATTCAACCCTATTGACTTCAGGTTTGGAAGTAGGGCTTCCCGATGGCCAAATGGGTAATTCTGAGGTAGGTCATACCAATTTGGGAGCGGGGCGGATCGTTTATCAAGACCTGGTAAAAATCAACAAAGCAATTACAGAGGGTACGCTTTACAATGATCCAGTTTTGTCAAACGCATATAAGTATGCGCTGGACAACAAGAAGCGGGTTCATTTCATAGGATTAGTCTCCGATGGTGGCGTGCATTCTCATATTGACCATTTGAAAGGGTTGATTACGATTGCTCACCAGACAGGGATTACCGATGTGTTCGTCCATGCTTTTACGGACGGTCGAGACTGCGACCCTAAGAGTGGATCGGGATTTCTCACTGACTTGAAACAGCATATGAAATCAACCACCGGTCAAATTGCATCCATTACCGGGCGTTATTATGCCATGGATCGGGACAGACGTTGGGAGCGTGTCAAACTTGCCTTCGATGCAATGGTTTTCGGAGAAGGGCAAAAAGTTTACCAAGACAAATTAATAGCAGCGGTAGAAGAATCCTATAGACAAAATGTAACAGATGAGTTCATTAAACCTATCGTAGCGACTAAAGAAGACGGCTTGCCTGTTGCCTTGATCGAAGAAGGTGATGTAGTTATTAATTTCAATTTCCGGACCGACCGTGGAAGGGAGATTACCGAGGTTTTAACCCAACGGGATTTTCCAGAGTACAACATGTCGAAATTGAATCTCTATTATGTCACGCTGACGAACTACGACGAAACATATGCGAACGTCAAAGTGATTTTTGACAAAGACAACTTGGAGAATACCTTAGGGGAAGTTATCTCGAAAGCTGGTAAAAAGCAGATACGAATAGCAGAAACTGAAAAGTATCCCCATGTCACCTTTTTCTTTTCCGGGGGGCGCGAACAACCTTTTGAGGGTGAATCACGTATATTATGTCCTTCACCAAAAGTGGCTACCTACGATCTGAAACCGGAAATGTCTGCTTTTGAAATACGCGATCGGATTGTCCCCGAATTGGAAAGTGCGTCGGCCGACTTTATTTGTCTGAACTTTGCCAATGCTGACATGGTTGGTCATACAGGCGTATTCGAAGCTGCCGTCAAAGCAGCTGAGGCAGTGGATTCCTGCGTTCGCACCATCGTGGAAACTGCCTTGAAGCACGGCTATGTATCCCTCATTTTAGCCGATCACGGTAATTCGGACTACATGATAAACGATGACGGCAGCCCCAATACACAACACTCTCTCAATCCAGTTCCTTTTATCGTTGTCGATCAGGAATACCGGGGGCCGGTAGGTTCAGGTCGGTTGGCGAATATAGCACCTACCATACTGAAACTGATGGGCCTGGAAAAACCATTAGAAATGAATGAGGAAAGCTTGGTATAATCTCCGCAGTTGGAAGATTCTGTCACAAAAGGGTAGCCTCTTTCTTTTGTGTATCAGCTTCCTTATGGGAGCTTGTCAAAATACGCCTGAAATTACGGAATCTACATCCATCCTGAATTTGGAGGAACTGATTGAGTCCCAAATCGAGTTCCTGTCTGAGACTCATCCCGAAGTGGAAAAAATAATGCTATTAAATGAAAAAGAGGATCGGGTTAAGACGCGTGAGATCAATTGGAGTGACGAGCTCGCTTATTTTCTAGAAGCGGACATTAGCAAAGCATCTCTAAGGGATAGTTATGAGATAGTCAACTCCGACACTCTAACCGAAACCTACCGACTTAGGGAAGGCCAATCCCACTCCGTAACTGAAATGGAGGTGCTATATTCAGGAAAAACTGGTGAGGTAGAAAAAGTGGTTATTCTTGTAAAGAAAGAAAATCGCCTTTTCAAGATATCGAGGGTGTTGTCTTTAATGATGGACGGCGCGAAAGACCAAAATCGTTTGCTAGCGTATGAAATTAAAGGCGTGCAACGACAAGCCTTATCTGAGGATAAAAATTTTACAATTAAAGGATCGATCCATTATTGATCAGATCTGAATACATGTTAAACTGTTAGTTATGATAATCCGTAAAGCAGTAATACCCGCAGCCGGTCTAGGCACTCGCTTTTTACCTGCAACCAAGAGTATGCCCAAAGAAATGCTTCCCATTATTGATATTCCGACCATTCAGTACGTCGTACAGGAAGCGGTCGACTCGGGAATAGATGATATTTTAATCATTTCGGGAAAGGGAAAAAGAGCGATCGAAGATCATTTTGATCGGAATTTTGAGTTGGAAGCGCGTTTGGAAGAGAAGGAAGACCAGGCTTGGTTTACGGAAATGCGTCGCTTGTCGGATATGGCAAATATTCATTTTGTCCGGCAAAAGGAAGCTTTAGGCCTCGGTGACGCAATTTATTATGCACGTCATCATGTCGGAGACGAGCCGTTTGCCGTCCTATTGGGAGATACGATTATGGACTCCGTGATTCCAGTTACTCGTCAGTTGGTGGACACTTTTGAGCAGTATGGTGGATCGGTGATAGGGGTTGAAACGGTTCCCGCCGACAAAGTTAACCGTTATGGAATCGTAGGCGGAACCTCTTTAAGTGATTCCATTTTACAACTAGATACCTTAGTGGAAAAGCCACCTATTGACAAAGCGCCTTCAAATCTGGCCATTGCAGGTAGGTACATCCTTTCCCCTGAAATTTTTGATGCTATCGAAAATACGCCCAAGGGAAAAAACAACGAGATTCAACTCACTGACGCCATGCTTCTCCTCCTGAAGCGCCAAAATTTTTATGCGCATCTCATCGAAGGCAAGCGTCATGATATCGGAAATAAGATGGATTATTTGAAAACTACCGTTGAGTTTGCGCTTAAACGAAAAGAGTTCTCTGAGCCATTCCGTCAATTCTTAAAAGAGATATTGGCAGAGCAGTAAGCGAAGACCATGCCTGATATGAACCCGTTCCTTTAACCCCGGTTGAAGGAACTTTTTTTTTAAATCTTCTTGGTAACTAAACACTGTTTATTATATTTGCGCCGTTAGTAAACCTTGATTTTTAGAAAATTTGATAATCTAATGGGAATTTCGGAGCGGAAAGAGCGGGAAAGAGAAGAGATGCAGCAATTGATTTTGGGTGCGGCGCATCGTTTATTTTTGGAAAATGGGTATGATAAAACCAGCATTCGTGCTATTGCCGACGCCATAGAATATAGTCCGGCTACCATTTATCTCTACTTTAAAGACAAAAACGAGATCTTTTTTGAATTGCACGCAAAGGCTTTTCAAGCATTGAGAGAAGCATTTACACCCGTGTTCAATATTAGAGATCCTTTTGCACAATTGGTTGAACTCGGTCACCTATATCTGCAGTGGGCGATCGAAAATCCAGGTCTCTATGATTTATGTTTTCTCATGGAAGCTCCCATGGAGGCACTAGCTTGTAGGGAAGAGTCCTGGCGGGAGGGGCAATCGGCCTTTGACCTATTAAGAAATGTAGTTGGCAACTGTATAGAAGCCGGCTATTTTCGAGAGCACGATCTCGACACGGCGGCATTGACCATCTGGAGTTATATCCACGGTCTGGTAGTTATTTATTTGAAAAAAAGAATGGTAGTATTTGAGGATCAAAGAGAAGAAGAACGTATGCGAGAGTCGTATACATTCTTTGTAAAAATGATTCGTAACGGTCTATAATCTATCCACATGAAAACATTGCTAAAACTTGAAGAAGTAGCTTTACTCAGTCTCTCTTTGATCGTTTACGACCGTTTGGCCTTAGGGTGGGGGTGGTTTCCTCTACTTTTGTTTTTACCCGACTTGAGTATGGTTGGATATTTAGGTGGTGCTAAATTAGGGGCAATGGTCTATAATTTTTGGCATCATAGAGCGGTTGCCGTAATTCCATTAGTTTTGGGGTATCTCTCTGATAGTCAAATTCTTATGGCAATGGGGTGCATTTTATTTGCCCATATCGCAATGGACCGTCTTCTGGGCTACGGCTTGAAATATCAGACGGATTTCCATGATACGCATTTAGGCGTAATCGGTAAAAATGCCCAGAAAAGCGAGTAACTATTCGATAGGAATTAATTAGCCAAATTTTTTTAGTCGTTGGTAAACAATGTTAATATAATTAACGATGAAAATCCGTTTATTAATTATAACGCTCGCATGCTGCTTGCAAGGGTATGCTGTATGTGCGCAGGAGTCACCGGTGCTGGAAGCCTATCTGCGTGAAGGGTTGACCTCGAACTTAGCTCTCCAGCAAGAACAATTGGAAGTGAATAAGGCCATCCAGGCATTGCGTCAGGCGAAAGCCCTTTTTGCTCCTCAGATTACGTTCGCTCCCACCTATTCCCTGGCCTATGGCGGACGTAGGATTGCGGTTCCGGTGGGGGATATGTTAAACCCCCTGTTCGCGACCATTAACGAACTCACCGGTCGGCAGGATTTTCCAACCGATATACCTAATGTCGATGAATTGCTAGCACCCCACAATTTCCACGATACAAAAATTACTTTTCAGATTCCACTGTATAGTCCGGAACTGAAATACAATTATTTGATACACAGCAATATGCTTTCTTCTCGGGAAGCTCGTCTAAAAGTAGTTTCCACAGAAATTTCCTTTGCAATTCGGGAAGCCTATTACCAATATATGCAAGCCCTTAAACTCCAAGAAGTATATCGCTCCTCTCGGAAAATTCTAGAGGAATTAACACGATTAAATCAGCGTTTGCTCGACAATCAAATGGTCACGAGGGATTTGGTTTTGGCGTCGGAGTACGAATTAAGTGCCCATGATCGGCAAATGGCTGAAACGGAAAAGAATGTCAATGTAACACAGGCCTATTTCAATTTTTTGTTGAATCGAGATTTAAGTTCGGATATCAAATTAGATACCCATCTTCTACAAAAAGCGGGACATCTACAGATTCAAGAGGATTTGGATCAATTAATAGCAGAGGCTCTGTCCGGGCGTCAAGAAATAAAGACACTCGACTTCTCGGTGTTGGCAGCAAGAAATGCTACTCAGCTCGAATCTAAATCCGCTGTATGGCCTAACCTCTATATAGGTGGAAACACCGGTTTTCAAGGCTATTCTTATCGATTTGCGAATCAGGGCTATCTCATTGCACAGGTAGGCTTGCGATGGGATCTCTACAAAGGAGGAGAGCGTAAAGCCAAAATTGCTCAAGCTCAAATCCGCGAACAAAGCATTGAACTCCAGCGAACCGAGGCTGAAAAAAGGGTCATGTTGGAGGTAGTACAGGCTTATCATGCCCTCAAGGCATCGTTTCAGGGGCTCAAAGAAGCGGAAGTCGGATTAGAAAAAGCTAGAGCTTACTATAGCATAACTCACAGCCGTTATTTCAATCAAAACGTTCTTCTGGTCGAATATATGAAAGCAGTGGAAGACCTGAAAAAGGCCGAAATCCTTCATACCATCAGTCAATATGAATTATTGCTACGAAAAGCGCATTTGGACCGTGTGGTTGGGCGATCGTTAGTGGAATAGAATTAAAAAATCCTAGTACAGCATCTTAGAAATTAATAATTGATAGATCCAATGAAGATCCGACAAATTATATGGTTAGTTCCTTTGGTAGCGGGATGTACCCAGTCGCAAAAACCAGTTGTAGAACAGGGAGAGACGGCTATCCCCGTCAAGCTCGCTAACGTTGAAACTGTTTCCTATGTGCTACCGGTGAATACTGTCGGGACAGTGACATCGCTGCAGGAATCCCGGGTTGCATTTAAAATGGGTGGTGTAATTGAAAAGATTTACGTCAGGGAAGGGCAGTTAGTGAAGGAGGGGCAAATTTTAGCATCACTCCATTTGGATGAGATCGATGCTCAGGTAAATCAAGCAGAGTTAGCATTTGACAAAGCTACCCGCGACTTCGAAAGGGTAGGTAATTTATTGCGTGACTCAGCCGCCACGATGGAGCAATTTCAAAATGTCGAGACAGCTAGGGAAGTGGCCAGGGAGAACCTGAGCATGGCCCGTTTCAATCGGCAATATGCTCAAATTAAAAGTCCTATCAACGGTACGATTATCCGAAAGCTGATGAGCGAAGGTGAGGTGGTCGGTCCCGGCACCCCTGTATTAATGTTGGTCTCTAATCAAAAAAAGGATTGGGTGGTCAAGGTGGGTGTATCGGATCGGGATTGGGCTAGGCTCCAGACCGGCGATAAAGCTGAAATTGAGCTTGACGCCTATCCGGCGAATGTGCTAAAAGGTTACGTCTCATATCGATCACAAGTAGCCGATCCCATGACTCATTTGTATGAGGTGGAGATCAGATTAAATGGGAATATTCCCGATTTGGCTTCGGGGCTTTTTGCACGCGTAAAGTTGTGGCCTTCGGAGCAGACTGATTTTCTAAAGGTACCTGTCGAAGCATTGATCGAAGGCCATCGCCAGAAGGGCTATGTTTTTGTGGTTGACCAGGGGATAGCTCAGAAACGAGCGGTAACCATCGGGCTCCTGGACAAGGGGGACATACTGCTGACTGACGGGATCGACACCACGGATCGTGTGGTAGTCGGCGGAAGTACATTTCTTACCGACGGTAGTTCAGTCCAGGTTATTCAGGAATAAATCGACTAGGAAACTGCACACAATCAGGAATTTACCCGATGAATATATCTGAATTTTCCGTTAAAAACTGGCAATTTATGCTAGTTCTGTTTGTAGGTGTCGTTGCACTTGGAATTAATTCCTTGCTGAACATGCCTCGTTCTGAGGATCCCGATTTCACCATGCCTTCGTTTGTCGTGATCTATGTGTATCCTGGCACCGATGCCGTTGACATGGAAGCACTGATCGTGGATAAAGTGGAGGAACGGTTCAGTGAATTATCGAATGTTAAAACCTTACGTACTACGGTCGACGATGGTCTTGCGTTGGTCACGATCGAATATGATTATGATCAAGACGTAAATGAAAAATACCAAGAGGTTGTTCGTGAAGTGAATGCGTTAGCGAAGGATCTCCCCGCCGATATTTTTAGAACCGAGATCCGGAAGTTTTCACCCTCCGACGTAAATATCGTTCAAATAGCTCTTCAATCCGAGACAGCCTCTTACGAAGAATTGGGGAATCAAGCTGAGCGTTTGAAAAAAGCGTTGTCAAAGGTAAAAGGGTTAAAGAATGTTACCACATGGGGTTTTCCCGAAAGAATCGTTCAGGTAGATCTGCACCTCGATAAGTTAGTTCTTTTCGGCCTATCGCCCATGCGTGTACTGGGAGCATTACAAGCGGAAAATGAAATTATACCGGGAGGGACCATTCACGCGGGCTCGAGACGGTTCAATGTGACGACAAACGGAACCTACGAGAGCCTGGAGGAAATTGGCCGTACTGTGGTTGGGAGCAATGGTCAACGTATAGTCTATCTCAAGGATGTGGCTACCCTTAGTCTGGGTTATCAGGAGGAGAGTCATTTGGTTCGGCTGAATGGATATCGAAGTGTGCTCGTTACCGCTGCTCAAAAAGAGGGAGAACATATCCAAAAAGTAGGTCGTAAAATCAATGAAGTGGTCGAAGCCTTTTCTTCATCCTTGCCCGCAAACATTCAATTGGTCCAGCATTTTGACCAGGCCGAGAGTGTAGGAAAACGACTTGGTCGTTTTGTGACCGATTTTGCAATCGCCATTTTTTTGGTCAGTTTAACGCTTTTACCTTTGGGTTTTAGGGCGGCTTTGGTCGTGATGATCTCGATTCCGCTTTCGTTATCAATAGGGCTTGCTTCGATTGATTACCTAGGTTTTAATATCAACCAGCTAAGTATTGTTGGTTTAATCGTTTCCTTGGGGATTCTGGTGGACGACTCAATTGTCGTCGTCGAAAATATTGAGCGATGGATCAGGGAAGGTTATCCCAAGCGGGAGGCTGCCGTTAAAGCAACGAAGCAGATTACATTAGCAGTAATCGGCTGTACGGCGACCCTGATTTTGGCTTTTTTGCCTTTGAACTTTATGCCAGAAGCTTCGGGAGACTTTATTCGTAGCCTACCTATGGCCGTTACAATGACCATTCTTGCTTCCATGATTGTGTCGTTGACGATAGTTCCGTTCTTAAGTAGTCGAATTTTGAAGACGGAACATCACCCAGAGGGTAATATTTTTATGCGATCACTGAAAAAAGTAATCAGTCGGAGCTATAGCAGGGTTTTGCATTGGGCGCTTCAACATCCAATTCCTACCCTGGTTTCCGCAGGTATTTTATTTGGCCTTTCTTTATTGATTCCAGGGATTATCGGCTTTTCTCTATTCCCAAAATCCGAGAAACCAATGTTCATGATTACAATGGAAACGCCGGAAGGGAGTTCATTGCAGGAGACAGATCGTATTGCAAGAGAAATTGAAGCTCGGTTGAGAAATATTCCCGAGATCAAGTATGTAACAACGAATGTTGGGAAGGGAAATCCAAGGATTTATTATAATGTGATTCAAAAGGCTGAAGCGACCAATTACGGAGAGTTTTTTGTACAACTACATCCCATTTCACCCCACGACAAAAGCCAGCTCATCGATCAACTGAGAGCGGATTTGAGTGATATTCCCAATGCACGTGTTTTGGTAAAAGATTTCGAGCAAGGACCGAATACCGAAGCTCCTATTGTACTACGTATTTTTGGGGAAAACTTGGATACCCTACAAAAAGTAGCAGCAGATGTAGAAAAGATCTTGCAACGTACGCCTGGGACGCTCTACATCGACAACCCGTTAATGTATAAAAAGACAGGTTTAAAGGTTGAAATTAACAAAGAAAAGGCGGGTATGTTAGGGGTCTCCATTGCCGATATCAATCGTAGTGTGCGCCTTGCCATTGCTGGGCTAGATATGGGCACATTTAAAACTGGGACGGGAGATGAATTTCCTATTAAGATTTCTATTCCTAAGGGGAAATACGCAGATCAGGAAGTTTTTAATTCCATTTATGTTCCCAGTTTAATGGGGGCACCGGTTCCCTTAAACCAGATTGCGGAGCTAAAATTGGAGAGTCAGGCTAATCAGATCCGTCATTATGATCAGGAGCGTTATGTGACCGTAAGTGCCTATATACAGAGTGGATTTTTGGTTGACGACGTATACAAGGAGGTTTTAGATCAAATGAATGCTTACCCGATGCCGGAGGATTTTAAATATAGAGCAGCCGGGGAAATTGAGGCGCGAGAACAGTCGTTCGGTGGGCTGGATACAGTGATTTTGATTACCCTATTTGGCTTTTTTGGGGTTTTAATCCTTGAGTTCAGAAGTTTTAAGAGCACATTGATCGTTTTGTCGGTTATCCCGCTGGGGGTAATCGGAGCCTTTACCACGCTATGGCTGGTAGGTTTTCCTCTATCCTTTGTGGCAGTGATCGGACTGATAGCTTTAGTGGGTATTGAGGTGAAAAACTCAATTTTACTGGTCGATTTTACCGATCAGTTACGACGGGAAGGGGTTCCCCTGGTAGAAGCAATTGAAAGAGCCGGGGAAATCCGGTTCGTGCCCATCGTATTGACCACATTAACAGCCATAGGAGGGTTAATTCCATTGGCAATAGAGGGCAATCCTCTCTATTCTCCACTAGCTTGGGTTTTAATCGGAGGACTGATTTCCTCGACCTTACTTTCTCGAATTGTGACGCCCGTATTGTACAAATTATTACCCCCAACCGTCTAATTGGGGGTAATAAGTTGGGTGACCTCGTCGAAATCAGGCCATGTTCCAGCCTTCCCGTACGGGTTCCTGAATGATTGCGTCTGCATCTGGTAACCCAACGGCTTTCATATTGGCACTGTCCCAATATATTTTTTGTCCGCCAAGGCGAAGCGATAGAACGCCTAAAAGGGTTATTTCTGTTAATCTGGCCCCATATTCAAAGTTTGAACTTGCGGGGCTACCACCTTTGATCGCGTCGATCCAGTCTCTAAAATGGCCGTTGGACCGTGGAATCGTGGGTTTGGGTTCTTTATATTTCTCGGCCAGTTTGGTAGGGTAAATTTTAGGGTTATTTCCCCCCGATTCTGTAACAATAATTCCTTTTTTCCCAACGAAAAGGGTACCTCTCCGAGGCATTTTTGCTTCCCGGGGCATAGCTTCTGGTCGGGGTGGCATTAACCCGCCCGAGTACCAGTATTGTTTAAAATCAGGTTGTTTGTCGTCTTTTTTAAATTCGTAATAACCGATTTCTCCATAGGGTGTGATATCCTTATCGCTGTATCCAGCCGGGTGAACTTCAACCGTTGATGGAGCATGGAGATTAAATGCCCACACCGAAGGGTCGAGGTCGTGGCATCCGAAGTCGCCAAGTGCCCCTAGACCTAATGCCCAGAAGTCTCTCCAGGTAACGGGCGTATAATCTTTGTGATAAGGCATATAGGGGGTCGGACCTAACCAAAGATCCCAGCCGATCCGTTCAGCACCGGGTGATGTGCCTTGGGGTAATCCTTTTAGCCCAGGGATCCAACGCGTTGCGGGAACAAAAGTATGAGCTTCCGTTACTTTACCAATCGCGCCATCTCGAAGCATTTCCACTGTTTTCCGGATGCCGTCATTGCTATGAAGAACATTTCCCATTTGAGTTGCTTTGCCGGTTTCTCTTGTCACTTGGGCGACTTTCCTAGCTTCCCAAATATTATGGGTTAGTGGTTTTTCGCAATAGGTATGTTTACCTGCCCTCAGCGACTGTATACATACATAGGCATGGGTATTGTCGGGGGTTGAGCAGAGGATGGCATCCAAACCTTTCTCCTTTTCCAGCATTTCCCGGAAATCCACATATTCACTTATCTTATAATTCGGGGTTTTCGTTTTATAGTGTTCTTCAATCATTTCTTTGACCGGCCCTCTACCCGCTTTGGACTTGTAATAAAAATCCTTCAAATCCCAGAAATCGGAGGGGTCGGCAATGGAGGTGATCTGTACATCTTCCAGTGGAAATAATGATGCAGCATTTTGACGCCCGCGCCCTCCAGCGCCAATTATTCCAACCGTTACTTTATCACTAGGTGCAACAAAACCTTTACCACCCAAAACATGACGAGGTAGAATGGTAATTCCGGCAGCGGTGAGTGCTGCCCCTTTTATAAACTTTCGACGAGAACTGGACTTGATCGACATGGGATTAGGTATTAGGTAATACTATCAAGTAAAAAAAATAAGGATCTGTCGGTATGCAAAGGACAGATTTTGCAAGTATACACCATACCAACGGCATATCATACGCGATCTTATTCAAATTTAGCGCTCCTTAATGTGTAAGCTCGTATTTTTACAGGTTTCAATGGCTGAATGGGGATGTTACATAAAACCAAAGGGATCGTACTTAGTTATCTGAAATACCGTGAATCGTCAATCATAGCAAAGATTTACACGGAAACATTCGGTGTGCAATCCTATGTCATAAACGGGGTTAGGAGCAGCCGGGCAAAATCCAATAAAATAGCATTGTTTCAGCCCCTAACCTTGTTGGATATGGTCGTGTATCATAAATCGCACCGTGAAACCCTTCAACGACTTTCCGAAGTACGAAATGCCTATCCATTTACGCAATTACCCTTTGATATGGTCAGAACCTCAGTGGCATTATTTTTGGCGGAATTGCTTGGAAAATGTTTAAAAGAGGAAGAGGCCAATGAGCTTTTGTTTCACTTTTTAGAAGAATCGGTGATATTGCTCGATCAAACAGATCAAGGTTTGGAAAGTTTTCATTTGGTTTTTATGGTTCAACTAGCGTCATATTTGGGTTTTGGAATTGAATCAACGGACCAGTTCAAGGAAGTTTTAAGGGGTTTTAAGTATTCGTTCCCCGACGGCGATCATGACAAGGGCGCCCTGGAATCGATAATTCTTGAGCAACCGGAGGGGTTGAAAAAAGCTGGTAGGGCGGGTAGAAATATCCTATTAGCACAATTGCTCTTCTATTATCGGGTTCACCTTGACCATTTTGGAGAAATTAAATCGTTGGATGTATTGAAAGCCGTACTTCACTAGGTTGCTTTGGGTGACTGAAGTCAAATTTGTTATATTTGTTCAAAATCGTGTACTATTATTAAAAAGCCATCAAAATATGAAATGGATATTTCTCATAGCAGTCTTATTTACATCCGGGCTAACCAAGGCCCAAGAGCTTTATGGCGCGTGGGGCACGAAGACTCCGGAAGGTGAAAACGTTACAATGATCATAAATGAGGGTTACCTGGTAGTGACCTTGTATGATCTTCCAGGTAAACGGTTTGGTTACACCGAGGGGGGGAAATTCAGTTTAAATGGAAACACGGTTAACTACCATTGTGAATTTAATTCTGACGATGCCTCTCAAGTGGGCACTCAGACTCGCTGGAGTTATTCGCTGAGTGGTAACCGGTTGACGCTCACAGGAGATCGGGGCACATTTCAGTTTGATCGTATTGATAAGGCTTCTGACCATGCGATGGCAGGAACATGGCATATCACGGAAAGAGCTCGTGATGGGGTGGGTGCCTTGGAAAAAATTCATCAAACTGGTACGCGTAAAACCTTGAAAATTTTATCCGGTACTCGTTTCCAATGGGTTGCAATTGATCCGGGTGTCAAAGGTTTTTACGGGACGGGTGGAGGAACCTATAAAGCGGAAAACGGGAAGTATGTAGAAAACATTGAATTCTTTTCCCGGGACAACAGCAGGGTTGGAGCTTCACTAGAATTTAATTGGAAACTCAATAATGGGAAATGGGATCATTCTGGAAAAAGTAGTAAGGGGGATCCTATCCATGAAGTTTGGGAGAAAATACCCCGATAAGGTTCCTTGTTAGCCTTGGTAGTAACCTTTCCAGCCTTATTTTATTTTGGTTGGAAAGGTTAAATTTTATCCTACGTTTTTCTAGATTTGCCTAAAACGGGTTTATGTCGAAAGCACTATATCAATACCTTTTTGAGGGGGAAGTTCTTTTTTCTTTACCCAATGAAAAAGTACTAACGGTTCCGGTTTCTCCCGCTGGGGTGGAGGCTGGGCAAGCAGCAGTTGAAAAGGTATCGAGTCGGTCTCTAAAGGAAGATTCACCCCTCCGAAACTTAAAAAGTCGTTTCCTTATTGTGGTAAATACCTATGACGAGGGGCTGAAAGAAAATGAATTAGCATTTCTTGAAAAGGTATTGCAGGCGGTCAACTACCGCCTCGACAAAGTTGACTTATTCGATCTAAACAAAATACAGACCTTTGATGTCTCGGCAGCAGTTCGTGAAAACCTGGTCGATTATTTTTTGTTACTGGGTGTTCGACCCCAGGAACTCAATTTAGCTTTACCGTTAGAAGTTTATAAACCTTCTAAGGTTAATGGCGTATGGCTTCTTTTGGCGAACAGTTTAAAACGAATGGAGTTAGACGTGCCGAAGAAAAGGGAGTTGTGGGCAGCATTGAAGCAGATGTTTTTCTAAGAAAACAAATGTTCAATAAATTTTTTGACCCAGGGAATAGCAAAAATAATAGCCTAATCCTCCCAAATTTTCGTATTTGAAAAATGATATTGTGGTATGTTGGTAGGCAAAAACGTTAAGCTTATCCCCTGTGATGATAGTATTTTCGACGCAATTAAAATGGGGGATAATATTTTAGCACAAGTTATCGGAGCGAATGTGCCGCGGAAGTGGACCGAATTCAGGGAGGCATTTTCGCCAGCCTATAGAAAATGGAAAGAGCACCCGCCTTTACGCAATTGGTGGACCTATCTGGTGATTCATATAAAAGACAACTTGTTGATTGGTTCTTGCGGGTATAAAGGCGAACCGGATCAGAACGGAACGGTAGAAATTGGCTACGAGATAAAAAATACGTATCGGAATCGTGGCTATGGAAAGGAGGTAGCCCAATTATTGACTCAGCATGCACTAGATAGTGGTCTTGTCACAAGGGTTATTGCTCATACACTCCCCTTTGAGAACCCGTCGACTTCCGTTTTAAAAGGGGTCGGTTACCAAATGACCAGTGAAGTTCAGGACGAGGCGGACGGGTTAGTTTGGAAGTGGGAATTCATAAAACCACAGCAGTAGGAGTAAAAGTTGGTGAAATTCTGATTTTATTCTTCGAAAATTACGACTAAATTGCTTTATTAATTTAGTAAGATCAAATTGTAAAATTTCATATATGCCTACTAAAACAAATAAAGAGTTTCCCTGGTATAAAAATTACGCAGAAGGAGTCCCTTTTGAGATAAATCCGGACGCTTATCCTTCTCTATTGGAGTTATTCGAAGAATCATTTGAAAAATATGCGCAGCGGGTTGCCTATTCCAACATGGGTAAGGCACTGACTTATGCGGAGTTGGATCGCTATTCAAAGGATTTTGCCGCCTACCTACAAACGATCGGTTTAAAAAAAGGGGATCGTATTGCACTGCAGGCACCCAACGTCCTTCAATTTCCGATTGCCTTATTAGGATCACTTCGAGCTGGTTTAATCGTGGTTAATACGAATCCTTTATATACCCCACGAGAAATGTTGCATCAGTTCAATGATTCGGGTGCCAAGGCCATATTCATTCTGGCCAATTTTGCCAAAAACCTTGAATCCATTATAGCACAGACCCAAATCGAGCATGTGATCCTTTCTAAAATGGGCGATATGCTGGGGGCTGTGAAGGGAACCATCGTTAATTTCGTCGTAAAAAACATCAAAAAACTGGTGCCCGAGTATCACTTACCGGGGGCTATTCCCTTTAAAGAGGCTTTAAAGATCGGGGCAGGGGCGGGCTATCAACGCCCTCAACTCAAGGGTTCCGATCTTGCATTCATCCAGTATACGGGAGGCACCACCGGGGTATCAAAAGGGGCCATGTTATCGCATCGGAATATGGTGGCCAATGTGGAGGGTGTCGATGTTTGGTTTCAGTCAAAAATGCGGCATTCGAAAAGTACCGCGCCCATGATTGTTGTAGCGGCTCTACCCCTTTACCACGTTTTTGCACTCACGGTTAACGGGTTGTCGGTAATGAAGTGGGGCGCTCATAATCTTTTGATTACCAATCCGCGCGATTTGCCCGGTTTTGTAAAAGAGTTACGCAAACATAAGATCGTCATTTTCCCGGGTCTGAATACCTTGTTCAATGGGTTGATGAACCAACCCGACTTTACGAAAATCGATTTTAGTGAACTTCAGATTACCATCGCTGGGGGGATGGCGTTACAAAAAGTGGTTGCTGACCGATGGGAGAAACTAACGGGATGTCCATTAGTAGAAGGTTATGGTTTGTCGGAAACCGCACCTGTGTTGTCGGTAAATCCACTGAACGGTAAGCACCGGCAGGGAAGTATAGGGGTTCCGTTTCCCAGTACCGAACTACGAATTAGGACCGAAGATGAGCAGTGGGCTCCTTTAGGGGAAAGGGGAGAGATTTGTGCGAAGGGCCCCCAAATCATGGTGGGGTATTACAATCGGCCGGATGAAACGGAAAAGGTAATATTTGAAGATGAAGACGGTCGTTGGTTCCGCACCGGTGATATTGGTGTGGAAGAAGAAGGAGGATTTTTCAGGATTGTAGACCGGAAAAAGGATATGATCCTCGTATCCGGATTCAATGTGTATCCGAATGAAATAGAAGAAGTTGTATCGAGGTTAGATGGGGTTTTGGAGGTTGCATGTATTGGTATTCCCAATGAGAAGACCACCGAAGCGGTAAAACTGTTTATTGTAAAAAAAGATCCCGCTTTGACCGCTGAGAAGGTGAAAACCTACTGTCGCGAGAACTTAACACCTTATAAATGTCCGAAGGAAATTGAGTTCAGGGATGAACTCCCAAAAAGTAACGTAGGGAAGATTTTAAGAAAGGATTTACGGAACGAAGAATTGGCAAAACGCAAACAGGCGTAGAACTTGCTCCCTTTAAAATCCGCTTCTGTATATCGCCAGGAGCGGATTTTTTGTAACTTGTAAGTTCATTTTCAAATTTCTGGCGGTTTTCTACCCGACCAGCAGTGAAGATTGTGTTTCTACACAGTGGCGATTTGGTATTATACATCTTTAAATTAAGAGAGTTATGACAACGTTTCGGAAAAACATCGTACTGATACATGGACACGGAGTAGACGATTCTATTTGGGATCCGATTGCCCCCCTTTTGAGTGAGACCTATACGGTGATCAGACCAAATCTGTCAATACTGACCAATTGCAGAACCATTGAGGCTTTTGCAGAAGAGTTGCATCATATATTAACTAACGCAGGCGTGACTAAATGTACCATCATCGGTCATTCGATGGGGGGGTACATAGGTTTAGCTTTCTTGGAAAAATATCCTGAAATGATTGAGGGCTTTGGGTTATTCCATTCCCTAGCTTATGCAGACGATGATGCCAAAAAAGAGCAACGAAATAAGATGATTACCTTACTTCGGGAAAAAGGCGCATCCGATTTTATCCGTTTAACGGGAGCGAATATGTTCGGAAAGCGTTTCCGCAAATATAAGGGTGATCGGGTACGTCAGCACGTAGCTCATTTTTCCGAACTTCCTGCTGAAGCGCTTATAGCGGGCATTGAGGCGATTAGAGATCGGCCTGACCGCACCCATGTCCTGGAAAAACTGGAAGTTCCTTTGCTATTGATCATCGGGATGGAAGATATACTGATGCCTTTCGAAAAAGTGATTGAAATGGCGACCTATCCAAAGGTTTGCTACCCCTTTATCCTGTCCGATTCAGGCCATATGGGGATGGTAGAGAGAACCGATACAACGGTTAAAGTTCTGCGGTGGTACTTGGAAAAAATTTATCAGGGAGGGTGAACCTATAGACACTAAAGCCCGGTTATCTTCCTGAAACACATTCATTTCCAATGACAGTAAATCCGAAACTTTTACTCCGTAATATTTCCTATTGGTCTCTGTTCCTTGTTTTTCTCGCCCTTATTGGTTGTAGAGACCAATCTGAAGTTCAGCCTCCCGAGAGCCAATATTTGATCGAAGCTACTCCCATTGTGGAGTTGAGTCAAGAGGAGGTTGCCCAACGTGCAGGAGAAATCAGCCCCCTTTTGAAAGCAGTCGTTAAAAATGGCGTAAGGGTATTAAGGGTAACTTACAAAACACAATTTGTCGATGGAAGTCCTATCGAAGCCTCTGGAGCCGTAGCTCTACCCATGGGGGATCAACCCTTTCCTATGCTTAGTATCCAACACGGTACGATTACACGAGAGGCTGACGCGCCTTCAAATTTCGCTCCCGGTACTGAATTTATGGAGTATGGAGCTGTATTTGGCGGAATGGGCTATATAGCTGTTTTCCCTGACTACATAGGTTATGGCGCCTCCAAACATTTACCACATCCCTATGAACATAGAGAAAGTTTAGGAAGAGCCTGCTTGGATATGTTAAGGGCGGTTAGAGAATTGGTAGAACAAGATGCTCGAGTGAAGTGGGATAAACGACTCTATATATCCGGTTTTTCGGAGGGAGGGTATGCCACACTCAGTCTTCAAAAAATGTTAGAGGAGGGGCGCGAGTTTAATTTAAAAGCTTCGACTTGCGGGGCGGGTGCTTATAATAAAACGGCATTCATGCATCGGTTGGTTAGTGAACCTACCCACGGCATTGCGTCTTATAACCGACTATACACTTGGGTGTTGCTGAGCTATAACTGGATTTACGGATTGAATTATCCCCTGTCTTATTTTTTTCAAGAACCCTTTGCTGCCGAGATAAGTAAAGATTTGATGGGGGCACCGCTTACCGGTAGTTTTCATAACTTATTGCAAACTGATTTTGCGACTGGGTTGTTAAATGGACAGGAAGGTGAGCTTTTGGCAGCCATTGCTGACAATGATTTATTAGGTTGGAAACCCGAAGTACCCACGCAATTGTACCATGGCACAGCGGATGATTTGGTCTTCTACCTTAATACCGAAACTACCTATCAATCGATGGTCGATTTAGGGGCTACCTCTGTCGAATTGAAAAGGTTGGAGGGGAAGAACCATTCTACGGCGGTGATGGATTACTTGTTGGGGAGCTATGCTTTTTTTAGTGCCCATCCTTAATGTTCCCCTGAATTTGTCCCTATATTTGGTTCGAAAAAAAATCAGATTTAATGCCTCAGTTAATAGATCTTATCGGAAATACCCCTCTGGTAGAATTAACCAGAATCTCCCCCAATCCCAAGGTAAAAATATTTGCGAAACTCGAAGGCAATAATCCGGGCGGTAGCGTAAAGGATCGAACGGCTTATTACATGGTTAGAGGTGCCTTAGAAAGGGGAGATCTTAAACCGGGCATGAAGCTGATTGAGGCGACCAGTGGAAATACGGGTATTGCCTTGGCGATGATTGCTCGAATGTTTGATATACAAATTGAATTGTTAATGCCTGAGTCCTCTACCCGTGAGCGGATTTTAACGATGGAGGCATTCGGAGCGAAGGTCGTTTTAACCGAATCCATGGAGGTTGCCCGTGATCTTGCTTTGGAAAAGGCAGCATCAGGAGCGTATTTTATATTAAATCAATTTGCTAATCCGGACAATTGGCGAGCCCATTATGAAACCACCGGCCCGGAAATTTGGCGTGATACCGATCATTCGATCACGCATTTCGTATCGTCCATGGGAACTACTGGTACCATAATGGGGGTTTCGCGTTACTTGAAGGAACAAAATCCCCATGTACGAATTGTTGGCTGCCAGCCTACGGAGGGAGCGAGTATCCCCGGTATACGGAAATGGCCTGTGGAATACATGCCGCAAATTTTTGAGCGGAATCGGGTGGACGATATAGTGGAGGTTTCGGAGGAGGAAGCGATACAGACCACTCGAAAATTAGCTCGCACCGAAGGCCTTTTTGCCGGCATGAGTAGCGGCGGTGCCGCCTGGGCGGCAATAGAAGTGGCCAAACGTATTGATTCTGGCACCCTCGTATTTGTCGTTTGTGACCGTGGGGACCGTTATCTTTCCAGCAATCTCTTCGGTTGAATCGCTTCCTATTCTTCTTACTGTCCTCGTTCGGATTTGATTTTCGCCAAAATTTCAGTACCCCCCTTGGCGAGAATTGATTCCGCCAGAGCGCGACCAGTGTTCCGGGAGGTGTTTGGGTTTATTTCACTCGTCCTTGATTCGGTAATTATTTGCGATCCATCCAGACTGATCACACCCCCTCTTATCAAAATATGATCGCTTTCGAGTGTCGCTAATGCGAAAGCCGGTACGCTACATCCGCCCTGCATAGTGCGTAAAAATTCACGTTCTGCGAGAAGACAAATTTCAGTTTGGGGGTGATTAACCAACTTCTTTATCGTAGCCTTTCGCTGTGCGTCCAACGCTACAGCACATTCTACCGCGATCGTACCTTGACCTACCGCAGGGATGAAGTGGTTTTCCGGGATCCGTTGGCTGATCATGGAGTCGTATTCCATACGATGAACTCCAGCATAAGCCAGTAATAAGGCATCGCATTGACCGTCCTCCATTTTTTGTAGACGTGTTTGCAGGTTGCCCCGCATGTTAACGATTCTGTGTTGCGGATAATAATGTTTTAAAAAGGCCACCCTGCGTACTGAAGAAGTGCCGATGACAAAACTTTCTGAAGCATCCAGATTTTTATGGGGGTCAAAACTAAGTAATACGTCGTTTACGATTTCACGTTCTGTAAAAGCTAAAATTTCGAGGTCCTCATCCAAAGAAGATTGAACATCCTTGGCGCTATGGACGGCAATATCAATCTCGCCGGAGCGTAATTTTTCCTCAAGTTCCTCTGTAAACAGGCCTTTTCCTCCGACAGCTGCCAGGGAGCGATCGAGTATCTTGTCGCCTTTGGTCTCAATGACCACATTTTCAGATGTGATCCCACCTTTGCTGAGGAGTTCCCTTACATGATCAGCCTGCCACAACGCCAGACGGCTGCCTCTGGTACCAATTTTAACGTGCATATTGAATAAATTAATCGGTGATCTTACACGCCTACCGTGTCACTTTCGTCGAAAACTATCTGCTCTTCAATATAACTAATTATCTTGTTAGCTACATTGACTCCTGTCACTTCTTCAATACCCTGTAAGCCGGGTGAGGAGTTCACTTCGATCACCAAGGGGCCACGTGACGACTGCAGCATATCCACCCCGGCCACTTTCACACCGAGAGCTTTAGCCGCGGCCAAGGCTGTATACTCTTCTTCTGCCGACAATATCACGGGTGTGCCACTACCACCTCGGTGCAAATTAGCGCGGAAATCAGCTTCCAGGCCTTGTCTTTTAATGGCGGCAACGACTTTATTTCCCACTACAAAAACTCGGATGTCAGCACTTCCGGCTTCGGCAATATATTCTTGAAGGAGAAAATTAGCCCTAAGACCATAAAAAGCCTCAATGGTCGATTTAGCTGCTTTTTTCGTTTCCGCTAAAACAACTCCCACCCCTTGAGTACCTTCCAAGGTTTTGATGATCACAGGGGGGCCACCCACCCGCTCGAGGAGCTGCTCGACCTGTGAAGAGTCTTTTGCCATGACGGTTTTGGGAATTTTTACGCCTGACTTCGAAAGGATTTGTAAACTCCGCAACTTGTCCCGACAACGCATGATCGCCTGGGACTTTACGGTTGTAAAAACTTTCATCATTTCGAACTGCCTGACCACCGCACAGCCAAAACCCGAAATAGACGTGCCTATCCGAGGGATTACCGCGTCAATATGATCAATTTCCTGTTGGTCGTAAATCAAACTCGGTTTATTGCCTTCAACAACTAGAAAGCATTTGGAATGATCGATGACTACGCCTTCGTAGCCTTTATGGTGTATTTCTTCTAGAAGCCTCCGGGTAGAATAAAGAGACTTATTGGTTGACAAGATGGCAATTCGCATGATTGACCGTATAATGATGAATGAGAAAACGTGGGATGTGGGGCCTTAATCGAGTCGCTTTGTGGAAACGTCAACCAGAAATCGACCAAGTAAAAAGTTGCGACCAATGAGTACGGGGTAAGTCATTTTTCGACGATTGGCTAGGGTGAATTTGCCCCTGATTTTCCTGCCATTTATGACTACCAACGTTTTAATAGCATATCGGGTTTCCACTTGACCGAAAGAATTTTTAACCGTTCTGACATGAAATTCTTTCGTGGAAAATGGGGTGAGCTTACCCGGCGATAATTCCAACCAGAAGTTGAGCATATCCCCCTTTTTAGTTTGCGTGTGTGTTACTTTATGGCAATGTAAGGCTGATATTTTTGCGCCAGTATCTACCCTTGCTTTGACCTTCTCCCATTGTAATTCGGGGAAATCAATGATCTCAGCGCCGCCAATGATCTGATGTGTTAACACTGTATTGAATGCCTTTAGTCTTTTTTCAGCAATTGCGACAAAGTTAAGGATAGATCCAGGAAAACAATCTTCGCTTTTACATTACTTTCTATATGATAAAGGGCTGTCGATAATTCATCAATGATAGCGGGTAGGTACCTTAGATTTAGGGTAGAGGCAAAATTTATGAGGAAGCTACGACTGGTTTCCGTGATACGGATCAAATCCTTAGCCTCCGATTTCAAAAGTAAAATGTCACGAAAAACCCGAAGGGAGTATTCCAAAAGATCTTTCTGCTTTTCACGAGCAAATTTGTCGAACTCGTTTGATTCAGTTACGAGGGCTGTTAGGTCCTTCCGGTAGCAATAACGCATCCAATGTTGAAACCAATCGTGTCGGTCGTCCAATTGGACTTGCGTTAAATTTTGTGCTTCCGACAAGTTGCCGTCGGCCAAATAGACGATCTCTGCGATGCGGTTTTCGTCGGTTAGGTGAAGGGTATCGGTCAGATAAGACCTGACTTCCTCATCTGTAAAACGGGGCACCCAGATTTGTTGTACGCGCGATATGATCGTGGGAAGAAGACGTTGTGATTGATCGGAAACGAGTAAAAAAATCGTCTTCGCCGTGGGTTCTTCCAATATTTTCAGCAATGCATTGGCTGAGGAAGGGTTCATTAATTCTGGTTTCCAGATCAACAAAATTTTATAACCCCCTTCATACGATTTGAGTACCAATTTTCGAATGATATTACGGGCTTCCTCAACCGATATTCCGGCTTGTCGGTTGTCAGCTTTCAGAAATTGTAGCCATTGGGGTAAGGTCTGATAGGGGCTATATTCCAGGAATTTGCGCCATTCAGGGAGGTATTGTTCAGCCAATTTCCGGTCGTCTTTGTCGTGTGTTTTTGCAAAGGGAAAAATAATATGGAAATCGGGGTGCGCAAGTTGATTCATTTTTCGGCAAGATCCGCACACACCGCAAGCATCGTCGATAGTCCTGTTTTCGCAAAAGATATACGTAGCAAAGGCCATGGCCAAAGCCAGGTTTCCACTACCGGGATAGCCGTCTAATAACATTCCATGCGCTACCTTGTTTCGGGTAACGGATTGAATCAATAGATTCTTAATAGATTCTAGCCCAGGAATATCTTTGAATAACATATTTAAACGCCAAATGGGACCTCAGCATTTATCTATAGGGCGAAGTAAGTTTAAATACTTCCTCTAAAATGCTGCGATCCATATCCCTAAAGATATGATTTTTACTCTTAGCTGTCATTTCGGCAACCTGAAGTGCTTTGTCCAGTCGATACGTGGCATAGCCCTCTGCTTTGCCTCCCCATGTAAAAGACGGGACGAATTTATCTTGGAAACCAGCTCCGAATACGTTCACGTGTACGCCAACTACTGTTCCCGTATTAAACATCGTATTAATACCTGATTTGCTGTAATCTCCCATATACAACCCGCATTGGGGCAATCCGGAATCTTCCAGACGGCCTTCCACATGGCTGAATAGTTTTACAGAAGAGTAGTCGTTTTTGAGATTAGAGTTATTGGTATTCGCTCCCAAATTACACCAATTGCCTATGACAGAACTACCCAAATAGCCGTCATGTCCTTTGTTTGAATAGGAAAATATGACGGAATTGTTTATTTCTCCTCCGACTTTACAAAACTCACCAATTGAACAATTTGGGCGAATTTTGGTGCCCTGTGCAAGTATTGACCCCTCACCAATAGCAAATGGACCTTGGATGGTACTACCTTCCTGTATTAGCGCATTTTTACCTATGTAAATAGGACCAGTTTCTGCATTGAGGATCGATGCTTTTACTTGCGCACCTGCTTCGATGAAAATGTTTTCAGGAGCGTAACAAGCAGTGAAAGGGTCAGTTAGGGGTACGAAATCTTTTTTCCCTTTCATCCGTTCGATATCCGCTATGATTTCCTGTCCGTTTAGGACGTGGATATGCCAAATTTTTCCGATTTGCCTGGAAGTTCCTGTATGTTCCCGGCTATCAAATTTTTCATAGCCTTCTGTGGGGTGCCAGGTAGTAGGGGTTCGAATGGCTAAAACCTGTCGATCAGAAGCAACGAGCGCAGCTCCCAATGGTAAACTCTTCACGGCCTCCACCAAGGAAGCATCGGGTAAAATGGAGCCGTTGATAAATAGGTTATCGTTTTCGACGTGAACGGGATATTTTTTGTGAAGATAGGGCTCGGTGAGATAGCTGATTTTTTCGGAAAGTTCATATTTCCATTTTTCAGCGATGGTCATGACGCCGCATCGGATGAGTGATGTGGGGATAGTGTAAGTAAATGGCAGCAAATGGGCCTTTACGTGTGGATCATCAAATAAGATAACGTTGATCATAAGTAGATTAGGAAATAACTTTTCGTACAAAATAAAGGCGGGCCGTCGGAAAAACCGGCAGCCCGCCCTTATTTATTTCCTTAAGGTCCCTATTTCCGGTTGTAACGCTTGTTGAATTTATCAACACGTCCGGTCGTATCCACCACGGTATTCTTCCCGGTATAGAAAGGATGCGACTTGGAAGAAACTTCTACTTTATAAACGGGGTACTCGTTGCCGTCTTCCCAAACGATGGTCTCATCGGTTTGAATAGTAGAGCGGGTCAGAAATTTGTAATCACTTGAAAGATCCCAGAATACTACGGGTCTGTAATTGGGATGTGTATCCTTTTTCATTATCTCGTCTAATCTAATTATTAATTCCCTTCAAAAAAGAATGCGAAGTTATATATTCCCATACAGAAGATCAACAAAACAAAAGAAAAAATAGTGAAGATAGCTGAAATATGAATAAAAACAAGCTTTGCTCGGGGAATTGCGTCCTGCATTGGATATATTTACAGCCGGTTTACCTGGTACTCAATCAATTCCTTTACCATTGACCATTTGATTTTATGTTTCGGTTAGATAATAAAAACGCGTTGATTACTGGCGGCGCCAGTGGGATTGGTTTATCCATATCCAAAGCATTTGCCAAACAAGGGGCTAATGTTCACATTTTGGAGTTAAATGCTGAAAATGGACAAAAGGCAGTGGCTGAACTTGCCGATTTAGGGTATAAAGTGACTGCTCACGTGGTCGACGTTTCCAAGCAAAAGGATGTCATTGCAGTGGTAGAGCAAATAGCTGCCTCGGAAAAAATCGATATTCTGGTGAATAATGCTGGAATTGCCCATATCGGAAGGGCTCATACGACCAAGGAGGAGGACTTTGATCGGGTGCTGAATGTCAATGTAAAAGGGGTATACAATTGTTTGTATGCAACGATTCCCCATATGATTGCCGGTGGTGGAGGGGTCATATTAAATGTCGCATCCATTGCAGCTACGGTGGGTATTCCGGATCGATTCGCTTATTCTGCGACGAAGGGAGCGATTTACACCATGACCATTTCGGTGGCGCGGGATTATCTGGATGAAAATATACGTTGCAATAGCATTTCGCCTGCTCGTGTGCATACGCCATTTGTAGACGGGTATTTAGCAAAGAATTATCCGGGTCGTGAACAAGAAATGTTTGAAGAACTTTCTAAAACGCAACCCATAGGACGTATGGGAAAACCCGACGAAATCGCAGCCCTAGCTGTATATCTATGCTCTGAAGAAGCTGCGTTTATAACCGGAGCCGATTACATTATTGACGGTGGATTCGTGAGACTGAAATAATCGATTTTAACCCTAGCCGGATTTAAAGAATTTGAGCAAATAATTATCTTTTAACTTACTTAATTCAATATGAAACTGTTTCGTTTTGGGGCTTATGAAAATGAAAAGCCAGGCGTGTTACTTTCTGATGGTCGGTTCCTAGATGTATCCGCTTTTGGTGAAGACTACACAGAAGCTTTTTTCGCTACCAATGGACTTGAGCGTTTGGCAGAATGGGTGGAGAAAAATGCAGACACAGCTCCCATTTTAGAGGAAGGATTTAGATTTGGATCCTGTATAGCACGCCCTTCCAAAATTGTTTGCATTGGATTGAATTATGCTCGCCATGCTGAGGAATCAGGCGCAAAAATCCCAACCGAACCCATTATATTTTTTAAGGCTACCTCCGCAATGGTAGGTCCTAACGACGATGTTATTATCCCTAAAAATTCAGAGAAAACGGACTGGGAGGTCGAATTAGCAGTAATCATTGGTAAGAAAACAAGTTACGTAGACGAGTCAGCAGCGTTGGATTACGTGGCTGGATATGCTGTTCATAACGATTATTCTGAAAGGGCTTTTCAACTTGAAAGAGGCGGCCAGTGGGTAAAAGGTAAAAGCTGTGATACATTCGCTCCGGTAGGGCCTTACCTGGTTACTACTGATGAAGTGGCGGACCCTCAAAACCTTAAGTTGTGGTTGTCAGTGAATGGTCAAAAATATCAGAACTCTAACACCTCTGATATGATCTTCAGCGTGCGTTATCTGATTTCCTATTTGAGCCAATATATGACGCTCCTCCCCGGCGATATTGTGACTACCGGAACACCGGAAGGGGTAGGTTTGGGAATGAATCCACAGGTATATCTGAAACCAGGTGACGTGGTAGAGTTGGGAATTGAAGGGCTGGGAGAGCAAAAGCAAATTGCCAGAGCCTGGGGGAAATAATTGGCTTCTAGTTCCGTAAATTTTCATCCCATTTTGGGTGGCCTAGTTAATCTAGAATTTTTTTGTAGTTTCCAGGTTGATAAGGGATCGGAAATGGGTAAGTTCCGAGATAGCGCAATGGTATTAGTTGGCCGACAATTGGAGAACCGATACCATTAGCGCTTTTCGACGACAGCTACGGCCGACAGACATTAAAACATTATGCCCCTAAGGGGTAAACTGGTGCGTATCATGATGAATTGGGGGCAGTTATTGTCTGCCAAACGATGGGGAAGTAGTAAGGTGGTTGACCATGAGGAGGCAAGATCTGAATTTCAACGGGATTATGACCGCTTGATATTCTCATCGCCATTCCGTCGTCTTCAGAACAAAACGCAAGTGTTTCCTTTGCCCGGAAGCATTTTCGTACACAATCGATTGACGCATAGCCTGGAAGTAGCCAGTGTAGGCCGTTCGTTGGGACGAATTTTCTATAATAATTTCAAAAAAGCCGACCCACAAGTCGACTCGCGACTTCCACTACTATCAGAGATAGGAAATATTGTTGCGGCAGCCTGTTTAGCGCATGACTTGGGAAATCCTGCCTTCGGACATTCGGGGGAAGCAGCCATTTCGCATTATTTTCTAGAAGGGGAGGGAAAGCAATATAAGGATGCAGTGTTGCCCACCGAGTGGACTGACCTGTGTAAATTCGAAGGAAACGCTAATGCTTTCCGAATTTTGACGCATAATTTTAAGGGGAAAGGACATGGAAGTTTCTCTTTAACCTATTCTACCTTGGCAGCGATTGCTAAATATCCCTGCAACTCCATTATTGGACATGAAAAAGGCAATATCCATCGGAAGAAATACGGCTTTTTCCAAGCTGAACAGACTGCGTTTAGGCAGATTGCCGATTCACTTGGTATGTCTCGGGACAAAGGAGAGCACTTAAGCTACAAACGACATCCATTGGTTTTTTTGGTGGAAGCAGCCGATGATATCTGCTATAATATTATCGATCTGGAAGACGCACATCGACTCAAAATACTATCCACGGAAGATGTAGAAGCCTATTTAAAAAACGTTTGTAACGACCCGGGTATAGAAACAAGACTTGAGATTATGGATGATGCAGAAGCCCGAATCGGTTTGTTGAGAGCCAAAGCAATAAGCCGATTGATAGGGGAATGTTCAGAAGTGTTTCTCAATAATCAGGAAGCTATTTTAAAGGGGAGTTTCAATGCAGCCCTATTGGATTGTGTGAGTGAACCCTATCTAACCGCAATTCGTGACATCAAAAAGATCTCGAGAGATAAGATATACAACCACCCCACCGTTGTTCAGATTGAAATCGCGGGGTACAAGGTCATCGGAGGTTTATTGGAAGAATTCGTACCGGCCTATTTAAACGAAAACAAAACCTCGTATCAGAAAAAACTCGTTGACCTGATGCCTCGGCAATTTTACACAGACCAAACAAACGTGTATTCCAAAATATTGTCGGTGCTGGATTTTGTTTCTGGCATGACAGACCTCTATGCCGTGGAGCTATATCGACGAATTAAAGGCATGACGTTCCCTTCAATTGCGTAAAGGGAACTTTATTAGATCTACGTTTGCTTTTAAAGTAAATTCAGTTATGTAATGCGGGGAGAGCGATGGAATCGGAACATGTAGTCATATCGAGGAAAAAGCCGATTATCCCGGTAAGTCAGGAGTTAAGAAAATACCTTCGGACCTATCAAAGGGAGAAAAGACTGCCCATTTCCTACCATGACCTGATGCAATTCAACGAGTCGTTCCCTGTGCTCGATAAATTTGACCGGGATACCCTTTGGCAGAGCCCTATGTACGCACCTCTGGATTTACAGCGTATACACGAAGGGCTGAAAATGACCTATGCGATCCTCAAAGCATCGGGAAATCAACGGTTGGTCGAACACAAATATATCGAACGAATCGACTATTGTATGTTCGGAAACTCCAATCCGTTTCGGGTCAAGATTGTAAATAAGTTGAACGATATTTACGATTATTTCTACATTAAAAAAGCCGATACATCCCGAATTTATGGACTAGAATTGGAGGAGATTCTGACGCCGAATCAAGTTAATTATGTGGTGGATGGGGAGACTTTGGTAGAAGAGCATATAGCAGGGATACCGGGAGACGTATTTGCAAAGACCCGTCTGTATCACCCCGATTACAACATGACACGGGTAGCCAAGGAGTTTGTCAAATTCAACGAACGCTGTCTGATAACATTACTCGGTGATATGCGGGCTTACAATTTTGTGATGCAGATTACGCCCGACTTTGACGACTTCCAATTTAAACTTCGTGCAATCGATTTTGACCAACAGTTTTACGAGGGGAATCCCAAAGTTTACATGCCCCAATTTTTCAAGGAAAATTACCCATTTGTGAAACTCGCTATGGAATTTCTTACTGAGAAAACCGTAAGACAATACCAACAGGAGGAGCATTCGTCGATACTTTATCAGGTACGTAGTGAGCGTCATCGTTTGGCCGCCCTTCGAGACGTTTCTATCCAGGATTACACTTCCACGCCAGAAAAAGTAGAACAATTGAGAGTTGGTTTAGCGGAACATTTTGGAGATAAGAAATACCTACAATGTAAGTCGATGGGCCAAATCATTGAGCTCAATGTCAAGAACGTAATCCGCAATGTAAAGCTTTAAGCATTCTTAACTCTTCCATTTCAGAAGAGCAATAAACATACTATCACTACCAACCAAAATACCGTTTATTAGTTGTTTATGGATTATCTCCAATGGGTAGCGCTTGGTTAACGACTTCACCACTGCTTCATTTTCCTCCCTAAATACGGAGCAGGTGATGTAGGCGAAAATTCCGTCGTCCTGAAGATAGGGGACCACATTAGAAGAAATGGTAAGCTGTTTTTCGGTCCATTTTTTTAGCGATCTTCTTTTGAAGAAATAAAACTGTTCCGGAGTTCTAGCCCAGGTGCCACTTCCACTACAGGGCACATCACAAAGGATAAGATCAAATTTTTTAGATCCAATGGACTCCTGGATTTGCCGGCGGTCGGTGAGATCCAAAACATGGGTGGAAGGGATGTTGAGATGGTATTGCTTTGCACGTGCAATTAGATTTCGAAGAATACTGTTTCGAATATCCGTGGCTAATATTTCAGCCTGCGGCAGATTATCTTTCAACATCAATGATTTTCCGCCGGCACCGGCGCAGCAATCCCAGACTGTCTGTGTTTTTTGGGACGATAGGTTGGTTAACAGGATTCCAATACTTTTTTGAGATGCCCAGTCTTGTACGACGTAACTGTCGGCGGGCAAGAGGCTACTCACGTCCGTTTGCCCGGGTATTTTGATGCATTTCCCCTGACGATTTTCTTCAAGGGGAATGATTGAAAATGGGATATTCTTGTCACGTAGTCTTTCCTCCACCCCTTCATACCTTGTGCGTATAAACATGTCGGGTTGGGTAAGGAAATGGTTGTGCCAATCATCTTCCGAAATCCCTTCAGAAAGGGGAGGGGCTTCAGGCAAAGGATACACAGCTATGTCATGCAGATCCGATTCTATTTCTGGAAACTCCTTTAGGATCATAGTTTTCAAAAATGAATGATCTGCGTTGGAGTAGCGTAGTCCGCAGGTGATAATTTCAAAAGGTGTACTTCCCTCTGGAAAACGTTTTGCGAATCTATAATACGTGTAAACAGCTTGGGAAATAGCCTTCCGGTCACGCGAGCCCAAAGTACGGTTGGCTCTAAAGTAGTTCTTTAAGTATATGGCCAGGGGTGGGGTACCCTCGTATTCTTCAAGAATCAAATGGATATGACGCAGCAGAAAGTTCATAACCGCCTAGATGATTTCCTTTCCAAACGGCATAAAAGAAAGATGCATCAACTTGAAATGTTGTTTGGCAAATGGTAATCCAATTATAGTTATGGCTAATAAAATGCCAAAAAACAAGTGGGTTATTGCGATCCAAAAACCAGCACAAATGATCCATATAATATTTAGAGGCACGGACAGGCAACCCACTACTTGAGAGCTATTTTTTACTTCTCGACCAAAGGGAAAAAGCATTAGAACAGCCATTTTAAAACATTGCAACCCGAATGGAATACCAATGATGGTCAAACACAAGACAAGCCCTGCCGTGATGTATTCCAATGCAGTTGCTAAACCTCCGAATAATAACCAGATAATATTACCGATTAAATTCATGTGTTATGCTTATTTGGGTTTCATGGTAGGTCTAAATCCGGGCTTGGGAGCCGGTTTATCTTCGTGTTGTGCCGAAGGTGTCTTTGGTTTCATCGTAGGGCGAAATGCCGGTTTTGTAGACGACGGTTCAGACCTTTGCACGGGCTCCTTGGACGCTTCTTCGAATGTCGTTATTGCCGATTTTACCTGTTTAACTTCCTGTGGTTTTTGGAATACAGGGCGAAGGGTATCGGGGGTAAATTTATAGTCCGAAGGGTGAAAATGGGGTACAAATGATTTCTTTGCCTTCCGTGTCGATTTTTCTACTTTGGGTTGGTTTTCAACCTCAGCGTTTTTGGGTTTGATCGTTGGGCGAAATGCGGGTTTTGACGCAGCCTTTTGCTCGACAACCTGATCTGTATTTTGTGGTTTTATTGTGGGTTTAAACGTCGGTCGGGGTGCTTGTACGGCATTATTTTCCACATTTTGGGGCTTCATAGTCGGTCTGAAAGCCGGTTTGGCCGCTGGTGGGGTTGGAGTAGCTCCTTCGGTTGATTCGGCAGCCTTTGGCTTCATAGTCGGTCTGAAAGCCGGTTTGGCCGCTGGTGGGGTTGGAGTAGCTC
>ENA-UOVV01000646-UOVV01000646.1-compost-metagenome-genome-assembly--contig:-NODE-646-length-37551-cov-25.647829_pt1 | contig 37551 bp, 26 predicted proteins | sample MGYA00238155_ERZ761577 | MGnify/ENA primary metagenome ERZ761577 (study PRJEB28898, sample SAMN06268775) | compost metagenome | isolation source: Emeryville, CA | place: USA:Emeryville, CA | collected... | reverse complement strand
TCGGTCTGCTCGATGGCGGCATTGGTCTGTTCGACCAGCGCCGCATTGTGCTGGGTCATCTCGTCGAGCTGGCGGATGGCGGTGTTGACCTCTTCGATCGAGGACGCCTGTTCGCGGCTTTCGCGCGCGATGCTGTCCATCAGCTCGTTGGAGGATCGGGCCGCTTCCAGCATGGCTTCGAGACGGGCCGCAGCGTCGGCGACGAGCTTGGAGCCGGTCTTCACCTCGGTGCCCGACTGCTCGATCAGCGCCTTCACCTCGGCCGAAGCCTCGGCGGCCGACTGGGCGAGACGGCGGACTTCCACGGCGACGACGGCGAAACCTTTGCCCGCCTCGCCGGCCCGCGCCGCTTCCACCGAAGCGTTGAGCGCCAGCAGGTTGGTCTGGAAGGCGATGTCGTCGATCAGCCCGATGATGTTGGAGATCTTGGCCGAGGACTGGGTGATGCGCTCCATCGCCGTGGTCGCTTCGCCCATCACCTGGCCGCCTTCCTCGGCGGTACGGGTGACGGTCGAGGCCACCTGTGAAGCCTCCTTGGCCCGCTCGGCGTTCTGCATCACGGTAGCAGCGAGCTGCTCCATGGCGGCGGAGGTTTCCTCGATGGTGGCGGCCTGCTTGGTGGTGCGCTCGGAAAGGTCGTTGGCACCTGAGAGGATCTCGCTTGTCGCGGTCTTCAGCCCGCGCGAGGTTTCCTTGAGCTGGCCGACGATCTCGCTGAGCTTGTCGGCTACCGCATTGGTGTCGCTCTTGAGCCGCGCGAAGGCGCCTTCGTAATCGCCCTGCATGCGCTTGGTGAGGTCGGTATCGGCGAGAGCCGCCAGCACGGCACCCGTCTCACTGAGGCCGCGATCGACCGTGGCGACGAGGTTGTTGACGCTGCCCGCCAGCGCGTTGAGTTCGGCATCGGGGAACTCGGCATCGACGCGTCGCGAGAAATCGCCGGCCACGGCGGCATCCACCACCTCGCCGAACTCGCGCCGCAGCTCCGCCATCATCGCCGCGCGGGCCTCCTGGTCGCGGATGATGCGGGCGGCTTCCGCCTCGGTCATCTCGGCGACGCGCTGACCATTCTTGCGGAACACTTCCACGGCCTTGGCCATGGCGCCAATCTCGTCCTTGCGGTTGGCATAGGGCACTTCCACGTCATAGGCGCCATCGGCGATCTTCAGCATGACGCCGGTCATCTTCGAGACGGGCTTCGCTACCCAGGTGCCGAGAAGCGCGAAGGCGGCGAGGCCGATGGCCAGCACGATGCCGCCGCCGATCAGCAGGTTGAACAGTTGCGCTTCGGACGCGGCGAGGAGGGTGGCCTGCGGCACGGCGACGACCACGGTCCAGGTCTGGTCGGTGCCCGGCAGGTCAATCTTGTGCGCCGTCATCTTCCACAACTGCCCGGCCGCTTCGCCGGTCGTCGAGTAGGTGTCGGTGGACTGGAGGGCGTCGATCGCGCCGAGGGCCCAGTCTTCGGTAGCGGGGCTGCCGACCAGGCTGGGGTCGGGATTCACCACCCAGGCGCCCTTCTGGTTGATGACGCCCATGAAGCCCGTGCCCATCGGCGCCTTGCTGCCGATCAACGCTGCGAGCGCATTGCCGCTGAACGACACGCCGCTGATGCCCACCGGCTGGCCGCTCGGGTTGCGAATGATGTCGTTGAACGAGGTGTAGAGCACCCCGTCATAATTGTCGGGGCCGGTGATCTCCGGCTTGTTGGCGGCCATCGGGCCATCGAGCCACGGATAGCTGCCGTCCGCCGATTCCAGTGACTGGTAGGCGAGCTGACCGTCTGCGGCGCGCGTGGCGTAGATGCCGACATGGCCGCTAGTATACTTGAACCTGGAGCCGCCGAAGACCGGCGAATTGCCCAGCTTCGCGTCGGGCGTGAACATCATGTAGACGCCCAGCGCCTCGGGCAGTTCCCGGAGCTGGTTGGTGACCACCGCGCCATAGACGCTCGGCGAGGCATTCGGCTCGCCCATCAGCGCTTCGGCCGTGCGCGCCACCGAGGCGGTGGCAGCGGCATAGGACGACAGGAAGGCCTTGATCGTCTCGCGCTCGGTAACGGCCAGCTGGTTCACCACCTCGTCGGCCTGCTGCAGATCCTGCGCGCGGTTGGTGCTGACGACGTAGTAGAGCGTCGAGCCAATGGCGAGAGTGAAGACCGCCGCCGCGGCCAGGATGATCGAGCCACGGAGCTTCAGGCTCGGCAGCGACAGACGAAGTTTGGGCATCGGGTGGTCGGGGTCCTTCTGGAATTCGACGGGCGGATTCTGCGTCCATCGTCCAGTGAGCACGGACAGCGTTAACACGCGGTCAAAAGCCCGGATCTCGACTGACCAGGTATGATCTCTTGCAGTGGACCGGCACCGCGGGCACTCAAGCCGCGGCGCGAGACTTCGGCTGAACTTGACCGGGTCGGGCCACGGTAAAGATCGCCGCTATGCTGTCGACCTGGCTCGCCTGCGCCTCGGTCTGCTCGATGGCGGCGTTGATTTCCTCGACCAGCGCGGCATTGTGCTGGGTCATTTCGTCGAGCTGGCGCACGGCGGTGTTGACCTGTTCGATGGAAGCGGCCTGGTGATGGCTCTCCGTCGCCACCTCGGCCATCAGCGCGCTCGAGCGCTGCGCGGCCGCGAGCATCTTCTCGAGCTTGCCGGCCGCCTCGGCGACGAGACGGGTGCCGCCCTTCACTTCGCCGCCGCTCGCCTCGATCAGCGCCTTCACCTCGCTCGAAGCCTGCGCCGCCGACTGGGCGAGGCGGCGGACTTCCACCGCTACCACGGCAAAGCCCTTGCCCGCTTCGCCGGCCCGCGCCGCCTCGACGGAAGCGTTGAGCGCTAGAAGGTTGGTCTGGAAGGCGATGTCGTCGATGAGCCCGATGATGTTCGAAATCCTCGCTGACGACTGGGTGATACGCTCCATCGCCTCGTTGGCCTGCTGCATCACCACCCCGCCCTCTTCGGCCGTACGGCTGACTTCGGCGGCGACAAGACGCGCGTCCTCGGCCTTTTCGGCATTGCTGCGCACGGTGCCCGCAAGCTGGGTCATGGCCGCCGAGGTTTCCTCGATGGTCGCGGCCTGCCGCGTGGTGCGTTCGGAGAGGTCGTTGGCGCCCGAAAGGATCTCGTTGGTCGCCACCTTGAGGCTCTCAGAGCTCTGCTTGAGGGCGCTCACCACTTCGCCCAGCCGCTCCGCCACCTGGTTGGTGTCGCGGCCGAGCCGGCCAAGCGCGCCGCCATAGCTGGCGTTCATGCGGTGGGTCAGGTCGGTATTGGCAAGCGCCGCCAGCGCTTCGCCTGTCTCTCCGATGATCTCGTCGATGCGGGCGACCAGCGCATTGACACTGCCGGCAAGGCGGTTGAGCTCCTGGTCGGCAAAATTGGCCTCGATCCGGCGGGTGAAATCGCCTTCGAGCGCAGCCTCGACCACATCGCCGAAGCGGTGCTGCAGATCCTGCATCATGCGGGTGCGTTCATCGCGCCGCTCGGCGAGCGCGATGCGCTCGGCTTCGGTCATCTCCTGCACCTTGACGGCGTTGTCGCGGAAGACCTCGAGGCTACGGGCCATAGCGCCTAGTTCGTTGCGCAGGCCGGTATAGGGGATGGCCGTGCTGAGTTCGCCATCGGCGAGACTCTGCATGGCGGCGCTGAGACGCGGGATCGGGCGCGTCATCAGGCGCGAGGCGAGGTAGGCGAGCCCGCCGATCAGCACCAGCGCGGCGGCGCCCACCATGCCGAGCATCCGGAGGCCGTCGGTGGCGACGGCGTCGATCTCGTCGCGCGGGATGCCGATGTAGACGGCGCCGATGGGCTCGGAGTCGAGGTTCACGATCGGCTTGTAAATGGCGTAGTAGGAAACGCCGAGCACGCTGGCCTCGCCCTGGTAGACGCTGCCGGCCTTGATTGCCTCATAGGCCGGATCAGCGCGATCGAGCGCGGTATCGAGGATGGGGTTGCCATCGGCATCGAGCAGCGTGGTCGACTTGCGCAGGAAGTCCCCGGTCTCAGGGTCATAAGTGAAGAGGGTTGCGGAATCGCCTGTCACCCGGCCGATGGTGTTGATCAGATCGTGGTTGCGGAAGCGCGGCATGGCCTTGGCCACGATCCTGTCGAGCTGGCCGTCCTCGGCCCACGCGATGTCGGAATTGGGCAGATTCACCTCGAGGATCGCCGCGGCGGTGCGCAGGTCCGCGCTCAGCCGCTGATCGACGGTGCTCTGCGTGTTGGCGGCGAGCAGCAGCCAGACCGCGGTCAACACGGCACCGATCGAGAAGGCTACCGACACCACGACCATCAGCGCGATGGACGACGTGAGCTTCAGGCCGCCGAAACGGCGCGCGGACGTACTGGCCACAGTGACCCCCGATGTGCCGCGGCTTTCGGGCCGCAACGATCCGCTCTTCCCCCTTGGGGATGATGAGGGGGACTGGTTAATCGAGCGTTGCGCAGTTCCCACAAAGGCATACGCGGCAATACAGAGCGCAGTGCCCGCGACCAGCGCGATGGCGGCGGTGAGCCAGATGCGCATCCCGGCCTCGGCGATGCGCGCTTCCAACGTCTTGCTCAGCGTCGCCGCCGAACTCTGGCCGAGGGCCAGCGCCGCGTCCTGGTAGTCACGATGGGCAGCGTCCAGTTCGGCCCAGTCGAAGCCGGCGCGCAGTTCGGGCTGCGCCAGCGCGGCGATGCCGGCCTCGACCTTGTCGGCGAACGCGGTGGCTGCGGCGGAATAGGCAGAGAGGGCCGGGCTTTGCGGCCGGCCATCGGTGGCGATGGCGGCCCGGAACTCCGACAGCACCTCGCTCAGCCGGTTGACGGCGGCCGGCACGACGACCGGGGCGTAGCGCGAAGCATCGAGCAGCGCCGGCGAGAGCGGCGCGGCATTGGCGGCCTGCAGCACTTCGGCGGTGAGCCGGGCATTGCCATCGGCATCGGCGGTGACGCCGGCGGCCTCGTGGATACGGGCGATGAGCGTCGCGGCGGCATGGCGCGCGGCGGCAGGGAAGGCGCCATTCGCAACATCGGCCTTGAGTTCGGCGTAGGCCTGCGAAATCACGCCGGTGCCTAGCTTGCCGTCATTGGACTTTGCGGCGGCGGCGAGCGCCACGTTGGGGCCGGCCGGCAAGGTCTTGTCGCGGGCCAGGCTGGTCAGTTCCGGCAAGACGAGGTTGGCATAGCCGATGCCGTCGGCCTCGGTCCTCGCGCGCTCGATCGTCGACATGTCCTGGGCGACCATGAAAGCGCCGATCGCCAGCGGCATGAGACCAATGACGAAGGCTGTGGCGAGCCGGCGGTCGATCCGCATGATGGTCCTTCCTGGACTACGCGTTGGGCAACTGACGGGAAGGCTTCGCTCCCCCCTACCCCAGGGCTAGAATTCGGCCCAATCCTTGTCGATGGCCGCGCTGCCCCGGCTGAGGTAGGTCCGGGCAGCGGTCCGCACCTTGTCCTGCAATGCCTTAATTCCGCCTTTCGCCGGCGCCGGTTCCGGTTCGGGGGCCGGATGCTCCGCCCGGGCAGCACCCGCCTCCTGCTCAACCATGCGGAAGATCTCGACGATGCGGTCGAGTTCGGTCGCCTGCGCTTCGGTCTGCTCGATGGCGGCGTTGGTTTCCTCGACGAGGGCGGCATTGTGCTGGGTCATCTGGTCGAGCTGGCGGACGGCCGCGTTCACCTCCTCGATGGCATGGGCCTGCTCGCGACTGGCCCTAGCGATGGCGTCCATGGCGTCGTTCGACGAACGGGCGGCGGCCAGCATCGCCTCGAGCTTGTCGGCAGCCTCGAGCACGAGCCTGGATCCGCCACGTACCTCGGTCCCCGACTGCTCGATCAGCGCCTTGACCTCGGAGGAGGCGTTTGCCGCCGACTGCGCGAGGCGGCGCACTTCCACCGCCACCACGGCGAAGCCCTTGCCGGCATCGCCCGCCCGCGCCGCCTCGACGGACGCATTGAGGGCGAGAAGGTTGGTCTGGAAGGCAATGTCGTCGATCATGCCGATGATGTTGGAGATCTTGCCCGAGGACTGGGTGATGCGCTCCATCGCCTCGGTGGCCTTCATCATCACCGCCCCACCCTCCTCGGCGGTACGGGTGACCCCGGCGGCGGTATTGCTCGCATCGTCGGCGCGCTCGGCATTGGCGATGACAGTACTCGCCAGGCGCTCCATCGCTGCAGAGGTTTCCTCAATGGTGGCCGCCTGCCGGGTGGTGCGCTCCGACAGGTCATTGGCGCCCGAGAGGATTTCGCCCGTTGCCGTCTTGAGGCCGCGCGAGGTCTGCTTGAGCTGGCCGACAATGTCGCTCAGCTTGTCTGCCACCGCATTGGTGTCGGTCTTGAGCTGGAGGAAGGCGCCCTCGTAGTAGCCCTCCACACGGCGGGTGAGGTCGGCATGCGCCAGGGCGCCCAGCACTTCGCCGGTCTCGCCGAGGCCGCGTTCCACCGTCGAGACCAGCTCGTTCACGGAGCCGGCGAGCACGTTGAGCTCGGCGTCCGGGAAGTCGGCAGTGACCCGCTTCGAGAAGTCTCCGGCGATGGCGGCGTCCACCACCTCGCCGAAGGCGCGCTGCAGCTGCCCCATCATGGCGGCGCGCTCGACACGGCGCTGCTGCGAAGCGGTGCGTTCCCCCTCGGTCATCTCCCCAACCCTGATGGCATTCTCCCTGAACACTTGCACCGCCTTGGCCATGGCGCCGATCTCGTCGGAGCGGTGGGCGCCCTCGACCTCGACGTCGAGATTGCCGGCGGCGAGCGCATCCATGGTGCCGGTGAGACGGCTGAGAGGCCTCGTGACGGTACGCGAGAAGAGCCAGCCTGTGCCGGCGGCGAGAAGCAGCAGCCCGGCGCCGATCATCAGCATGGTGTTGCGCATCTCGGCCACCGGCGCGAAGGCCTCGGCCTCCGAAATGGTGGTGACCATGGCCCAGCGGGCGCCGTTGAACTCTACCGGGGTCGCCGTGGCGATCATCCGCATGCCGCGATAGTCGGTGGTGACCCCGACGCCCTCCTCGCCGGCGAGCGCAGCGGTGACGATTGGGTTCTCGTAGCGCGTCGCAAGGATATCGTTCTCTGGCGAATGGCTGGAGTCGGAGCGCATCAGGTAGTCGTCGCCGACGAAGAAGCTCTCGCCGGTCTCACCGAGATTGGCGGTGTCCTGCATCATGGCGTTGACGGGAGCGACCGGCATCTCCACCGCCAGCACTCCCATCAGCTTTTTGCGCTGGTCGAAGATCGGGGTAGCGAGGAAGCTCGCGGGACCGCTGCCCGGCGCGTAGAACGACACATCCTCGAAAGCCACCTGCCCCGGCTCGGTGAGGGCCAGCGCGGCCCGGTAGGCGCGCCCCAGCCCGGTATCCGCTAAGTCACCGCCTTCCGCGAAGTTCCGGGCATAGTCGTCGTTCTTCATCACCGAGTAGATGAGATTGCCCTTGAGATCGAGCAGGAACATGTCGGCATAGCCGCGCTGCTCCATCTGCCGGCGGAAGATCGGGTGCGCCTTGACGTGCTGGAAGTCGTAGCTGTTCTTCTTGATGCCCTCGCCCACAGGCGTATCAAGCGCCTGGCGCAGGCCCTGGGGGTTGGGGTTGGCGTCGATATAGCTGTTGCGCAAGGTTGCCACCGGATCGAGTGGCGGCTTGGCAGTCGCCAGCTGGCCCCAGCCGACCGACAGGTCGCGCAGGGCGGCAAAGGTGAGGTCGGCCGCCCCCGTGTTCACCACGTCGGTCTCGATGGCCTCAAGGAAGGTGCGGAACGCCTTGGCCCGTGCGTCGGCGACGGTCTGCATCTGCCGGACGCTCATCTGGTCCACGGTGCTCGAACCGATGAGGTAGCTCGCCGTCCCCACGCCGGCGCTGACCAGAAGGGCCGACACCACCATGGCGAACGGCAATTTCTGGGCGATCCTGAGTTTCGGCAACCCGACCATAGCCCCCTACCCCTGCTGCTCTCGTTAGCCGTAGGGGTCCATGGGCCGAGCGAAGATGCCCGGCCGGGTCCTCCTCCCCGCAAGCCGTGCCCAAAATGTAGGCAGCTAGTCTTAATTTCTACTTACGTATGTATCGGGTCATACACAGTATTTTCGCGCGCGTGATCAGTCGCAGCGATGTCGCCGAAAACACGAAGGCCGCCCGGGGGCGGCCTTGATCGAACTTCTGTTGCGAGGCGCGATCAGGACAACACGCCGATCACCGCCTCGATGCGCTTCTTCATGGTAGACGCATCGAACGGCTTGATGATGTAGTTGTTAACCCCGCAGGAAATGGCTTCCTTTACCTGCTCCTTGTCGGAGCGGCCCGTGGCCATGATGAAGGGCATGGACTGCGTCTTGGGATGCTTGCGGATGACGCGCAGCAGCGTCAGCCCGTCGATGTCTTCCATGTTCCAGTCGGAAATGATGAGGTCGACGGTACCTTTTTCCAGTTTGCCGAGCGCATCACGGCCCGACTTTGCTTCGATGATGTTGGTGAAACCAAGCTGGGTGAGGATGTACTTGCAGATGCCCCGCATGGACTGCTGGTCATCGACAATCATCACACTGACAGCACTTGCCTTCGGCATATCGTACGCGAGCCTTCTAGCCGTCCCAAAATACGCGGGATGCGTCCTCCGGAACCTAGGGAAATTCCGTTACCAAACCCTCAATCGGATGAGTGCTATGCCGCCGATCTGATGCGGCTGAGCGCGGCGGCAAGCCGCGCCGCGATGGCTTCGACAGGCGCCTGCTCCATCACGGCGCCCTCCTCAAAGGCGACGCGCGGCATGCCGTAGACCAGCGCCGAAGCCTGGCTCTGCCCTATGGTATAGGCGCCCGTGTCGCGCATCATCTTGAGGCCGCGCGCCCCGTCGCGCCCCATGCCGGTCAGGATGGCGCCGACGGCCATGGGGCCCACGGTCCTGGCGACGGACTCGAACAGCACATCGACGCTCGGGCGATGGCCGGAAGCCAGTTCGTCCTGTGCCAGCCGGCACTTGAGCTGGCCCGAGCTGCGCTCGACGCGCAGGTGATAGTCGCCGCGTGCCACATAGGCGTGGCCAGGCAGCAGCGGCATGCGGTCCTCGGCCTCGACCACGGTCAGCTCGGTGACTTCGTCGAGGCGACCGGCAAAGCGGGCGGTGAACCCGGCCGGCATGTGCTGGGCGATGACGATAGGCGGGCAATCGGACGGCATGCCCGAGAGCACCACGCGGATGGCCTCGACGCCGCCAGTCGAGGCGCCGATGGCGATGACGGAGCCGCTGGGCGCCGCGGCGGTGCGCACCGGCACGTTGGCGGCCGGGGCCCGCATGGCGCGGCCCTTGACGTCGGAGTTGGCGGCGGCCCGCACCTTCTGGCGCAGGTTCTCGCCGAAGGCCTCGAGCCCGCCCGAGAGCGTGGCATTGGGCTTGGCGACGAAATCGACGGCACCCAGTTCCATGGCGAGAAGCGTCTCGCTCGCGCCCCTTGTGGTGAGGGTCGAAACCATCACAACCGGCAGCGGATGGAGCCGCATCAGCTTGTCGAGGAACTGCAGCCCGTTCATGTTGGGCATTTCGATGTCGAGCGTCAGCACGTCCGGATTGAGGCTCTTGACCTTCTCGCGCGCCTCGAGCGGGTCGGCCGCGGTGCCGACCACGAGGATGTCGCCATCCTTGCCAAGCGTGCGCGAGAGCACCTCGCGGATGAGGGCGGAATCGTCGATGACCAGCACTCTGATGCTCATGCTGCGTCCCTCGCCTTCTGCTGTGCACGTGCCTGGTAGACGGTCTTGCCGAGGAGGCGGAAATTCTCGCTGCCGGCCCCGAGGTTCTCGGAGTGACCGATATAGAGGAAGCCTTCGGGCGCAAGGATTGCGCCCAGCCGGGCAAAGAGCTGCCCCTGCGTCTTCTTGTCGAAGTAGATCGCCACGTTGCGGCAGAACACCGCATCGAACGGTCCGCGCATCGGCCATGGCGTCTGAATGAGATTGAGCTGCTTGAACGTGATGAGTTCGCGCGCCGCCACCGGCACGCGGACATGCCCCGGCCCCGCCGGCTCGAACAGCCCGGCGCGTGACGGGCTCAGGCCATTGAGCTCGCTCACCGGGTAGACGCCGGCCGCCGCCTTGGCCACGACATTGGTGTCGATGTCTGTGGCGAGGATGCGGAAGTCCCAGCGCTTGAGCTCGGGAAAAGCATCGAGCAAGTCGAGCGCGATGGTGTAGGGCTCCTGCCCGGTCGAACAGCCCGCGGACCAGATGCGGAGCCGCGGACGGCCACTTGCCCCCAGCCGCGGCCGCTGCTGCATGAGCTGAGCCACATAGGTGCGCAGGTGCGCGAAGTGGTGGTCCTCGCGCCAGAAGCGCGTGAGGTTGGTGGTCAGCGCGTTGACAAAATCCTGCTTGTCCGCAGCCGTGCCGACCCGCTCGAGATAGTCGAGATAGGCATCGAACGAGGTGAGCTTCAGCGCGCGCACCAGCTTGCCGAGCCGGGAAATCACGAGGGTACGCTTGGCGTCGGAGAGAGAGATGCCGGCTTCGGCATAGACGCGGGCCTTGACCCGGTTGAACTCACGATCGCTTAGGGCAAACTCGCCCTGCTCCATAGACGTCCCCTGTTCGGCTCAACTTGCCGATTGCTTGCGCGCCGGGAGCTGCAACGCCTTGGCGGCGACCGAGCCGACCGCATTCACGTTGCTGTCGAGGCGCGCAATCGCGCCGCTGCCCTCGTCCAGCGCACCGGCGATCATGTCCGTCTCATTGCTTAGATTCTCTAAATGCGAGCTGAGCCCGGCGAGCATTTTTCTCAGCTGCTCGGCCTCCTGCGCCGACTGGTCGGAGCGGGCGCGGCTGTCGCCCACCATGGCGCGGATTTCGCGCGCCGCCTTCTGCGTCGCCTGCGCGAGGGTGCGCACTTCACCCGCCACGACGGCAAAACCGGCCCCCTTCTCGCCTGCCCGCGCCGCCTCCACGGCGGCGTTGAGGGCAAGGAGATTGGTTCGGAAACTCACATCCTCGATGGCCGAAACCATCCTGTCGATCTCGCTGGTGGCGGCTCCGAGCTCACCCACGGCTGCGCCTGTACGCTCGACGGCGAGAGCCGCGTCAGCCGCGAGCTGCACCGCCTGGCGTTCGAGCGCCCGCACTACCCGGGTACGATCCCGCCCCTCGGTGATGGCTCCTGCGGCCGCAACGAGGCCGCTGCGGCTCTGGTCGGCCAGCTCGGCTAGCGAAGTGACGCTGGCGCGGTAGCGGTCGATGGCGCGCAGGATCGCCTCCATCTTGGCTTCGAGCTGGTCGCGCGCCACCACCGCCTCGTCGCGTTCGGTCACAATCTCCTCGATCGCATCGCGGAAGGCGCGGACCTGTTGGGTGAGCCCCTGCGAGCCGTTGAGCAGCGCCGGATCGACGTCCTCGCCCTCAAGGATGCGCTGCAGGGCGCGGACCGGCCGGTCGAAAGCTTCGAGCGCCTCGGCCAGTGCCTTGAGCGCGGGCGAGTGCTGGACACCCCACTGGTCGAAGCGGAAGCCAGTGCGCCCCTGGCGCAGCGCGGTAACGAAGGCGTCGAAATCGTCGTCTGCAATGTGATAGCCGGCGGGCTGCAACTCGACCAACACGCGCCCCCCGGGCAGTTCGTGCTGCTCGGCGACGAAACGGCGGCGCCCCACCGAGACGATGCCCTCGTCTCCGGCACTGGCTTCCCCGAGCAGTTCGGATGCCTCGGCACCCTCGGCGGCACGGGAGTCGAGTGCCTCGGCCCCGGCCGTGAGGCCGGTAAGGATGCCCTCCGGGCCGACCACCACGGCCGGATGGCGCAGGTGGTTGAACGCCGCCTTGAACTGATGCGCCCGCTCGAGCCGCTGGCCGAGGCTCGCGACGATGGCCTCTACGCTGGTCGCCTCCTGCGACCTGAGCCCCACGGCCCCGCCCAGCGCGGCGAGCCTGTCGGCATGACGACGGTCCGCATGGAGGCCGGCAAAGACGCTGACCGCGGAGGCGCAAAAGACCAGCAGGGCAGCGATGAACAGCGTCAGCGGCACCGCGCCGAACAGCATCACGGTGCCCGCCGCGAGCCCCGCTGCGAGCAACCACATAGCATTTGCGATGAGCGCAACGCTCAGGCGGCACACGAATCAAGGTCCCGGCCAGCCTCCCCGTGAGGCCTTCGCCGCACCCTAGGGGCGCGATGGTTAACCAAATGTGTAGAGTAGCAGGCCCTGGTAAGTATTCGGTAAGTCTATGCCGCGACGCCGGCTAGAACAGCTCGATATCGGCCGGTGGGCGGGTGATGAGCCCCTGGCGCCGCTTGGCCGCCACAGCCAGTTCTTCCCGCGCGATGGAGGCATTGGCGGTGTTGTCGAGCCGCTTGACGAAGGCGCGGCCGGTGGCCGGCTTGAACATCACCCGGCGCGCATAGGTGCCGCCAAGATCCTCCTTGGCCATCACGTAGCCCTCGTCAGCGAGGAACTGGCGCACGAACTCGATGTTCTTGGCCCCCACGTCATCGAGTGCGGCGTTGATCTTGCCGCCGCCGAACACCTTGATCTCGAGGTTGGACTTTTTGCCGGTGCCGCGCGTCAGCACCTTGTTGATGAGCTGCTCCATGGCGAAGGCGCCATAACGCGCCGAGGCACCATAGCGGTCCCTGGCCGTGCCCGACTGCTCGGCGAGCAGGAAGTGGTTCATGCCCCCGACATTGGCCACGACGTCGCGGATGCAGGCCGACACGCAGCTGCCTAGCACGGTGGAATAGGTGACGTCCTTGTCTCCCGAAACCAGACAGTCCCCCTGATGCACCGTCGTGACGACCCCGCGATCGAACTCTGGCGGCAGGGAACTCGGCTGGAGCATTTTCTAGGGAGAGACCTCGACACACGGTTTATGTCGGATCGATAGCCCACAATTGTTAGTGAAGCGCTAACCAAACACTGCGCGTAACCAGGCGGACAGCGCCACCGAGCAAGGAGCCATTCAGGAATCGCGGTTATTCTGGCTCACTAGAGTTTCGGGGGTTCGCCTTTATGTCACTGCACAAGCTCGCACGTGAGCTGGATGAAACTGCCCGGCAGACCGCCATCATGGCCGACGGCGTGACCCAGGCCCTCGAAATCCTCGCAGACAAGTCGATCCCCGCTGACGAAGCCCGCCGGCTGGCCGCCCGCACGATCGTGCACGCCCTGCAGGGGCAGGACCGCATCGAGCAGCGCTGCAGAAACATGTCACACGCCGTGCGCCAGTTCGCGCTGCTCCCCCCCGGCACGCCCGACGAGGTTTACGACGAGATCTGGTCGAGCCTGGTGCTCGACGAACTGCGTGTCCCCAGCCTCTCCGGCACCGCCACCCACGGCGTCCACGGCGACGCCGAGCTGTTCTGACCTCGTTGGCCCCGAACTAAGCCTGCTGCCTTGATCGGGCCGCCGACGCACCGGGCATCCAGCTGCGCCCCCTGATGAAGCGCACCAGCTCTTCGCCACTCATTGGGGCCGCGAAGGCATAACCCTGCAGTACGTTGCAGCCGAGGTCGCGCAGGATGGCGGCGTGCTCCATGGTCTCGACGCCCTCGCCCACCACCTCGATGCCGAGCGAGCGGCCGATATCGACGATGGACTGCACGAGCCGCCGCTGCGGCGGCGAGGATACGATGGGATTGACCAGTTGCCGGTCGATCTTCAGCCGCCGCGGTTTGAGCTTCATCAGCGACACGATAGAGGCGTAGCCGGTGCCGAAATCGTCGATCTCGATGTCGATGCCGAGTTCCTTGATCTGCTCGGCGTTCCACCGCACCATGTCGTCGGTCTCGTCGAGGAAGATGGACTCGACCAGCTCGAAGGCGAGCCGTCCGGGCTCGAAGCGCAGGTCCCTGAGCGAGGCGATCAGGTGCTCATCCTGCAGGCGTCGGGCGGAGACGTTGACCGCGATCTTGGGGACACCCAGCCCTAGTTGCTCCCACTGCGCAAACCCGGCCAGCGCTTTTTCGAGCACGATGCGGTCGATGGTGGAGACGACGTTGAGGTCCTCGGCCACGTCGAGGAACTGCGACGGCGGCAGGATTCCCTCGGCCGGATGCCGCCAGCGCGCCAGCGCCTCGACGCCCGCCACCTCCAGTGTCACGGCGTCGAACTGCGGCTGGTACCATGGCAGGAACTGGTCGGTTTCGAGCCCCTGGAGGATTTCGTCGGCGACGCGCTTGGTGCGAATGACTTCGGCCTGGAGCGCCGAGGTGAAGAACTCGTAGCGGCTGCGCCCGCGGCTCTTGGCCCGGTAGAGCGCGATATCGGCATTGATCAGCAGCCGATTGGGATCGGGCTCGCTACCGTTCTCGCTGGCAATGCCGACCGAAATGCCTGAGCGGCACTTATGGCCTTCGTAGACGATAGGTTGACGCATATCGGCGATCAGCCGGTCGGCGAGCGCCGCCAGCGCTGCTTCGCCCCCCGTAACGGTGGAGACGACGACGAACTCGTCGCCGCCGATGCGGGCCACGAAATCGCCCGGCCCGCAATTGGCGCTGAGGGTGCGGGCGGCATGCACCAGCATGGCATCGCCCGCGGCATGGCCGAGCGTGTCGTTGATCTGCTTGAAGCGGTCGAGGTCGATATGGAGCAGCGCCAGCGTGCTGCCATTGCGGGCGGCGTGCTCGGCCCGCTCTTTCAGTACCTCGTCGAGATAGCGGCGATTGGGCAGTCCCGTGAGGGAATCGTGGAGCGCATTGTGCTCGATGGCGGCCTTGGCCGCCTCGAGTTCGGCATTGCGCGCCTCCGACAGCCGGTTGGCGCGCTTGAGGTTCTCGTTGAGCGCCACGTCGTCCGACACGTCCCAGTTGACACCGACCATCTTCGGCGTCGACAGCGCGTCCTTGTAGACGGTGCCCATGGCCCGGATGTTGCGCACGATGCCGGCGGGCGTGACGATGCGATATTCCGAGTGATAGCGGCCGGTGACCTCGGCGGCGAGACGGAACTCCTCCTCGGCCCGGCGCAGGTCATCGGGGTGGAGCGCGTTCTGCCAGTCGGCGTAGGCGCGCTTGCCGCCATCCTGCGGCAGGCCGAACAACGCGTTGATGCGGTCATCCCACAGCAGCTCGCCGGTTTCGAGGTCGAGCTCGAACACGCCGACCTTAGAACTCTCGAGCGCCACCCCGAGGCGGCGCGACAGGCGGCGCAACTCGGCCTCTCGGCTGCGCAGCGCGCTGAGGTTGCGCGCCCGCTCCTCCATCAGCCGGCCGGAGAAATAGATCGGCGCCGACATCAGCACCCCAAGCAGCAGGAAGCCGCCCCAGATAAGGAGCGTATCCGGCGCGATCCGCGTCCAGCCGCCCTTGGGGCGGGCCGACATGATCCACTCGCCGCTGGGCAACACCACGCTGGCGGTGACCGGATCGTCGGCGATCACACCGGGGTCGCCGTAGAAGTGGTTGCCCGCTGCGCCCCGGCCGTCGCTGCCGGTAATGGCGATGTCGATGGAAAGGTTGGGGTCGGTCAGCCCGCTATCGGCATAGAGCCGGTCGGTATCGACCACGGCCGAGACTACGCCCCAAAACTGCTTCCGCCGCGCTTCGCCAAAGAAGACCGGGAAGCGCCCGATGAAGGCGCGGCCGCCCTGCACCAGGTCGACCGGACCTGCAATGACCATCTGCCCGGTCTGCTGCGCCCGGATGGTGGCCTCGCGCTGTTGGGGGTTATTGCGATAGTCGAGCCCGATGGCCTTCTCGTTGCCTTCGAGCGGATACATGAGCCGCACCACCAGATCGGGTGCGGCCGCAATGTTGCGCAGCTGCGACTGCTCTGAAAAGAGCTTGGCGGCAAGCTCGGCGAAGCGCGGCTGCTGCATGTCGGGTTCGGTGGAAATCACCGCGACGAGGCCACGCACCAGTTGCACGTTGCCGCTGATATTGCCTTCGAGCTTGGCCCGCACGACACTCATTTCCTTGAGCACGTCGGCGCGCCGCGCCTCGTCATGGGCCGTCTGGCTCTGCGCCGCAGCAAACCAGGCCACCGCCACCATGACGACAAAGGTCACGACCGTTGGCGCCACGGAGGGCCGCAGCAACGTCGCACCGAACCGCGTCAGGACATTGGACAAAGACAGCAAATGAGCACGCAAAACCCGATCCCGTGACATCACGAGATCAGGTTAAGCTATCCGGCAGCCCTTAAATTTGGCTTTAGGTACGTCGCTCAGTCTGTCACTACGAGCCTATATTGATGATCTCGACCCGGCGATTCTCGGCGGCCTCGGGATCGGCCTTGTTGATCGGATCCTGTTCGCCCATGCCCACCGCGAGCAGCCGCTCGCGGTCGATATTGTGGAAGAATACCAGATGCTCGACCACCGAGGCGGCGCGGCGCTTGGACAGTTCGAGATTATAGGCGTCCGACCCCTTGGCGTCGGTATGGCCGATGATCTGGAACTTGTAGTCCTTCAGCCGCGGGTCGCGCAGAGCCGCCCCCAGCGCCCTGAGCGTGAGGATCGCCTCGTTCTCGAGTTCGTCGGAGTCGTAGGCGAACTGCACGCGCATCGAGATGGACGGCGCCTCGTCCTTGTCGGCCTCGGTGACCTTGAGGCCACGATTGCGCTCCTTGGGCGTCAAGGCATCCACGATGTCGCTAGCGTCGGGATTGTCCTGCGCCAGGGCGGGCGGAAGGACGGGCGGCGTGAGACCGAACAGCAGGCCGACGGCGGCGATGCGGAGAAGTTTCAGCATTTTCGGGCTCACTCGGACGTGTGGATGGGAAGATAGGCCGCGGAGATGAAACGCTCCGGACTCTTCTTGTTGGGCCGCGTGAGGATGGCTTCGCGCAGCGCCGTGAGAAAGTTGCGCTCCGTCTCGGTCTGCGGACGCGGCTCGGCAAAGAGCGGCGAGCGCGAGGAGATGACGAGCAGCATCTCGTCGCCATAGGGGCCCGACACTTCGAACCTGTCACGCCCGTCCTTGCCGTCGCCAAAGATGAGCATCGAGTTAGCGGCGATGGTGGAGAGATTGTCGGCATCGACCTGCTTGAGGTTCACCACGGTCCCGTCCGCTTGCACGTAGGCGACGTGGACATAGCTGTCGAAATCCGGGGTTTCGACCGTGATGCCGAAAACGTCGCCGGCCCTGAGCTCGGTGCCCGTGGCTTCGATTGTCGGCACGTCGGTTTCGGCCAGCTGTGCGTCGAGCGTCAGCAGGGCCTCGCACTGGGGCCACGGTGCGAGGGTGACGTTGACCTCTTCGACCTCGCCCGCAAGCTCGCGGGTGACCATCTCGAGATCGCCTGGCGTGCTGACAAAGCCCTCGGCTACCCGGCGGCCATTTCGTTGCGCAATCTCCACCTTGGCGCATTGCAGGCCGGAGAAATCCACCTCTTCGCGGGGAGCAGGATCGGCCGGCTGCACCGGCTCCTCATGCTCGATCGGCTCCTCGGGCGCCGGCGCCTCCAGCGGGTCGATCTCGGCGACCGGCACCGTGGGCTCGCCGGCGGGCAGCACCATCACGAAGGCCTCGGTCGTGCGGTTGAGGAAGGTCTGGTAGTCCATGCGGCCATAGCCGCCATCGGACCACTCGGGCCCCCACGAATTGATGAACTTGAAGGTCTGCTTGGCCTCGTTGTAGCCGACCAGCGTCATGGCGTGGCCGAACGAGTTCTCGATCAGCGGCGGAGCGCGCCAGACGGCCTTGGGATTGTAGGCGAGGCTGTCGAAATTCTCTTCCAGCACCACGCGGATGACCACGGGGTTGCCGTCGGCCAGCGCGCCCTTGACCTGGTCGAGCCGGGTATGATCGACCTTGAGATAGTCCTTGATGCGGAAATCCGTTGCGGCGGTGATCTGCGCGTCGGTGGGGAAGTCGCACTTCCCGTCGTCATAGGGCATGTCGGCCAGCGACAGCGCGCCATATTTCAACACTTCGAGTGCGTATTCATTGGCGCTGCCCGAGGCGCAGTCGCCGGGCACGCCGACGATGAGGTTGTAGATATAGGCCGGGCTCGGGATCGACTGCGGACTGGTGATCCGCCGCTGCTCGACCGCCGCCGCATAGTAGGCGCGCGCCGCGTAGCCAGTGGCCCACGCCGTGCAGCTGCCCTGCTGGCCCTGGTCACCGGGAACCGGGAAATAGGCCGACAGGTCCACGACCTCGGGCAGGAAGGAGCGGAATTCCGGCGTGCCAGTGAGGCTCCGCATCTTCTCGGCGCTGCTCGGGGCCGCGCCGAGGCCGCGACCATAACTTTGCTGCGCCGTTGCCGGCATGACTGTCAGGGCCAGCGCCACGATGGCACCGAGCCCACACACAATACGTCGATACGCCCTCATTCCACCCCTCGTCCGTCCCAATGGACAGCAGTTCCCTGGCTGCCCGGTGATTTATGCTGGGATGTGACGCGCCCGCCAAGGGGTTCCTTGGGTGTAAATGATCAGGCCATGGCGATATTTCGTCTTTTTCGCTCAGACGACTTTGGCGCGCGCCTTGAACTCTGGCTGGTCCCACGCGTTGGCGGCGATGATCTCGCAAAGGATTTGAGCCGCGTACCATACGTCTTGGTAGCGCAAGTAGAGCGGCGTGAGGCCAAAGCGCATGATGTCGGGCTCGCGGAAATCGCCGATGACGCCGCGCGCGATCAGCGCCTGCACGACGGCATAGGCCTCGGGGTGGCGCAGCGACACTTGCGTGCCGCGGCGCGCCGGGTCGGTGGGTGTAGCGAGCGTGAGGCCAAGGTCGGCGACTTCCCCCACGAAGAGGTCGAAGAGCCGGTCCGCCTTGGCCTTCACCGCGCCCAGATCAACGCCATCGAAGGCGTCGAGCGCGGCATCCAGCGCCTGCATGGAGAGGATTGGCGGCGTGCCGACCCGCATCCGCGCGATGCCGTCGGCCGGCTGGTAGTCCTCGGCGAAGGTGAAGGGCGCCGCATGGCCGAGCCAGCCGGTGAGCGGCTGGCGCAGGTCGGCATGGTGGCGCGGTGCGGCATAGACGAAAGCCGGCGCGCCCGGGCCGCCATTGAGGTACTTGTATCCGCAGCCGACGGCGAAATCGGCCCCGGCAGCCGTGAGATCCACGGGGATGGCGCCAGCAGAATGGCAGAGATCCCAGACGGTTAGCGCACCAGCGGCGTGGGCGGCGGCGGTGAGGGAGGCCATGTCCTGCCGGGCGCCGGTACGGTAGTTCACCTCGGTGAGCATCAGCACGGCGACGTCCGCATCGAGCGCCTCGGGAAGCTCGTCGGCTTCGACGAGACGGAGTTCGTGGCCCTGCCCCAGCAACTCCGCGAGGCCGGCGGCAATGTAGGCGTCGGTGGGAAAGTTGCCCTTTTCGCTGAGGATGACCCGCCTTTCTGAACGCAGATGAACGGCGGCTGACAGTACCTTGAACAGGTTGACCGAGGTGGAGTCGGCGACGGTGACCGTTCCAGGCGCCGCACCGACCAGCCTGGCGATGCGATCGCCGACCCGCCCCGGCAGGTCGATCCAGTCATGCGTGTTCCACGAGCGGATAAGGCCCTCGCCCCATTGGTTGGAGACGACGTCGTCCATGCGCGCCTTCACGCCCCGCGGCAGGGCGCCGAGCGAGTTGCCATCGAGGTAGATCACCCCCTCCGGCAGGCTGAATCGGTCGCGGAAGACCGCGAGCGGATCGTTGCGGTCGAGAAGCTGGATATCGGCGAGTGCGTGGCGCATGCCCTCCCCTTAGCGCGCCCAAGTTTTCCTCGCCAGTCCCGAAAATGTTCGCGGCATGCTCCGTTTTTCTGCGACTTTGGTATTAGTATTTTGTACGACTTTGGTATTACGCGTATCGAAATCGGCTTGACCGGTGCGGGGCGGCCCGGAAATGTCTCGCCAAATGGCGGGCATGGAGCCGGCCGAATGCGGGGAGAATTCCATGGCAGGCGTTACCATCAACAAGGCCGGCAAGCACTACGGCAACTTCGAAGCGCTGAAGGGCGTGTCGGTCGATATCGCCGATGGCGAGTTCGTGGTTCTGGTCGGCCCCTCGGGCTGCGGCAAGTCCACGCTGCTGCGCATGATCGCCGGCCTTGAGGAAATCACCTCGGGCGAGATCTCGATCGGCAACCGGGTGGTGAACGACCTGCCGCCCAAGGAGCGCGACATCGCCATGGTGTTCCAGAACTACGCGCTCTACCCGCACATGACCGTTGCCCAGAACATGGGCTTTTCGCTCAAGCTCAAGGGCGTGCCCAAGGCCGAGATCAAGGCCAAGGTGGATCGCGCCGCGCAGATTCTCGGCCTCGAGAACCTGCTCGACCGCCAGCCGCGCCAGCTTTCGGGCGGCCAGCGCCAGCGCGTCGCCATGGGCCGCGCCATCGTGCGTGACCCGCAGGTCTTCCTGTTCGACGAGCCGCTCTCGAACCTCGATGCCAAGCTGCGCGTGCAGATGCGCGCCGAAATCAAGGAGCTGCACCAGCGGCTCAAGACCACCACCATCTACGTGACCCACGACCAGGTGGAAGCCATGACCATGGCCGACAAGATCGTGGTGATGAAGGACGGCGTCATCGAGCAGGCCGGCTCGCCGCTCGAGCTCTACGACCGCCCGCAGAACACCTTTGTGGCTGGCTTCATCGGCTCGCCCTCGATGAACTTCATCAACGGCTCGATGACCGCCGAGGGCTTCAAGACCACCGACGGCATCGTGCTGCCGGTCGGCAACCGCGCCGACAACGCCACCATCTACGGCATCCGCCCCGAGCACCTAAAGCTCGACCCCAACGGCATCGAGATCGAAGTCGTGGTGCTCGAGCCGACCGGTTCGGAGACCTCGGTCCTCGGCCGCCTCGGCACGCAGAACATCACCGGCATCTTCCGCGAGCGCATCAACGCCGAACCCGGCTCGAAGCTGCGCGTCACCCCGGACCTGGGCCTCGTGCACCTGTTCGACGCCAGCGGCAAGCGCGTGAACTGATCCGTTCCCGGCAGGGACGTGAAAGGGCCGCTGCGAAGCGGCCCTTTTGTTTTGCCTCGGCAGCCGAACCTGGGTGACTAGCGCTCCAGCGTGATCCCCGCTTCGGCCAGCATTGCATCCACGTCCACCGTCTGGCCGGTGGCGATGGAGTGGTTGGCGGCGATGCCGGTGAGGATGGACCAGGCGCCTTCCTTGTGGGTGGAGGCGCGGTTATAGCGGTCGGGCGGGGAGCCTTCGGGATCGAAGAGGTAGCCGAGCATGACCGGATCGGCGCCGCCGTGGTCGCCCTCCCCGGCCCAGACCTCGATATTCTCCGGCAGGCCGCCATGGAGGTGGAGCGTGGTGGTCATGCTGTCCTCCGCCCGCTTGTCGCGCTGGCCGCCGAACACGCCATGCACCTCGACATGGCGATGGGTGAGCTCGCCCCTGGTGCCGTGGAACTTGATCTCGAGCCCTTCCCAAGGGGAGTAGGCACACAGCGTGTAGTTGAGCATCACATCGTTGGCGTAGCGCACCTGCACCTGCATGGTGTCCTCGATGGTGATGTCGTCGGCGAAGACGCAGCGGTCGCGGTAGTAGCCGTCCTCGTGCTCGGCTTCGAGGTAGAGCGCGCGCAGGGCCTCGTCGCGCTCGAGGTCGAGGCGGTAGTCACAACGGTCGAAGACTGGGCAGGTGTGGCAGCGGTCCGAATGGTTCTCGAGCCCGAGCTTGCGCGCCATGGCCGGCGTGTAGAAAGCACGCTTGCCATTGGCGCTGACGGTCTTCGGGGTGGAGTCGACCCACCAGTTCATCAGGTCGAAATGGTGGGTGGACTTGTGGACGAGGAGCCCGCCGGAGTTCTCCTTGTAGCGATGCCAGCGGCGGAAATAGTCGGCCCCATGCACCCGATCGAGGTACCAGCGGAAATCGACCGCCTCGATCTCACCGATGGCCCCGCTCATCAGCAGGTCCTTGAGCTGGGTGCGGGCCGGCGTGTAGCGATAGTTGAAGGTTACGGTGAGCCGCTTGCCTGCCTCGCGCTGGGCATCGAGCACGGCCTTGAGCTTGCCCAGATCGACCGTCATCGGCTTTTCGGTCATCACGTTGCGGCCGGCGCGCAGGGCCGCCACGATATACTCGTGATGAAGATAGTCCGGCGTGGTGACGATGACGGTGTCGGGCTGCTGCTCGGCGAGCATGCGGCCGAAATCCGCCGCTTCGTAAGTGGCAATGCCGTTGCCCGGCTGGTTGGGGACCTTGCTGGCCGAAAGCGCCAGGCGGACCTGGTTGATATCGCACAGTGCCACCAGCTCGTTGCCGGCAGCATGCGTTTCGGTGATCGCCCTGCGGAACATGGCGTGGCGTCCACCGACGCCGACAATCGCGTATTTCACCTTCAGGAGTCCTCGTCGCGGAGAGTCCGCGGGCAGAACGGCCCGCAGCGAGGAAACTAATTCACCGTCTGGTTACTTCGTCAAGACGCGGTCTTCGTTCCCGCGGGATGGTGGCTCGACCCCGAGCAGCCCGAGAGTGTTACGCAAGCGGTCGGCAATCATTTCGAAGGAGCGGCGCGTATCCTCGATGCGACTGTGCCGCGCGACTTCGGCAGGATAGTCGGGCAGTTTCGCCTCGAAACGTTGTGCTTCGCTTCGCACCACCCGCAGCATTCCGCTTGCCTCCTCCGCAACCGAGGGATCGGTCCGACCGGTGGCCTTGAGTCGCGCGGCCATGGTGTGAAGCTTCACCGACGTCGCCTGCCATGTCCCGAGTTGACGATTGAGATCGCGCACGAAACGGGCCGCCTGACGGGCGGCAAGCGTTTCCGCCGATGGCTGCCGGCGGCGGGGAGACTCGGAAACGTCGGGGGTAGCTTCTTGGGTCATGACCTGCATCTGCCAGACCTTCTGTTGCGGCGCACTAACACTGGTTAGCTTCCCAGGCGGCAGAGGGTTTCATCGGGCGGCGCAAAATCTGACTTACGCCCCTCAGCCCGGTGCTCGCGCGAACTGGCGGAACAGCTCGCACCCAGTCGCGTTCAGGGCATCGAACCCACCAGCGAGCCAACCTTGTCGATCGCCGAAGACCTAGCCCCCTTCATCCGCAAGCTCGAGCGCCGCGATGTCCTCTCGGCGGAAGAGAAGGCCGTTCTGCTCGGTGCCGCCTCGAGCGCCGAGACCTATACGGCCGGTGCCGACCTGGTACGGAAGGGCGACCGGCCCGACCGCTCGCTGCTGCTGGCCAGCGGGTTCACCACACGCTACCGCCTGCTCGCCGACGGCACCCGCCAGATCACCGCCATCCACTTGCCGGGCGACTTCGTCGACCTGCACTCGTTCGTGCTGAAGACCATGGATCATGCCGTGGGAGCCCTCTCGGCCTGCCGGGTGGTGACGTTTCCGCACGCCAACCTTCGGCAGATCACCGTGCGCTACCCGCACCTCACCCGCATGCTGTGGCTGATGACGCTGCTCGACAGCGCCATTCACCGGGAGTGGATCGTCGCCATGGGCCGCCGTTCGGCGCTCGAGCAGATGGCGCACCTGCTGTGCGAAATCTTCACGCGGCTCAGCGCCGTCGGGCTTGGTGACCGCACGCGCGAACTGATCCTCCCCATAAACCAGACCGAGCTGGGCGACACGCTGGGACTGTCCACCGTGCACGTGAACCGGACGCTGCAGCAGCTGCGGGCCGAGCGCCTGCTCGTCTGGCATGGCCAGGCGGTGCGCATTCTCGATTGGGATCGCCTCGCCCAGGTGGCCCAGTTTGACGACGGCTATCTCCACCTCGACGCCGAACCCCGATAACCGCGAGACGATCATGCCGCGCTACTATTTCGACGTGCACGACAAGGACGGTACCTTCCATGACGAGGTCGGCCTCGAACTACCCCACATGGACGCGGCCATCGCGGAGGCGCGGCGGGCACTGGCCGACATGACCAAGGAAATGCTGATCGACGCGGGCGCCGAAGGCATCCACATCGTCATCCGTGACGGCGCCGACGGGCCGGTTCGGCTTTCGGTGTCGCTCGAAACCGTGCGGCCGGCGGGCAGCGAGCCCGGCGGCTGATCAGCGCGCAATGATGTCGCGCACCTCGGCCTCGACAATGTCGAGAATTTCCTGGATGGCCGCCACCGCTCCTTCGACATCGGATCGCAGGATGGCGTCGGCCAGCGTGCGGTGCGGCGGGAACGAGGCGAGGCCGAAATCGTCACGCCCGAACGGGCTTTCGCTGGAGCGCTCCAGCGCGTCGTCGAGCCGGTGGAGAATCTGTCCGAACATGGGATTGCCCGAGGCCGCATAGATGGCGCCGTGGAAGGCGTGGTCGGCTTCGTGCCAGTTCCGCCGTGCGTCCACCTCGGCGATGAGGATGTCGCACAGCCGCGAGATTTCCTGGCGCTGGGCCTGCGTGGCATTGATCGCCGCCTTGCGCACCACGTCGTTTTCGAGCGCGCGGCGCACCTCGATGAGGCGGATCAGCGCCTCGCCTTCGAGCCGGATCATCGTGGGCACGAGGCCCTTGGACGTCTGCACCCGGGCGGCGAGATAGGTGCCGTCGCCGCGCCGCCGCCGGATGATGCCGAGCCCCTCCCAGCGGTTGAGCGCCTCGCGGATGGTCGAGCGCCCTACTCCCAACGTGTTGGCGAGCGAGATCTCGGGCGGCAGCCGGTCGCCGACCTGGAGGCCGGCGCGCTCGACCATTTCGGCAAGCGCGTCCAGCACCGCCACGTTGCGCGTGCGGTTCTCGAGCGGCTCGAGAAAGCTCAGTGCTCCGTCCTGGTCCAATCCGGCATCCCTCGGGCTTCGGACATGGTGCCCGAAGCTTCATCACAGTTTGCCGGATTTGTCAGCCGTGCTGACGTTTGCGCTCCGGCTGCGCACCAAGACCCAGAAGCTCCGTCAGGGCTTCCAGCAGGTAGTCCATCTGGGGCTTCGAGTTATAGCCCTGAACCGACAGGCGGGCGATGTAATGATCCTGCCACTGGAAGACCGGGATCTCGATCTTGTAGCGCTCCCACAGCTGGGTATGGACTTCCTTGGGATCGCACTCGGGAATGGGCATGGCCACCATCTGCGGCGCCGAGAACTCGGGCGACGAAAGCGGCTCGAGCCCGGTGATTTCCTGCAGGCGGCGAGCCGTATCCTGCGCCAGCGCGGTGCAGGCGCGCTGCACCGAAGCCCAGTCGTGCTGCTCGCGGAATTCGATGGCCGAGGGGATGGCCAGCATGGCCGAGGGGTCGCGCGTCCCCATCATCTCGATCTGGTCGATGAAGACCGGGTTGCCGAACGGGCCCATTACCCCCGGCTCCTTGTTGTCCGCCGTCCAGCCATGGGAAATGACCAGCGGATCGAGCATGCCCTGCAACTCGGGCCGGGCGTAGAGGAAAGCCGAGCCCTTGGGCGTCATCATCCACTTGTGGCAGTTGCCCGAATAGAAATCGGCATCGAGCGCCGGCAGGTCGAGCGGGATGTGGCCAGGCGTGTGGGCACCGTCGATGACGGTCCAGATGCCACGCTTCTTCGCCTCCTGAATCGGCCGCTCGATGGGAAAGACGAGCGCGGTGGGCGAGGTGATGTGGCTGAGGAACAGCACCTTCGTGCGCTCGGTCATGGCGTTGACCAGCGCGTCGGTGAAGGCCGCCTCCGACGCGAAGGGCATCGGCACCTTGACTACCACGACCTTGGCGCCGGTCTTGCGGCACACATAAGCCCAGGTCTTTTCGAGCGCCGAATACTCGTGGTCGGTGGTGAGGATCTCGTCGCCCTCCTTGAGGGGCAGCGACTGGGCCACGATGTTGAGCCCACCCGTGGCGTTGATGACGCCCACGACATTGTCAGCCGTGGTGCCGAGGAACTTGCCCAGCGCCTCGCGCGGCGGCTTCATCAGTTCGGTGAGGCGGCGGCCGAGAAAATCGACGGGTTCGCTTTCGAGTTCCAGCTGGAAGCGCTGGTAGGTCTCGAACACAGGACGCGGACAGGCACCGAACGAGCCGTGGTTGAGGAAGGTCACGTCCTCACGCAGGAGGAAGTGCTTGGCTAGGTTCGAGGACACGTCAACGGCCTTTCAGGGTGGGATCGAGGGCATCGCGCAACCCGTCGCCGAAAAGCGTCGTGGCGAGCACAGTGATCGCCAGCGCAGCGGTGGGGAACACCGCCATATGCCAGTAGAAGAACATGAAGTTGATGCCGACATTGATCATCTGCCCCCAGCTGGGGGTGGGCGGGGCCACGCCGATGCCGAGGAAGCTGAGCGAGGCTTCAAGCATCATGGCGCCTGGCATGGCAAGCACGAAGCCCACGATAATCGGCGACAGCGAGTTGGGGATGACGTGGCGGCGCAGGATATACCAGGGCGAGGCCCCGAGCGCCTGCGCCGCGCGCACGAATTCCTTCTCGCGGAACGATTTCACCTGCGCCCGCACCAGCAGGCACACGCCGAACCAGCCGAAGGCCGAGGCGATGACGATGATGGTGAAATAGCCGCCGCCCGTCAGCGCGCCGAGCAGCATGGCCGCCAGCAGCGGCGGCACCACCGAGAAGATTTCGATGATGCGCATGATGAACCAGTCGATGCGGCCGCCGAAATAGCCGGCAACGGCACCGATGGGAATGCCGATCAGCATCGAGCAGGTTGCCGCGGCAAAGCCGATCGAGAGCGACACGCGCGCGCCGTAGACGACGCGGGTGAAGAAGTCGCGCCCCAGGTCATCGACGCCGAACCAGAACTCGGCCGAGGGGAAAGCGAGCGACTGGGTGAGGAAGGCCTGGGCCGACGGGTCGGTCTTGGTAATGAAGGGAGCAAAGATCGCCATCAGCACGATGACGAGCAGCACGGCGCCACCCACCACCGCCGCCTTGTTGGCGAGGAAGCGGCGCCAGGCGAACCAGGCGGGGCTGCGCTGCTTGCCCGTGGTCGGGACGGCTAGCGGCTCGGCGTGGGTCTCGATCTGGGCGCTCATCAGGTGTCGTCTCCCAGGCGGATGCGCGGGTTGAGCCACGCATAGACAATGTCGGAAATGAGATAGGCGAAGCAGATGCCCACCGTGACCATCAGCACCAGCGCCATCTCGAGCGGATAGTCGCGGTTGGTGATCGACGACACGAAGTAGCTGCCGAGTCCCGGAATGCGGAACATGGCCTCGACGAAGATCGAGCCGGTGGCGGTGCCGATGAACATGGGCAGGAACACCGTGACCATCGGGATGGCCGAGTTGCGCAGCACGTGCTGGAAAATGATCCGCCCCTCGCTCAGCCCCTTGGCGCGCAGCGCCGTGACGAACGGCCGGTTGAGCGTATCGAGCATGGCCGAGCGGGTGTAGCGCGCATAGGTGGCGAGCGGGATGGCCGCATAGGCGGCGATGGGCAGGATCCAGCGCTCGGGCTTGCCCCAGCCGCTCGCCGGCAGCCAGCCGAGCCACACCGCGAAGATGAGGATCAGCAGCATGGAAATGACGAAGACGGGGATGGTGAGGCCCAGCACCGAGAGCGTCGAGGCCAGGTAGTCGATCCAGCTGTTGCGCTTGAGCGCCGCCGCCATGCCGATGAGGATGCCGAGGACGGCGCCGATGATGACGCCCGAGCCGCCGAGAATGAGGCTGGGCAGCCACGCCTGCGAGAGGAGGCTGATCACCGTTTCGCCGGGGCTCTGGTAGGGCACCCCGAAATCGCCCACGAACACGCCCTTCATGTAGTTGACGTATTGCACCCAGAGCGGCTGATCGAGGCCGAGCCGCGCCATCAGCTTGGCGCGAACCTCGGGGCTCACAGGCATGTCGTTGCCGTCAAACGGACCGCCCGGCACCGCATGCATCATCAGGAAGATGACGAGCGAGACGATGAAGAAGGTCACCGCGATCGAGAGCAGGCGCTTGATGAGATAGACGATCATGGCGTTGCCCCCTTCATCGCGTCACCACCGCTTCGACCAGATGCCCAGGCGCCACGGCAACCAGCTGCGGGTCGGGCGCCGGGGTTACGTGGCCGGGCAGCTCGGCGACGACATAATGCGGCGTGGCGCGGTCGATATCGGCCTGCTGCAGGAAGGTGCGCTGCCGGCGGTCGCGCGGGTTGGTGACCGGGATCGCATCGAGCAGCGCCCGCGTATAGGGGTGGCGCGGATTGGCGAAGATGCTGGCGGTAGGCGCCTGCTCCACCACGCGGCCCTTGTACATCACTACCACCGTGTCGGTGAACGACCGCACCACCGAGAGGTCATGACTGATGAACAGCATGGACAGGCCCATCTGGGTCTGGAGGCTCTTAAGCAAGCCGATGATTTGCGCCTTGACCGACACGTCGAGCGCCGAGGTCGGCTCGTCCGCCACCAGCACCTTGGGCTCGAGGATCAGGGCGCGGGCAATGGCGACGCGCTGGCGCTGGCCGCCCGACAGTTCGTGCGGGTAGCGCGTGCCGAAGGAGCGATCGAGCCCGACGCGTTCGAGCCAGCCCAGCGCCTTCTCCTGTCGCTCGCGCGGCGTACCGACCTGGTGGATGTCGAGCGGCTCGGCGATGATCTGGCTCAGTGTCATCATCGGGTCGAGCGCCGAATAGCTGTCCTGGAAGATGACCTGCATGCTCTTGCGATAGGGCTTGAGCGCATCGATCCCCAGCGCCGAGATGTCGGTGCCGTCGACGACGATGCGGCCGCTGGTCGGCTCCAGCAGCCGCATGGCCATCATGCCGGTTGTGCTCTTGCCCGAGCCGCTTTCCCCGACGAGGCCGACGATCTTGTTGCGTGGCAGCACGAGGTCGACGCCGCGCACGGCGGTGAAGTCGACATAGCTCGAAAAGACCCGGCCCCGGCGACGCAGCTTGTAGACCTTGGAGAGGTTCTTGAGTTCGAGCGCGGGCGCGATCGGCTCGCCACTCACTGCCTCGGGCTGGCGCGTCTCGCCGGCGCGCAGGCTCGCGAGCAGGGATTGGGTGTAGCTGTGCTTGGGAGCATCGAAGATCTCCTGCACCGGCCCCTCCTCCATCACCTGGCCGCGATACATGACGACGACGCGGTCGACGGTTTCGGCGATGACGCCGAGATCGTGGGTGATCATGATGAGCGCCATGCCCATCTCGGCCTGCAGCGCTTTGATCAGCTGTAGAATCTGCGCCTGGATGGTGACGTCGAGCGCCGTGGTCGGCTCGTCGGCGATCAGCACCTTGGGCCGGCAGCTCAGCGCCATCGCGATCATGGCGCGCTGCAGCATGCCGCCCGAAAGCTGGTGCGGATAATGGCCGAGGACGTCCTTGGCGTTCTTGATCTCTACCTTGAGCAGCAGCTGCTCGGCCTCAGCCAGCGCTGTGGCCTTCGAGATGCCGCGATGGGTGGTGATGGTTTCGACCATCTGGTGGCCGATGGTGAACACCGGATCGAACGCTGTCGCCGGGTCCTGGAAAATCATGGCCGCCGCGCTGCCGCGCAGCGACGCCATCTGCCGGTTCTTCGCCTTGAGGACATCGACGCCGTCGAGTTCCAGCCTGTCGGCCGAAACGGAGGCGGTGCTGGCCAGAAGCCGCATCAGCGCCAGGCAGGTGACCGACTTGCCCGAACCGGACTCACCCACGATGCCGAGGCTTTCGCCGTCCCTGAGAAAAAGGTCCACGCCGCGCACGGCTTCCACTTCGCCGCCATGCTGACGAAAGCTGACCTTCAGTCCCTTGATGTCTACCAAACTCATGCGTTGTCCCGGGCGAGGTGCCCCGGCCTGCGCCGGAGCCGGTCTCAAGGTTGGTTGCTCCTGACCGGACGCGTGAAGCCGGTCCGGCCAGGCGGGTCGTACCCTGGGGCCAGAGGCAGTCTCAGGCGGCCTTCAGCCCGGACGGGAGCAAACAGAAAAGCTCCCCGGCAATGCCGGGGAGCCAGGTCGGTCCGTCTCTTACTTCACGCTGATATGCGAGAAGAGGAAGTTGCCGATACGCCCGAGCGGAGTGAAGCCGCGCGAGTTGGGCGTGACGCCGGGGCCGGTGATGTTCTCGTTGACGGCCGCCGTGATGAGCGGGTGCACCAACGGAATGATCAGGCCCTGGTCGATCATCAACTGCTCGGCCTGCTCGTAGAGCTTCACGCGCTCTTCCCAGGACGGGTTCTTGTCGGCCTCGGCCACCAGAGCGTCGTATTCCGGCACGAAGTAGCTGTGACGACCGCCATTGTAGAACAGGCCGTAGAAGTTCGACGGATCGAGGTAGTCGTACTCGTAGGGCGCAAGATAGATGTTGTTCTTGCGGGCGAGCATGCCCTCCATCCAGTCCTTGCCCGGCATGACCTTGATGTTCATGGTGATCCCGAGGATCTCCTTGAACTGGGCCTGCAGGTACTGGGCCATGGGCGGCAGGATGGCGCCGTTATAGCCGCCTTCCTCGCGGAACCAGACTTCGATGGTCGGGAAGCCTTCGCCGTTCGGATAGCCGGCCTTGGCGAGCAGTTCCTTGGCCTTCTCGGGATCGAACACGGCCTGCGCGGCGATCTTGTCGCTGTACCCGGGATAGCCCGGTGCGAGGATCGAACGCGCCGGGATGGCGATGTCCTTGAGAACGGTGGCGGTCAGCTCGTCGCGGTTGATCGCGTAGTAGAGGGCGCGACGCACGTCGGCATTGTCGAAGGGCGCCTTCTCGAGGTCGAACGCGAGATAGGACGTGGCGAACACGGCCTCGGTGCGGATCGAGTCGGGGAAGCGCTGCTTCACCACCGGGATCTGGCCGGCGTTGAGCGTGGTGTAGGCGAGGTCGCCGGCGAGGAAGGCGGGCATGCCCACTTCCGGCAGGCCGACCGATGGATCCATGGTCAGCTCATCGACCTGCGCGACCCACGGGCCATTATAGTCGGGGTTCTTGACCAGCACGACGGAGTTGTTCGACTTCTCCCAGCTCTTGAGCAGGAAGGGGCCGGAGGAAACGACGTTGGCGACATTGGTCGACCAGTCGTCGCCGAACTTGTCGAACTGGTGCTTGGGCACCGGGTACCACAGCGAGACCACGCCGGGCAGATAGGGCTTGGGCGCGTTGGTGGTGACGGTGATGGTGCGGTCGTCGGGTGCGCCGAGGCCGAGCGCCGACACGTCGGCCTTGCCGGCCGTCACGTCGTCCCAGCCCTTGATGCCGCCGGCAAAGCTCCAGTACCAGGCGAAGTCGTAGCCCGAGGTGGCGGCGTGCTGCAGGGCGAAGACGTAGTCGCTGGCCTTGACGGGTTCGCCGTCCGACCACTTCATGCCCTCGCGCAGCTTGAAGGTCCAGGTGAGGCCGTCCTCCGACTGCGACCAGCTCTCGGCGCCCAGCGCGGTAAGCTGATACTCGTTGTCGAAGCTGGTGAGCGGCTCCTGCAGAAGCTCGGAGCCCGACGCGCGGGCGTAGACCGTCTTCATGTAGTCCATATAGGTGCCGGTGGTGGACCCACCCGGCACCGTCAGCTTTGTCTCCGCCAGCGCCGGGGCCGCGGCAACCCCCACGGCCAGCGCAGCGATGCCGACAAATTTCAGCAACGCGTTCATGAAGCTCCCTCCTTGATACAGAGCCCTGTTGTTGTGACGTCCCCCGTCGACTCCGAACCGCATGCTTGCTGCATGACAGGCGCCGGCGCCGCACCCTGCTTAGGCTCGGAAAGGCGGTGACGTCGCATCCCTCTCCTCGCTGCTCATCGAACCGGGCCCTTCCCCGCTCGATAATGACATATGTCTGACAAATAGCGGCAGGGTTGGCAAGCGCGTTTCCAGCCGACCAGTCCAAAGAATGCGCAACAGCAATACTATGCATATTTGGTAGGCATTTGCCTTGATGCCCCAGTGGGTGGGCAGCATCAGCTGCGCCCACCTACCGCCCGCCGAAAAAGCTCTGCGCCGCTATGCGGATGGCGTCGGTATCGATTCCGAAATGGCGGTAGAGGTCGCTGACCGTGCCGGTCTGGCCGAAATGCTCGACGCCGAGGGAAATCGTCCGGTGGCCGTGGACCCCGCCGATCCAGCTCAGCGTCGCCGGATGCCCGTCAATGGCGGTGACGATGCCGGCATGGCGCGGCACTTCGGCGAGGAGCGTTTCGATATGGCTCGGGACCGAGGCCTCGCCGCGGCGGCGCGCCCGCTGGCTGCCGTGCCAGCCGGCGTTGAGGCGGTCGGCTGAGGTGACCGCCAGCACCGCGACATTGCGCCGCTCGCCCCCGATCATGCCCGCTGCGGCGATCGCCTGGTCGGCGAGCACGCCCTGGTAGGCAATGACCACCTCGGTGGCCGGGGTCGGCGGCTGCAGCCAGTAGGCACCGCGGATGATGCCGTCGGCCAGCGCCGCATCCATGATACGCGGCACCTGTTCGAGCACGCGGGTGGAGAGCCTGAGATAGACCGAGCCGCCCGACATGTCCCGCGGCCACGCGGCGAGGTCCGCGCGCTCGGAGCCGTCGCGCTGCATGTAGTCGAAGGCCCAGTCCATGATGACGCTGAGCTCGTCGGCGAAAGCAGGCTCGAACGAGGCCAGCCCGTCCTGCGCCATGCCGATGAGCGGCGTGCCGACCGACTGGTGCGCCCCGCCCTCGCCGGCGAGCGATACGCCGGAAGGCGTGGCAACGAGGAGGAAGCGCGCATCCTGGTAGCAGGCATAGTTCAGCGCATCGAGGCCACGCGCGATGAACGGATCGTAGAGCGTGCCCACCGGCAAGAGCCGCTCGCCAAACAGCGAATGGCTGAGCCCAGCCGCGCCGAGCAGCAGAAAGAGGTTCATCTCGGCGATGCCGAGCTCGATATGCTGCCCCTCGGGTTTGAACTGCCACTTCTGTGCGCTGGGGATGGCCTCAGCCTGGAAGCGGTCGGCCATCTCCTCGTTTGCGAAGAGGTGGCGGCGGTTCACCCAGGTGCCGAGATTGGTCGAGACCGTGACGTCGGGCGAGGTGGTGACGATGCGCTGCGCCATCTCGCTGTCGGACTTGGCGATGGCATCGAGGATCTTGCCGAAAGCCGTCTGGGTCGAGGTGGGCGCGGTCCCGACGAATTGCGGCCCGATGGTTTCGACGCGCGGCGAGGCGAGGCGGCGCGGCTCGGCCGTGTTGAACGGCACCGAGGCGAGGAAGCGCTCGATCTCGCGCGGCTCGCCGAGGCCCTCGAACTTTTCCCACTCATGCCCCTCGCGCACTTTCATGGCGGTGCGCAGGCTCTCTATCTGGGCCCCGGTCATCTGGCCGGCATGATTGTCCTTGTGGCCGGCGAGCGGGGTGCCCCAGCCCTTGACCGTATAGGCGATGAACACCGTAGGCTGGTCGGAGGTCGCCGCCTCGAATTGCTCGACGAGGCTCCGAATGCAGTGGCCGCCGAGATTGGCCATCAGCTCGGCCAGTTCGGCATCCGTGCGCCGGTCGAGCAAGGCAGAAACCGGCCCCTGGTCGCCGATCTCGTCGGTGAGGCGCTCGCGCCAGGCCTTGCCGCCGCGGAACATGAGTGCCGAGTAGAGGTCGTTGGGGCAGTTGTCGATCCACTGCTTCAGCCGCTCGCCGCCCGGTTCGGCGAAGGCGGCCCGCTGCAGCGCACCGTATTTCAGCGTCACCACCTTCCAGCCGAAGGCGGCGAAGATTGCCTCGATGCGATCGTACAGCCCTTCGCGCACCACGCCGTCGAGCGACTGGCGGTTGTAGTCGATGATCCACCAGCAGTTGCGCAGGTTGTGCTTCCAGCCCTCCTGCAGGGCCTCGTAGACATTGCCCTCGTCGAGTTCTGCGTCGCCGACCAACGCCACCATGCGCCCCTCGGGCCGCTTCTTCGCCCAGCTCTTCAGCCGCACATAATCTTGCACCATGGAGGCGAAGGCGGTGAAGGCGACGCCGAGGCCGACCGAGCCGGTGGAGATATCGACATCGTCGGTATCCTTGGTGCGCGAGGGATAGGACTGCGCGCCGCCATAGCCGCGGAAGGCCTTGAGCTTGTCGAGGTTCTGCTTGCCGAAAAGATACTGGATGGCGTGGAAGACCGGCGCCGCATGCGGCTTCACCGCTACCCGGTCCTCGGGCCGCAGCACGCCGAAATAAAGCGCCGAGAGGATGGCCGTCATCGACGCCGACGAGGCCTGGTGGCCGCCCACCTTCAGTCCGTCGGGGTTGGGGCGGATATGGTTGGCATGGTGGATCATCCAGCTCGACAGCCAGAGCGTCTTCCTGGTCAAGGCCTCGATCAGCTTGATGCGATCGCGCGACTCCACTGATCCATCCATCCGGTCACCCCTCTGCTAGTGGGGTACAGTCTGCGCTCGCGCGGGCGGCGGTTTCCGTCTATCTTTGGCGCAATGCAAGCAATCTGCGCAGGATTTCACTCAGCTCGGACTTCTGAATGGCAGAAACAGCCAATTATCGCCTGACCCCGATTGACAGAAAGATCCTCCGCGCCGTGCAGGAGGATGGCCGCATGACGATTCAGGCCATCGCCGACCGGGTGGGATTGTCGGCCTCGCCGTGCCTGCGCCGCATCCGCCAGCTCGAGGCTGCCGGCATCATCACCGCCTATTCGGCAACGGTGGACCAGAAGGCCGTGGGCCTGCCGGTTTCGGTGTTCATCTCGATCAAGCTGGAACGCCAGCGCGCCGAGGAACTGGACCGTTTCGCCGAGGCGGTGAGCCGCTGGCCCGAGGTGATGGAGTGCTACCTGATGACAGGCCAGTTCGACTATCTGCTGCGCGTGGTCTGCGCGGACCTCGCGGCTTACGAGGAATTCCTGCGCTCGAAGCTGACGCAGCTCGAGGGGGTGGGGTCCATCGAGTCGAGCTTTTCGCTGGCGCAGGTGAAATATTCGCGGGTGCTGCCGGTTTGAGGGGCAGGTCCCCCCCCACCCTACCTGCGCTGGTTCGCTTCGCTCACAAGGTTCGGTACCCTCCCCGCGAGGGGGAGGGAGCGGATGTGTGTTGGTCGTGCCTCCGATCTCCCTCCCCTTGTGGGGAGGGTAGCGGAGCTTGGCGGCTCGCCGCGTAGCGAAGCTGGGGTGGGGGTACGTGGCGCTACTTCGACTTCGCCGTGAACACCCCATCCCAGCCCGGAGGCGGGGGATCGGTGCGGAGCTGGGCGATGCGTTCTTCGTAGATGTCGTAGAGTTTCGCCACGTCGGCGGAGTCGTGGGCGCGGGCCTTGGCGAGCGCGGCTTCGGCGCGGTCGGGGTCGGCAGCGCGATAGGCGGCGATGAGTTCGGCATGGTCGGCCGCCAGGGCCTTGAAAGCCGGGCTCACAGCCATCGTGTCGTCGCCGACCAGGGTGTGGATCGGCACGGGCTCGGCGCGGCCGACGACGCGCACCAGGTCGACTTCGAGGAAGGCGAGGTCGCCCGCCGCCTGGCGTGTGGCGTCGGTGACGAGGATGGCGACGCCATAGGCCTTGGTAAGGCCCTCGACGCGCGAGGCGAGGTTCACCCCGTCGCCGATGGCGGAATAGGAAAAGCGCTGCGCCGAGCCGAGATTGCCGACGCAGCACGGCGCCGTATTGAGCCCGATGCCGATCTTGAGCGGCTTGTCGCGGCCCCGGTTCAGTGCCTCGAGCGCATCGACCATGCGCAGGGCGGCGAGGCACGCCTTGCGCTCGTGTTCGGCAATATCGAGCGGCGCGTTCCAGAAGCACATGATGGCATCGCCCATGTACTTGTCGATGGTGCCCTCGGAGGCGAGCAGGATATCCGTCATCGGCGTCAGGAAGCCGTTGAGCAGCGCCGTGAGCTCGGTGGAGTTCATCTTCTCCGAGAGTGAGGTGAAACCGCGAATGTCGGAGAACAGCACCGTCAGCTCGCGCTCCACGCCGCCCAACGCAAGTGCCTGCGGATCGGCGGCGAGCCGCTCGACCAGGGTGGGTGACAGGTAGCGGCTGAACGCACCGCGCACGAAGGCGCGCTCGCGGTCGCTCATCAGCAGCAGGATCGGCGTCGTGACGAGGAAAGTCAGCGCCACCGCCAAGGCGGGCAGCAGCGGATCGAGCAGCAGCCGTTCGCTGGCAAAGGCCCACCACGAGGCGACAAAAGCCACGCCCACCAGCACCAGCGCCACCCCTGAGGTGACCAGGGCGCCGGTGCGGCCGGCGAAAAAGAGCAGGATGACGCCGAGGAGCGCGGCCGCCGCGAGTTCCGCCCCCGGGGCCCAGTCGGGCCGGGTGAGGAAGGTCTGGCCGACCACCTGGTCGATGATCTCGGCATGCACCTTCACACCCGGCATCGAATAGCCCATCGGCACCGACACGATATCGCGCAGGCCGACCGCGCTCGTCCCCACCAGCACGATGCGGCCGTCCACCGCCTCGGACAGGGCCGCAAGGTCGACCGTGAGCGCTTCGGCGGCCGGTACCGTGGGCATGGAGGGCAGGCCGGAATAGTAGATCCAGAAATCGCCCATCGGCCCGGTCGGCACGTCAAGCGCGCCATCGCGCAGCGCCACCATGGCCGGCCGGCCGGTATCGGCCTCGCCGCTCGCCCCGGTGGAGCGCACGATGAAGCTGCCGGCACCCTGGGCAACGCGCAGCGCCTCGAGCCCGAGCGAAGGATAGAGGTTGCCCTGGGCGGAGAAGATCAGCGGCACGGTGCGCACCACGCCGTCGGCGGCGGTGGGGAAGGAGAACGAGCCGATGCCAGTGGCCGGCCCGGTGATCTCGGGAATGTTGCCGACGCCGCCTGAGAACGCCGGCAGGTAGGTTTTCGGGTCGGCGCCACCGAAGGCGAAGCCGCCCTTGGGTGGCGGCAGCGGCGCATTCGTCTCGTTGCTGATTGCGATGCCGAGGGTGACGTTGTTGCGCGCTATCGCCTCGGCGAAAACTGCATCGTTGCTGGTGGCGGCGCCCGGCGGCAGCGTTACCTCGGCACCCGCCTGCCGCAGCAGTTCGGCCTGCGCCGCCATGGAGGTGCGATCGGCCTCGGGGAAGACGATATCGAAGGCTACGGTAACGGCGCCCGCCTGCCCCAGCCGGTCGACCAGTTGCGCCAGCGTGGTGCGCGGCCACGGCCACTGCCCGAGCGTCGCGATCGAGGCCTCGTCGATATCGACCACGGCCACCGGCGCCCCCGCCTCGGCCCGCGGCATGAGGCGCTGGTAGGTATCGAAGACGAGGTTGGTGAGGCGGTCGAGCGCCGGCCGCTGCAGCGCCCCGAAAGCAAGCACAACCAGCAGGGTGGCGACCCCCGCCACCCAAACCGAAAGCGCCCGCCGCCTGTCGGCGCGCGAGCGCATTGGTCTGATCGGGCCTTTCAGCATCAACCGGCTATCAGGGTGGGATTGGCCCAGGGGTCACCTGGTCGCCCATGAACACGCCGCTCGCGGTGTAGTCGTAGCCCCGGTTGAAACCGAAATTGCCGATCACGCCGGCCGCGATGTCGTCGCCATTGTTGACGAACGCGCCCTGCACGATGCCGTTGGACTGGTAGCCGTAGATGACGCCGCCAAAGCCGGTCTGGTCGTCAAACGAGATGACGTGGCCGCCTAGGCTGGTGCCGTTGCCATTGTTGAGGTGATCGCGGTCGAAGTTCTTGATGCCGATGGTGCCCGTGCGATCGGCGAAGTCCCAGGTCATCTTGAGATCGCCGGTGGCGGTATAGATGCTGCCGGCATTGTTGACGGTTCCGATGGCGTCGCCCCGATAGGTGGCGGTGGCGGTGTCGCCTGCCTTGACGTTGAGCTGCTCCGCCGTCGTCAGCGCGCCGTTCACCCAGGTGGAATCGAACCGCATGTCGCCCTGGTAGCCGGCAATCTCGAGATCATCCTTGGAGAAGCCCCAGAAGCCCCAGCGGATGAACTCGTCGCAGCTCACGCAGTCGAGCTG
>ENA-UOVV01000643-UOVV01000643.1-compost-metagenome-genome-assembly--contig:-NODE-643-length-37910-cov-6.373848_pt1 | contig 37910 bp, 36 predicted proteins | sample MGYA00238155_ERZ761577 | MGnify/ENA primary metagenome ERZ761577 (study PRJEB28898, sample SAMN06268775) | compost metagenome | isolation source: Emeryville, CA | place: USA:Emeryville, CA | collected... | reverse complement strand
GGCCGACCCACTGCATCCCACCCTGAACAACCGGATGCTCGACACCGAACGCCTCGGTGAACTTCGTCTGGATCCCCATCGCGGCCTACCTCGGGGCCATGCGGATCGCGCCATCGAGGCGGATGACCTCGCCGTTGAGCATCGGGTTCTCGACGATGTGCACGGCCAGCGCGCCGTACTCGTCGGGGTCGCCGAGGCGGGCCGGATGCGGCACCTGCTTGCCCAGCGACTGCTGCGCCTCTTCGGGCAGCGAGCCCAGTAGCGGGGTCTTGAACAGACCCGGCGCGATGGTCACGACACGGATCAGTTCACGCGCCAGGTCGCGTGCGACCGGCAGCGTCATGCCGACCACACCGCCCTTGGACGCCGAGTAGGCGGCCTGACCGATCTGGCCCTCGAACGCCGCGACGGAGGCGGTGTTGATGATGACGCCGCGCTCACCGTTGATGGGCTCGGTCTTGGCGATGCGCTCGGCCGACAGCCGCAGCACGTTGAACGTGCCGATCAGGTTGACCTCGATGACCTTCCTGAACCCGTCGAGCGGAAACGGCCCGTCCTTGGAGAGAGTCTTGATCGCGTTGCCGATGCCCGCGCAGTTGACGTTGATGCGCAGCGGGCCGAACTCCTCGGCGGCGTCCAGCGCGACCGTGACCTGCTCCGGGTCCACGACGTTGGCCTCGACGAACTTGGCGCGCGGCCCCAGCTCCTTGACGACCTCCTCACCCTTGAGGTCGATGACGACGACGGATGCGCCGCGGTCCAGCAGGCGCTTGGTGGTCGCCAGGCCCAGGCCTGACGCGCCGCCGGTGACGACGGCTACGGCGTCCTTGATCTCCACGTGTGAATTCCTTTCTTTCAGGCCCAGTCTCGTAAGACGGCTTCGATGTCCGCGCCGGCCTCGCCGGGCGGTGTGGGCTTCGGCGGCACGCTGCGCGAGAACCGCGGGGCGGGCATCGGTTGCAGGTAGTCCCCGTCGCGGTAGAAGGTGTTGCGTTCGGTGACGTGCGGTTCGGTCTCGACCTCGCCGAACGACAGCACCGGCGTCACGCACGCGTCGGAGTCGGCGAACACCGTGGCCCAGTGGTCGCGGTCCTTGGACGCGATGACCTCGCTGAACCTGGCGCGCAGTTCGGGCCACCGACTGCGGTCGTTCTGGTCGGGCAGGTCTTCGCCGTCGAGCCCGAGTCCCTTGAGGAACTCGGCGTAGAACTGCGGCTCGATGCAGCCGACGGCGATGTAGCGGCCGTCGGCGCAGGTGTAGGTGTCGTAGTAGGGCGCGCCGCCGTCGAGCAGGTTGACACCGCGTTCGTCGGACCACAGCCCGTCCTGGCGGAAGCCCCAGATCATCTGGGCCAGCACCGACGAGCCGTCAATCATCGCGGCGTCGATCACCTGACCCTTGCCCGAGGTCTGGCGTTCGTAGAGTGCGGCGAGGATGCCGACCAGCAAGAACATCGATCCGCCGCCGAAGTCGCCGGTCAGGTTCAGCGGCGGGACCGGGCGCTCGCCGGCCCGGCCGATCGAGTGCAGCACGCCGTTGAGCGAGATGTAGTTGATGTCGTGGCCGGCCTGCAGGCGGCGCGGCCCGGTCTGGCCCCAGCCGGTCATCCGGCCGTAGATCAGCCGTTCGTTGACCTTGAAGCAGTCGTCAGGGCCCAGGCCCAGCCGCTCCATCACGCCGGGCCGCAGGCCCTCGATCAGCACGTCGGCCTTGGCGACGAGCCGAAGCACCAGCTCACGACCCTCGTCAGACTTCAGGTCGGCCACCACCGAGCGGCGGTTGCGCAGCGTGGTCTCCCGCTTGGGGGCGGGTATCCCGCCGAGCTTGCCGGCGGGCCGGTCGATGCGGACGACGTCGGCACCCAGGTCGCCGAGGATCATCGCCGCGTGCGGACCGGGGCCGATGCTGGCCAGTTCGAGAACGCGCAATCCCTGCAGTGGTCCCGCCATGCTTAAACCGCCCCTCCTCGCGACGCCGTTGGCCGCGACATAGCTTACTTGTATAACCTTCTCGTCATGACGCGGCCCTCACCCACCTCCGGCACCGACTCCTACACCGGGATCGACGATCTGCTCGTCGACCTGTCCGACGGCGTGCTGTCCGTGACGATGAACCGACCCGACAGCCTCAACTCGCTGACGGGCGCGATGCTCAACGCGATCGCCGACACCCTGGAACAGGCGGCCACCGACAAACGCGTGAAGGTCGTGCGCCTCGGCGGCGCCGGGCGCGGCTTCTCCTCGGGCGCCGGCATCAGCGACGCCGACCAGGCGCAGAAGTCGGTCGACGGACCGGCCTCCGTCATCGACGCCGCCAACCGGGCGATCCGGTCGATCATCCGACTGCCCCAGCCCGCCGTCTCGGTCGTGCAGGGCCCGTGCGCGGGCGTGGGCGCGTCGCTGGCGTTGGCGTGTGACGTCGTCCTCGCTTCGGAGAAGGCGTTTTTCATGCTGGCCTTCACCAAGATCGGCTTGATGCCCGACGGCGGCGCGACAGCGTTGATCGCCGCGTCGATCGGCAGGCATCGCGCGTTGCGCATGGCGCTGCTGGCCGAACGGATTCCGGCGCGTGAGGCCTTCGAGTGGGGCCTGGTGTCGGCGGTCTACCCCGCCGACGACTTCGACGCCGAGGTGGCGAAGACGATCACCGCGCTGGCCTCCGGTCCCGCGGTGGCACTGCGCAAGACCAAGGACGCCATCAACACCGCGACCCTCACCGAGTTGGAGGCCGCCCTCGAGCGTGAGAAGCAGGGCCAGTTGGTGCTGCTGGAGTCGCACGACTTCCGCGAGGGCGCGCGGGCGTTCATCGAGCGGCGCCAGGCGAACTTCACCGACACCTGACGAAAATCGGTGGACCCGGCCGTTGCCGGTCGGCGACCATCGATGAGTGAGCACGCAATTCGACATCCAGCAGCCGGTCGCCACGGCCGGCCGCTGGCGTGTGCTTGCGCCGTTTTCCAATCGCGAGTACCGCCTGCTGATCGCCGCGGTATCGCTGTCGATCTTCGCCGACGGCATGTTCGCGGTCGTGCTGGCGCTGCAGGTGATCGCGATCGACAACAACCCGGTGTCGCTGTCGGTCGTGACGACCTGTTTCGGCGCCGCGCTGGTGGCCTTCGTCCTTGTCGGGGGGATCGCGGCCGACCGGATCGATCAGCGCTCGATCATCATCGCGGTGGAGACCGTCAACGTGCTCGCCTCGTCGGCGATCGCGGTGCTCGGTGTGCTTGGCGCACTACAGATCTGGCATCTCGCCGTCGGCGCGGCGGCACTGGGGACCGCGGCGGCGTTCTTCTTCCCGGCCTACAGCGCGATCCTGCCGAGAATCCTGCCGCCCGAACAACTGTTGGCGGCCAACGGCGTCGAGGGTGTGGTCCGCCCGGTGTTCCAGCGCGCGGTCGGTCCGGCGATCGCCGGCGTCATCGTGGGTGCGACGTTCCCGGCGGTCGGCGCGGTCGTCGTCGCGGCGGTGTTCGCCATCGGGCTGGCGCTGCTGGTGGCCACCCGGCTCACCGTCGATTCGCCTGAGCCACAACGGGACAGGCCACACGTGCTGCGCGACCTGTCGGACGGCTTCAAGTTCGTCTGGCGCACGCCGTGGTTGTTGTGGACGCTGTGCTTCGCCAGTGTGTTTGTGCTGGTCGTACTCGGCCCGATCGAGGTGCTGCTGCCGTTCATCGCCAAGGAGCGGTTCACCGACGGTGCCCGCACCTATGGCTTCATCCTGGCGTTTTTCGGGGTGGGCAGCGCGATCGGGGCGCTGACCGTGTCGTCGGGTCGGCTGCCGCGCCGCTACCTGAGCGTGATGATGGCAATGTGGGGTTTGGGTTCAGTCCCGCTGGTGGTGTACGGCTGCACGTCGTCGTTCTCGTTGATGGCGGTCGCGACGTTCGTCATCGGGTTCACCGATGGCGCGGGCATGGTCATCTGGGGCACGCTGCTGCAGCGGCGGGTGCCGACGGAGATGCTGGGCCGGGTGTCGAGCCTGGACTTCTTCGTCTCGCTGGCGTTCATGCCGGTGTCGTTCGCGATCGCGGGCCCACTGTCGAAGGTCGTGTCGATGCAGACGATCTTCCTGGTCGCCGGCATCGCGCCGATGGTGCTCGCGGCGATCGCCGTGACGGCCGCCGGGATGCGCCGCGACGAGGTGGCCCACCCGCTGCGCTAGACGCCGAAGATCGGCTGCTCGGCGTCACACGCCGAAAACCGGCGGCAGCGCGAGAACCATTGCCAGGCCCCAGAAGAAGTGGGTCAGCATCGGTGCGAGCACTCCCCCGGTCGCGCGGCGCTCGAACGCGCACACTGTGCCGAGAACGATCGCGGCGAACCCGAGCATCGGGTTACCGGTGGTCGCCGACGTCGCGATCACGTACAGCACGGTGGAGATGAGCACCGGACGCATCCGGCCCAGCGAGGTGTACAAGGCGCCGCGGAAGAACATCTCCTCGGCCAGCCCGTTGACCACCGTGATGAACGTGACCAACGCGAGCGGGCCGTAATCGGCGAATTCCAGTACGCGGGTGATGTAGTCGCGCACACCGCCGATCTCGCGGGCGATCAGCCCGCCGACGATGAACAACGCGGCCAGCGCGAGCCCGACCACCGTGCCGGTGATCACCGGTCGCTGGTTGCGCCCGCGGAAGTTGATGCAGCCCAGGTGCAGCGGCCCGGACAACCACGCACCACAGGCCCAGACGGCGGCCAGCGCGAGCGTCAGCCAGTAGAACGACGCGTCGCCGGGCGGGCGCGTCAGCGAATATCCAAGCAGCGCAGCGCCGATCAGCAGGACCACGGTGACGACGATGCGGCGCCGCCGGATCACGCCGGGTGGTTCACCGTGCGGGACGGCCGCCGTGGTGGCGATCGCCCGGAACTCACGCGCCAGGCTCACGCCGCGCGGCCCCCACCCCCGGGCACCAGGCCCAGCAGCGCGTCGAGGCCGGTGCGCACGGCCGCGGCGACCGGTCCGGGCACCACGCCGAGCAGCCCCAGCGCCGGCCGGGCGAACGACGGCGTGATCGGCCGGGCCAGTTGGGTGATGCGCAGGGTGTCCCCGCCCGCCCAGGCGGGATCGGTGTCGGCGAGGTGGTGCGGATCCGCCAGCTTGTCGACGGGCAGGCGGCGACGGCTGGCCAGCGACCGGGAGATCGCGTCGACGATCCCGACCAGCCCGCCCGGCGGGTCCGGGACGTGGTCGGTCAGCCCGCTGTCCGCGGCCATCATCGGGTGGTCCAGCGACTCCACCAGATCCGCGGCCAGCCCACCCGGCACCGGCAGCACGGCCGAGGTCACCCACGACACCAGCCCGGTGTCCAGCGACAGCGGCAGCTCCGCACGCCACTTGCCGGACACCTGCGCGTAAGTGCGCAGCAGGTCGCCGTACGACGTGGTCTCCGGACCCTTGATGTCGTAGGCCCCCGCCGGCAGACGCTCCCAATCTGCTGCCGCGACAAGGTAATACAGCACATCGCGGATCGAGATCGGGTCGATGGGGTTCACCGACCAGGTGGGCATCGGCATCAGCAGAAACCGGTCGCCGACGTAGCGCAGCATCTCGAACGACGTCGACCCGGCCCCGATGATCATCGCGGCGCCGAGCCACACCACCTCGGGCCCGCCGTCGACGTGCAGCGCGTGGGCGACCTCGGCGCGGCTGGTCAGATGCTCGGACAGGCCCTCGTCCTCGGGGACGAATCCGCCCAGGTAGACGATGCGGCGCACGCCGGCATCCCTGGCCGCGGCGGCGACGGTGGCCGCCGCGCGGTTGTCGGCCTCCCGAAACCCGGGTTCGCCGATGCCGTGCACCAGGTAGTACAGCACGTCGATCGGGCCGCCCTCGGCGAACGCGTGCCGCGCGGACTCGGCGTTGTGCGCGTCGAGCGCCACCGCGGTGACGTCGTCGTACCAGCCGAAGTCGGCCAGACGGTTGGGGTTTCGGGACGCGGCGACGACGTGGTGTCCGTCATCGAGCAGGGCGGTGACGAGTCGGGAACCGACGTAGCCGGTAGCGCCGGTGACCAGTGTTCGCACGGAGTTCACGGTACGGCTTTACCCGAATCGGCGGATGTGAACCAACAGCGCTCAGGCGCCGCGGTGCACGTCGATGAGGTGCTGATAACCGTGTGCGTTGAGCCGGTTGCGCGCGACCTCCTCGTCGGTCAACTCGCGGCGCACCTTGGCGGGCACCCCGGCCACCAGCGTGCGCGGCGGCACGACGGAACCCTGCGACACCACCGCACCGGCCGCGATCAGCGCCTCCTCCCCGATCGTGGCGCCGTTGAGAATGACGGCGCCCATACCGATCAGCGCACCGTCGCCGATGGTGCAGCCGTGTAGCACGACGTTGTGGCCCACGGTGACCTCGGCGCCCACCTTGACCGGGAAGCCGGGGTCGACGTGCACGGTCACCCCGTCCTGGATGTTGCTGCCCTCGCCGATCTCGATCGGCTCGAACTCGGCACGCAGGGTGGCGTGGTACCAGACGCTGGCCCGCGCGGCGAGCGTGACGTGACCGATCAGGTTCGCGGTGGGCGCTGCCCACGCGTCCGCGTGCAGCGTGGGGGTGTGGCCTCGGACGGAGACGATCAGCGGCTCAGGCATGCGGGCCATGGTATTCACCCGCCGTCAAACGCCCTGATACACCTTGCGATAGCGCGTCGGCGACAGCCCGATACCGCGGCGCAGGTGGTGGCGCAGGTTGGCGCCCGAGCCGAGCCCCGAGCGCCTGGCCACCTCGTCGATGGGCAGGTCGTGGGACTCGAGCAGCTCCCGGGCACGGTCGAGGCGACGGGCGCGCACCCATGCCCCCGGGGACTGTCCGGTCTCCTCGCGAAAGCGCCGGATGAACGTGCGGGTGCTCATGTGCGCGTGGCGCGCCAGCCGCTCGATCGTCAACTCCTCGTCGAGGTGGCGTAGCGCCCACTCGCGGGTGGCGGCGGTGGACAGCGAGTCCGACGCGGGCACCTGGCGCTCGATGAACTGCGCCTGACCGCCCTCGCGCCACGGCGGCACCACGCAGTACTTGGCGACGGCGTTGGCCACCTGCGCGCCGTGGTCGGACCGAATGATGTGCAGGCACAAGTCGATTCCGGCCGCCAGCCCCGCGGAGGTGAGGACATCGCCGTCGTCGACGAACAACACCTTCTCGTCGATCCGCACCCGCGGATACAGCCGGCGCAGGTCGTCGGCGAACTTCCAGTGCGTGGTGGCCGGGCGGCCGTCCAGCACGCCCGCGGCGGCCAGCACGAACGCGCCGGTGCAGATCGACACCAGCCGGGTGTCGGGCCGGATCTGCGCGAACGCCGCCGACAACGCGGGCGGCAGCACCCCGTCGACACGACAGGGCGGGAAGCGGGTGCCCGGCACGACGACGGTGTCGGCCGACGCCAGCGCCTCGGGACCGGCCTGCGCGACGACGCCGAACCCGCCCGTCGAGGTGACCGCGTCCGGGCTGAGCGCGCACGTCACCACCTCGTAGAGGGATCGGCCGGTCGGGTCGGTGGCGTTGCCGAACAGCAGCGTCGGGATCATCGCGTCGAACCCGACGACCGGCGGCAGCAACAGAACGGCGACGCGGTGCACCCGGCCATGATGGCATGTTTTTCACGAATAGTGTCATTCATGCCACTGGTTCGGTGGGCCACCGATCCGCGACAGTGATCCGGTGACGCTGACCGCCCCACCACCGCGCACCCGAACCGGACGAGTCCACTGGGCCTGGGTGGTCGCCGCGGTGAGCTTCGTGGCGATCCTCGGCGCCGCCGGGTTCCGGGCGGTGCCCGGCGTGATGCTGAACCCGTTGCACGACGAGTTCGGCTTCTCCCACGGCGTCGTCGGGCTGGCGATGTCGGTCAACATGCTGTTGTTCGGCGTCACCGCGCCGTTCGCCGCCGCGCTGATGGACCGGTTCGGGGTGCGGCCGGTGCTGACGGTGGCGCTGCTGCTGATCTCGGCGGGCTCGGCGCTGAGCGTGGGGATGACCGCCAGTTGGCAGCTGGTGGTGTTGTGGGGCGTGCTGGTCGGCGTCGGCACCGGGTCGATCTCGATGGGGTTCGTCGCGACCGTGGCCACCCGCTGGTTCGAGGCGCGCCGCGGCCTGGTCACCGGCGTGCTGACGGCGGCGGGGGCGACCGGCCAGCTGATCTTCCTGCCGATCGTCGCCGATGTGACCACCCGGCACGGCTGGCGCTGGGCGTCGCTGATCGTGGCCGCCGCGGCACTGAGCGTGGTACCGCTGGTGCTGGTGTTCATGCGAAATTACCCGCAGGACAAGGGATTAACGCCGTACGGCGCCGCGACGGCCGAACCGGTGGAGGTGCCCGCATCCGGTTTTCGCGCCGCGTTCGACGGCCTGCTCCTCGGCGTCCGGGTTCCGGCGTTCTGGCTGCTGGCCGGCAGCTTCGCGATCTGCGGGATGTCGACGAACGGGCTCATCGGCACCCACTTCATCCCGGCCGCCCACGACCACGGCATGCCGACGACGGTGGCGGCCGGGCTGCTGGCGACCATCGGCATCCTCGACGTCGCGGGCACCGTGTTCTCCGGCTGGCTGACCGACCGCGTCGACCCGCGCCTGCTGCTGGTCGTCTACTACGCCGGGCGGGGTCTGTCGCTGCTGCTGCTGCCCGCGCTGCTCTCGCCGCGGGCCGAGCCCAGCACGTGGGTCTTCGTCATCTTCTACGGGCTGGACTGGGTGGCGACCGTACCGCCGACGATCGTGCTGTGTCGGAGGTTTTTCGGCACCCGCTCGCCGGTGGTGTTCGGCTGGGTGTTCGCGATGCACCAGGTGGGCGCCGCGCTGGCCGCGGCGACGGCCGGCTATCTGCGCGACCTGCAGGGCCACTACGACACCGCGTTCTATCTCTCCGGCAGCCTGTGCTTCGTCGCTGCCGTCCTCTGTGGCGTGATCCGCAAACCGCAGGTCAGCGGCCCTGTAACGTAGCGCGGCCGGCGTGACGACTTTGTTCTTGGGCGCGTGCTGCCCTTACCATGCGATGCGACTTGACCCAAGCTGAGGAGCCATAAGTGAAGACTCGCACCAGCAAGAGCGTCGGCGCCGTCGCCGGCATCGCCGCGATCGCGGTGTCGATCCCGCTGGCCGTGACCGCCTACGCCGATCCGGCCGCCGACGTGCCGCAGCAGACGATCGAGAACCCCTACCCCGATCTGCAGGGGCCGGGTTGCGACGCGTTCAAGGCCGCGGTGCCGCACTACAAGACGTATCAGAACATGCCGGTCGGCGAGCTGCTCAAGGCGATCCCCGACATCAGCACCTTCAACGCCGCGGTGTCGGGTGGCCTCAACCCCGAGGTCAACATCATCCCGGTGCTGGAGAACGGCCCGTACGTGGTCTTCGCGCCTACCGACGAGGCGTTCGCCAAGCTCGGTCCCGCGCGGCTCGAGGCGCTGAAGTCCGATCCGGCCCAGCTGTACGACCTGGACTACTACCACGTCTTCCTCGGCCTGCTCGGCTCCGATGACGTCAAGGGTCAGCGGGTCACGCAGCAGGGCGCCGAGATCAGCGTCGAGGGCAAGGGCGACGACATCAAGATCAACGACACCGCGAAGGTGGTCTGCGGCGCGATCCAGGCCAGCAACGCGCGGGTCTATCTGATCGACACCGTGCTCGAGCTGTCGACCGCACCGGACCCGCTCACCCCGACCAGCACGTCGACGAGCACCACCGAGACGTCCGAGCCGTCGGAGACGCCGACCACCTCGGAGCCGATGCCCGCCGCCGACGCCCCGATCGGTTAGCGATTTCGGCGCGCAAACCGACGCCAGGCGTACGGTTGCGCGCCGAATTCGCTATTAGAGGCCGAGGTCGCGGCCGATGATCTCCTTCATGATCTCGGTCGTGCCACCGAAGATGGTCTGGATGCGGCCGTCGACGTAGGCCCGCGCGACGCGGTACTCCATCATGTAGCCGTAGCCGCCGTGCAGCTGCACGCAGTTGTCGACGATCTTCTTGGCGGTCTCGGTGGCCCACCACTTCGCCTTGGCCGCCTCGACCGCGGTCAGCTCACCGTCGACGACGCCGCGCAGGCAGCGGTCGATGTAGTTCTCGGTGACGTCGAGCTCGGTCTCCATCTCGGCGAGCAGGAACCGGTTGTGCTGGAAGCTGCCGATGGGCTGGCCGAATGCCTTGCGATCCTTGGCGTACTGCAGCGTCTCCTGGAACACCGCGCGGGCCCCGGCGATCGCCGAGATCGCGATCGACAGCCGCTCCGACGGCAGGTTCTGCATCAGGTGGTAGAAGCCGCGGCCCTCCTGGCCGAGCAGGTTGGCGTGCGGCACCCGGACGTTCTCGAAGTGCAGCTCGGCGGTGTCCTGCGAGTGCAGGCCCATCTTGTCGAGCTTACGGCCGCGGGTGAAGCCCTCCATCCCGCGCTCGACCACGAACAGGCTGAAGCCCTTGTGCCCGGCCTCGGGATCGGTGCGGGCCACCACGACGACGAGGTCGCAGTTGATGCCCGACGAGATGAATGTCTTGGAGCCGTTGATGATCCAGTCGTCACCGTCGCGCACCGCCGAGGTGCGGATGCCGGCCAAATCGCTGCCCGCCCCCGGTTCGGTCATCGCGACCGCGATGATCGTCTCGCCGCTGGTGATGCCGGGCAGCCAGCGCTTCTTCTGCTCGTCGTTGGTCAGGTGCTTGAAGTAGGGCCCGACGACGTCGTTGTGCAGGCTCAGCGCGGGACCGTGCACACCGGCCTTGGCGATCTCCTCGTCGATGATCGCGTTGAAGCGGAAGTCATCCGAACCGCCGCCGCCGTACTCCTCGGGCATGTTGAACCCGATCAGCCCGTACTTACCCGCGGCGACGTATGCCGACCGGTCGACGAGGCGCTCGGCCTCCCATTTCTCGTGGTTGGGGACGAGTTCGCGCTCGATGTAGTCCTTGACGGTTTCCCGGAAGGCTTCGTGCTCGGCTTCGTAGATGGTGCGTTTCATGTGTTCTTATCTTGCTTTCCATACGGGCTGGCGTTTCTCTGCGAAGGCCAGCGGTCCTTCCTTGGCGTCCTCGGAACGCAGCAGCGTCCCCATCTCGCGCATCGTTCTGCCCCAACCGGGTTCGTCTCCGGTGACGACGCCGTCGTCGACGCCCATCGCCACCCGTTTACTGGCCCACACGGCCAGCGGCGCGTTGCATGTGATGCGCTCGGCGAGCGCGAGCGCCGCGTCCACCGCGGTGCCGTCCGGCACCACCTGGTTGATCAGGCCCCACTTCAGCGCGTCGGCCGTGCTCATCGGCTCACCGGTGAAGAGCAACTCCATCGCGACCTTGCGCGGCAGGTGATCGACGATGCGGAACACCCCGCCGGCCGCGGCGATCAGGCCGCGTTTGACCTCGGGCAGGCCGAACGACGCGCGCTCCTCGGCGACGACGAGGTCACTGGCCAGCGCCAGCTCGGTGCCGCCGCCCAGCGCAGTGCCGTTGACTGCGGCGATGGTCGGCTTGTCGATGTAGTGGTGGACGTATCCCGCGAAACCCCACTCGGGATGCTCGGGGTGGAAGAGGTTCTCCCGCCGCGAGATCGCCTTGAGATCGGCTCCGGCGCAGAATGATTGGCCGGCGCCGGTGATGACGACCGCCCAGATCTCGGGATCGTCCTGGGCCTGCTGCAGCGCGTCGCCGACCGCGGTGCTCACCGCGGCGTTGACGGCGTTGCGCGCCTCCGGGCGGTTGAGGGTGATGACGAGGACGTTGCCCCGCCGCTCGGTGAGAGCGGCGGGGGCCGGCACGTCAGATGTCACAGCAACTCGAGGATGGTGGCGTTGGCCTGGCCACCGCCCTCGCACATGGTCTGCAGACCGTACTGAATGTTGTTGTCCCGCATGTGGTACAGCAGCGTGGTCAGGATGCGGGCACCGGAGCCGCCGAGCGGGTGGCCCAGTGCGATCGCACCGCCGTTCGGGTTGAGCTTCTTCTCGTCGGCGCCGATGTCCTTCAGCCACGCCATCGGCACCGGCGCGAAGGCCTCGTTCACCTCGAAGACACCGATCTGGTCGAGGCTCAGGCCCGACTTCTTCAGCGCCTTCTGGGTGGCCGGGATCGGCGCGGTCAGCATGATGACCGGGTCGGCACCGGCGAGCACCGCGGTGTGCACCCGCGCGAGCGGCTTGAGGCCGAGCTCCTTGGCCTTGGTGTCCGACATGATCAGCAGCGCGGCCGAACCGTCGGAGATCTGGCTGGAGTTGCCGGCGTGGATCACGCCGTCCTCCTTGAACGCCGGCTTGATGTTCGCCATCGCCTCCAACGTGCCGCCACGGCGGATGCCGCCGTCCTCGAGCACGACGGTGTCGTTGCCGTCGGCGTCCTTGGTCTTGATGCCGACGATCTGATCCTTGAAAGCGCCGGAATCCTGTGCGGCAGCGGCCTTCTCATGCGACTTCAGGGAGAACTCGTCGAGCTGGGTGCGGGAGAAGCCCCACTGCTCGGCGATCATCTCGGCACCGATGCCCTGGTTCGGGGTCTTGTCGTAGCGCGCCTTGAACGAGGGGCCGTACGGGTTGCCGCCGTTGGCCAGCGACGAACCCATCGGAGTGCGCGACATCGACTCGACACCACCGGCGACGACGACGTCGTAATGGCCGGCGATGACACCGGCGACCGCGAAGTGCAGCGCCTGCTGGCTGGAACCGCACTGCCGGTCCACCGTCACACCGGGCACGCTCTCGGGCCAGCCGGCCGACAGCACCGCGGTGCGGGCGATGTCGAAGGCCTGCTCACCGGCCTGCATTACGCAGCCCCACACCACGTCATCGACGAGGGCCGGGTCGACGCCGGCCCGCTCGACGAGCGCATTGAGCACCTGGGCCGACAGCTCGGCGGGGTGGATACCCGACAGGGCGCCGTTGCGCTTGCCGACGGGTGACCGGACTGCCTCGACGATGACGGCTTCAGCCATGACACAAACTCCTTCGAAAACTCTGCTGGGTTTACCCCGGGTATTGGGTCCACCACCGAACGTAGATGAACAAAGTTTACTAGGTCAACCTACTGGTTGGTTAGGCTGGGGCCCTGGGCGGAATTCCGGGTCACCGGCGGGCCGATGGCCGTTTACGCTGGTAGGACGGGCGGTGACCTGCGCCGATACCACGACATGCTGTCACACATGGTTTACTGAGTTGCACAGCTGGCGAATGTCGTGGGAGTGGGAGTGGCTCAGAGCAGACCGCTGGCGCCGATGATCGACGGCGTCGGCGCAGGAACGACGGTCCGGTCCCCCAAGACGGCCGAACTCGTCGCGGGGACGCTGCGCCGCATGGTGGTCGACGGACAACTCAAGGACGGCGACTTCCTGCCCAACGAAGCCGAGTTGATGGCGCACTTCGGGGTCAGCAGGCCCACGCTGCGCGAGGCGGTGCGGGTGCTGGAGTCCGAACGCCTCGTCGAGGTGCGCCGCGGATCGCGCACCGGCGCGCGGGTCCGGGTGCCCGGGCCTGAGATCGTCGCGCGGCCGGCCGGTCTGCTGCTGGAACTGTCGGGCGCCACCATCGCCGACGTCAGCGTCGCGCGCTCGGGCATCGAACCGATCGCGGCGCGACTGCTCGCCGAGACGGGCTCCCCGGAGGCATTCGACGAGCTGGAAAAGATGATCGCCGAGGACATTCCGGCCGGCTGGCAGTCGGACCGGCTGGCGGAGACCACCGGCGCGTTTCACCTGCGGCTGGTGCAGCTGTCGGGCAACGCCACCCTGGCGATGATCGCGGGCATGCTGCACGAGATCGTGGTGCGGCACACCGCGTTCGTCTTCAAGGAAGGCCGCCCGGTGTCAAAGGCGGACTACGACAAGCTGATGCGGTCGTATCGCAAGCTGATGCAGATTTTGCGCTCGGGCGACGGTGCGGCCGCCGAGGCACACCTGCGCAAGCACCTCGACGTCGCGCGCGAGTTGTCGCTACAGGGCCTGGAGGATGTCAAGGTCCGCGACGTGATGGGCTAGGACACTCGTCCTCATCGAGGGGCGCGGTCGCGCTGCCACGTCACGTGCACCGGGATGTCGTCCGACCACGGCTGCCCCTGCACCATATCGGCGACGTTGACGTAGCCGCGTTCGAATTCGCCGGTAGCGGCGTCGATCAGGCGGTACTGCTGGCGCTGGCGGTGAATCGGTTGTGCGTCAAGGATGATCACGCGCACCTCGTCGGGCTCGAAGTGGCAGCGCTTGTGCATCGCCTCGATCAGCTGCTCGTTGTGCATGTGGCCGTCACCGAAGTTCCAGCCGACCGCGGTGCTGCACAGCCGTTCGCCCTCGGTGATGACGTAGTCGTCCTCGTTGCGCCCGGCCAGCGCGTTATGCACCAGCGTCAGCAGTGCTCGGCCGTGAGTGTTGAAGCCGCGGAACGCATATCCCTTGTAAAGGTAGATCATCGCCTGTTCCGGGCTGCCGTAGAACTTCTCGAGTTGTGACGCCGGCATGCTGGCGATGGCCACCAGGTCGCGTTCGATCTTCTCGTTGGCCGACGGCTTGATGCACCACCAGGTGGTGTCCCAGTTGCCGGCGTAGTAGCGCATCCCCGGCAGGAACGAGATCTTGCGCGGAAACAGGTTGCCCAGCACCACGATCGTCGCCAGCACCGCGAACAACAGCGCGGGCAGCGGCGTGCTCATGTCGGTCAGCCCGATGTCCGCGTGGCCGACGAACAGCGTCAGCACGCAGAAGATCATGAAGACGTTCCATTCCAGCGGCACGCCCATCGGGATCGCCGACAGGATGCCGAGGTGGAAGCACACCATCACGAACGCGGCGATCGCGGTCGGCCAGCCGCCGTGCGAGAACAGCAGGGCCAGCGGCACCAGCAGTTCGACCGCGGTGCTGAAGTGCGCGATGAATCGCGACACCGGGCCCGGTCGCAGGTCGTCGGGGAACCTCTCGAAGAATTTGCGTTTGAGCGCCTTCGCCCGGATCAGCGAGTGATTCGACATCATCGTCGAGATCACGAACGGGAAATGCTTGTTCAGCTTCGAGACGGCCGCGCCCAGCCAGATCACGATGCAGACCAGCTTGGCGGCCAGCAGCATGTCGACGCCGTAGCCGACGAACAGGAACGCGACGGTGAACGAGCCGTACACCTCGCCGCGGGCGGCCAAGAACACGACCTTGTCGCGCAGGCCCAGCACGGCCAGCAGGCCGAGGATGGTCCAGATCTGCCACAGCGGCAGTACGCCGACGCTGGTACCCAGCGCAGGCACGGGCCCGGCGCCGTCGGACAGCAGGGCGACGACCAGCACCACCAGCAGCGCCGCGTACAACAGGACGTCGAACGGCGTGCGGTTGTCGCCCTTGGTCAACGGCACCCGGTTCGGCCAGGGTGGCAACCGAATGGTGTTGGGCCGCAACCAGTACAAGATCGAGCCCATCGGTGGGAAGAACCGGTTGTTGAGCGGACCGAACCCGCAGCCGAGGCCGACGACCTCGAACAGCATGGTGTAGAGCACGACCTTCTCGAACACGATCGGCTCGGTCCACCACTCCGCGACATTGGTGAACCCGTCGATGCCCCTGGTGGTCAGCGCGATCAACCAGGCGCCGAGGATGTAGAGCAGGATCTTGACGACATAGAACAGGTGCAGCACGACCGGCGTGCCGAACCCGACCTCGGCCCAGTGCAGGGCCATCGGCCGGATCTTCTCCGAGCGGGTGCCCTTGCTCCACTCCTCGAAGTCGACGACCGGCATATCGGGCTTGAGGAATCCCATGGCCGCCAGATTAGAACGTGTTCTAGCTCCGCGGTTCGAAGTTCGGCGGACTACTTGCTCTCGGCCGGCGCCGGTGGCCGGTAGAAGATGAGCAGCTGGCCGATGCCGCCGGCCAACCCGAGGACCACCGCGATCGCCAGGCCCCACCATCCGGACAGGTACTCGGCGAATCCGGTGGTGCGGAACAGCGCGTAGTCGAGGCTGTAGCGGCCCGCACCGACGCCGGCGATCGCCACCGCCGTCACCGCGAGGACCAGGTTGTACTCCCAGCCCTCCTTGACGATGAAGAAGCCGTTCTTGCGGTGCACGGTCCACGCGGCGGTGAGCATCAGTGCGACGAACCCGGCGGCCGGGATCGGGGTCAGCAGTCCGACCGCCAGTCCGAGGCCCGCCGCGAGCTCCGTGGTCGCGGCCACGCGCGCGTGGAAGACGCCGGGCTTCATGCCGATGCTCTCGAACCAGCCGGCGGTGCCGGGGATGCGGCCGCCGCCGAAGAACTTGTTGTAGCCGTGCGCGGCCATCGTCAGGCCGATCACGACGCGCAGCAGCAGAAGGGCAGTGTCGGTTGCAGTGCCGTAGGCAGTCACGTAACGAAATCTAGGCCATGTGTTAACCGCCGACCAGACCCCCGGTCCCCACCACCGGTTATCTCCATCGGTTTCCCCGAAGAACGGGAGCCTCACCATTCGCACGGTGCCTCATGCGAGCGCGAATGCCGTTCGACGGGGGTGACACGCGCGCGTCCTCCAACGAACTGTTTGCCGAGGTCGGAGATGACCTCCCTGGAGGTCATTCGACGGTTTGCTGAACTGGGGCGACAGCGTCCCCTGTTGCGCAGCGGCCAGGGCCGCGCGCTACGAGGACACCCCGCTGTCCCCGCCTGATGTCACGCCAGGGTGCGGGACAGCCGGTCGACATAGGCGTCGATGTCACCGATCGCGGACTGTGCGGCATGCACGCTGATCGCGATGGTGTCGCCGATGCCGTGCACGCCGTGCGTCAGGCCCATCATCGGCGACAGCCCGGGGTAACCGGCAGTCAACACCACCGGCGCCTCGGCGAGATGCAGATCGTTCGGGCCGCGGTTGACGCTGGACACCACCGTGTTCCCGGTCACCGTCGCCGAGCGCAGTGTCGGATCGAATTGCCTTACACCCCAATGCAGCAGCGCCGCTGGCACCGCGGCCGACGCGCGGGCTGTCGCGGCCATCGCCGGGTGTGCCGCACGCAGTCGCCGGTTCGCGAGGTCCCCGGCGATGCGTGCGGCCCGCTCGTCGAAAGGCAGTTGCGGGTACAGGCCGACGCCGACGTTGCCGAAGTGGTTGTGCGCCCGCCGCGCGCCGGCCTTGGCCATCGGCACCTCCGCCCCCAGTGTCGACGGGTCGTCGCCCAACTCGCGCAGATGCTCGGCCAGCGCCGCCGACACCGCGGCGAGCACACTGACGGTCACGCTCGGCCCGGTCAACCCGCCGCGACGACGCACGATCGTCCGGACGCTGCGCTCGCCGTCGGGTCGCGAGTTGGTGCGCAGCGCGGGCCGCGATTCCGCTTGTGGCGGAACATGTCCCGCCTCGGTGTCGCGGACCAGCCGCCGATGTGCTCGGGCGGCGGCGACACCACGCCACGGCAGCGCGGCACTCTCGAACCTCGACGGCGCCGCCACCGCCGACACGTCCTCGTCCCGGCCGAACACGAATGCGGCCAGCGCCGACGACCGGATTCCGTCGCCGAGCGCGTGCGCGACCTGCATCACCGCCACTGTGCCCACCTCCGCACCCGGCACGCCACGCACGCCCGGATACACGTGCAGCCGCCAGGTCATCTCGCGGGCGTCGAGCTGATGGTCGGCCAGCGCCGCCACCGCAGCGAGACAGCCCGCCCAGGTGTCGTCGCTGAGCTCGTGCACGACGAACTGCCGGTCGTCGACGTCCGCGGTCACCCACTGCGGATACCTCAGCCCGCCGCGCTCGCGCACCCGCAGCCGCAATTCCCCACACGACTGGACGCGGTCGCGGATCCGCCGCAGCGCCCCGTCCAGACTCGCGGGCACCCCGTCGAACGCGTACAGCAGGAACTGGTCGTTGGGGATCTTCGCCGACATCCACCACGTCTGCGCATCGACGGCGGACATCCGGCGACCGGGCATCGTCTCAGGCTAGGCTCTCGCCCATGCTTCCGGCGCCACGTTCTGACGGTGCGGTCGTCGTCACGGGCGCCTCCTCCGGTATCGGGAGGGACATCGCGCGCGAATTCGCCCGCCGCGGTTACCAAGTGGTGTTGGTCGCCCGCCGCGCCGACCTGCTGACGGAACTGGCCGAGTCACTCGACACGCCCGCCACGGTGCTGCCCGCCGACCTGTGCGTGCCCGCCGAACGCGCGGCGCTGCCGGAGCGGGTGGCCGCGCACGGCCTCGCCGTCGACATCCTGGTCAACAACGCGGCCAGCTCGACCCTCGGCACGGTCGCGCGGACGGACACCGACGCCGAACTCGCGGTGATCGAGCTCAACGTCGCCGCCGTGGTCGACCTGTGCAGCCGGTTCGTGCCCGGCATGGTCGAGCGCGGTCGCGGCGCGGTGCTCAACGTCGCGTCGCTGGGCGCGTACGGGCCGGTGCCCGGTCAGGCGAGCTACGGCGCCTCGAAGGCGTTCGTGCTCTCCTACACCGACGCGCTGAGTCAGGAACTGCGTGGCACCGGCGTCACCGCGGCGACGCTGTGCCCCGGTCCCGTACGCACCGGTTTCGGCGAGCAGATCGGGCTGCCGGACGAGGAGGCGGAGAAGTCGCTGCCGAAGTTCATCTGGCGCCAACCCGACGAGGTCGCCAGGATCGCCGTCGACGGCCTCGCCGCCGGACGTCGCGTGATCGTGCCGGGGCTGCCGAACCGGATCCTCGCCGCGGTCAACCACCTGATGCCGCGCCGCCTGCTGCTGGCGATGGTCGCCCGCAACCACCCGGGGATGTCTATTTAGTCGGCGCGCCCGATGAAGTCGACGATGCGACGCGCAACCTCTTCGGGCTGCTCCTGCTGCAGGAAGTGTCCGGCGTTCTCGACGATCGCCACCTCACTGCCCGCCGGCAGCACCCGACGCATCCACGGCGTGTAGTCCTCCGCGCACCCGTCGTCGGCGCCCTGCAGGTACAGCGTCGGCAGCCGCGGGGGCGCCAGCCAGTGTTCGTGCAGCCTCGCGTACGCGGCCGGTGGCCGGCCACCCCGGATCGCCGCGCGGTAATAACCGAGCGCCGCCCGCCACCGCTCGGGCGATCCGATCGCCTCCTCGACCAGCCGCACATCCTCGGACGCGTCGTATCCGGGTGACCACTGCCGCCACAGCCTCGGCACCGCCCAGGACGCGGATCGGTCTGGTAGCCAGGGGAGTTGGAAGTACATGATGTACCAGCTGTGCATCAGCTGGCGGGGCAACCGGGCGGCCAACCGTCCGGCCTCCGGCACCCGACCGAACGGCCGGAACGCCGCGGGCACCGGCACCGACAACAAGGCGGCCTTGACGAACGGGCTGTCCGGCATCGCGACGATTCCTGCGCCGGCGATCGCGCCCCAGTCGTGCCCGATGAACACGTCGCGGCCGGTCGGTCCCGCCGCGTCCAGCACCCGCAGCACGTCGTCCATCAGCGCGCCGACGTGATAGCTGCCGTCCGACGGGATCGACGACGGCGCATAGCCGCGCAAGAACGGCGCCACCACCCGCCATCCCGCGTCCGCCAGCAGCGGGGCCACCTTGCGCCAGCCGTGCGCGGTGTCGGGAAAACCGTGCAGGCACAACGCGATCGGCGCGCCTTTGCGACCCCATGTCAGCGCCCGCAACCGGACCGCGAGCGTCGCGACGTCGAGGGTGTCGACCACTAGACCGGGTCGAACTTGGAGATGAGCCAGCGGTCGCCGACCTTCTCCAGCGTCACCCGCACACTTGACGCGGTGTCGGTCGGCGGGTCCTGGCCCACCACCACGGTCTGGTTCACGAACAGCAGCACCACGGCCTCATTCGGGTCGGCCGACACCGCGCCCATCGCCGGCACCGTGGCGACCGCCGAGATCTGCTTCTGCTTCGCACCCGGGATGACGACGTCGTTGATCAGCGACGTGTACTGGTCGCGGAAGTCCGCGGTCAACAGATCACGAGCACCGTTGAGATCCTGATCGACGGTGTCGGGCTTGTAGGACAGCATCCTGACCGTGCTGTCCTTGGCCGTCTGCATCGCCTCTTCGCGCGCCTTGTCGGCGGTGTGCACCGAATTGTCCCACCACTTCAGGTATCCCGCTGCCATCACGAGGATCAGCGCGAGGCCGGGCAGCACGCCGAACGCGGCGACGCGAAGCCAGTTGATGCGCCGCTCGGGGCGTTCCTCACCGGCGGGCGTGGGCTCATCGGCGGGCGTGGGCTCCTCGGCCGGCTTCGTCTCCTCGACGGCCTCGGTGTCCTCGACCGTCCCGGTCTGGGTGTCCTGGGTGTCGACGGCCGTGGTCTCCGCAAACTCCCCGGACTCAGGCTCTTCGGGCTTCTCGACCTCGGCCTCCTCCGACTTGGGCTCAGCGCCCTCGCTGGATTCGGTCAACTCGACGGCCGTCGACTCGGCATCCATGACCTCCTCGGCGGTGGGGTCGTCCTTACGCCCGGCGCCGGGCGGCATGCGATGTTTGCTCACGGTACGAACTCCACGTTGGAAATCTTGGCGCTGTCGTCGCCGTCCTTCTGCACGGTGAGCTTCATCCGCCAGGCCCGCGGCTGCTGTTCGGGCGCACCGGCATTCGACGTCCTCACCGTCACCGCCACGATCACCTTCGCCTCGTCCCCGGTCTCCGACACCGACTCCACGCCGGCCTCGGTGACGGTGCCCTCCGACTTCGACTGCGCCTGCTTGACGACGGCGATGAACGGGTCGGCGCGGTTGGAGAAGTCGTCGTAGAACGTTCCGGTCGCCGAGTCCAGCACGCGCTGTACATCGGCCTCGGCGGTCTCGTGGTTGATCGTCGTCAGGTTCAGCGCGCCCTGCCGACCGACCTGCAGGAACAGCTTGCGGTCCTGGTCGGCCTGATAGGCGTGGTACGCGCCGTAGCCCAGGTACCCGGCGAGGCCGCCGAGCGCCAGCACCAGCACCACCCCGATGATCAACGCGGCGTGCACGTACGAGAAACCCCGTTTGGCCGGCCCCGCGGGCTCCGGTTCAGCCTGCGACTTCGAAGACCCCGAGGACTCCGGAGACTCCGAGGCGTCGCGAGCGTCCGACTCCGACGCCGCCGTGGTGTCGGCGGTCTGGTCGGGTTCGGTTACTTCGGGGGCAGCAGCATCGTCTGCCATGTTCGCTCCTCTTCGGCGCTGCGGGCCAGGTTGGACTGTGTGTACACACGTCCGTCCGGACCAACGTACGTGCCAGTGGCCGGATCGTATTCGGCGGCCGCTATCGGCGGGGTCGCCGGGTCCGGCTGAGGAGCCCCCGGTGGCGCCGGCGATCCCGGCGGCAGCTGCGGAATCGGCTGGCCAGACAGGGTGGCGTTGGGGTCACCCTTCCAGTTGTAACCATCGTTGAGCGGAACGTAGTACTCGTCGCTCTCGCACATCTGCCAGGTCGGCGCCCGCTTGCCCGGCACCGTGATGCAGGGCAGGTTGCGCGCGCCCCGGACATTGAACGGCGCGTCCTGCGGCACCCGGCAGTACAGGTCGCCCTCCGGCCGGTCCGGATAGTCCTCGAACGTCGGCGACCGCTGCTGCTGGGCCGGCAGGAACCCGGTGGTGCACGGCGGCGGCAGGTTGAGGTTCAGGTTGAACACCAGATAGTCGCCCATGTAGTCCTGCTTGGTGCCCGACTTGGCGACGCCGACGGCCTGGGTGACCGCGGTGCCCTGCGGCAGCAGCACCAGCAGCTGCTCCAGGCTGGGCTGGTAGGCCAGCGCGACCTCGCCGACGCTGACCAGGTTGGCCAGCACGATCGGCAGCGTCGGCTGCAGCCGGTCGAACAGCGACCGCACCTCGTCGGCGGCACCAGGGCCCTTCTGCAGCACCCCGGCCACCGCGCCGTCCTGATCGCGCAGCTGACCGCTGATGCTGGCCAGGTTGGCCGCCCACGCCTGGATCGAGCCCGCGGTGTCGGTCTGCGAGTTGAGCACCGGCTGGGATTCGTCGACCAGCGTCAGCAGCGAGTCGAGGTCCTTGCGCGCGTCGATCGCCAGCGTGGTGCTGCCGTTGATCAGCCTGCGCAGCTCCGGCCCGAGGCCACCGACGGCGGTGTAGGCCTCATCGACCACGGTCTTCAGGTTGTCCTGCGGAATCGCCTGCAGGCCAAGGTTTGTCGCGTCCAGCACGGTGTTGATGTCGGTCGGTACCGAGGTGCGGTCCCGCGGAATCACGTCGCCGTTACGCAATGACGGTCCCTCACCGCTGCGCGGAATCAACTGGACGTACTGCTCGCCCACCGACGACACGCTGTGCACCTGCGCGTCCACGTCGGCGGGAATCTTCACGTCCTTGTTCAACAACAGCACGGCCTCGACGCCGGTGTCGGTGAGGTTCACCTTCTCTACCAACCCGACCTGCGCGCCGCGGTAGGTGACGTTGCCCCGCGGATACAGTCCGCCGGTCTCCGGCAGGTCGATGGTGACGCGGTACTGCCCGATGCCCATCATCTCGGGCAGCCGCATGTACCCGAACACCATGACGCCCAGCGCCGTCAGCGCCAGCACACTGAAGATGGTGAGCTGAATGAGGATCTGTCTCGTCAGACGCATGTCAGGGCCCCTGATCCCAGCGATAGGGCTTGAGCAACGGGTTGCCGCCCGGCGGCGGGACGTTGTGGTTACACGGGCTCGGCATCTGGCCGATGGTGCGGCCCCACTGCAGTTCCAGCCACGTCAGATTGCACTCGAACCGGGTGCCGGTGAAGAAGCCCTGATCGATGCGGCTCAGCGTCATGTCCACGATCAGCGTCAGGTTGGCGTAGTCGCCGCGCATCCAGTTGGTCAGCGTCTCCTTCGGGAACGGGAAGGTGGGCAGGAAGCTCAGCGCGCGGGTCAACGCCGGTCCGGCGTTGGCCAGTTCCTGCAGCACGACACCGAGGTCCTTGAGCTCGGCCACCAGCGCCTCTTTGGTCTGGTTGACCGAATCGGCCGCCAGCGCGCTGAACTTGCCCAGCTGCGCCAGCACCTCGGCGAGGTTTTCGCGCTGATCCTTGAGCACCTCGAGCGCTTCGGGGATGGTGCGTAGCGCCTTGTCCACCACCGGTTTCTGCTCGGCGATCTGCCCCATCAGGTGGTTCAGGCTCTCCGACGCGGCGATGATGTCGCCCTTCTGGTCGTCGAGGTAGCCGACCGCCTGATCCAACTGCTCGATGAGGCTGCGCAGTTCGCTCTCCCGACCGCTGAACGCGGTGCTCAACGCCTGGGTGATGTCGCCGAGGTTGCCGAAGCCGCCGCCGTTGAGCAGCAACGCGATCGCCGCCAGCGCCTGCTCCGTCGTCGGATACGCCCCCGCCGAGGACAGCGGGATCAGCGACCCCTCACGCAGCTTGCCCTGCGGCGGCACGTCGGTCGGCGGCGCCAACTCGATGTGCTGTGATCCGAGCAGGCTGGTCTGCCCCACCTTCGCGGTCGCGTTGGCCGGTAGGTCGACATCGCCGTTGAGGCGCATCGTCACCAGCGCATGCCAGCCCTGCCGCTCGATCTTGGTGACAGTGCCGACGTTGACGTCCCCGACCCGCACCCGCGAGTTCTGCTCGACGTTGTCGACGTCGGGCATCTGTGCCTGCACGGTGAACGATCCCGGGCCCAGGCCCTCGACGCCCGGCAGCGACACCGAGTTCAGGCCGCGCCACCCGCAGCCCGACGCGACGAGCGCCAGCAGCGCCAGCACTATCCCGATTCTCTTGCGCGCCATCATGGTCCGACCCCCGGCGGAATCAACATGGACTCCCACCCGTCGGCCGGGTTGGTCGCCACCACGGCCTCGGCGGCCAGCGGCGGCCCCGGCGGCGGCGCGCTGCCGTCGGCGGGCGGGGTCGCCTGCGCGGGCGGCGCGACCTGCGACGGCGGCGGGATGTAGTCCGGCCGCAGCCAGTCCTCGCTGTAGGTCAGCTCGTTGGGCCGCGTGGTCGCGCCGACGAACAGGTTCTGCCCGATCGGCGGGAAGTTGTACTGCCGGTTCTTGATGATCGGCGCCAGGTACTGCACGCACAGCTTCGCCGATTGCTCCGCCCCGAGCCGCGACGCGGCCTGCACAGCACCGCACAGGAATTGGATCGGGTTGGCGAAGTTGTTGATCATCGGCACACTGCTCACCGCACCCTGGGCCGGCTGCCAGATGTTGACGTAGTTCTGGAATGTTGTCGGCGCCACGTGCAGGAACTGCTTGACGTCGGCCAGGCTGTCGTTGAGCGCCTGGGTCACCCCGGCCAGCTTGTCCGACGTGGTGCCCAACGCCTCGCGGTTCTCCGCGACGAACGACTGCACGTCGCCGAGCACGTCGTTGAGGTCACGCACCGCGTTGGCCACCTCGTTCGGATTGTCGGCGAGCAAGCCGGTCACCGACGCCAGATTCTGGTTGAGCTGACGCATCAGGTTGGTGCTGTCCTGCAGCGCCGACACCAGCGTGGCCAGGTTCTTGACCGTCGAGAAGATGTCGGTGCTGTGGTCACCGAGCGCCGAGAACGCCTGCGACAACTTGATCACCGTCTCGCGGATGTTGGCGCCCTGACCGCGCAGGTTCTCGGCCGTCGTGTTGATCAGCGCACCCAGCGTGCTCACATCGCCGGGTTCAGTGGGTTGCAGTGTCTCGCTGAGCTTCTCGAGCTGCTGACGCACCTCGTCCCACTCGACCGGGACGGCGGTGCGCTCCTGCGGGATCACCGCGTCGTCCTTCATCTCCGGGCCCGACGAGTACACCGGCGTCAGCTGGATCGCACGCGCGGTGACCAGCGTCGGCGACAGGATCGCGGCCTTGGCGTCCGCGGGCACCTTGTACTTGCTGTCGAACCAGAAACTGACCTTGACGTTCTCCGGCTGCGGCTCGATCGACGTGATCTTGCCGACGTTGACGCCCAGGATGCGGACGTCGTCGCCGACGTAGATGCCGTTGGTGTTCTCGAAGTACGCCACCACGTTCGTCTTGTTGATGGTGTCGCTGGTACGCAGCACGGTGACGATGCCGGCGACCAACAGCGCCGCCAGACCCACGGCGATCCACGTTCTGCGGCTGCGCATCACCGACCACCTCCGGGCAGGTGCGGCGTCTCACCGGGCGCGGGCACCGCGACCGGACTCGGCGTCGGCAGCGCGGTGGACTGCATGCCATGCGGCGCGGGCGCGGGCGGTCCCGGCGGCGGGCCACCGGGCGGCGGCGCCGGCGGCGGCTCGCGGTACGGGTAGCAGCCCGTCGGTCCGGGCAGCGGGATTCCCGGTGGGCCGCAACCCGGATCGCCGGGATTGCCGGTGATCGCATCGGGAATCGTCAACCGCGGTTCGCCGCCCTGTCCGGTGCGTGGGTACGGCACCGGCATCGCGGGCGTGCCCGGCTGGCCGACCTGCGGATCGCTGCGCTCCGACGGCAACAGCACGTTGGGATCCAACCCGAGATCGGAGAACGCGACGTCGATGAACGGCTGCAGGAACTGTCCGGGAAGCAGATTCGCGACGTAGGTCTTGAAGAACGGACCCGACGACACCGACTCACCGAGCGACATCGCGTACTTGTTCAACAGGTTCAGCGACTTCTGCAGCCGCTCCTTGCGGTTGTCCAGAATGGTCAGCACGCCGTTGAGCTTGTCCAGCGCCGGTTTCATCGTCTCGCGGTTCTCGCCGATGAAACCCTTGAGCTGCGCGCTCAGCGCCGACACGTTACCGGAGATCTGATCGATTGCCGCGCTTTGATTCTGCAGCTCGGCCAGCAGCGAGTTGGTGTTGGCGACCAGACCCACGATCTGGTTGCTGCGTTCGGCGAGCACGGTGGAGGCCTTGTTCGCGTTGGCCAACAGGCCGCGCAACTGGGCGTCGCGTTCGTTGAGCGTGTCGGAGAACCGCGCCACTCCCTCCACGGCGATGCGCAGATCGGGCGGCGTGTCGGCGAACGTCTCCGAGAGCACCCGCAGCGAGTCGGACAGCTGGTCGGTGTTCAGTCCGCTGATCGTGGTCGCCAATTCGCCCAGCGCATCCGGCAATTGGTATGGCGACGTGGTGCGCTCCAGCGGGATGGGCCCCTGCTGGGTGCCCTCTCCGCGCGAGTACACCTCGAGGATCTTGGTGCCCAGCAGACCCTTGGTCTTGATCGCGGCCTCGGTGCGGTCGCCGAGCCGGATGTTCTTGTGCACGGTGAACTTCACCAGCACCTGCTGGCCGTCGAGTTCGATCGACTTCACCTTGCCCACCTGGAAGCCCGACACCTGCACCGCGGCGTCGCCCATCAGCCCGCCGGCCTCCGCGAAGTACGCCGAGTACTCCTTGTCCTGGTTGATGAACGGCAGCTTGTCGTACTGCAGCGCGCCCAGCACGATCGCGAGCGTGAGGGCCAGCCCGATGGCGCCGATGACCAGGAGGTTGCGTTCGGAGAAGGATCTCATCGCGGCGCGCACCTCCCGGTGGACTGGCCGGCGACCTTCACGTAGACCGGTTGGCCGCCCTTGCCGTTCAGCTTCAGCACGATGTCGCAGAGGTAGAACGAGAAGAAGTCACCGTAGATGCCTTGGCGCGCGAGCGCCTGATACGCGTCGGGCAGCGTGTTGATCAGGTTGTCGAAGTACTCGTGGTCGGCGACGACGATGCCCGCGGAGCGGTCGGTCTCCTGGATGGTCTTGGCGAACGGCGGCCGCGCCTCGGTCAGCAGGTCGGCGATGCTTCCCGCGGCGGCGTTGGTGTAGGCCAGGCCGTCGCTGATCTCCTTCTTGCGCGCCTGCAGGCCCTCCACCAGTTCGGCCAGCGCGTCGACGGCCTTCGCGAACTGGTCGTCCTGGTCGCCCAGCGAGCCGAGCACGGTGTTGAGGTTGACGATCACCTCGCCGATCAACTGGTCGCGGTCGGCCAGCGTGTTGGTCAGGGCGGCGGTCTGCGCCAGGAACGAGTTGACGGTCGCTCCCTGCCCCTGCAGCGCGGTGATCAGCTGACCCGACAGCGCGTTCACCTGATCGGGGTCCAGCGCCTTGAACAGCGGCCGGAACCCGCCGATCAACGCGTCCAGGTCCAGCGCCGGCGACGTACGCGCCAGCGGAATTGTGTCCCCCGCTTCGAGTTTGCGGGTTCCGCCGGTGCCCTCTTCCAGTGCCAGATAGCGGCCGCCGATGAGGTCGTCGTAGCGGATGACGGCGCGGCTGCCCTCGGTCAGCACCACCGAGTCGTCGGCGCTGAACTCCACCAACGCGCTGGTATCCGGTTGGATGGAAACCTTTTTCACCTGGCCGACCTCGACACCGGCGATCCGCACGAAGTCGCCGTTCTCCAGGCCGGTCACATTGGAGAACACCGCGTTGTAGGTCTTGACCTTCTCGCCGAACCGCAGCTGACCGAACACCGCGTACAGCCCGAACACGCCAAGCAGGCACACCACCAGGAAGGCGATGAGACGCACTGCGTCGTGTCGGAACTTGCCTCTCACGGCGTCATACCTTTCGGATCGAGGACGGTCATGGTGACGGAGCCGCCAACTGCGGCAACGGAACTGGTGGCAACGGGGTCGGCTGCATCTGGGCAGGCGCGTGCACCACGAACGGCTCGCTGCCCGGGCGCGGACCCGGATCGCGCGGCGCCATCGGCGGCGGCGCGGGCGGCAGCCCCGGCCACAGCGGCGTGCCGTCGTCGGCGTACAGATCGGCACCGTAGGCCGGTGCACCGGGATACGGGATCGGTCCGATTGCCGGGCCACCGAACAGGTTGCGGATGCTCGGCGGCTCGGGCACCGCGCGGGTGACCGGCAGGTAGTTCGCGTAACCCGGGAAGCCGATGCCCGGGTTGGGCCGCCAGTCGATACCTGTGCCGAATCCGGTGTTGGTCACCAGGTTTCGCACCGGCCAGTTGTCCTTGACGATCGGCAGCGACCCGCAGCCCGGCTTACCGCCGGGACCGCCCTTGGCGCCGACGATCGGCAGGTGATTCGGATAGCGGTACGGGTCGTCGCCGAGCGAGAGAGCGGTGTCGAGCACCAGCGTGCGCCCGTTACCGCCCGGCCCCTCGTAGCCGCCGTTGTCCAGCAGGTACTTGGCGCCCACCAGCAGGCAGGTGTATTCGGGGCTGTACTTGAACAACAGGTTCGTCGTCGGCTCAAGCACATTGACGGCCTTGATCAGGTTGGCCTGGTTGGGCGCCAGCAGGCTGATGCCGCTGTTGGACAGCCCGATCGTGGCCAGTAGCAACGCATCCAGTTGCTTGGCGTTCTTGGCGACGGTCTCGCTGGTGGTGCTCGCGGCGTTGAGCGTCGCGAGAATGTTCTGCGCGGCCGCACTGTAGGTGTCGTTGAAGTCCTTCAGCGCCCGCCAGTCGTCGCGGATGGTGTCGCTGCGGGCATTGAGTTCGGTCAGCACCACATTGGCGTCGGTGGTGGCCTGCCCGATGCGCTCACCCTGCCCGCGCACCCCCTCCGCCAACGCGGACAGCGTGCTGTTGAGCTTGGCCGGGTCGATCTGGTCGAGCACCGCGACCACGTTCTGGAACACCGTGTTGACCTCGGTGGTGACGTTGCGCGAGCGCAGTACCGCGCCCTCCGAAAGCCGTTGCGCGCTGGGGTCGCTGGGGTAGATCAGGTCGACGAACTTGGCGCCGAACACCGTCGTCGCCCGGATCTGCGCCTCGACGTTGGCCGGGATGTGGTCGATCTGCTTCCGATCGATCTCCAGTTTGAGCACGACGGGTTCCCGGCCGCCTTCGATGCCTGCGACGCGGCCGACCTGCACGCCGCGCAGTTTGACCTTGGCGCCCGTCTCCATCACCAGACCGGCGCGATCCGACGTCAGCGTCACCGGGATTTCGCGCTTGAGGGTGCCCGCGAACAACGCGTAGGTCAGCCACATCAGCAGCGCGATGATCACCACCAGGATCAGCGCGTGCCAGGCGGGGTGCAGTCCTTCGTCGTCAGCGTCCATCGTTCACCCAGCCAAGTTGAAGTTGCCGGACTGGCCGTAGACGGCGAGCGAGATCATCACCAGCACGACGGCGGACACGATGAGCGAGGTGCGCACCGCGCGACCCACCGCCTCGCCCACCCCCGCGGGCCCACCGCGCGCGGTGTAGCCGTAGTAGGTGTGCACGAGCATGATCACCACGGCCAGCACGATGCACTGCAGGAAGGACCACACCAGGTCGGTCGGGTTCAAGAACGTTCGGAAGTAGTGGTCGTACACGCCGGTGGACTGCCCGTAGAGCACCGTGGTGCCGAAGCGTGCCGCCCAGAACGCGGCCAGCACACCGACGCAGTACAGCGGGATCACCACGACCAGGCCCGCCACCACCCGGGTCGACGCCAGATAGGCCACGCTGCGGATGCCCATCACCTCCAGCGCGTCGACCTCCTCGTTGATGCGCATCGCGCCCAGTTGGGCGGTGGCGCCCGCGCCGATCGTCGCGGCCAACGCGACCGCCGTGGTGGCGGGCGCGATCAGGCGGACGTTGAAGAACGCCGACGCGAACCCGGTCAGCGCCTCGACGCCGATCTCGGAGAAGTCGGTGTAGCCCTGCACGGCGACCAGCGCGCCGGTGGTGACGGTCAGGAAGCCGACGATCGCCACGGTGCCGCCGATGATGATCAGCGCACCGGCGCCCAGGCCCATCTGGGCGATCAGCCGGATCAGTTCGATGCGGTAGCGGGTGACCGCCAGCACCACCGAGCGCAGCGTCTTGCCGTAGAACTTGGTCTGCCTGCCCAGCTGGTTCCAGCTGTCGGCGATCCCGCCGAAGAACCCCTTCACCCAGGGGAAGTCGGAGTGCGGCCGCGAGATGGTCACATCGTCACCTTGACCGCGACGGCCGTGGCCACGACGTTGATGGCGAACAGCGCCATGAACGTGAACACCACGGTTTCGTTGACCGCGTTTCCGACACCCGCCGGACCGCCGCCCACCGAAATGCCCTTGTAGCAGGCGATCATCCCGGCCGACAGCCCGAACAGCGCGGCCTTGATCAGCGCGATGGTGACGTCCGGGGCGCCGATGATCAGCGTCAGGCCCGCGGCAAACGCGCCGGGGTTGACGTGCTGGATGTAGACGCAGAAGAAGTAGGCCCCGGCCAGACCGACCAGGATCACCGTCGCCGACAGCGCCAGCGACACCAGCGTCGCGGCCAGCACCCGCGGCACCACCAGTGTCTGAATCGGGTCGACGCCCATCACCCGCAGCGCGTCGAGTTCCTCGCGGATGGTGCGCGCACCCAGGTCGGCGCACATCGCGGTCGCGCCTGCCCCGGCCACCACCAGAACGGTGACGATCGGGCCGATCTGCCGCACGGTGCCCAGCGCCGCGCCGGTACCGGAGAAGTCCGCGGCGCCGAACTCGGTCAGCAGGATGTTGAAGGTGAACGTGAGCAGCACCGTGTACGGGATCGTCAGCAGCAGCGTCGGCACGATCGACACCCGCGCGACGAACCAGGACTGCGACACGAACTCCCGCCACGCGAACGGCGGCTTGAACATCGCCACGAAGGTGTCCAGGGCCATTGCGTAGAAGCCGCCGAAGGCCCGGACCGGCTTGGTAAGGATCGTGGAGGCGACCATCAGGCGGTCGTTCCTTCGGTGGTCCTCACTCCCATATGGCCGCTTGTCCCCTCCGAGTCCTAAATTGCCTGCTCAGGCTGGGAGTGACGTTACACGCCCGCGTGCCGCAGAACCGTACATCACCTATTTACCCCCGCACAACACGGGGGTGGTTGCGGCAATCGCAGGTCAGCGGCGGTGCTACCGACCGCGCACGGCGTCCTCCAGGTCCGCGATGACGATCTTCTGCATCCCGAACATGGCCTTCCTCGCGGCCGCGGCGCGGGCCGGATCGGGGTCCTGGGTGAGCTCGAACAACCGGTCCGGGGTGACCTGCCAGCTCAGCCCGTAGCGGTCGGTGAGCCACCCGCACTGCGACTCCTCGCCGCCGTCGGTCAGCCGGTCCCAGTAGTAGTCGACCTCGGACTGGTCCTTGCAGTGGATGGTGAAGGACACCGCCTCGGTGAATTTCCGCGACGGCCCGCCGTTGATCCCGATAAAGCGCTGGCCGTCGAGCACGAAGGTGAGGTAGGCGACGGTGCCGGGCGCGCCCGGGCCGGCGTCGGTGTAGCGGCACACCGCCTCGATCCCGGAGTTCGGGAAGATCGACGTGTAGAACTTCGCGGCGTCCTCGGCGTTGTCGTCGAACCACAGTGAAGGAGTTATCGCTGGCATGCCCTTTTGGACCGCGCCGGCGTCAGAAACTCATCGCGTTCGCGTCGGCCGATCGGCGCGCACCCAGCGCACGCAGCGCGAAGTCGAACAGCTTGGCCTGCGCGGTGCGCAGCCCGTCGGAGTCGGTGTGGGACTGGTTGGCCATCACCCGGCTGATCACCGCGTTGATGGCGAACGCGTCGTGTTCGGGATCGCCCTGCGGGAACGAACCGTCGACGCGGCCGCGGCGCAGGATCTCGGTGAGCGAGCGTTCCCGCTCGGCGTGCGCGCGTTCCCGCGTCTCGCGGTAGCCCCGCGCCGCGCGCACCTCCTCGGAATCGATGACGGAGAACGCCATTCGGGTGCGGTCGTCGTGGATCAACCCGAACATCCCGGCGATCCACGCCCGGAGTTGTTCGACGCTGTCGCCGCGCGTTTCGGCGCAGATCCGGTTCAGGCGATCGACCAGCGCGTCGGACTCCCGGCGCAGCATGGCCAGGAAGAGTTCGTCCTTGGATGCGAAGTGCCGATAGAACGCCCGCGTCGACACACCCGCGCGAGCCAGGATGGCGGCCACCGGGACCGGTCCGGTGTGCGGTTCGGACAGACAGTGATAGGCCGCGTCGATGATGCGGCCCCGGTCGTCGGCGTCGTGGCTGGGTGGCCGCACGAACGCCGATTGTAGGGAGGACGCCGCGGCGCCGAGCCGAGATCGGGACAAAAGGGCGGGCTGGATTCGGGGTGGTCACCGCGATGGGTAACGTGGCCTGCGGCGAAAGGACCACCGGTGAGCACGACACGCAGCGAACCCCAGACGGTGAAGTTCCGCGTGCCCGCCGACGACACCGAGATCACGCTGGTGGCCGACGAGTGGAACCACGATGCCGCCGCCGACCGGCCCAGTGTTTTGCTGCTGCACGGCGGCGGCCAGAACCGGTTCTCCTGGAAGAAGACCAGCCAGCTGATGGCCGACCGCGGCATGCACGTCGTCGCGCTGGACAGCCGGGGACACGGCGACAGTGACAGGGCGCCGAACGCCAAGTACACCGTCGACGCGCTGTGCTCGGACACGCTGGCGGTGATCGAGCAGATCGGCAGGCCGGTGGCGCTGATCGGCGCGAGCATGGGCGGGATGACCGGCATGCTGGTGGCCGACGCCGCAGGACCCCAGAAGGTGACCAAGCTGGTGCTGGTGGACGTGGTGCCGCGGTATGAGAAGGACGGCAGCGCCCGCATCCGTCAGTTCATGGCCAGCGGCGTGGACGGGTTCGAGACGCTTGAGGAGGCCGCCGACGCCGTCGCCGCGTATCTGCCGTACCGCACCCGGCCGCGCAGCCCGGAGGGGCTGAAGAAGAACCTGCGGTTGCGCGACGGCCGCTGGTTCTGGCACTGGGATCCGGCGTTTCTCACCGCACCGGACGACGACCGGTTCGTCCGGATAGAACGGCTCGAGCGGGCGGTGATGAACCTGCAGATTCCGATCCTGCTCATCCGCGGCAAGCTGTCCGACGTGGTGAGCACCGAAGGGGTGCGGGACTTCCTGGAGAAGGTGCCGCACGCGGAGTTCGTCGAGCTGTCGCAGGCCGGGCACACCGCCGCCGGCGACGACAACGACGCCTTCTCCGATGTCGTGGTGGATTTCGTCAGCCGCTAGCACAGCCGTGGGTTTCAACTTTCTGGAATCGCCGGAGCTGCCGGCACCGCGGGTCAGCGAGGAGCAGGCCGAGCAGATCCTCCGGGATCACTTCGGCCTGCAGGCGCGCGCGGCGTCGCTGGGCAGCAATCAGGACTGCAACTTCATCGTCACCGCTGACGACGGCACCGTCACGGGGGTGCTGAAGATCGCCAATCCGGCTTTCACCGCAACGGAATTGGCGGCCCAGGACCTGGCGGCCGAGCGGATCGCCGCGGCGGAGCCGACACTGCGGGTGTCGATTGCGCTGCCCAACAGCACGGGTGAGACGTGCACGGCCATCGAGGGTTTGGTGGACGGCACCGCGTACGTGCGGCTGCTGCGTTTCCTGCCCGGCGGCACGCTGTTGGAGGCGCCGTATCTGGGACCGAGCGCCGTGGCCGGACTCGGCCAGGTCGCCGGCCGGGTGAGCCGGGCGCTGGCGGGCTTCACCCACCCGGGTCTCGACCGGGTGCTGCAGTGGGATCTGCGCTACGGCGAACGCGTTGTACACGAACTGATTTCGTATGTCAGCGACGAGGTGCTGAGAGATCGGATCGCGGCTGCCGCAGAGGCGGCATGGTCGCGCATCGCGTCGCTGGCCGACGCATTGCCAAGGCAGGCAGTGCATCTGGACCTCACCGACGCGAACGTGGTGGTCTCGCGCTCGGCGGGCGCGGTGCATCCCGACGGGGTGATCGACTTCGGCGACCTGACCGACAGCTGGGCCGTGTCGGAGCTGGCGATCACGGCGTCCTCGGTGCTGGGGCACATCGGGTGCGGGCCGACCGCGGTGCTGCCGGCCGTTCGGGCGTTCCACGAGCTGCGGCCGCTGAGCGAGGCGGAGATCGACGCGGTATGGCCGCTGCTGGTGCTGCGCACCGCGGTGCTGCTGGTCAGCGGCGCGCAGCAGGCCGTGCTGGACCCCGACAACGAGTACCTGGTCGACCAGTCCGGCGGCGAGCGGCGGATGTTCGACATCGCCACGTCGGTGCCGATCGACGTGATGACCGCGGTCATCCGGTCCGCGCTGGGCCGGCCCGCGCCGGTGGACCCGGTGGCACCGACCGCCGCCCTGGTAGCGGTCGAGCCCGCCGCGATCGCGACGCTGGACCTGTCGACGACGTCGGACGTCTACGACGACGGCCGCTGGCTGTCCCCCCTCGCCGACGACGACGCGGCGCGCGCGGCCGTGCAGGGCGGCGCCGCGCTGGCGGTGACCCGCTACGGTGAGCCGCGGCTGAGCCGGGCCCCGCTGCACAGCCAGGACAGCCCGGACGTGGTGCCCACCGGCGTCGACCTGTGGCCGGCGGCGGACATCGCGTTGACCGCACCGTGGGACGGTGAGGTGGTCGACTCCGCCGGCCGCATCACGTTCCGCGGCGACGGCTTCGACATCGCGCTGTCGGGGGTGCAGCAGGCGGCGTCGGGACGACTGCGCGCCGGGGACCAACTGGCGGTCGCCCCCGCGCAGAGTTGGGCGCACGTCAGCGTGCGGCCGACGCGAGCACCCGCGGCGCCGCGGTTCACGAACTCCGAGTTGGCTCCGGGTTGGCTTGCGCTGACCCGTGATCCACGGCCGCTGTTCGGGCTGGGCGCGGATTCACAGACCGCCGACGACGATCTGCTGGCGCGCCGGGCGGCGAGTTTCGCCCCGGTGCAGGAGCACTACTACCGCACGCCGCCGCGGATCGAGCGCGGATGGCGCCACTATCTGCAGTCCACGCGCGGCCGCTGCTACCTGGACATGGTCAACAACGTGACGGTGCTCGGTCACGCCCACCCCCGGGTGGCCGAGACCGCGGCCCGCCAGCTGCGCAAGCTCAACACGAACTCGCGGTTCAACTACCAGGCTGTGGTCGAGTTCAGCGAACGGCTCGCGGCCACCCTGCCCGACCCGCTGGACACCGTGTTCCTGGTGAACTCTGGTTCGGAGGCCAGCGATCTGGCGATCCGACTGGCATTGGCGGCGACGGGCCACCGCGATGTGGTCGCGGTCCGCGAGGCCTACCACGGGTGGACGTACGGCACCGACGCGGTGTCGACGTCAACTGCCGACAACCCGAATGCGCTTGCCACCCGGCCGGATTGGGTGCACACCGTGGAGTCGCCGAACAGCTTCCGCGGAAAGTACCGCGGCGCGGAGGCGGTGAAGTACACCGACGAGGCCGTCGCGCAGATCGAACAGCTGATCGCCGAGGGCCACGCCCCGGCGGCGTTCATCTGCGAGAGCGTGTACGGCAACGCGGGCGGGATGGCGCTGCCCGACGGTTACCTGCAGCGGGTGTACGCGGCGGTGCGCGCCGGCGGCGGGCTGGCGATCTCCGACGAGGTGCAGGTCGGCTACGGCCGGCTGGGCGAATGGTTCTGGGGATTTCAGCAACAGGACGCGGTACCCGACATCGTGTCGGTGGCCAAGTCGACCGGCAACGGCTATCCGCTTGGCGCGGTGATCACCTCACGGGCGGTCGCCGACGGGTTCCGCTCGCAGGGCTACTTCTTCTCGTCGACCGGCGGCAGCCCGCTGTCGTGCGCGATCGGGATCACCGTGCTCGACGTGCTGCGCGAGGAGGGCCTGCAGGAGAACGCGAAGCGGGTCGGCGCCCACCTGAAGGCGCGGCTGCAGGCGCTGGCCGAGAAGCACCCGCTGATCGGCACCGTGCACGGCATCGGGTTGTACCTCGGCGTGGAGATGATCCGCGACACCGAGACGCTGGAACCCGCCACCGAGGAGACCGCCGCCATCTGCGACCGGATGCTCGAACTCGGGGTGATCATCCAGCCGACCGGCGATCACCAGAACATCCTGAAGACCAAGCCGCCGTTGTGCATCGACATCGAGGGCGCGGACTTCTACGTCGAGGCCCTGGACCGGGTGCTGACCGAGGGCTGGTGAGCCCTACAGGACCATGTCGACCAGCGGCGGGGCCTCCCCGGGGTAGATCGGCACCAGTTCGGGAGCGAACGCGACGACCGCGGCGGCCACCACCGAGACGGCGGCCTCCTGGGTCAGGCCGGGGTTGTACCGCCACACGGTGAACGCCACCTCGGCGGGACTGGCGCCGTTTCTCAGGTCGTGGGCGATCGTGTGCCCGACGAGGATCAGGTCATTCCACGAATACCCGGGCGCGGGCTCGATCCCGTCGGACACCAGCAGGCGGATGTAAACCGCCTCGTCCTCGGTGAGCGCGTCGGCCGGCGCCGGTGTGGCCAGCGCCTGACCGATCAGCCCCGCCAACAGCACCAGGATGGCCAGCACCCGCCCCGTCATGGCTCCCCCTTTGTCGATCAGCTGTGTCGTCTTCTGATCGTTCGCGGGGCAGCCGCGCCGCCACAGGGCCATTCGCCGTCGGCGCGGGGGCCGAAGGTCACAACTCAGGCGAGCAGCGGCACCGCGGCGTGCGGGGTGTCGGTGAGTATCTCGAGCATCGCCCGGCGCGTCGCGGTCAGTTCGGTGCGTTCGAACGCCTTGCCCGCCACCTGCATCCGACAGCTGGCCACGGCGGAGTTGTAGCAGTACTTGGCACCGCCGTCGGTGTCGGTGTAGGTCAGCCCGATCACGTCGCTCGGCTCGACGGTGATCTCCCCCTCGATCATGCGGTCCCCGATCCGGCCGCCGAACGACCAGGCGAACGGCCGGTAGCGGCCGTGGGTGTGCAGGCTGTCGCGGATCGAGCGCACCGCGAACTCCTGTCCGGCGTGGCGGAACACGAACAACGTGGCCGCCGGTGTGCGGATCGGCCCGAGCGCGGCGCGGGCGGTGACGATCTCCAGGGTGGACGTCGGCGCGTTGTCGAATCCACATATCTGGCCGAACGCGTACGCGGGGGTGTGTTTGGTCCCCCAGTTGTGGTTCACGCTGCCGGTCCAGTCGTCGACATCGAAGCCGACACCGGCCATCTCGACCCGACCGTCGAAGCGTGCCAACGGATCTCGCACCGTCGTCTTCGCCGACGGAATCTTCGCCCGATACGCCCGCTCGGTCAGCAGTGTGACCGGCTCCGCCGAACCCGCGGTGATGCGCAGGTCCCAGCGCGCCGCGTCGCCGAGTTCGCCGCGCGCGGAGGCGTCGTCGATGGTGGCGGTGCCGATGCGCGCGGTCCAATCGTCGTAGCTGTAGTCGGCCGCGTCGATCGGGTGCGGCCGCTTGACCGCGTGCAGGCCCGACGCGTCGGGGTCGAAGACCATCAGCCACACGTCGGCGACGGGGGCGCCCGCCGTCGGCAGCAGTAGGGTCTGGCGCAGCCACAGCGCCTGTGCCCGCTGCGGATGGTTGGCCCGCAGGTAGCGGCTCTCGTAATAGGGGGCCTTCACGGGGTTCAGCATCCAATACTGGAGCCGTGACGGGTGCGCAGATCGCGGCTTACGTGTTGGGCGGGGTCGCGGCCGTGCAGGCGGTCGCGCTGGTCGTGCTGTGGGGGTGGCTGCGGCGCAGCCGCCGCGAGGCCGACCAGCTGCGCCGGCGCGTCGACACCAAGAACGTGCTGCTCACCGGGGGTCGCGAGGCCGTCAAGCAGGTATGGCAGACCGCGAACATCCTGCGCCGCGACGGGCTGGAGGCGGCGGTGCGCACGTCGATCGAGGACCTGGCCGACTGGGCCGAGGTGGAGCGCCCCGATCTGGCCCGGCTGGCGCCCAGCGGCCGGGTGGCGATCCTGTTCTCCGACATCGAGGAGTCCACCGCGCTCAACGAGCGCATCGGCGACCGGGCGTGGGTGCGGCTGATCGGCAGGCACGACAAGTTGGTGCGTAAGCAGGTGGCGAACCATTCCGGGCACGTGGTCAAGAGTCAGGGCGACGGCTTCATGGTCGCGTTCGCCCAGCCCGAGCAGGCCGTGCGCTGCGCGATCGCGGTGCAGCGCTCACTTCGTCGCCAGCACACCAGGATTCGGGTGCGTATCGGCATCCACATGGGTAAGTCGGTGCGCCGCGGCGACGACCTGTTCGGGCGCAACGTGGCGATGGCCGCGCGGGTGGCGGGTGCGGCCGACGGCGGCGAGATCCTGGTCAGCGCGGCGGTGCGCGACGCGCTGGCCGACGAGGACGACATCGCGTTCGACGAGGGCCGCGACGCCGAACTCAAGGGGTTCTCCGGCACGCATCGGCTCTACGCGGTCGCCTAGTCCTTCTCGGCCTGGGTGTTCTTGGCGTTGGCTTCGGCCACCCGCTGATGCAGGCGCGTCCGGATGTCGTCGGGGGTGTAGGCGTTGC
>ENA-UOVV01000642-UOVV01000642.1-compost-metagenome-genome-assembly--contig:-NODE-642-length-37946-cov-6.150088_pt1 | contig 37946 bp, 40 predicted proteins | sample MGYA00238155_ERZ761577 | MGnify/ENA primary metagenome ERZ761577 (study PRJEB28898, sample SAMN06268775) | compost metagenome | isolation source: Emeryville, CA | place: USA:Emeryville, CA | collected... | reverse complement strand
TGGTGTCGCGGATCGTCTCCGAAGCCGAGGAGATCATCACCGACCGACTGGCGGGCGCGCTGACCCGCTAGCCGCTGCTGTCGCCGCGCGGCTCCTGGGCCATCCGCTCCTCGTGGATCCGCACGAGTTCACGGAACCCCAGCCGCTTGTAGTGGGGCTTGGGCTGGACACCCCAGGTGTCCTGTGCGGTGGTCTGGCCGGCGGCCTCGGCCGGACCCAACAACGGATACGGGAACCTGCACTCGCGGTTGTCATCGGAGTACATCACCTTCTGCAGTTCGTCGCAGATCTCGTGCATTGACAGCGTCGGCCAGCCGTACCAGACCACCAGGAACGGCACGAACAGTGTGCCCTCCACGACCAGCGCGAACAGGCATACGTAGATCGCCCGCCGCAGCCAGGTGTGCAACCGCTTGAAGTACGCCGTCGTCCCCTGCGGTAGCGCTTCTTGTTTGTTGGTCGCCATGTCGGTCTCCGATTTGCTCATTGTTTCGCCTCAATTGGTCCGGTAGGTCAATCCGAGAAGATCTCGCGGTTGACGGTGTGCAGGTACGGAATGGCCAGGAACGGTGTGATGTAGAAGATGTCGTAGATCCACCAGGCGATCACCGGGAAGCCGATGTTGGTGTACCGCAGGTCGGCGTAGATGGTCATGTTCGCGACGTAGCCCACCCAGATGACCACGCCGAACCAGCATGTGACGATGAGCCACTGATGCCCCCAGCGCTTCATCTGTAGGAAGGCGATCGCTGCGGCCATCCGCATCGGGAAAACCACCAGCACGCAGGCGATCTCCCATGACTTTTCGCCCGGGGCGCCCGAGCCGCCGATCCACAGTTCGTTGTAGTGCCAGAAGTATCCGGCATCGAAGAAGTTTCCCCAGGCGACCGTGATCGTCCGATTGATCAGGGTGTGGTTGGCGACCAGATCCAGGGCCCACCCGAAGCTGTTCAATGCCGCGTCGATGAACACCAGGTAGCCGATCAAGGTCACCATCAGCGGCCGGACGGACAGTCCCTGCTGTCCGGCGCGCCGCAGGAGCATCAACCCGTAGAAGAAGATCGGGAACCCGATCACGCCGAGTACCAGGGTGCCCATGAAGAATCCGCCGATCATCAGGTAGATGTCGGCCTTGCGCTGGGCACGTTTGGACTCGGCCATGTGGTCTTCGTAGCTGACCTCGCCGGAGGCGACCCGCTCCGGAATCGAGGGCAGCGAGTCAAGTTGGTTGGACTTCAGTTTGGGGAAGTTCATCGCCGCTCACCAATCCCGGGTGAAGCTCATGTAGAGCTGTATGCCGAAGTTGGCCAACAGGAATCCGTAGATCGCGATCTGGAACCAGAGCATCGCCCTGCGCCTGTCCCGGTCCTGTTCACTTGCTGCCATCGTGCTCGCTCCCTTCGGTGTTTTTGCGACTGTCAATGGGTGGAGGCCGTCAGATCTCGGGGTGCCATGCTGGCGGCGGCGACTTCGCGAAGTCCGGGGTTGATCTCGCCGTCGCTGCTCAGTGGGGCCAGCACCGCTGCGGAGACGGCCTGCAACTCATCGGCGCCGGCCGCGATGAGTTGGGCAGCCGTGACCAGCGTGCGGGTCGACGGCGGCTCGAAGTGAAAGACGTCGTCGGCATTGCGAATACTGTTGGCGCATTTCACTAGCCGATCCGCGACATCACGCGTGATGCCCGCTTCGGTCATCAGAACCTGGGCCTCCTGGTCCGCGGAGAGGTAATCCATCGCCAAGGTGACGAAGCGTTGACGAAACGACGGTTTGAGTTCTTTCAGCGAGCTGCGGTAGGCGGGGTTGTACGAGCACACCAGCATGAACGAGTCCGGCGCTGTGACAGTCTCGTTCGCCCGGTCCAGATACAGGGTGCGGCGGTGATCGGTGAGTGAGTGCAGCACCGCCAGCGAGTCGTGGCGTGCCTCGACCACCTCGTCGAGGTAGCAGATCGCGCCGGCGCGCACCCCGCGGGTCAGCGGGCCATCGGTCCAAACGACGTCACCGCCGGTCACCACGAACCTGCCGACCAGATCAGCGCTGGTGAGGTCGTCGTGACAGCTCAGCGTGACCAGGGGCCGGCCCAGCCGCTCGGCCATGAACTCGACGAATCGCGTCTTGCCGCAGCCCGTCGGCCCGGTGAGCATCACCGGGAGCCGGCGTTGGTACGCCTGCTCGAACAGCGCAATCTCCTCGCCGGTTGCCGAGTAGTACCCGTGTGACACATAACCTCCTGGCAGAGTTGGGATCAGGCCGCGACGAGCTGACGGTGAACGTGACCCAGCACTTGCGGCAGTTCCTCGATGCGTTTGATGCGCCGCGAACGACGTGGACCGAACACCTCGGGAAGCGGGTCGACACGGGTCGGCCCGACGCCGATGTAGTAGACGAAGACACCGGCGTCCTCGGCCTCCTCGACGGCATGGTTGACGTCTGCCCACGCATACCGGCCCTCGTAACCCTCGTCGGAGATCAGTCCGTCGCCGATCACGATCAACAAGCGGCGCGCCGACGGCTGTGCGAGCAGCCGGGACGTCAGATGGCGGAGCGGGGCGCCCAGCCGGGTATAGCCCTCCGCCACTAGGCCCTGGGTGCTCGGCACGACGAAGTGGCGATCGTCGAAGTCCTTGAGGCAACGGACTTCCACCCGGTGCCGGGTGTTGCCGGTGAACACGAAGATGCCGTGGCGTTCCCGGGCCTGCGTCATCGCCTGTGACAGAGCGTCCGCGCATTGCAGTTCAAGCGCGAAGATGTGACCCTGGTGCGCTCCGAGTGACGAACTTCCGTCCAGCAGAAGACATGTCGTGACATCACGGTGGGTGGGGATCAGATCGCGAAAGACCCGGGCGTCCGTGGTATGGCCCGTGAGGAGACCGACGTGATGATCGACATAGCGGTCGATGTCGAGATCGCAGCCGTCCTCGAGGCCGTTACGCATGACCCGCTGCGTGCGCATCTCGAAGTACCGTCTGAGGTCCGCCGGTGGCCGCGCGGGCGGTCGGTCGGAGGGCGTGTGTTTGCGCTCGAGAACCGCGACGTGGTCGGGCAGGAAACGCTCGGTCCAGAAGTTCCACTCCGGATACGGCAGGCCAGGCCGTTCCCGTGGCGTGATTTCGAGTTCCTCGTCCTCGGGGCGGCTCGGTGGCGGAAGGTTCGGGTTCTTGACTCCGCCCTCACCGCCGACCGGCACCGAGTAGATCCGGTAGGTGTCCTGACGACGCGACGTCCACGGCATCCGTCCCCACATCCGACGTGCGCTCTCGGCCAGTCCACGTTCGGTGACCGCGGGTACGGGAAGCCGTCCCAACAGCGGAAAGGAGGGCAGCGGCGCCCGCGTGTCCGCGAGTGCGAACGCCATGTCGAGCATGGTGTCAGCGTCCAGTGCATCGTCTATCGGTTCCAGCCCGGCCAGCCGGCGCTCAAGTTCGGGAACCATGCCCGGCCAGTTATTGGCCAGCCAGCCCAGGGCGACACGGCCTTCGACGATCGTCAGGGCCCTGCGTTCGCGGTCGGTGAGCCGCCCCAGTGACCGCTGCGCGATCAGCTCTTTGGACGGAGCGCACTGAAGGGCGACACCGCACGAGAGCGTCCGCAGGGTCCAGTCGGGGTCAGGTGCGGGGAAGGGAACGTTGACGATCGCGCGACTGATGTTCAGTCCGAACGCACTTCGCTCACCTGAGACAAGCCTAGCCCCCATTCGGCGATTTTCCGAAAGCGACACGGCGACAAGGGAACAACTGTTCTCCACCGTGATCGCGGGCATGGTGATCTCAGACATCGGGCTGACTGTCGCGATGCGCTCAGAAGGTGCCGATCTTGTTCATCACCCAGTACCAGAACCAGATGATCAGCGCGCAGCCGCCCCAAGCGACGACGAAGCGGATGATGTCTTCGAACATGGCTGACTCCCTTTCAGTGATCTCACCGAACCGCAAGACCGCGGCAGAAGTGATCGAGGTACTTATCCAGCAGGGTGGCGCGCGCCTGTGAGGCCTCCTGGTTGGTGACCAAGAGGCCGTAGACGCCGATCAGGAAGAACACGCTCGTCGACCCCACGTCCACGTCCGCGTCGACGTCGCCGCGGGTGCGTGCCGCCTCGATCAGCTCGGTGACGATGCGCACGATCGGGTGGGTGGTGGAATCGTTCAGATCCGGATGAGCACCGGAGAAATAGAGATTCAAGACGTCGCGGAACAGTACGTGGCCGAGGCGCTTCTCTTCGGCGACGATGCCCTTGATCACCGTCGCGAGCGCTGAGCGCAGGTCGCGCTTGCGAGTGAGTGCCGTGACGAGTTCCTCTGCGATCCGGTCCTCCTCGCGGCGGGTGAGTTCGGCGAGTGCGTGCTCCTTGCTCGGAAAGTGGAAGTAGAAGGTGCCGCGCGCGACGCCGGCCGCGGCCACGATCGCGCCGACATCGGCGTCGGCCACACCCACCTTCTTGAACTCGCGCACCGCCGCTTCAAAGACGCGTTGACGCGTCTCGATGCGCTGTGCATCGCGACTGGTGCGGGTCTTCTCCTGCGTCCTGACCATCGTCGAGGACGCTAGAACTCGTCATTGACAAATGTCAATGACATTTGTCAATGAAAAGACATCGAATGAGTGCCGCATGACAAATGAACAGCGCGTGTCTTACCATTCAATCTGATGACAGAACTGCCGATCGGCTCTTCGGAGCTCACTGGGTGCGATGAGATCCTCGTGGCCAGTGACGGTCCGGTCCGGATCGTGACCCTCAACAACCCCGGTGACGCCAACGCGGTCAATAACGCAATGCATGGTGCGTTCGCCCGGTTGTGGACCAAGCTGGGGGAGGACGCCGACGCCCGCGCGGTGCTCATCACCGGCACTGGGGACTACTTCTCGGCGGGTGGCAATCTGGTGGAGTGGCTGGAGACCCACGTCAACAACCCGGTCACCCGGCGCGAGGGCATGCGTGACGCCCGCCGGATCGTGCGGGACATGATCGACTTCCCGCTGCCGATCGTGGCTGCCGTGAACGGCCCCGCCGTCGGATTCGGTTGCAGCATCGCGGTCCTCTGCGACATCACACTGATGTCCGACCGCGCGTTCCTGGCTGACACCCACGTCGCCTCCGGTCTCGTCGCTGGCGACGGCGGTTCGGTGCTGTGGCCGCTGATGATGAGCCTGATGAAGGCGAAGGAGTATCTCCTGCTCGGCGAACGCATTCCGGCGGCCAAGGCCGTCGAACTCGGGCTGGCCAACCGAGTGGTGCCCCACGAGTCGATCAAGCAGGAGGGGTTGGCGCTGGCGCACCGGCTCGCTGCCCTGCCCGCGCGTGCCGTCCAGGACACCAAACGGACGCTAAACCTGCACGCCGAGCGCGCGGTGACCGCGATCCTCGACTACGGAATCTCCGCGGAGACAGAGTGTTTCACCACCCCGGAGCACCGGGCCGCGATCGACAAGTTTCTCAACCGGTGACGTGATGTCCGACGGCAGTGCACCGCTGGTGGTGCGCGAGGACCGGGGTGTAGTCGCGCTGCTGTTGCTGAACCGTCCGGCGCAGCGCAACGCCCTGCGTTACGAGTCGTGGACCGAGTTGTCCGAGCACCTCGCGGCGGTAGCCGAGGATCCGAACGTACGCGGTGTCGTGCTGGCGGGTGCGGGCGGGTTCTTCTGCGCCGGTGGCGATTTGAAGACCGGACCGGCACACGGCTCAGGACCGCTCGGACCGGCCGGTCGGGTCGAACACGCACAGCGGGTCATGGAGCAGCTCAAGGCGGTCCCGGTACCGACCGTTGCCGCCGTGGAGGGTGCCGCGGTGGGGCTGGGCTGGAGCCTGACGCTGGCGTGCGATCTCGTCGTCGCCGCGTCCGACGCGTTCTTCAGCGCACCGTTCGTCGCGCGTGCCGTTGTCCCGGACGGCGGCCTGGCGTGGCGACTGACCCACCAACTCGGCAGGCAGCGCGCCGCCGCGCTGCTGTTGCGGGGCAACCGACTGGCGGCCCCCGACGCCGCGCAGGCCGGACTGGTCACCGACCTCGCCCAGCCCGGCGCGGCGATCGACACGGCGGTCGCGCTTCTCGGCGAACTCGCTGCGGCCGATCCCGCGGCGGTGGAGATGACCAAGCGCCTGATCAACTCGGTGGAGGCTGCGCAGCTGGCGGCCTTCCACCCGCTGGAGCTCGCGATGGCGACCGTCGCCCAGCAGCGCTCAGCGGCAGCCCGGGCGCGAGGCGCATTCTCCTAGCGCGGCAGACCGAGACCGGTGGTGGAGATCAGGTCGCGCTGAATCTCGCTGGTGCCGCCGCCGATCGTGTGCAGCAGCGACAACAGCAGCCCGTCCGAGAAGTGGCCGTGCAGCACTGCCTCCGGATCGTCGGGCATCAGCGCACCCGCGGGCCCCAGGATCCGCGCGCCGAGCGAGCGCAACTCGGCGGTCAGCTCCGAGTGATACAGCTTGGACAGCGACGGCAACGTCGGATCAAGCGATCCCGCCGCCTGGAGATGGGCGATCCGGTAGGACAGGATGCGGCCCACCTCGACCCGTTCGACCGCCCGCGCCAACGCCAGCCGGTTTGTCGGATCTGCTAGCGGATCATGGGGTTTGCCGCGCTGCGCGTGACACCAGTCGACAAGCTCGTCGAGAAAGCGCTGCGCCTGCGCGGCGCGGGTCACGTTCGAGCGCTCGGCGTTCAGCAGGGCCTTGGCGACCTTCCAACCGTCGCCCTCCGCGCCGACCAGGTTAGCGGCAGGCACACGCACGTCGTCGAAGAACTCTTCGGCGAATGTCGGATAACCCGTCATCGACCTGATCGGGCGCCGGGTGATGCCCGGGCTGGCCAGGTCGACGAGGAAGAACGAGATGCCCTGCTGCCGTTTCTCGGTCACTGGGGAGGTCCGCGCGAGCACGAAGATCCAGTCGGCCAGCACGCCATTGCTCGTCCAGGTCTTTTGACCGTTCAGCACGTAGTGGTCACCGTCGCGGCGGGCGGTCATCCGCAGCGACGCCAGATCGGACCCGGCCTCGGGTTCGGAGTAGCCCTGTGCCCACATCCGCTCCGAGCGCGCGATCAACGGCAGATGTTCCGCCTGTTGCTCTGGGCTACCGAAGCGAAACAGCACCGGCGCCAGCATGTTCACGCCGTTGGTGTTGACCAGCGGCGCCCCAGCGTAGGCGAGTTCCTCCCTGATCACCACCTGCTCGACAACGCCGAGACCGCCGCCCTCGTACTTCGCGGGCCAGTGCGGAACGAACCAGCCCTGAGCGTGCAGCTTGCGGCAGAACGCCACCGCCCGCTCGTGGCTGTCCCGCGGCAGGTAGTCGGGGTTGGCCGCGGTGCGCCGGAACTCATCAGGCAGATTCTCGGCCAGCCAGGTGCGGACCGACTCGCGCAACCGCTCGACGTGCTCTCCGCCGCCGAACCGGACGATTGGCCGCAGCGGCATGGTCAGACCCGGTCGGAGGGTTTCGCAGCCTTTTTCATCAACTCCGCGAGGAATTGCTGAAACTCGGCCGACCCCGTCACCACCGCCTGTAGGTCATTGGTGGCCTGCTGGTGCACGCGGAAGCCCATGGTCTCCCAGGCCCGGATGATGCCGGCCTTGGTGGCCTGCAGGGTGATCAGCGGCGCCTTGGCGATCTTGGCGGCCAGCTCCTCGACCGTGCTCTCCAGCTCCTCGGCCGGCACCACGCGGTTGACCAGTCCGAATTCGAGGGCCTGCTCGGCGGTGATCTTCTGCGCGGTATAGAGATACTCGGCGGCGCGCTTGTAGTTCATGAACACCCATGGCTCGAACGCCGTCTCGGCGCCGGGCAGCCCGAACCCGGGCACCAGCGGCATCTGGAACCAGGCGTCGTCGGAGCAGATGGTGATCTCCGGCAGCAGCGCCCAAGTGGTGCCGCCGCCGATCGCGTACCCGTGCACCTGCGCGATGACCGGCTTGGGGAACTCCCAGAGTTTCAGCACCGGCCACAGGAACAGTTGTGCGGCCGAGCGCCACACCTTGCCCGACGCGTCGAGTTCGGCCTTGAACTCCGGGTAGCTGCCGTCGGGCACGTGACCCGAACAGAATCCCTTGCCGTTGGCCTTGATGATGACCACCTTGATGTCATAGTCGTACTGTGCGTCGTCGAGTGCGGTGTTGACGCTGTGCACCATCTCGGAGGTCTGGGCGTTGGCACGGTCGGGATTGTTGAGGATGATCCGGGCGATCGGACCATCCTTCTCGTAGATGACATGCTCCAGCGTCCGCGTTTCCAACCTGCCCGCCCCTCCTTAGCTCCACTGTTGTACAGAATAACGCGGAGTGTACCATTGTTTAGCGCGTGCCGACTTCCGGAAAGGACCAGCCGATGGTGACAGCGGAGCTGCGCTGGGATCCGTTCGACCGTGCCCTGCACAAGAATCCCTACGAGGTGTGGCGCCGGCTGCGCGACGAGGCGCCTGTCTATTACAACGAGCAGTACGACTTCTACGCGCTGAGCCGGTTCGACGACGTGCTGGCGGCCTCGCTGGACACCGAGACCTTCTCCTCCGAGCACGGGATCACCCTCGACGGGATCACCCCGGAGCCGTGGCCGTCGCCCAAGGCGATGATCATGATGGACCCGCCCGACCACACCGCGATGCGGAAGATGGTCAACCGCACCTTCTTTCGCAGCAGGGTCGCGCAACTGGAGGACCGCATCCGCACGCTGTGCCGCGGCTACCTCGACGCTCAGGTCGGCAGCGGGGGATTCGACTACGTTCGGGACTTCTCGGCGAAGCTGCCCGTGATGGTGATCAGTTCGTTGCTGGGTTTCCCCGAGGAGGATCACGACAACCTGCGGGAGTGGTCGGATCTGCAGCTGCACCGCGAGGAGGGCAATCCCGAGCTCAGCGAGATCGGCAAGCGGGCCAACGAGAAGCTCTTCGCCTACTACGCCGAGCAGGTGCAGAAGCGCAGGGCGAACCGCTCCAACGACATCGTCAGCGAGCTGATGGACTCCGACCTCGTCCAGCCGGGCCGCGAGAGCCGTCGGCTCGACGACGGCGAGCTGTTCGTGTTCATCGCGCTGATCAACGTCGCGGGCAACGAGACCGTCGCCCGGCTGCTCGGCTGGGCCGCGCTCACCCTGGCACGGTATCCGGGAGAGCGCGCGAAGCTGGTCGAGAACCCGGCCCTCATCCCCAATGCGGTCGAGGAGCTGCTGCGCTACGAGGCACCGTCACCGGTACAGGGCCGGTTCACGCTGCGCGACAGCACGTATCACGGAACCGTGATTCCGGCGGGTTCCAAGGTCACCCTGTTGACGGGTTCGGCGGGACGGGACGAACGCCAGTACCCGAACCCCGACGTCTTCGACGTCAACCGCACCGGCATCCGGCACGTCAGCTTCGGCCACGGCGCACACTTCTGCCTCGGCGCCGCACTCGCGCGGCTGGAGGCCAGGGTGGCGCTCGAGGAGACCCTGGCCCGGTTCCCGACGTGGGAGGTGGACGAGGACGCCATCGAGTACGTCCACACCAACTCGGTACGCGGCCCGGCGAGCGTCCCGATCCTGCTGTGAGCACCACCGGACTGACCACGCGCACCGAGGGCGGGGTGCGGTGGCTGGTGCTGGACCGCCCGGGGGTCGGCAACTCCGTGACCCGGGCCATGCAGCGCGACCTCATCGACAACCTGAAGCGCGCGTCGGCCGATCCCGACATCCGCGCGGTCGTGTTCACCGCCGCGGGCGCCAAGCACTTCTGCACCGGCCCCAATCTGCGCGACCCCGAGATGCGGCCGAGCCAGGACCGGGTCGCCGGGGACGCCGCCCGCAGGCTACGGACCGGATCGCAGGCCGTGGTGTCGGCGATCCTGGACTGCGAGAAGCCGGTCATCTGCGGACTCAACGGCATCGCAGCCGGCGTCGGTGCGAGCATGGTGCTGGCGTGCGACCTGATCGTCGCCGCCGAAAGTGCGCGGCTGATCGAGTTGTTCGTGCGACGTGGACTGGCGCCCGACGGCGGGGCGGCCTACCTGCTGGCGCGGAAGGTGCCATTCAACATCGCCAAGGAACTGCTGATGTTCGGCGAGGAGATCACCGCCCAGGAGGCGCATCGCATCGGGTTGGTCAACAAGGTCGTGCCCGACGATCAGCTCACCGCCGAGGTGACCAGTTACGCCCAGCGCCTCGCGCGCGGCGCGACACGCGGGATCGCCGCCGCCAAGGCGATGCTCAACCAGGCGCTCGACGTGGACCGCGCCGCGGCGTTCGCCACCGAGGCGCTTCTCGTCGAGCAGGTGGCGTCCACCGAGGACGTCGCGGAGGGGATGGCGGCCTTCGCCGAGAAGCGCGACGCCACGTTCCGGGGACGCTGACCGGTCAGCCGAGCAGTTCGTCCAGCGGCGTGACGTGCGCGATCCGGCCGTCGGTCAGCAGCGGCTCCATCATCAGCAGTTGGCGCATCACCCGACGGTGAAGCAGCGTGATCAATGCTTCGTCGTGCTCGGGTGACGCGGTGTGGATGAACTCCTCGAGGGCCTGGTCGCCCGCCGCGCGGATAGCGGGCCGAACGCCGATCAGATCCGCGATGTCGTCAAGGTCGGCGGTCTCGATCGCGTGTGCGTACTCGGCGACGCGGTGGCTGAACCGGGCGGCCCTCGCGACGGAGGACCGCTCGTACTCGGCGATACCGGTGGGCACTTCGAGTGACTCCACCATCGACGCGAGGCCGGCGACCGCGCCGGGGTAGGGCGTGGGCTCCGGATCGGGCAGCGACACCGCCGACAACTCGACGCCTGCCTGCTGGGCGATCGACTCGATCGCGTGCAGCGAAAGTTGGTGGAACCACTCGATGTACTGGACGATGTCGGTCAACGGCAGGTCGAGGTGCAGGACGATCGTGATGCCGAGCGGCGTGCACAGCGCGAACTTGGCGGTGTGGAACTCGATCGCGGCCCGGTCCAGCGGCGTGCCCGAGACCTCCTGGTAGCGCCGCAGCACCCGGCCGAGGTCGCCCATCGGCTCGGTAGCGTTGCGCAGTCGCAGGCCGGCGAGATCGTGGGCGACATCACCGATATGCGCGAGCTCGACATCGATCAGGCCGGTGATCCGGCCATCGGCGTACATGTACTGCCCGGTGTCGCCGAGAACGAACGACGGGGTCGACCGGTGGGTCGGAGCGTTGCGCCGCAGCCATCCGATCGCGAACTCCAGCAACGGTTCCGGGCGCTGCTTGAACTCCCGGTAGCGGGTTACGAATGTCTCGAAGTTGTCGAGCGCGAGCGCACGCGGACCGTCGGGGATGTCCAGGCCGGCAAACGCCGCCGGGTCGATGGAGTGGGTGCGCACGAGCGCGTCGACATAGGAGTCCATGACCGCGTCGACCTCGTGAGGATCGTCGGTGAGGCACGGATTCGGCGCTCCCGGCAACAGGTCCATCACGATCGCCGAGGCCTCGTCGATCTCCCCGTAGACGTGCGGGACGGGGATCTGATGCTCCTCGAGCACCCGATAGATCTCGGCCTCGACCTTGACCCCCGCGAAGCCGAAACCCTCGCGATCTCCCCGGACGTAGAGACCGACCTCCCGATCACCGCGGTCCGCTGTGACGAACCATGCGGGCCGCCAACGCTGATGCCGCTCGATGGTGCGCACCGGCCCGATATTCGCCGAGATCCAGTCCTTGACGGCAGAGTCCACGTCGCGGTCAGCCACTAGACAATGGTACAGACTGTGTGCTGTCGTTGTGTCGTGCTCGCTGACACCGTCGCGCTGATCACCGGCGCCAGTGGTGGGATAGGCCGTGTGCTGGCGCTTCGCTACGCGGAGCACGGTGCGCGGGTGGCGCTGGTCGCACGGCGTTCCGATGAGCTCAACGCGACCGCCGCCGCCATCACCGAGGCCGGCGGCGAGGCGCTGGTGCTGACCGCCGACATCCGCGATGAGACCCAGTGCGCGGACGCAGTGGCCGCGACGGTGGCGCGGTGGGGACGGCTCGACGTCCTGGTCAACAACGCCGCGATACCGGGCACCGATCAGCCGGTCGCGGAGGCCACCGTCGACAATTGGAACGACGTGCTCGCCACGAATCTCGTCGCGCCGATGGTGCTGTCGCGAGAGGCGCTGCGGCAGGCGATGATTCCGGCTAACAGCGGCAATATCCAGTTCTTGTCCTCGGCGGCGGCGCGCGTTGTCCAACCGCACAAGGCCCACTATGCCGCGGCGAAGTTGGCGTTGAGCGCACTCGGACAGACCCTCGCGCTCGAAGTCGGGAAGACCGGAATCCGGGTCAACACGCTGGTGATCGGCACCGTGGAGGGAGAACTGCTCGACAGGTACGTGGCCAGGCGCGCGGCCGCCGACGGGGTCAACCCGAGCGAGGTGCGCAGCGTACTGGCCCGGATGACCAAGATCGGCAGGCTGATTCGTCCGGACGAGGTCGCCGACGTCTCCCTGTGGCTGGCCTCGGACGACGCGTCGGCGATCACCGGTCAGGACATCAACGTGACGGGAGGCGGATGACTCACCCCGATCAGGTCGCACAGTTGGTGGCGCGTGACGAGATTCGTCAGCTTGCCTACCGGTACGCGGCCGCACTCGAAGCACGGGACGTCGACGCGATGGCCGACTTGTTTTCGCCCGACGCCCGATTCGGCGAATTCGGTGACGGCCCCGAGGCGCTGCGCCGGCTGATGACAGCCAGTATCGACGGATGCCTGTTTACGGTGATTCTGGTCGCCAATCATCTGATCGACTTCGATGGCGACGGCCGCGCCCACGGCCAGGTGTGGGCGCACTGTTTCGCCCAGACCGAGGCCGACGGGTTTGTCGAGCAGCTCATCAGGTACGACGACCGCTACGAGCGCCGCGACGGGCGCTGGCTGTTCAGCCATCGCCGACATCGCCTGTGGTACGGCCTCGGCCATCCGGAGTCTCCGCTGCGCCAGCCGGCGGCCAACTGGCCCGTCAGCCAGATCGGTGTCGGGGATCTTCCACTGTCCGACGATGTGTTTTACGCGTGGTGGGCAGGGCGACCGTGATACTCGCCGAGGGGTTGGCGTTTCCGGAGAGCCCGATCGCGGAGGCGGACGGGTCGGTTGTGGTGTCGGAGATCGCCGCCGGGCGCATCACGCGGGTGCGGCCGGACGGCACCACGGAGAGGATCGCCGACACCGGCGGCGGGCCGAACGGGGTCGCCCGGCTGACCGACGGCCGCCTGGTCGTCTGCCAGAACGGCGGCTCGACGTTCGGTATCGGGCCGTGGCCCTACGACTTTCCCGGCGCCGCAAAGCTGTTCCGGCCGATCGGCCCCGCGGCCGCGCCGCTGACACCCCAGCTTCAGCTCGTCGATGCCGACGGCCGGGTTGACACGCTCACCACCGAATTCACCACCCGCGACGGTCAACGGCTGCCGCTGATCCGGCCGAGCGATGTGTGCGTGGACTCGTCTGGCGGCTGTTATGTCACCGACGGCGGGACGATGCGAGGCCGCGGCCGGGAGATGACCGGGCTGCTGTACGCCGGCCCCGACGGCGACCTGCGGGAGGTGATCTATCCGCTGGAGATGCCCAATGGTGTGGCGCTTTCGCCCGACGAGTCCAAACTGTATGTCGCCGAGACCAGGACGCGACGGATCTGGGAGTTCGGACTCAACGCGCCCGGCGTCATCGGCTCCGCACGCGGGTTGGCGACGGTGCCGAGCGGGGGCCCACTGAACGTTGGCGGCGCCGATGGCCTGTGCGTGGACAGCGCGGGCCGGATCCTGGTGGCGACGCTGGGCACCGGTGGGGTGACGGTCTTCTCCGCGGACGGCGACCTGCTCGGCGCGATCCCCGCGGACGACCCGATGACCACCAACATGACGCTCAGCGCGGACGAGTCGACGCTGTTCGTCACCTTGGCCTCGTCCGGGCGAATCCTGGCCGTGGAGAACTGGTTGGCCGCCGCGGGGATACGCTGAGCCCTACTCCTTATTGGCCATCTGGTCGGCGAGGTTCTGGATGAACGCGCCGTATCCGACACCGCCGTGGTCGGCCATCACGGCGTCGTAGTCGTACTCCGGCGGATCGCCGTCATTGGGCCGCCAGCCGGAGTCGGCCGTGCATGAGGTGAACCCCTCCTCGGGGAACGCGTACCACCGGCGGGTGTTGAGTTCGACGATCTTGTGCGCTTCCTCGTCTGGAACACCTGCCAGCATCTCCTCGGCACGCGCCCGGCTCTTCGGCCAGAACGAGTCGGAGTGCGGGTAGTCGCACTCCCAGGTGATGTTGTCGATGCCGATCTGATGCCGTAGCCCGATCCCGACCTCATCCTCGATGAAGCACCCGGAGATGTTGCGGCGGAACAGCTCCGACGGCGCGATCGTCGGATGGATGTTCTGATAGTACTTGTGCTTGCGCCACACGTAGTCCGCGCGCTCGATGATGTACGGCATCCACCCGACGCCGCCCTCGGAGAACGCGACCTTCAGGTTCGGGTGCTTGTGGAACACCGGTGAGAACATCAGCTCTACCGCCGCCGACATCGACGTGGTGCCCATGAGCGTCACCATCACCGCGAACGGCGCCTCGGGCGCGGTGGCCGGCGGCATGCCGCCGGAACCGAAGTGCATGACCGCGGTCAGGTTGGTCTCCTCCAGCGCGGACCACACCGGATCCCAGTGCGGGGTGTGGAAACTCGGCAGGCCGAGGTTCATCGGGTTGTCGGGCAGGCCGACGGCGCGACACCCCTTGGCCGCCATGCGCTCGATCTCCCTGACCATCAACCCGGTGTCCCACAGCGGTGTGATCATCATCGGGATGAACCGAGCCGGATCGGTGGCGCACCACTCGTCGATCGAGAAATCGTTCCACGCCTGCACGCACAGCAGCGCCAGATCCTTGTCGGTGCCCTCGAGGAACACCGTGCCGCAGAACCGGGGGAACGACGGGAAGCAGAGCATCGCGTGCACGCCGTCGATGTCCATGTCCTGCAGGCGGGCCTTGGGGTCGTAGCAGCCGGGGATCATCTCGTCGTAGCGCACCGGGTCCACGCCGAACTCCTCGGGCCGCTTACCGGCGACCGCGTTGAGCCCGATGTTGGGATAAGCGCGGCCCTCATAAACCCACTGGTGCGTGGGCGGCTTGCCCTCCCGCGGAAATTCGACGATCCGCGGGCCGTCCTGCAGGTACTTCCTGGGCAGCCGGTCGGACCAGACGTGCGGGGGTTCGATGAGGTGGTCGTCGACCGACAGCAGCTTCATCGACGCTTGCAGTGGCATCGCTTCGTCCCCGTCCTTCCGGCTGATAGGCTCGCAAGCAGAACAATTGAACAAATTCTGATTAACTGACTATACCGCCCGGTGGCGCGGGAACTCAACCGTGGCAAGGAGGTGCCGATGGATTCCAGGGACCGGATCCCGCACGACGACTGGGCCGATCAGGACCTGCTGACCCGCGCCGAGGCCGCCCACCGACTGGCCGAGGAGATCGCCGACGTCAAGGCCAAGGTGGCGGCCGGGCACGACGACGAGGTGACGCTGCGCCGACTCGCGGCGCTCGAAGCGGCGCTGGAGCAGTATCGGGGCGGTTAGCCGCCGCGGCTAGCGGCCCCTGGGCAGACCGAGCACCCGTTGCGCGACGATGTTGCGCTGGATCTGCGCGGTCCCGCCGTAGATCCCGGCGGCCCGCGACCACACGTAGATGTCCCACTCCAGCCCCTCGCGCAGCAGCGGACCGCTGTCGGTGAGGTCCATCATCGTGTGCCCGCACACCTGGTCGGCGCGCGCCATCAGCAGCTTGTCCACCGAGCCCTCCGGTCCCGGAAGGGCGCCGCGCTGCCGCTCGGTCAGCGACCGCTGCACCTTGACCTGCAGGGCGCGCAGTTCGGCGTACGCGCGGCCGAGTCGTGCCCGTGTTGTCGGGGTGTTCTCCAACCGGCCGGACCGCACCTGCTGTTCGAGGTCGCGCAGTTGCCGCGACAGTCTGCTGATCCAGTTGATGTCGCTGGGCCCGCGTTCGTAGGCGAGCAACTGGTTGGCGATCGTCCAGCCCTGCCCGCGCTCGCCGAGCAGGTTCTCCTCGGGCACCGCGACGCCATCGAACGTCACCTCGGCGAACTCGCGGTTGCGTGCGGCGTTGACGATCGGCGTGACGGTGATACCCGGTGTCGACATCGGCACCAGCAGTACCGAGATGCCTTGGTGCTTAGGTGCGTCGGGTTCGGTGCGGCACAACAGGAAACACCAGTCGGCGACCGCGGCGAAGCTGGTCCAGATCTTGCGTCCGTTGACTCGGAACACCCGCCGGCCGCCGGTCTCGACGAGGTCGGCCCGAGTCTTCAGCCCCGCCAGGTCCGACCCCGCCTCGGGCTCGCTGAACCCCTGACACCACCGCACCCGGCCGGACAGCAGGCCGGGCAGCAGTTCGGCGCGCTGGGCGTCGGAACCGAACAGTCGCAGCGCATTGCTGAGGTGACCGACCCCTTCGATCGGCGGCGCTCCGGCGCGGCCCAGCTCGTCGTTGAGGATAGCCTCGTAGATGGGCGGCAAGCCGTGGCCGCCGTACTCGACGGGGAACGACAGCCCGATGTAGCCGGCCTCATACAGCGTCTGGTGCCAAGCGTTCTGGGCGTCCGCGCGGGCGGCGGGATCGTCGGGAATGGCGGCGTCGGCGCTGTGGTCGCGCAGCCACTGGCGCAGCCGGGCCCGGAACTCGGCCTCCTCGGGCGTGTCGTTGAAATCCATCGGCTACGCGAGTTCCTCGTTCGCCAACCGCGACTGGGCGATGGCCTCGTACTGCGTCGCTTCGTCGCCGAACAGGCGGCGGTTCAACAGGGTTCGGCGCACACGCAGGTGCGACACGTGCTCCCAGGTGATGGCGATGCCGCCAAACACCTGCACGGTGGTCTCGACGACATCGCGTCCGGCCGCCGACGCGTAGGCCTTGGCAGTCATGGCCGCCAACGTTGCCTCCTCGATGGGCAGGTGGTCGATGGCCCACGCCGCGTGCCACACACAGCTTCTGGCGCCCTCGACACTGACCAGCGCGTCGGCCAACAAGTGCTGGATCGCCTGGAACGAGCCGATCGGGACGCCGAACTGGACGCGTTCGCCGGCATAGCGCACCGCGTCGTCGAGCGCACCCTGCATCACCCCGAGCAGGTCGGCGGCGATGACCGTCAGAGCGAGTGCCTCGACGCGACGCCAACGCTCGCCGGTGATGGGCTCGCCGATGACACTGACCGGAGCCGCGCCGTCGGTCGCAAGCCGGCGCAGCATCCGGGTGAGGTCGAGGCCGTCCTCGTCCGCTGCACCGTCGAGGGCGACCGTGCCGAGTTGGTGATGCCCGTGGGTCTCGCTGGCCACCAGCACGTGAGTCGCTCCGGCGGTGTCGAACGCCACGGCGCCGGCGTCGAGTGCGCCGAACCGGCGCAGGTCGCCGGTGAGCACCGGGGCGATGCGCAATTGGCCCTCGGCCAACAGATCCAGTTCCTTCTCGGCGCGCGCGGCCTCCAACAACTCGGCGGCGAGCACCGCCTGACCGGCGACCGGCACCGCGCACAGTGAGCGGGCGAACTGCTCGACCGCCAGCGCGGTCTCCACCCCGCTGGCGTCCAGGCCGCAGAGGCTGGGGGAGCGCAGGGTGGGGATGCCGACTTCGACGACCTGGCGCCACTGTCGCGCCAGCACCTCACCGCTGGCGATGTCGCTGGGGTCCGTGGTGGCCAGCCGATCCGCGAGCGCGGATACGGTGTCCTGCAGGAGCTTCTGCTCGTCGGTCAGGCCGATGTCCATCGACTGATCAGCCGTCGCGCAGTGTCAGGGCGACCTTGGGGCACAGCGCGACCGCCTCGCGGACGGCATCCTCGCGGCCCGGGGGCACCTCGTCGACGAGGGTGCGCACCAGGTCATCGTCGCCGAGTTCGAAGATATCGGAGGCGAGACCCACGCACACCGCATTGGATTCGCAGAGTTCGCGATCCACTTCGACGCGCATCCGGCTTCCTTCCTGAGCGTTCGGATACCATCATGAATGATAGAACGAATATTGTTCAACTGTTCACTCGAGGAGGCCCATGGTGTCCCGGCTCCAGAATCGAAACGCCCTCGTCACCGGTGGTGCGCAGGGCCTCGGGCGGGCGGTGGCCCGCCGGTTGGCGGCCGAGGGCGCGCAGGTGACGATCGTCGATCTCAACGAGGAGAAGGGCCGTGAGTGCGTCGGGCTCATCGAGTCGGCGGGCGGTAGCGCGGCGTTCGTCCGCGCGAACGTAGCCAAGCGGGAGGACATCGAGGCCGCCGCCGCGGCGGCCGCCGTCGACGGGCGACTGGACGTGCTGGTCAACGCCGCGCAGTACTTCGCGATGCCCAAGGCACTGGAACTGGTGTCGGACAAGGACTGGGAACTGTCCGAAGCCACCGGTCCGAAGGCGACGTTTCGGTTTATGCAGGCGGCGTTCACCGCGCTGAAGGCGTCGGGTAAGGCGTCGGTGATCAATTTCGTGTCGGGCTCGGCGCTCGGCGGGATGGCTTACACCGCACCGTATTCCGCAGCCAAGGGTGCGATCCACTCGTTGACGAAGGTCGCCGCCAACGAGTGGGCGCGCCATGGGATAAGGGTCAACGCGGTGTGCCCGTTCGCGCTGACGGACGTGCAGCGCAAGATGATCGGCACCGAGTGGGACAACTACACCCGCACCGCGGAGGCGTCGCCGATGAAACGTGGCGCCGATCCCGACACCGAGATCGCCCCCGCGGTGGCCTTTCTCGCCAGCGACGACGCCGCCTTCGTCACCGGCACCGTACTGCACGTCGATGGCGGCATGACCGAGTTGTCGACCGTGGACTACTCGCAGTCACCAGGAGTCTTCAGTGCCGGCTGAATGAGGCTCAGTTCGAGCGTCATCGCAGTGTCATCTCGACGCTGGTATAGCCCCGCACGGTGGCGGTCAGCACGCGTTCGCGCGCCCCGATCGAGTAGTCCGGGAACTTCTTGGCGATGTACTCGAAAACCAATTGGGCCTCCCTGCGGGCCAACCACTGGCCGAGGCAGATGTGAATGCCCCAACCGAAGTACACGTCGGTGCCGCGGGGCCGGTCGATGATGAAGCGGTCGGGATCGGGATAACGGCGTTCATCGCGATTGGCGCTGCCGAGCAGCAGCAGCACCCAGTCGCCGGCCGCCATTGTCACTCCGTGTTTTTCGACGGGCTTGGTCAGGGTGCGCGCGACCCAGTGGCTGGGACTGTCGTAGCGCAGCGCCTCATTGACGGCCGCGGGAATCAGGCTGGGGTCGCTGACGATTCGGCGCCACTGGTCGGGATGCTCGTAGAGTGCCACTAAGCCGTTGGAGATCAGCTTCTGGGTGGTCTCCGAACCCGCCGCCGACAACAGGTTCGCGAACATCAGTACCTCGTGGGGCGTAAGTGAGCGCTCGCCGCCGGCTTCGGGATCGTCGAAGGTCGCGTTGAGCACGATGCTGATGAGATCGTCACCGGGATGGCGGCGGCGTTCGTCGATGAGATCGCTGATGTACGCGCTGATCTTGCGGTTGGCCTCGATCGCCTTCGACGGCATGGCTACCTCGCCCTCGTGCCGGGTGAGAAAGTCCTCCCACCACAGTCGCAGTTGTTCGCGGTCGCCCTGCGGAACGCCGAGTAGGTCGCCGATCACGTCGGTGGGGATGGAGAAGGCGAACGCCTCCATGGCGTCGACGGTGGTGCCCGGACGTAGCTTGTCGAGGTGATGCGCCACAACCGCACGCAGTGCGCCCTCCATCGCCTCGACCGCCTTCGGGGTGAAGAATCCCTTGAGCACCCCGCGGATCCTGTCGTGTCGCGGCGGATCCATCGAGATGATCGAGTACTTGCGGCCGTCGTTGTCCGGGTTCTCCGGCGCCGGGCCGAGTTTGGACGAGTACGTGGACCAATCCCGCAGCGCTGAGGAGACATCGTCGAACCGGGACAGCACCCACCACCGGTCTTCGGGGTCGCGGTACACCGGCGCCTCGTCGCGCAACCTGCGGTACACCGGATACGGGTCATCGAAAATCGCCTTGGAGAACGGCGAATACGTCAACTCATTGGTCGTCGGCACCATGATTTCGTCACCTGTCAGCCGTTCGTTCGATCAGTTCAAGCAGATTGCCCTCGGGGTCGGTCGCCATCAGGCCGCGATTGCCGCCGCCGAACGCCACGGTGCGCTCCGTGAGGGCGCGGCCACCGTGCGCGACGATCGCGGTCACCACCCGGTCGGCGTCGTCGACACGAAACGACAGGTGGGTGAAGCCCAGGGCGTTCATCGGGCGCGGCCCGTGGTCGCCCACGGTTACCGGACGCGCGTAGCCGAGCAGTTCGAGACGGAACCCGTCGCGCTGCAGGTACACGAGTTCGAGCAGCAGGCCGGGAACGTCCAGCAGTTGGGCGGTGGCGTCGTCGTCGACGGTCATCCGGCCGACGACCTCGAAACCCAGTGCACCGCAGTAGAATCGCTCGGCACGACCGATGTCGCGCACGCACAGTCCGAAGTGGGTGAGGCGGATCCCGTCGCTCATCGCTGTTGTTCGGCGAGGTCGTCGAGCAGCGCGTTGTGCTCGCCCAGCAGCGGCGGCCGATTCGGTGCGGCCGTCGGCGTCGCGCTGAACAGATACGGCGTGCCCGGATAGGTGATGGTCCGGCCGAGTTCCGGGTGCGGTACCGGAACGTGAAACCCTCGTGCGACGGTGTGCTCGTCGTCGAAGGCCTCGTTCGGGGGAAGTACGGCGCCGCAGGGAAAGCCGCGGCGCTGGCTGGTCACGAAGAATTCCTTGGCCGGCAGTCGCGATGCGATGAGGCGGATCGCGTCGCGCGCGGCGCTCAGTATCGCCGTGGTCTCGTCATCGACACCGATCAGTGAAAGATCGACGGGTTCGTCCCGGTTGGCGGCCAGTTCCAGGAACACCGCCTCGGGCAACTCCTCGGTGAGACCGAGTTCCGCAAGCCACGCCAGCAACCCGGCGAAGTCCTCCTGCTTGCGGGGGAGCACGCCCGTCGTGGCGTAATGGCCGTCGGCGCAGCGCACTTGCACCGGGGCGCTGGGGGTGGGGTAGGCGTGCCTGCCCGTCTGGCGCAGGCAGATGTGGCGGTTCACCAGCCAGTGATACGTCGTCTGCTCGCTGGTCACGTTGCATGCCGCATTGACGCTGACATCCACTAGTTGCCCCTGCCCACTGCGGTCGCGGTGCGCCAAAGCGACGAGCGCGCCGATCGCACAGTACATTCCGGCGATATTGGCCGACTGGTCGCCGGCTCCACGGACCGGCGGCAGGGTGCGGTCGTCGTATCCACAGTTCCACACCGGGCCACCGCCGGCGAGCATGGTCAGGTCGGTAGCGGGTTGGCCGCTGCGGGCGCTGCCCAGCCCGAACGGGCTCACCGACACCCAGATCAACCCCGCATCGCGGGCCGCGCAGGTGTCGTAGTCGACACCTTCACACCGGTCGCTGCCCGCGATGACGATGTCGGCCGTGGCGATCAGCTCCGCCAGCTGGCGCTGCCCAGCGTCGGTGAGCACATCGATTGTCACCGAGCGCTTTCCGACATTGCCCGCCCACCAACGCAGGCTGCGGTCCGCACCCGGTCGATCCTCGACGAACGGCGGGCGGGCGCGATGCGTCGAACCGGTGGGAGGCTCGACAACGATCACGTCGGCACCCAATTCGGCCAGCACACGCCCGCCGACCGGTGTGAACTGGTCGGAGATCTCGATGACCCGCAGGTCGCGCAGCGCGGTCAGATCACACCTCGCTGCGCCCAGTCGTCGAGCTCCGCCTCGGTGTGGCCGAGCAGGTCTACCAGCACCTCACGGTTGTGCTGGCCGAGCCGGGGTGCGGCGGTGGTGATACGCCACGGCGTCTGCGAGCACCGCAGAGGTATGCCCTCCACGCGCACCTCGCCGATGTCGGGATGTGTCACCGACGGGAACAGCCCCATCGCGTCGAGGTCGGGGTCGTCGTCGATGCGTTCGGGTGGGCTCTTCACCACGCTTGCCGGAACACCGGCGGCGATGAGATCGTCGGCCAGCGCCGCCGCATCGCGGGTCGCGGTGACGGCGCCGATCAACGCGTCCAGGTCATCGGCGGCGTCCAGTCGCTGTTCGAGGGTGGCGAACCGGTCCGAACTGAGTTCGGGCTCGTTGAGCACCTTCACCAGCACCCCGAACTCTCTGTCGTCGCGGCACGCGACCGCGATCCAGCGGTCCTCGCCCGCGCAGGGGTAGATGCCGTGGGGCGCCATCTCGCCGAAGTCGGCCCGATTGCCGCCGGCGGTCACGGTGCGGCCGTTGACCGTCCACTCGAGCACCTCGGTGGACAGCATCGCGATGCCCGCGGGCACCGTCGCCAGGTCGACGTGTTGCCCCTCGCCGGTCCGGTCGCGGTGGTGCAGCGCCGCCAGCACGGCCGTGGTCATGTACAGCGCCGACATGTGGTCCATATAGGAGAAGCCCCATCCGGCGGGCTCGGTGTCGGGCAGGCCTGCGGTGTACGTCAATCCGCTCACCGCCTGCACGATCGGGCCCCACGTCTTGAAATCCCGGTACGGGCCGGTGTGGCCGAACCCGCAGTTGGACACGTAGATGATGTCGGGCTTGATCTTGCGCAACTCCGTGTAGCCGAAGCCGCGCTTCTCCAACACACCCGCCGCGAAGTTCTCGGTGACGACGTCGCTGATCGAGATCAACTCGCGCAACAGGTCTTTGCCTTCGGGTGTGCGCATGTTGATCGTGACGCCGTACTTGCCGACGTTGTGGTTGTTGAATCCGGCGCCGAGGTTGACTCCGCGGCGGTCGTCGACATACGGGCCGGTGCCGCGCAGGGCGTCCCAAAGGCCCCGGGTGACCGGGTCCTCGACCCTGATGACCTCGGCGCCGAAGGCAGCGAGGATCTTGGTGGCGCCGGCGCCCGCCAACTGGCCACTCAGATCGCACACCCGCACGTGGGACAACGCGCCCGTCACGGCACCGACAATAGCAGCTAGACACAAAGTGTTCTATTGTTCAATGCGATGGCGTTGACCACATCGCAGGCCGCCGTTCGTGTTGGCGCCGTCACGCGCGCAGTAGCGCCACCACGCACGAGCCACCGCCGCCGACGGCCTGCGTGAGCCCGACCCGCGGTCGGGACACCTGGCGCGAACCCGCCTCTGCGCGCAGCTGAGTGACGATTTCAGCGGTCTGCGCCAAACCGGTCGCGCCGATCGGATGACCACGGGCGATGCAGCCACCGTCGGTGTTGGTGGGCAGGGCACCGTCGGACGCCAACCCCCCGGACTCGGCGAGCCTCACCGCCCCGGGCGCGTCGGTGAGGCCCATCGCGATCAGCGCGGTGATCTCCTCGCTGGCACACATGTCGTGCAGCGACACCACCCCGACGTCTCGCGGATCCACCCCCGCACTGGCGTAGGCCCGCTTGGCCGTCAACGTGATCTGCGAGGGCGGCCCGACGACGGGCCCGACCACCGGCCAGTGCGGGTCGGCGGGCCAGCTTGTCTGCTCAATCGCCAGCACCGACACCGATCGCGGTGTCGGATCGGCCGACACGACGATCGCCGCACCGCCGTCGACCGAGGCGTGACACATCATCTTGGTCAGCGGTTCGGCCACCATCCGGGCGCCGAGCACGTCGCCGACCGTCACCTCCTCCGGATTACGGCGTGCGGCAAGGGGGTTGAGTCGGGCCTGGTTGTACGACTTGGCGGCGACGGCGGCGATGACCTCTGGACCGGAGCCGGTGTCGTAGAGGAAACGCGCGGCCTCGATGGCGTAATGCAGCTGCGGAGGGAAGCGGTCCCAGAAGCCGACCGGCGCCGGGACCACCCCACCCGGTTCCAACGCGGTGGTCTTCTCGTAGCCGATGGCGAGCGCGGTGCGGCACCGGCCGGACGCCACCGCCCACACCGCATGACGCAGCGCGACCATACCGCCCGCGGACGCACTCTCAGTCGCGGTCACAGGAATTCCGGTGCGGCCCAACCGGTGTGCCACGCCAATGCCAGTCTGAGGCCCAGCGAGAGCGGACGCGGTGAACACCTCGCCGACGGCGTCGTACGCGATGCCGGCGTCCGCGAGCGCCTTCTCAGCCGCGGCGACGCCGAGGTCCGCCAGCGGTGTCTGGCCGTGCTTGCCGAATTCGGTGAGGCCGATCCCGGTGATCTGGACGCCCGTCATGACGGGTCCGCCACGAACATCTCGACAATCTCCTCACCAAGCGTCGTGCGCACCAACCGGCCGGTGGTGTTGGGTGCGGGTCGGTCACCGTCGACCAGCACCTGCAACCGGCCGGCGTCGGTGTCCACCCACGCGACGCTGTAGCCGTTCTGACCGTATTCGGGGAACGGGGATTTCGACGGCACGAACGTCGAGGACCATACGGTGGCTAGCTCGGACATCGTCAGACTGGCGTCCTCTCGTACAGCGCGCTGGCGGGGGTACTGCCCAGTGCGGGCGGGGGGCTCAGCGGCAGCGGTCCCGCACCAACGAACCGCCACGGCAGCCCGACCAGCCGCCCGATGCGTAGCTGCGGGTCGGGATGGGTGACTTCGGGGAAGAATCCGCGCGCCGCGAGATGCGGATCGTCGACCAGTTCGTCCGCGCCGCGTACCACGGCGGCACGGACACCTGCGCCGGTGAGCTTCGCCGCGGCGTCCTCAGCGGGCGACGAACCGATCTGCGCGGTGAGCCCGGCGGCGTCGACGGGCTCGTCGCCGGTCAATTCGACAGCCACCCACCGCGAGTCGGCGCTGCGATACACCGCGCGGTGCACGGCCGAGTCCGGGTCTGCCTGCTCGGTGGATGCCGCCGCGAGATACTCGGCAACGGTGTAAGCGACCACCTCCGACATCGACAGGTCGATGACCGCACCGGTGTCGGCACGTGGTCCGACCGCCCAGGCGGCGATGACGACCGCGGCCACCACCGACGACAGCGGATCGGCCAGCACAGTGCCGAGTCGTGCGGGGTTCCCTTCGGCGTCCGTTGTCAGTCCCGCGAGGCCACCGTAGGACTGGACGTTGTTGGCGTACACCCGGTATCCGGCCAGCGGGCCGTCCGATCCGAAACCCGACACCCGGACCATGAGCCGACCGGCCGCGGCGAGATTTTCCGGTGACACGTTCAGCCGGTTGAGTCGGGACGACCCGACGTTCTCGATGACGACATCGGCCTGCGACAGGGCCGCGGCGACGTCGCGGGCCGCGTGCTCGGCGTCGATCAGCACGCTGCGCTTGGAGTGGTTGGCCACCGCGTAGTAGGCGCCGCGTTCCACGCCCGCGATGCCTTCTGCGAAGGGGCCGCTGCGCCGATAGATGTCGAGCCGGTCGGGATCCTCGAGCCGTACCACCGTCGCACCCATCGCGCCGAGCAGTGAGCCGATGATCGGGCCCGCGAGGACGTGGGTGAGTTCGGCGATGCGCAGTCCGCGCAGACCGCCGGGCCTGCGTTGCCCGCGGCCCCCGGGTTCGGTCCGCCAGGGCGGGCCGAGCACAGTGACATCGCGGTGGCCGATCCGCGCCGTGGTCAACGACTTTCGATGCGCTAGTTGCGGTGAGGTGAGCAGTTCACCGGGCAGGTTCACCGGTGTCGAGGGAACCCCGTTCGCCTGCAGGACGCCCGCGCAGTCGGCCTTGTACCGGTCGCGGGTCCACTCGGTGACCTTGGCGTTGATCAGGTCGGCGTGCTCGATGCGGGCGGGACGGTCGTCGAGACCCGCTGCCCAGTCGGGCCGGCCGAACGCCGTCAGCAGGCCCTTCCACTGGTGGTTCTCCACCGCGGTGATCCGCACCAGCCCGTCGCGGCACGGGAACACTCCCGACGGCGCGAGGTAGCGGCCGCTGCCCGCCCGGCCCGGGCAGCGGTACATGACGTGCGCACACTCCGGCAGTGCGGCCGTGTAGATCACCGCCTCTTGGATCGACACGTCGACGTGCACGGGGCTCGACTCGCGGCGGTCCAGTCCGTGCAGCGCGGCCAGTGCCGCGACGGCCCCGGCGGATTTCAGCGCGACGTATCCGGGTGCGGGGACCGGCCGCCCGTCGCCGTCCTCGATCGTCGCCAGCAGTCCGCCGCTGGCCTGCGCGACGAGTTCGCCCCCGGGATGTGCGGGCCCGTCGGCACCGAACGGGGTCAGCGACACGACGACCGTCGGCCCGTCGACGGGCGGGGCGGCGGCGGCGCCGTCGACGATGAGGATGTCGGCGCCGCGGGCGTATGCGGCCGGATCGGCGGCGGTGTCGAGGATCCGCTTGCGGTGATCGAGCACAAAGTCGACGGCCGTGACCGGCCCGTGCGGCCCAACCAGATGCGGGCCCATCCGCGGTGTGGTCGTGGGAATCCGGGTGACGTCGGCTCCGAGGCTCGCCAGCAGCGCGGCGGCGGCCGAGCCGGCGATGCCGTCACCGAGTTGCAACACACGCACACCCGCCAGGAAATCCGTCGTCGTGGGACGTTCCTGGCTCACCGCGTGTCGCTCCTTCCCGAGTGTGCTGAACAATTGAACATTATTCGTTCTGTTGAGTCCACATCGGGCCGACACATTGGCGGCGTCAGACGGGTTCACAGATTCACATGAAGTGTTCTATTGTTCATGTCATGTCGACGATTGCCGACCTGTCGGAAGCCCGCTTCGACGATCCCGCGTTCTACCAGGGCGACCCCAACGCGACGTTCCGGCGGTTGCGCGAGACGGATCCGCTGCACTGGTACGAGGAAGGTCAGTTCTGGGTCGTCACCAAGTACGACGACATCAAGGGGATCTCGGCGCGGCCGGAGAAGTTCAAGTCGGAGCGGATCGGGATCATGATGGACCTGATCGCACACCGGCAGGGCGTCGACCCGCAGGGATACGGCAGTCGCGGAATCATGTTCATGGATCCGCCCGAACACCGGGCCCACCGCAAGGCGATCGGGGTCAGGTTCACCCCGTCGGCGGTGGCCAAGATGGAGGATCGGGTGCGGCAGGTCGTCGCCGAGGCATTCGACAGGCTGCCCGACGGGGAGTTCGACTGGATCGAGCACATCGCCGAACCCATTCCGGTGTACGTGTTCTCGCACTTCCTCGGGGTGCCGGAGGAGGACTGGTCGAAGGTCGCGTCGTGGGCGACGACGATCGCGAAGGCGGGCAGCGGCCTGGCCACCGACGAGGACTTCCAACTCATCTTCGACCAGATCGGGCCATACTTGTTGGGCCTGACCGCCGAGCGGGCGAAGGAGCCGCGCGACGACCTGTTGACGATGCTCACCCAGGTGCGCATCGACGGTGAGCCGTTCAACGAGGTCCAGATCATGGTGTACGCGCTGACCTTGCTCGCCGCGGGCAGCGAGACGACGCAGAGCCTGCTGGCCGGCCTCGTGCACTGTCTTGATGCGCATCCCGCCGCGGCCGAGGCGGTGTTCGCCGATCCCTCGCGGATCGAGAACACGATCGAGGAGACGCTGCGGTGGTGGACCCCGGTCATGAGCATGGCCCGTCAGGCCGCCCAGGACGTCGAACTGCGCGGTAAGACGGTGCGCGCGGGCGACGGCCTGCTGATGGCGTACGCGTCGGCCAATCGCGACGCCGACCACTGGGGTCCGACGGCTGAGGAGTTCGACATCAACCGCCCCGACGCGGCCGGGCATCTCGGGTTCGGCGTCGGCGAGCACTTCTGCATGGGCGCCGCACTCGCCCGCAGAGAGGCCCGATGCGTGCTCGCGGAAGTGACGAAGCGGGCGACGGCGGTGCGGGTCACCGGGCAGCGGATCAAGCGGGAGTCGTCGCTGGTGAACACCTTCGACCGGTTGGATGTCACGCTCGACTACCGCTGACCCCATTCTCCGCGAGATTGCAACCTTGCAGGAAAAGTGCGAGTAGTGGCCTGCTGGAATGCCATTTCGCGGAAACTAGCGGGCGGCTAGCCAGTCGGTGACGACTCGGCGATGCTGCGGGCGTGGGCCCAGCGCCGCGGCGAGCGTGGCCGCCCGGCGCAGGTACACGTGCGCGTCGTGCTCCCACGTGTACGCGATGCCGCCGAACACCTGCATCGCTCCCTCCGGGACGGCCCGCAGCGAGTCGATGGCCCAGAACGCCGCGAGCGACACGAGTGCGTGCGCGTCGGGCCGCGCGTGGTCACACGCGTCGGCGGCCCGATTGACCAGCGCGCGACCGACTTCGATCGCCGCGCGCTGGTCGACGAGTCGATGTTTGATGGCCTGGAAGGCGCCGATCGGCCGGTCGAACGCGACGCGGACCTTCGCGTACTCGGTCGCGGCTTCGTTCGCGGCGGCGGCGACGCCGACGAGTTCGGCCACCTGTGCGACGCGCATGCGCATGACCGCGTCGCGGTGACGCAGAATCGCCTCCGCGCCGCGGGCGATCGGCCGCAGCGGTGCCCGGTCGAGGCTGATGTGCGCCGCGGGGTCGTGGTCGAGGGGCGTCACCGGGGTGCGCTCGATCCCCGGCCCGGTGGGGTCGACGGCACCGAGTACCGCGGTGTCGGCCTCGGCGAGCACGACGAGACGGGTCGCGGCCGCGCCGTACGGGACGGCTTCGAACGAGCCCGACACCGTATCTCCTTCGCGTGCAAGCGACTTCGGTGCCACGAGTGCGATGCCGTCGGCCGGCCGGCTCTCACACCAGGCCGCGGCCGCGGTCGCGGCGAGCGGGAGGGGAGCGGCGACCGATCCGGTCACCTCGGTCAGCACCGCCAGTTCGCGCAGCGTGCCACCGGCGCCGCCGCCGCTCTCCGGCACCAGCACGTCGGGCCAGCCCAGGTCGCGGACGGTCGCCCACAGCGCGTCGTCGAATGCCGGGCCGGGTCCGTCCAGCAGCGCGCGACTGCGATCCACCGACCAAGCGCGGTGCATGACGTCGAGCGCGGTCTGCCGAAGCTCGGCGAGTTCTGCCGCAGTGTCGGCCATCTCGGCGAGCGAGAGCCTGGTGTCAGGGGTCACGGGGCAGCCCCAGCAGTCGTTCGGCGATGACGTTGCGTTGGATCTCGGACGTGCCCGCACCGAAGGTGGCGGCCCGCATCAGCAGGTAACTCGCGGCGACGTTGCCCCGCTTAGCGGCACCGGGTGAGCCACGCTCCAACACCCCGGGCGCGCCGGCCAGTTCGACGCCGAAGCTCGCCATCGACTGGTCTACCTCCGAGGTGAGCAGTTTGGCGACGGACGCCTCCGGGCCCGGCGCGACACCGCGCACGCCCGCCGCGGTGGCCTGCGCGGCGACCTGCCGCAACGCCTCGACCTGAGCCGCGTACCGGACGATCCGATCGGCAACGTAGCTGTCGTCGAATCCGCTGTCGGTCAGCGCGTTCGGCTCCTGCGCCATTTTCACCAGGATGTCGAGGCGACGCTCGATGCGGTGTGTACGGCTTTGGCCGACGCGCTCATAGCCCAGCGTCGACTTCGCCACCTTCCAGCCGCCGTGCAGCGGTCCGAGCACATTGGCCAGTGGCACCCGCACCGAGTCGAAGAACACCTCGCTGAACTCGGCGGCGCCGGTGATCTGCCGAATCGGGCGCACCTCGATACCCGGTGAATCCAGGTCCGCCAGGATGTAGCTGATGCCCTCGCGCTTCGGCGCGTCCGGGTCGGTGCGGGCCAGCAGGTAGATCCGGTTGGCGTAGGTGGCCTTCGATGTCCAGATCTTCTGGCCGGTGATAACGAGTTCGTCGCCGTCTATGACGGCTCTGGTCTTGAGCGACGCGAGGTCGCTACCGGCCTCGGGTTCCGAGAATCCTTGGCACCAGACATCTTCGGCAGACAGGATGCGGGGCAGGTAGTAAGCCCGCTGCTCGTTGGTGCCCCACTGGATGATGGTCGGACCGAGTTGGTTGATCGCGCTGCGGTTGATCGGCTCGGGGGCGTGCGCGGCGGCCATCTCGGTGTTGAAGATCAGCTGCTGAGTGGGAGTCGCCGCGCGTCCGCCGAACTCGGTCGGCCACGAGATGGCTGCCAGTCCCGCGGCGTGCAGGCGACTCTGCCAGCGCCGCAGCCGATCGAGTCGAGCCGTCTCGTCGCCGTCGCGGCTGAGCAGATCCGGGGTCAACGATGACGCCAGAAAGTCGCGCACCTCGTCGCGGAAGGCCAGGTCGGCGCCGGTGAGCACGACGCCGTAATCGCGGTCCGTCACGTGCCGCCGCGGATGATCGACGCCATACGCTGCTTCATCTCGCCGTAGGTGATCGCGGTGGCGCCGGCCTTGGGGGCGCGACCCGACTCGACCTTCGGCGCGGACAGGTCGAGCCCGGCGATTCTCTCGCGCAGCGCCTTCACCGTGCAGTTCTGCCGTCCCAGCCGCTCGACGGCGTCATAGCCGAAGGCGCGCGCGGCGTTTCGCCACGTGATGTCCTCCACCTCGTCGGGTGTGCAGCCCTCCAACTGTGCGGCGAGCTGCTCGGGTGCGTCCGGCCAGCTGCTGTCCGAGTGCGGGTAGTCCATCTCCCAGCAGATGGTCTCGACGCCGATGCGGTCGCGCATCTCGATGCCGACGCGGTCGCGGATGAAGCACGACATGAAGTTGCGGCGGAAGACGTCGGTCGGGGACACACCGTCGCCGAGGTCGTCGCCGGTCCACGCGCGCTGGCGGGAGTAGAGGTCCTCGAACCGTTCAAGCATGAACGGAATCCAGCCGATTCCGCCCTCGGACAGCGCGAACTTGATGGTCGGGAACTTGACGACCACGGGGGAGAACAACAGGTCGGCGGTGAACCGCAGTGTGTCGATGGCCAGCATCGAGTTGTACGCCAGATACGTGGTCTGGTCGGACGGGACGGGCACCCCGCCACCGGTGCCGATGTGGATGTTGACGACCGTGTCGTGCTCACAGACCGCTTCCCACAGCGGATCCCACTGCGGATCCTGCCACGGCGGTTGCCCGTAGTTCCCGATGTGCTGCGGCACCGTCACCGCGTGGCAGCCGTTCGCGGCGAGCCGGGCCACCTCGCCCGCCGCGAGGACGGGGTCCCACAGCGGGAGGATGCCCAGCGGGATGAAGCGGTCCGGATGCCGACCGCACCAGTCCTGAAGATGCCAGTCGTTGTAGGCGCGGACCATCACCTCGGATACATCGCGGTCGCCGCGGTAGGTGAACAGCGCCCCGGAGATGGTGGGGAAGGACGGGAAGCATAGTGAGGCCAGCACCCCGGCCGCGTTCATGTCGTCGATCCGGGCGTCGACGTCGTAGCAGCCGCGACGCATATCCTCGAAGCGCGAGGGTTCGAAGCCCCACTCGTCGTTGGGCCGGCCCGCCACGGCGTTGAGCCCGATGTTGGGCAACTGCAGACCGTCGTACTCCCAGAAGCAGACGCCGTCGTTGTCCTGCACGATCTTTGGCGCCCGATCGGCGTATCGCGACGGAACCCTGCCCTTGAACATGTCGGGTGGTTCGACGGTGTGGTCGTCGACGCTGATCAGCACGAGGTCCAGAGGGTCGATCACCGGCACGATTCTAAACTAATGAACAGATAATGTATATCTGTTCCAATCGCTAGGTGGTGGAGGCCGCCGCGGCTGCGAGCCAGTCGGCCATCATCCCGTAGACCAGTTCGATGCTCTCTCGCGCGCTGGCGTCGCCAACGGACGGTTCGTAGACCACCTCCCAGGCGACGCGGCAGCCACCGGCCTCGGCCTCGGTCACCGAAACGACGGCTTCGAAGCGGTTGACCGGCAGTGGGCTGCCGGTGATCCGATAGGAGATCTGGCGCTGCTCGGGTCGGATCCACAACAGCGTCTCGACCGTCGGCTCACCTTCTGTCGAGCCACGGATCGTGCGACTCATGCCCGGGCCCTCGCCCTCGATCTCGACGTCGTTGATCACCGGAATCCACCGGACATCGGCGAAGTCGGCCAGCAGCGCCCACACCGCCTCGGCGCCCGCCGAGACATCCTTGCTGACTGTCAGCGTCGGCATGTGGCGAACCCTACCACCTATGTAACAATAGAGCGGAATATGTTCATGTGTGCAATTCGGCGGGTGGAATCGGGGAGTCGTGAGCGCTGACGATCGGGCCGCGGGCGATATCGAGTTCGACGAGAACTGGGTCCGCTACGAGGTCGTCGAGCCGCACATCGCGCAGATCACGATCAGCAGGCCCGATCGCCGCAACGCGATCCTGTCGCCGGACATGCATGTTCTGTTCAAAACCCACCTCGACCGGGCCGAGGCCGACGACGAGGTGAAGGTCGTCATCCTGGCCGCGGAGGGCAAGGACTTCTGCAGCGGTGACGACGTCCGACGGCTGCCGGTCGAGCAGGCCGGTCTGAAGAAGGGCAAGAAACTGCCGCAGACGGCGCGGATGGGCAACGCCCGCCGATTGCACCGGCACCTGACCAACTGGCTGGAATTCCCGAAGACGGTCATCGCCGCGTGCCAGGGCGCGACGCTGGGAGCGGGGATGAACCTGGCGCTGGCCGCCGACATCCTGGTGGTCTCCGAGGACATGTACCTGGCCCGGCCGCAGGCGCGGATCGGGTTCGCCGGGTTCTCCACCGCGATGCCGCTGATCCTGCTCAAGCTGGGCCCGAACCGCGGCTACGAGGCGATGATCACCGGTCGCAAGGTACGTGCGGAGGAGCTGCGGGACTGGGGGGTGGCGGCCTCGGTGGTGCCCACGGCGAACCTGCGCGATGAGGCGCTGCGCTACGCGCGGGCGATCGCCCACCACTCCGCCGACGGGCTGATGGTCGGCAAACACGGGCTGATCACCTTCTGGCACGCGGTCGGCATGGCCCAGTTCGGTGACTGGGTTCCGATGGCGCACAGCGTGTTCAGCAATCTGTCGTGGCGCGACGACGAGTTCAACTTCATGAAGGAGCGCTCGGCGCGGGGCGCCCGCGAGGCACTGGCCGAACTCGAGCGCCGCTACCGGGAGTGGGGCTTCGAATAGTTGAAACAATTGTACAGTTGGTGTCTATATGTTCGAAATGATGAGCCTGCGGTGAGGAGTGGTAGATGGGTGTACTAGACGGGCGGACGGCATTGGTCACCGGTGCGGGCCGGGGCATCGGCGCCGCCGTCGCCGAGGGACTGGCGGCCGAGGGAGCGACCGTCCTGGTCTCCGACGCGGGCGTCGCGGTCGACGGCACCGGGCACGACGCGGGACCGGCCGAGTCGGTGGCCGAGGCCATCAACCAGCGGGGCGGCAAGGCGTTCGCCGACACCACCGACATCACCGACTTCGCTGCCTGCGAGGACCTGATCGCCCGCGCCGCCGATACCCTCGGCGGGTTGGACGTGGTGGTCAACGCCGCGGGCATCCTGCGCGACGGCATGGTCTTCAAAATGACCGAGCAGGACTGGGACGCCGTCGTCGCGGTTCATCTCAAGGGCACGTTCAATATCACCCGGCATGCCGCGGCATGGTGGCGGGAGAACCGGGGCGGCCAGTACCGGCTGATCAACTTCACGTCGATGTCCGGGCTGCAGGGCGCGCCGAGTCAACCGAACTACGCTGCCGCGAAGATGGGCATCGTCGGGCTCACCTTCTCCTGCGCCAACGCGCTGCGCAACTACGGCGTCACGTCCAATGCCATCGCACCGATCGCCGGCACCCGAATGACGCAGGGCATCAAGGGCGGCGGCAGCATGGACTACTCGGATTCCAATGTGCGGCTGTCCCCGAAGAACTGCGTGCCGCCGGTGGTCTACCTGGCCAGCGCGCAGTCCGACTGGCTGAATCGTCGTGTCATCTTCGCAGGCAACGGCCGCATCAGCCTGATGTCGAACCCGGTCATCGAGCGCGAGATCGTCTCCGCCAGCGGCACCTGGGACATCCCCACCGCCTTCGCCGAGATCGAATCGTCGTTCAAGGAGGCCATTCTGTGGCCGAACATCTTCGACAAGCCGCCCGCCAAGTGACCTGACCGATGAGGTGACGAATGACCGAGCTCACGGCCCACCGGGTGCCGCAGAAATACGCCTGCGGTGAGACGTTCGTCCCCAAGAGCCGCTACATCGACCCGGAATTCCTGCAACTCGAACTCGACCGGCTTTTCACTCAGGTCTGGCAGCCCGCCTGTCGCGAGGAGGAGATTCCGGAACCGGGTTGCTATTACGAGTACTGCATCGGCAGGCAGTCGATCGTGGTGGTGCGTCAGAAGGACCGCAGCATCAAGGCGTTCTACAACGCGTGTGCGCACCGGGGCATGAAGATCGTGTGCGGTGCCGGCGTCGCGGCCGAAGGCGAGCTGCGGTGCGGGTTCCACGGGTGGCGCTACACGTTCGACGGCCGTTCGTCGTTCGTGCCGTGCCGCGAGGAGTTCGCGAACCGGCCGCGCGAGCAGTGGGGGCTGCGGCCGGTCCACGTCGGCACGTGGGGTGGCTGGGTGTTCATCAGCATGGCCGACGAGCCGCCGGACCTGCTCGAGTGGCTGGATCCGGTGCCGACCGCGTTGGCGCCGTTCCGACTGCAGGACATGCGATATCGCTGGCGCAAGCGGACGACGCTGCCCGCGAACTACAAGACGGTGATCGACGCGTTCATCGAGGGCTACCACACACCGGGCACGCACCCCCAGACACTGCGTACCGCGCAGGGACCCCACCCGAGCACCGAACCTGCGAAGCCCCAGGAGTACGCCTACGCGCCATACACGCCGACAATCGCGTACCGGAACCACTCGAGGTTCATCTACACCCAGCGGCCCGAGACGGCCGAGCGGGACAAGGGCCGCCGGGAGCAGGCCTCGCGGCCCGAGGTATTCGCCAACGCGATGCAGTACAACTACCTCGGGGTCAACGCGCTGGTGACCGAGCGCGACTACCGGGCCGCGCAGAAGCTGGCGACTATGGAACCCAGCGAGATCCCGCCGTTCGTGCTCTATCACCAGATGTGCGAGGAGCTCGCGCTGGCGGAGGGTGTGGACTTCCCGCGGATGTCGATGGAGGAGTACTTCGCGGGCAACGGCGACTGGCACATCTTCCCGACGCTGGTCATCCTCGTCGAAAAGTCGTGTCTGCTCGGATACCGGATGCTGCCCGATGCGGCGGACCCGAACAAGTGCACGTTCGAGATGTTCACGCTCGAACACTTCGCTCCCGCTGAGGTTCCCGAGACCAGCTGGCAGGAGTTCGAGCGCTGGCAGGACCACGACGGCTGGGGCGAGCTGCCCACGCAGGACCTGCAGAACATCGAGGCGATCCACGCGGGCATGCATTCCCGTGGTTTCGACGGCCTTTGGCTGAACACCGCGCAGGAGATGTCGATCCGCAACGAGCACGCGATCGCCGACCGGTTCATCTTCGGCGTCGACGGCCGGTGAGCGGGGCGACACCGCAGCGGCCGGTGCCGTTGCTGACGGAGCTGAACCGGCCCTACTGGACCGGCGGTGCCGACGGTGCGTGGCGGCTGCAGCGTTGCACCGATTGCGAACGCCTGGTCCATCCGCCGGCGCTGCGCTGCCCGCACGACCACGGTGCCCTGCGCTACGTGGCGCTCAGCGGCCGCGCGACGGTGGAGACGTGGACCGTCAACGAGCATCCGTTCTTTCCGGGCTTTCCGCCACCGTACTTGGTGGCATTCGTGAATCCGGTTGAGGACGAGGGTGTTCGGGTGCTGACAAACCTCGTGAACGTGCTACCCGAGGAGGTCACCGCGGGGATGTCGGTGCGGGTGACGTTCGAGCGACACACCGACGGCGACGACGAGGTGTTCATTCCGTTGTTCGAGCCGGACCTGTGATGGCCTCGCCGCTCGCCGACAAGGTCGTCATCAGCGGTGTCGGCCAATCCGAGATCGGCCGGCGACTGGGTCGCGACCCCCTGGAGTTGACCGCCGAGGCATGCCTGGCCGCCGTGGCGGACGCCGGGCTCACGCTGTCCGACATCGACGGGTTGACCACGTATCCCGGTGCCTCCCAAGCCGGTCCGGGATTCTCCGGGGCGTCGCTGCGGGAGATCCACGACGCACTGGGCATCAGGCCGGACTGGGTGGCAGGCGGGGTGGAGTCGCCGGGCCAGCTAGGTGCGGTGGTCGACGCGATGCTCGCCGTCGCGGGCGGGCTGGCCAACCATGTGCTGTGCTGGCGCAGCATCTGGGAGGGCACCGCCCAGGGCTCGGGCCGCCGGCAGGGCTACGGGGCGCGGGGTGGGCGGCCGAGCGGGCTGATGGGATGGCAGCTGCCCTACGGGGTCACCGCCGCCAACCTGGCCGCGATGCAGGTGCGCGCCAGGATGATCCGCTACGGGCTCACCCGCGAACAACTCGCCTCGATCGCAATGGTCGAGCGTGCCAACGCCGGCCGCAACCCGTCGGCGATCTACACCGACCCGCTGGATCTGGACACCTACCTGGGCGCGCGGATGGTCTCCGAACCGCTGTGTATGTACGACTGCGACATCGCCTGCGACGGGGCCACCGCATTCGTGATCTCGCGCGCCGAACACGCTCGCGCCCTGGATCATCCGGCGGTCACGGTGGAGGCGGTGGACTGTGCCCATCACGACCGGTTCACGTGGGAGGGCGGACAGGACATCACCCGGATCAGCTCGCGCTGGTCATCGATCTGGGACCGAACCGATTTCACCGTCGCCGACGTCGACTGCGCCTCGCTCTACGACGGGTTCAGCGTGTTCGTGCTGTGCTGGCTGGAGGACTTCGGCTTCTGCGGCGTCGGTGAGTCCGGCGACTTCGTCGCCGATCCGGCGCGGATCTCGCCCGGCGGCGACCTGCCCATCAACACCGCGGGTGGGCAGCTGTCGGGTGGCCGGTTGCACGGATTCGGGCACCTGTACGAGGCGTGCCTGCAGATCCGGGGTGAGGCCGGGGCGCGCCAGATCGACAACGCGACATTGGCGGCGGTTGGGGTGGGCGCCGCCAATAGCGGGACCACCGCGATGTTGTTGCGACAGGTGCGGTAGGAAGCGACCCTCAGGCGGGCGTGAGGCGGATCGGCAGCCGGGTGGGTCCCCGCAGCGAGCTGTGGGTCGACCACTGCGTCGGGCCCGCCGGTTCGATTCGCGCTACGCGCGTGACGAGTTGGCGCAACACCGCCTGTGCCTCCATGCGGGCCAGCGGGGCTCCCAGGCACATGTGTGCCCCGTAGCCGAACGCGATGTGCTTGCGCGGGTCGCGGTCCGCGCGGAACTCGTCGGGTTCCTCGAAGACGGTGGGATCCCGATTCGCCGCACCGAAGGACAGCAGCACGCGCGACCCGGCGGGAATGACGACGTCGCCGATGCGATAGTCGGCCCTGGTGTAGCGGTAGAGATTCTGGATCGGCGTGGTGAACCGCAGATGCTCCTCGACCGCCAGCGGTATCAGGTCCGGGTTCGCGCGGATGAGGTCGTACTGATCGGGGCGATGGGCCAGGGTGTCGAACATCCCGCCCAGCAGATTGGTCGTCGTCTCGTTGCCTGCGATGAGCAGATGGACGGCGATGAGCAGAAGCTGCTGATCGGTCAGGCTTCCGTCGGTGTTGTGCGCGAGCAGCCTACCGAGCACGGTATCGGACCCCTTGAGCCCGCCGGCGGCGAATTGCGTTCGGAAGTACCGGTACAACGCCGCCATCGCCACCGCGGACCTGGCCGCGTCGGCGATACCGGGGAGCGTGGGCTTGACCTCCATCAGCCCCACGCCGCGCTCCGACCAGCGGCGGAAGTCGTCGAGGTCGGTATCGGGGACGCCGAGAATCTTGGCGATCAGCCGGATCGGCATCGGGATCGCCAGGCGCTCCACGACATCGCAACCGGGATTGTCCGTCAGATCGGTGACGAGTTCGGCGGCGAGGCGCTCGACTATCTCCTGCCAGGATTCCATGGCGCCCTTGCTTAAGCCGGGCTGAACCTGCCTGCGCAGGCGGGCGTGTTCATCGCCGTCGGTGAGCACGGCCAGCGGCGCGGAGAACCTCAGCCGTGTGACGCCCTGACTGCTGGTGACTCGGTCGGTGTCGCGCAGCGCGGCGCGTACGTCGTCGAGGCGCGCCACGATGAAGGTGGCACGCCGCGGGTTGTAGTGCACGCGGCCACCGCGGTGCAGGGCCCGATACGCGTCGAAAGGCTGGGCGGCGGGGGCCGGGTCCTGTGGG
>ENA-UOVV01000637-UOVV01000637.1-compost-metagenome-genome-assembly--contig:-NODE-637-length-38257-cov-21.376027_pt1 | contig 38257 bp, 38 predicted proteins | sample MGYA00238155_ERZ761577 | MGnify/ENA primary metagenome ERZ761577 (study PRJEB28898, sample SAMN06268775) | compost metagenome | isolation source: Emeryville, CA | place: USA:Emeryville, CA | collected... | reverse complement strand
GAGCACTCCCTTGGTAAGGGAGAGGTCGAGAGTTCAATCCTCTCTTGCAGCACCATTCCTCAGGCTTGATCTTCCAGAACATTCCAGTTCTACATGGGTCTCCGCCGCTCCTGTTGACATACAGAGGTGGCATACATGGGCCTATCCATGCCGACCCCGTACAAGCACGATAAGACCGGCGTCTACCAGTACCGCCAACGCCCGCCAGCCCGGCTCAATGGCGCTGCGAAGGGCCACAAGGCGACCGTCGTGATAGCAGGCAAGCCCCACCCGCTCACCATCGGGGTTCACTTGACGGTCAGCCTCGGGACCAGAGAACCTATCGAAGCGAAGGCGCTGGTGCCAGAGGTTCAAGCCCAGTTCGACCTGATCTGGGCACGCCTTGCCGATGCCCCTGTTCGCCTGTCCAGCATGCAGTGCGTGGCGCTGGCCGGTGAACTGTTCCGGTTCTTTAAGGACACGCTTGGCGACACCCCCGAAGTTGAGGCTGACCTGCGAAGGCGCTGGCTTGGCTATCTCGACGCCAAGGCCCTCAAGGCACAGAACCCCCTTGTCATTGTCCCCGCCCATCCGTGGGGGCGCTGGCGATTGGCCATCGAGCACTACCTTGCCGAGACGGGCCTGAGGGTTGATGCCGAAAGCCTTGAGCGTCTGACAATCGAGTTCGACAAGGCATACGGGGACGCTCTGGACATGCTCCGGCAGCGTGCTGACGGGGACTACAGCGACCACCCAAAAGAGAAGCGGTTCCCTGACCCCGCCACGGCGTTCCCGAAGGCAGCCAAGAAGGCACCCTCCGCACTGACCCTGTCCGGCCTGCTGGGCCACAAGGCCCGCACTCGGGGCATGAAACCCAAGACCGTTGCGGACTTCGGTTCAATCCTCGGGGCATTCCGTAGGTTCGCCGGTCACGAGGATGCACGCCGCGTCACCAAGGACGAGGTTCGGCGCTGGCGTGACGCCCTGCAGGAACAGGGCCTTGCAGCCAAGACCATCAACAATCGCCAACTTGCCGCCCTCAAGGCGGTGCTGCAGCATGGCGTGAAGGAGTTCGACCTCCCCGTCAATGTCGCCAGTGGCCTTCGGGATGAGCGCAAGGCGTCCCCCACGGGGCCGAAGGGCTGGACGCAGGATGAGGCGCTGACGATCCTCAAGGCCACCCTCAAGGGGACCAACAAGGCTCTGTCAGCACCCCATCAGCGGGCTTTGTTCTGGGTCCCGTGGATTTGCGCGTACACTGGCCTGCGCGTCTCGGAGATCACCGGGTTTCAGGGGCGGAACCTGCGGGTGGAAGGTGGCATCCCGATCATGCACATCACCCCGGAGGACGGCAGCACTAAGAGCGACAAGGCGTGGTCTGTGGCCGTGCATCCACACCTTGTCGAAATGGGCCTGCTGGATATGCTCCGCGTCATCGGGGATGGGCCAGCCTTCTACACGCCCTACCCAGCCGGCACTGACCTCCAGAAGCTCTCCGGCCACCGCGCCGAGGACGCGGCCAATAAGGTCACGAACTGGGTCAAGGACGACTTGGGCATGGTGGCCCCGCTGGGGCGACCCAATCACGCATGGCGGCACCTATTCACGACGCGGAGCCGCGAACCCAGTCACCGCATGGACAAGGAAACGCGGGACTACATGATGGGGAGCCGGTCCACGGTTGATGCCCGTGAAGGATACGGGGACTTCTCGCCTGCTGCCCAAGCGCATGAGATCGGCAAGCTGCCCCGCTTCGAGGTGAAGGATACAGGCTACCGCCCGACGCTGGAGAAGGTTGCTCCGGTGCCCGTGCGGGGCACGCCTGCCGCTCCCCGGAAGCCTCGCCGCAGGTTGACCACCAGACCTCCAGCGAAGCCCCCTAGCGGCTCCGCCTGAGCCTCCAGCGGCCTCCCTGTAGGGCTGCAGTCATGTCACCCGGGAAGGGCCTCCACGGCCATCCCTGAGCCTCTAGGGGTCACCCCGTAGTTGGCCCTAAGAGCATCGTAAAGTTCACCCCCGTCGCCACCGTGCGGCCAACTAGGAGACGTGCCTATGCCGACCACCTACCTCAACCTCACCTTCCCCGGTTTCTCACTGGTCTGGGAAGCCTCCGGCGTCTTCCTGAAGGTCGGGAAAGCCGAGCGCTACTTCGCCGCCTGACGTGCAAAAAATACCCTACAAGACACATGCGAGCCTTGGCGGTCCCTATTGGGGCTGCCGAGGTTACCCGCCGCTGGTCGCGGCACTTGCTACAGGTTTTTGGCTTAGCGGGGGGGTAGCCATCGCCATGAACGGCTGCAAATGTTGGGGGTCTATTAGCGCATCCATCTCCGAGACCCGTCTGATGCCAAGAAGTACAAGTTACCGGTCTGCGTGTCGATTTGCATGATGCCTTCAGAGCCGCTGTGCCTTATGGCCTCGACTAGCCTTGTCACTGGGAGCGGAATTGGCTCGTTGCGTCGTCGCGCCGCCTTGAACATCGCTGCCAAGTTCGAAAGGTGTGCTCCGGCCCCGTACTGATCAAGCAGGGTGTCGAGCTGCCGAGTGCCGTTTAGGTCGACTGCGATGGTATAGTGGGCAAGCGCGTCGATGACGGCAGCGGGGAACGGGAAGTCGCCCAGCTCATCCTGTTCCATGTAGGCCCGAAATGCAGCCCGAGCTTTGACCTTGGCCTCGATGAGGGCAACAGCAAACTCTTTGTCGGTCATGGCCATTGTATAGGTCCGCCCCGCTGATGTTTAGTGACACTACACCGCACCCATGGTCATCAAAACGCTGGTTCTGCCATAGGTATCGTATCGAACATGCTAAGGTTCGGCCAGCGTGCGCATATGTCACTGTTTATCTCGATCTCCGCGAGTACATCGCCGTTTGCTCGAAAATAGGCAAAACGAAAAACGCCGCCTGCTGCCATCCCTTTTAGAAACCAGTCATTGGCACAAACTTTTGGCACAAGGGTATCGTCAAGTGCCTTGCTGGTGATCCATTCGCCGTCAAAAACATACTTGTATCGCATGACGTTTCTCTTGGCATCCACCGCCACCAACGTCGTCTGGGCATCTAGACGGTTCGGGAGGCCAGATTGCGCCTTTGCCGCAGCGCTCGACATTTCCTGCTCTATCCCCGACTTGGGGAAATCATTGCCAGCGATTTGTTGGCCAATAGTACCTGCTGCAGCCATCGCCGCGAGCAGCGCTGCAATCCCTAGGAACCCAAGAAGCGGTTTCATCTTTCCACCGGTGCCAAGCTGCGCGCGAACATTGTCAGAATACCATAATTCAGCCAAGAGCACGGTGGCCTCCGAAAGCGGCCAGGGGGATTGCCTCTCGTTGGTTGGAGCGCCCCCTTCTAACCATGCGACTAAGAAGGAAAGCAGGGTCCCCTCCTAAAACTACGGTCCCCACCCTCCTCATGATGCCGTCTCCTGCCCCACCCGCTTCGCCAGTCGTGCCAGCGTGGAACGGGAGCACTTGGTGGCGTCAATGATGCTGGTCCAGCTTTGCCCTGCCCTCAGCATCCCGATGATCGCCGCGTTGCGCTTCGCGTCCTCGGGGCGACCAGCGTACTTCCCCTCGTCCTTGGCCTTGGCGATGCCCTGAGCCTGACGCCTGCGGCGGTCCTCGTAGTCCTTCCGGGCAATAGCCGCGAGCATGTCCAGCATCATTCCGTTGATCGCGTCCAGCATCCGGGAGGTGAAGTCGTCACCGGCCTGCACCAGCTGGTGCGAGGTGGGCAGGTCGAGTGCGACCACGCGGACCCGCTTCGCTGCAATCTCGGCCTTGAGGCGTTCCCAGTCGGTGGCATTGAGGCGGCTCAGGCGGTCAACCTGTTCGATCAGCAGCACGTCCCCCGGCTTACTGTCGGCCAGCAGGCGGAACAACTCTGGCCGCTTGAGGGATGCTCCGCTCTCGTTCTCAAGGTAGGTCGCGGCGATGGTGAGGCCCCGCTCGGCGGCGAACGCCTCAAGGTCGGCTGCGGCGCGGGAGGCGTCCTGTTCCTTGGTGGAAGCGCGGAGGTAGGCCCGGATGAACATGGTGAAACGCTCTCAGTTCGTTTTGAGTGGTCTCACAATTATCAGTTCGATTTGGGTTGTCAACTGACATTATCGAACCCCCTTCCGAACCAGTTCGCTAGAGGTACACCCTTGTGCTCAGCGGTTCGGCGTATCGTCTTTCACTGGGCACCGTCTGCAGCCGACGCACCGCCGGTGACCACGACCCACATCACCCGGACAAAGAGGTCTGCGCTCGGAATGGATAGGCAAAGGAGGCCGAAGAGGCCGACGACGATTGACGCCGAGAGCCACCCCCTTCTTTTGATGGACTCTCGGAAATAGGTTTCGATCAGGATGCTCATCAGCAAAGCCTCATGCCCGTCCTTGGCTGCCTTCCAATTGCCCTTTGAGGGGTCACGCTGGCCGTGGTCACCGACAATTGGACCGAGCGCAGCGACGACGAACGCATCCCAATCGGCATCATAGTACTTGCCGTACTGTGTGTAGTGGTTCTCGCCTCGGATCGCGTGGTGCAAACGCTGGAATTCCATATAGGTGAACCTTTCCATGCACCGACGGATGTACCGTTCTTCGGAGTTTCCGATCCTCATGACGTTGGGCCTGAACGCCATGTAAATCGCGCTAGAGGCGGCCAGCAAAACTAGTCCAACGTAAATGAGCCGAAGTCGCAGCGGGGGCGCAATCAGGTGCCAAGGCCCCGTTCCGTCGGTCAACTGATCGAAGGTCAAGCTGGAGGCGATGGCGTCGTTGAACAGTACGAGGTAGCCGACGACAGGCACGGCGACGGCGGCACGAGCTAGCCATGAGTCGTTCAACCACACCCAGTCTGCCCAGCCGAAATTGTACTTGAAAGTGCCCCACCGGCCCTCCAACCATCGGCCGAGCCGTTCAACTACGTTTGGCTTGCCCCCGTTGACCACGCTCTTCCCCTCGACCATCTCCGCTGCCTAACGGTATCAGTTCGCGCAATCGCGAAAAGGCCCAAGCTGGAGGGGCTGCAGGGCCGGGGGCGCGGGAGGAGCGGTCGTTCCCGGCGGTCCCCCTGCCAGCGGTGTGGGTGCCTCTCTATCTTCGCGAGGGTGCCGGAGGGCCACCGGGGGATGCTCGCCCCCGGCCACTCTCGAAGTGAGCCAACAGGATTTTGTGCCAAAATCGAGCGGCCCCTGTATCACCGCCGATGTTAGTTTTCACATCCACTGGTTTTGACATCCAAGGGGCGTCATCTCGGCTTCTGGCCATTCGCCTTCCGCGATCATCCCCAGCGCGTATTTTCTCACCGCATCGTTAAAGGTGTCAGTCTCGACCAGCATGGTGATGAGGCCACTGTTGTATTTCTCCAGCGATCTTGCAGTGACCTCGGGGGATGTCGCCAGCGTCATCTTGCCGAAGGTCTTTTGGAGCCGTTCAGTTCGTTCTTGCGCCTCCGCTTCCTCTTCCTGATCACCCCACCCCCCTCGGTCCCGTCCTGCGACTAGGTCCATGGCGTCTCTCCAGGTCATGTCGAGCGGCTGATGCAGCGGGAAGCACTGGCGAATGGCCTGATAGTGGCCCTGCATCTTCGCCACGGTCTGCCGGGTCATGCCAGACCTCGCGGCAATGGCCACGCCTACACCCCCGCCACGGGCGAGGCAGACCATCCGCCAAGCCGCGTTGCGCTTGTCTCGGCGCTCCATCCTCAAGTGGTCCTTGGAGTTGGCCTCCACGGCCCTATCGTGGGCCTCTGCGGCGGTGCCGGAGAAGACCTCCACAGGAGTGGTGGCAATCCGCCGCCCCACCTCGGCTGTGCTGTTGAACTGGGTGTAAGCGCCGAGACGATGGTGTCCGTCGAGCACATACCACCGCTTGCCAGACCACCAGACCAAGATCGGTGCGAGGGTGCCACCTTCGGCGCGTACCCTGCTGGTCAGATGCTCGACGTACCATCGGGTTGTCTTCCGGCGGGGTTGAAACAGTGCTTCGGCTGTATGAACAGCCTTCAAGGGCAGGTCTCCGGCTATCGGGGGTTGGGGCTTGCCTGCCTCGCCTTCGCGCTCCAGCCGCCTCAAGGCTTCTACTGCGCTGGTGGTGGCAATGCTCATCGGCTTGCCTCCCGCTTGACCACGGGGGCTACTGTAGGCGCTGGCTGCTCGCTGGGGGTTGGCCTCGGGAGCACTGGCGGACGCCTCAAGGTCAGCCTCGGGCGTGTAGTAGGAGATTGGGGATCGGGCATGTTCTCTCTTCATGCTGGCGTTGGGGGGCTAGACCGCCTGCATCGTCGCCAGCACCGGAAACAGTGCGGCAGGGAGCGGGGTGGCCTTCATGTGGAAGCACTAGCGGACCTTGCGGTCAGCCGAGGGCGTGCTTCGGGATGGGAGCGGTAGTGTCAGCGCAGTCTGTCGGGGCGCGCTTCGGGGTGGTGGCTGTAGTGCTGGAGGGGTTGCAAATGGCCTACATAGGTGACATACAGGCCATCAACGCGAGCGAAAATCCATAAGGATTATCAGTGCTGTGCGGGAATGCTGCCCGTTTTCAATCCTCTCTTGCAGCACCAGCTACCCACTCGAGTTTGCTAGGTTTTCTGGCGTGGTTTCCGTCCAAGGGAGCGACAAAGCATGTCATGGCGAACAGCACGAAAGCGGTGGCTGATGGCCGGGCCATGGGCGCATCCCAAGACCGGCATTCTCAACTATCGCAAGACGGCGCCTCCTGACCTTTGGGCGGCTTGTGATCGACTCGCCGCGTTAGGCGTGAGGGTGACCAGGGAGGTGCATCGGTCGCTCCGCACAAAGATCAGCATTCAGCGGAAAAACGCTACGTTGAACTGGCTCGGAAGCAGAACGAGGTCGGGGTTAGCTGAGGCCCGCGCATGGCCGCCTCGCGACGCGAGTGTCTGAACTAACAAGACTACGTGTCAGCACCAGCTTGTTCAGGTTTGTGGCAATCCTCGACACTGCCTCAGGACAACCACCGGTTGGAGTGGTGAGGAGTATCGTGCGTATTGGTTTTATAGCATCGGTCGCGGCGTCATGCCTTGCGACTATGGCCCATTGCCCGTGGTTCGCCGCCCGTGGGGCGCGAGCCGGAGTGTAACGGCTGTCATTGTCCTGGTGATCTGCGGCCTCTGAGCAGATCGACCTGTGCCGGCAGGGCCGGCCTTTTCCCTGAACCTTGTCTGCTTTGCTTGCGGTCGGCTCGCCAGGCTCTGGCGCAGCGCGCCGTTTTGCGCATTTTGCGCAATTTTATTGCGTGTTTATGTTGTGATTTGACAAATGATTCTGATCTTGACGTGAAATTTAGGGCGTGTTGCTCCAATCGGCTTTGGACGTGGTTGTCAGCGTGCTCGAGGCGCTGCAAAACTGTCTCCGCGAGTGGGCGCAGCCCTTCCTCCCGGCCGGACTTGCCATCTGGCAGCGGCTTGGAACGCTTGTCGTCGGGGAGACGCAGGACGTCGCCGACCTTACCGCCTGGCTGGTGGAGCAGGGCTTCGGCTACGCCACACAGCGCTTCGTCATTCCGCACGGGCGGGGCCACGCTGTCACAGGCCTGCCCGGCCCGGTTGAAGTCGGGCTGAACGAAATCGAGGCGGAAGAGGACTGGCACCGTTTCCTCTCATGCCGCGCCATTCTGGGGTCGGAAACGCTGGTTGCCGCACCTGATCCGGCCTGGGTGAGCGGCAGCGCCCGATGCGATATCGGCCTCATCATCCTCGCCGAGCACGTGCCGGATGCCGACCTGTTTGTCGGGCCGGCAAGCCCCCGGGAGGTGCTGGCGAGCCTGGGGCGGGCGAACGAGCCGGGCCGGAAATGACTGGCGCATCGGTTGCGCTCCGTGCCGCAGCTTCGCATCCGATATGGATCGCTGAGCCAGATGCGGGACGTGGTGGACACGGTCCTGCGGCTCGTTCTGGAGCGGGGGCTGTCGCAGGACAATGTGGTCCGGCTGGCCGGCGCATTCGCCACCAAGCCGGCGCAGCCCGAGACGCGAACGGCGCCCGCGCGGACCGAGCGCCAACTGTCGCCGAAAATGACCATCGGCATGGCGACCTATGACGACTATGACGGCGTCTATTTCAGCATCCAGTCGATCCGACTGCACCACCCCGAGATCCTCGACAAGGTCGAGTTCCTCGTGCTCGACAACAACCCCACCGGGGTCTGCGCCAGCCACCTCAAGGCGCTCGAAGCCCACATCCCGAACTATCGTTACATCCCGCTGGTGGAGCGCACCGGTACGGCAGTGCGCGACCAGCTTTTCGCTGAAGCCTATGGCGACTACGTGCTGTGCATGGACTGCCACGTGCTTTTCCCCCCGGGCGCCCTGCAGGCCCTGCTCGATTATTTCGAGGCCAATCCGGAGACCAGGGACCTGATCCAGGGCCCCATTCTGTGGGACAACCTGCGCGAGGTCAGCTCGCACTGGGAGCCGATCTGGAGCGAGGGCATGCTGGGGACCTGGGAGAACAACCCGGTCGCCAACGATGTCACGGCCGCGCCTTTCGATATCCCCTTGCAGGGGCTCGGTGTGTTCGCCTGCCGCCGCGCGGCTTGGCCCGGCTTCAATCGCGACTTCGAGGGGTTCGGCGGCGAAGAGGGCTATCTGCACGAAAAGTTCCGCCAGGCCGGTGCGCGCACCCTCTGCCTCCCGGCGCTGCGCTGGCTGCACCGTTTCGCCCGACCGCTCGGCGTGCCCTACACCATCACCTGGGAACACCGCATTCGAAACTACGTCCTCGGCCGCCAGGAACTCGGCCTTCCGGTGGACGACGTCATCTCGCACATGACGGACTATGTTGGCGCCCCCCTGACCAGCAAGGTCCTCGAGGCCATGAAAGCCCGGGGCGAGTGGACACCCTGACCTCGCCCCCATGCCGCGCGCGCTTCGCAAAGAGAAGCTCCCCGCCGAATGCATGAGGCCCACCGACTTTGCTCTGGGGGACGCACCAGGCAGTCCTCCGCAAGTGTGGTTCCGACGGATGTACATGGGCTGGTGACGCTGGCCCGACCGGTGATCGCCGCCACTGCCAGCGGCCGCCCCCTGCAGCACAACAACTGGCTGCTGGCGACCACGGCGCCGGGGACCCGTTCGGTCAACGTCGTTGACTGAACCGGGAGTGCTGATACAAATGCACCTCTTATCCTCACCGCGCTGAGATGAAGCCAAGATGAGTCGCAATTTCCTCGTGGTCGACCCTGCGGAGCGACCGGATGTGTTGCGGGCCCTGGCATCGGAAGTGCGCGTGGCAATGCTCAAGCTGCTGCACAGCGACGGGCCATTGAACGTCAACGATATCGCCCGGAAGCTGAAGCAGCCCCAATCGACCGTCTCGTCCAACATGCAGGTGCTGGTGGATGCGGGGCTGGTGCGCACCGAAACGCAGAAGGCGCGCAAGGGCAACCAGAAGATCTGCCATCCGCTGTTCGATGAAGTGCTGGTGATGTTCAAGGAGGAGCTCACGCCGCTGAAGTCGAAGGCGATCGAGGTAGCGATGCCGCTGGGGCTCTATACGAGCTGCGAGGTGTCGGCGCCGTGCGGATTGTGCTCCACCGAGGGGATCATCGGGTTGCTCGACGTGCCCGATACTTTCCTCGATCCCGACCGGATGAAGGCCGGGCTCATCTGGTTCACCCGCGGTTATGTCGAATACCAGTTCCCCAACAATGCTCGGCTGGCCCAGCACAAGATCACCTCGGTCGAGTTCTCGATGGAGCTGAGCTCGGAGGTGCCGGGAACAAGCGCGGACTGGCCGAGCGACATCACCATCTCGGTGAACGGCAAGGATATCGGCACGTGGACGTCACCGGGGGATTTCGGCGACAAGCGCGGGGTCTATACGCCCGACTGGTGGAAGCTGAAAGGCAGCCAGTACGGCAAGCTCAAGGGTTTCCGGGTCACCGATAGCGGCACCTATGTTGACGGGATGAAGATCTCTCCCCTGTCGCTCAAGGACCTGGACCTCGATACGCACCACTCCATCCGGCTCAGGATTGCGGTGAAGCCCGACGCCAAGCATCCGGGCGGCGTCAACATTTTCGGCCGCGGCTTCGGGAATTACGACCAGGACATCGTGCTGAGGCTCGAAACCGACGAGTAACGGCGATTTTGAGGGCGCGGGACGCAAGCGCGCTTGACTGCTCGCGGCCGTTCGTATCACTTTGCACGATATAAATCAGAACAACCGGTACACCGCCGGTAGTGGGAGAGGGGCCGATGCGTGCGAGCGTAACCGCGCATAAAGACTACACAATCTCGAAGATCGACGACAGGGTTTACGGGGCGTTCCTCGAGCACCTGGGCCGCGCGATCTATACCGGCATCTATGAGCCCGACCACCCGACCGCCGACAAGAACGGCATGCGCGGCGACGTCGCGGAGCTGGTGCGCGAGCTCAACATTCCCATGGTGCGCTATCCGGGCGGCAACTTCGTCTCAGCCTATAACTGGGAAGACGGTATCGGGCCGCGCGAGAAGCGCCCGACGCGGCTCGACCTCGCCTGGCATACGTCGGAGAGCAACGCGGTGGGCATCCACGAGTTTGCGGACTGGTGCGAGACGGTGAACACCGAAATGATGCTGGCGGTGAACCTCGGCTCGCGCGGGCTCGACCATGCCCGCAACTTCCTCGAATACGTCAACGCGCCGACCGGATCCTACTGGGGCGACCTCAGGAGGTCGAACGGCCGCGCCGAGCCGTGGAACGTGAAATTGTGGTGCTTGGGCAACGAGATGGACGGCCCCTGGCAGGTCGGCCACAAGACGCCCGACGAGTATGGCCGGCTGGCGCACGAGACCGCCAAGGCGATGCGCATGTTCGACAAGTCGCTGGAACTGATCGTGTGCGGCTCGTCGAACTCGGACATGGCGACCTACCCCGAATGGGAGCGGGTGGTGCTCGAGCACACCTATGACGCGGTCGACCACATCAGCCTGCACATGTATTTCGGCAACCGCGCCAAAAACACGGCCAACTACCTGGCGCTCAACGAAAAACTCGACGCCTATATCGGCACGGTCGCCTCGACGATCGACTACGTGAAGGCCAAGAAGCGCTCGAAGCGGCAGGTCTATATCAGCTTCGACGAGTGGAACGTGTGGTATCACTCGAACAAGCAGGACCGCGAGATCCTCGACGGCAACTCGGGCTGGCCGCACGCGCCGCGGCTGCTCGAGGACATTTACAACTTCGAGGACGTGCTGCAGGTCGGCTGCATCCTCAACACCTTCATCCGCCGCTCGGACGTGGTGAAGATGGCCTGCATTGCGCAGCTGGTGAACGTGATCGCGCCGATCATGACCGACCCCAAGGGCGCGGCGTGGCGGCAGACGATCTACTACCCCTACTATTTCGCGTCGCGCTTCGGCCGCGGCACGGCGTTGAATCTGCACGTCAATTCGCCGGGATACGATGCCGACGTGGCCGATAACGTGCCCTATCTCGACATTTCGGGCGTTCACGACGAGGAGGCGGGCACCCTCACCTTCTTTGCGGTGAACCGGCATGCCAGCGAAACGCTCGATGTCGAAGTGAGCCTCCAGGGCTTCGCGGCGAGCTCGGTCATCGACCACCAGGTGATGACCCACGCCAACCTTGAGGCGGTGAACACGGCTGACAACACGACTAACGTGGCGCCGGCCAAGGGCAGCGGGGCGAGCGTGGCGGACGGCAAGCTGACGCTGAAGCTCGCGCCCTATTCTTACCAGATGATCCGCGTCCAGGCCTGACGCGCAACCGACTCCTCCCGAGACCTCCGGCGTGTGCAACAGCGCGCCGGAGGGCCTTTTCGTGCTATTGGGGAGTAAAGACCCGCGTTGTTTCAAGCTCAGATCAGACTTCTGCCAATAGGGCAGCACCGCTTACGTATCATATATTCGATAGTCTGATTTGTATCACCAATCCGGTTGACAAGCGGTGGTCAATCGATAGCATTTCGTGAGGGCGCGCAACGTCGCTAGCCCGACCATTGGGAGGACTGAATGAAATCGCTTTTTAGGATGGCGCTCGTCTCGACGGCGCTGATGTCGTTCGCATCGATCGCCAGCGCTGCGGAAACCGTCGTCTGGTGGGACTTCCTCGGCGGCGGCGACGGTGTCCGGATGAAGAAGCTCATCTCGGACTTCAATGCCGAGCATGCCGGCCAGATCGAAATCCAGGGCACCACGCTCGACTGGGGCGTGCCGTTCTACACCAAGGTGCAGACGTCGGCCGCCGTGGGCGAAGGTCCGGATGTCATGACCTACCACGCCTCGCGCATTCCGCTGGCGGTCAGCCAGGGTTCGCTGTCGGAAATCACCGACGAGGACTACGCGGCGATGGGCCTCGGCCCGGACAGCTTCGCCAAGGAGACCTATGAGGCGGTGCAGGTGGACGGCAAGAAATACGCCGTGCCTTTCGATACGCACCCGATCGTGCTCTACTACAACAAGGACAAGCTCGAAGCGGCTGGCCTGATCGGCGAAGACGGCCTGCCGACCGGCCTCGACGGTGTCGAGAACTTCGCGGCTGCGCTGCAGAAGCTCAAGGACGGCGGCACCACCTACGGCGTGAGCACCACCACCGCCGACGGCAGCTTCTCGTTCCGCACGATCTACTCGATGCTGTGCCAGCAGAACGGCACGCTCGGCACCGATGGCGCCTGGCTGGAGGGCGACAACCTCGACAAGCTCGAAAAGAGCGTGCAGGTCATCGCCGATTGGGTGAAGAACGGCTATGCGCCGGAATACACCGACTACCCGACCAACGTGGCGCTCTTCACCTCGGGTGAAGCTGCCATGATGATCAACGGCGTGTGGGAAGTCCCGACGATGGCTGACCTAGAAGAGCAGGGCAAGCTGTTCAACTGGGGCGCCATCGAGCTGCCGGTGTTCTTCGATCGTCCGTGCACCTACGCTGACTCCCATGCCTTCGCGATCCCGAACAACGTCGGCAAGACGCCGACGCCGGAGAAGAAGGCCGCCGTGCAGCAGGTCATCAAGTGGATGAGCGAGCACTCGCTGTTCTGGGCTACCGCTGGCCACATCCCGGCCAATGCCGCGGTTCAGGCTTCGGAAGAGTACAAGGCGATGCAGCCGCAGGCGACCTACGCCAAGCTGACCGCCAACCAGGTGTTCGACCCGAAGTCTCCCAACGCCGGCGTAGCCTCGCCGCTGTTCGACGCAGCCGGTAATGCCTTTACCGCCGCAATGAACAACGAAGTCGACGCCCGCACGGCCGTCGAAGAGATGAAGGCCGCCCTCGAAGCGCTCTGATCTGCTGACGCTGCCGGCCGGTTCCCGCGGGGACCGGCCGGTTTCTTGCTGCGGACGCCGGGGACGATCCATGACCAATAACCGACGGGGCGAGTACCTGGTGGCAGCCGTGCTGGTTGCCCCTTTCGTTCTGATCTTCGGGTGGATGTTCATCTACCCAACGCTGCAGATGGTGCAGCTGAGCTTCACCAAGTCCCCGCTCATCGGAGCCGGCGAGTGGGTGGGCTTCGACAATTACGTAAGGATGTTCGGCGACCGCACGTTCTGGACCGCGATCTGGAACACGGCGTATTTCGTGCTGCTGACGGTGGTGCCAGGCACGGCGGTGGCGATGATCATCGCCCTGATGGTGAGCCGTCTCAATGGCTGGATACAGAGCATCATCCTGGCGATGTTCTTCTTGCCCTACATTCTGCCCGTGACGGTGGTCTACCTGATCTGGGACTGGATGCTGAACATCCAGTTCGGCATCGCTCAGTACGTCATCGAGCCATTGGCCGGCAAACGCACCAATGTGTGGCGCACGATCCCCTGGTTCATGCCGATGGCGGCGCTGCTGACCATCTGGTGGACAAACGGCTTCTCCATCCTGCTGTTCCTCGCCGGGCTCAGGAACATTCCGCGTGAACTCTACGAGGCCGCCGCGCTCGATGGCGCGACGCGCTGGCAGATCTTCCGGTCCATCACCTGGCCGCTGATCTGGCCGGTGACCGTGCTCTGCCTCACCATCCAGCTTATCCTGCAGCTCAAGATCTTCGACCAGGTCTACCTGTTCGCTTCGGGGGGCAGGACGCAGGCAACGATGGTGCTGGTGCAGTACATCTACGAGCAGGCCTTCCAGAAGAACTCGGGCGGCTATGCGGCGACCATCGCCGTGGCGTTGTTCGTGATCGTGGTGGTGTTCTCGATGCTGCAGTTCCAGCTGCTCCGCGCACGGGGAGGCAACAAGTGACCGACGTTACCGCAACGGGGCCGGTTCGCACGGCGGGCAGCCGCCCCGGCTACTTCGATCCGGGCCGCTGGATCCTCAATCTCCTGACGCTGGCCTTCGCGGCGATCTGGTTCTTTCCGGTCTATTGGGCGCTGGCGACCAGCTTCAAGACCGATGACGAGGCCGTGCGCCCCGGCATCAACCTGATCCCCGAAGGCATCCACCTTGATGGCTACGCCTTCGTGATCCAGAACTCGCAGCTGCCCATCTGGTATGTGAACTCGATCATCACCTCGGTGGCGGTGACGGTGCTGGCGGTTGCGATGGCGGCAGCTGCCGGCTACGCCATCTCGCAGCTGCGCTTCCCGGGGCGGAAGCTGCTCTGGTACCTGGTGCTGGCGAGCTTCATGGTGCCGGTCTCGGCGCTGATCGTGAACCACTTCATCATCATCGCCGACGTGAAGCTGCTCAACACGCATGCCGGCATCGTGCTGCCCATGCTGATCAGCCCGGTGACGGTGATCGTCTACAAGAACTTCTTCGACTCGATGCCCCGCGAGTATCGCGAGGCGGCGCTGATCGACGGGGCCAACGAGTTCCAGCTGCTGTTCAAGATGTTCATCCCCATGAACTGGGGCGTGACGACGGCGCTGGCAATCATCACTTTCATCGGTGCGTGGAACTCGTTCCTGTGGCCGTTCCTCGTGGCACAGAACGAAAAGATGATGACGGTGACGGTGGGCATCACCGCCGTGCAGGACACCTTTGGCGTGGCCTATGCCCGCGTGCTCTCGGGCGCGGTGCTCGCGAGCCTGCCGGTGGCGCTGGCCTATCTCATCTTCCAGCGCAAGGTGACCCAGGCGATCACGCTCTCGGCCGGTATCAAGGGCTGAACTGGGGGCTCCGCCCTATCTGGACCGGCCGGACTCGCTCCGGCCGGTCTTGGTTTGGATGAACCGCCTGTGGGGGAGTTTGTCGCCCGTCAGATGGCCACCAGACCCTCGCGCAGGATGATGGCGACGGCGTCGGCGCGGTTGCGGGCGCCGAGTTTTTCGAGGATGGCGGTGACGTGGAATTTTGCCGTGTGCACCGAGATATCGAGGGCGCGGGCGACCACCTTGTTGCTGGCGCCATCGACGAGCAGCTCCGCCACCTGCCGCTCTCGGGCCGAGAGGCGCGGCAGCGGCGCGTTGGGATCGCGGGTGGACTCGCGCTCGCGGTCGAGGGCGTAGCCGGCGGCGATGAGTGTCGCGGCGGCGAGGATGAGGCCGGGATCGAGCGTGTCGAGCACGTTGCGGCCGGCCTGCTCGGCGCCGACGCGAAGCACGCGAATATGCGGACCGAAATCGGCCTCGCCGGCCGGGCGGTCGGAGATCACCACGGCCGCCTCCTCGGGCTCGGCCTCGTAGAGGTCGCGCCGGCCGGCGACGATGCCGCGCAGCACCTCTTCGAGCGCAACGTCGGTAATGTCGAAGCCGACGCCGTACTGGACCGGGACCAGTGCGGCGCGGGCCTGGGTGGCGGTTTCAGCCCCGCGGGCGCTCGCCGATAGTGACGTCGAGTTCCAATGCATTGCCAGCACGTAACACTCCCAATCTTGCAGTTTGCCCCACCGTGCCGCTGACGAGACGCTCGGCGACCTCCCCGACGGAAGCGATGGGCCGACCACCCCATGTGGTGATGATGTCGCCGACAAGGAAGCCCCCCTTTGCAGCGGGGGAATCCGACTCGAGCCCGACGACAATGGCGCCGCCACCCTGCCCCACCGGATGCAGACTGACGCCGAGCCAGCCGCGCGGCACGTAACCCTTTTCGCTCAGGGTTGCGACGGCACGGCCTATCGTACTCGCCGGTATGGCGAGGGTGCGGCGGCGCGGCCCGTTTACCGCCATGCCGATGAGGCTGCCATCGGGCGCCACCACGGCACTGCCTTCGGCCCGCGACGAGAGGCGGATGCCAAGGGTGAGGCGCGCGTCGATCTCGCCGCCGCGCATGGAGCGCCACGCGGGACCGGTCTCACTGACGCTCGCGAGAGATGAAAGAACGGAGCCCTCCACCCGGCCCACCAGCACGGCGAGCGAGCCGGTGGCCGGGATGGGCGAGGCGGCCCATTCGGGGAAATCGCCGGTATCGAACTTGAGTAGCGCCACATCGGTGGAGGGGTCGCGGCCGGCGATGCTTGCCGTGACCATGCCGGTGGCGGTGAGGATTTCGGCCTCGTCGTCGGCCTCGAGCGCCTCGTGGGCGGTGACGGCATGGCCGGTGCGCCAGATGAAGCCCGACACGGTGGCGCCATTGGCGTTGCGCACCGCGAAGGTGCGGCGACCGGCTTCGGCAGTTAGGGCAGCGATGGCGTTCGAGAGGGCGAGAAGGTCGGACATCGGGACGATCCGGATGTTGCGGTGTTGACGAGAAGGTGCGCCAGAAGACCGGGGGCCGAAAGCTGCCCGGGTGGCTAGCTGGGCGGCGGTGCCAGCGGGCACGTTGACTTGGCACGCAGGTGGGTGGGGACGCCCCCTCCACCGCCTTCGGCGGTCCCCCTCCCCCGCTTCCCAGGGGAGGACCCCGGCGACCGCTGTGCTCGCGGGGCTTCCGGTACTGCGACCTGGATCTTCCCCCGTGCAAACGGGGAAGGGGACCATGCGAGGCATGGTGAAGGGGGCGCTCAAGGACACAGGCCCGGCCTTGCCCGGCCCCCTGCCCTCCTCTAGCGTCCCGGCCGCAAGACGGAGTTTTTTTGATGCAGAAGCTGCTGGTGCTGCAGTCGTTGTGGACCATGAGCGGGCTCAAGGGGCGGCCGGATGAGCGGGCGCTCGAGGAGAACGTGGCGATGATCGCCGGGGCCGGGTTCGACGGGCTCGGCTCGCTGTGGCTCGACCGCGAGGAGGCGCGCCGGGTGACGGGGCTCGCGAAGGCGGCCGGGCTGGTGGTCGAGGGGCTGTGCTTTCCCACCGATATCGACAGCCTGAAGCCGGCGCTCGAATGGGGCACCGAGTTCGGCGTGCACCACATCAATATCCAGCCGCAGTTGAGGCCGCGCAAGCTCGCCGACGCGGTGCGGGTGGCGGAAGGCTGGATGCGGCTGAGCGAGCAGGTGGATTTTCCGGTGCTGGTCGAAACCCATCGCGACCGCATGACCAACGACCTGCTGTTCACGCTCGACCTGCTGGAGGCACTGCCGGAGCTGAAACTGCTGGGCGACCTGTCGCACTATGTGGTCGGGCGCGAGATCGTGCTGCCGGTGAGCGAGGAGACCGAGGCGCAAATGGCGACCGTGCTGAGCCATTGCTGGGCCTTCCACGGCCGCGTCGCCTCGAGCGAGCAGGTGCAGGTGCCGCTAAGCTATCCGCAGCACGCGCCGTGGGTGGCGCAGTTCGCGCAGTGGTGGACGCAGGGCTTCGCTGACTGGAAGCGGCGGGCCGGGCCGGATGGCGAGCTGAGTTTTCTCTGCGAGTTGGGGCCGCAGCCCTACGCCATTTCGGGGCCGGATGGCGCCGATCTCACCGACCGCTGGGAGGAATCGCTCAGGCTTCGGGACATTGCGCGGGAGGCATGGGCGAAAGCCTGACGCCCGACGGAACCTTTCTGCCTCCGCCACCATTGGTTTTGGTCACACGGGAGGCAACCATGGCATTTGAGAGTCTCGAATACCGGGCCAACGACCACTCGGCGCCCATGCCGCTGCAGATTGCGCACAACCCGGCACTGACGGCCCGCGAGAAGCTCGACCTGCTGACCCGGCTCCGGGCCGAGGTGATGGGCGCGCTTGAGGACAGCCGCGACCTGGGCGTCACGCCCGGCGAAATCGACCAAGCGATCGACGAAGTGCGGCTCGATGTCGAGAACGGCATCGGCGAGGAGACGATCCTGCGGGAGGACAACTGATGGCGACGGTTGAGCACACGCACGAACCCACGGTGGCGAAGGTCGACACGCTGGTGGACGAAAACGGCGCGCGGATCGACGTGCCCGACGACACGGCGCTCACGGTTGCGACGGATGCGGAACAGGTGACGGGCAATACCGGGCCGACCAGCTGGTGGCGCATGGGCCTCATCGGCATTGCGATCGTGGCGGCGATATTGCTGCTGCTGCAGATGCTGAACGGGAACACCGGCACGGAGATGGTGCCCGGAACACCGACGGCGGCGCCGGCGATCGAGACGACGCAGTAATCCATCAGGGCTTTCATCCCGGGCTTGACCCGGGATCCATCTCGCCACCTGCACAGGTCTGACGCGTGTCCCGGGTCTGGTCCGGGATGACACGCTTGGGCTGGAAGGGCGTACTGCTCCTGACCCTTACCCCTTAGGGAGGGGGCTCAGCATGATTTCAACGCGGCGATTCTGAGCGCGGCCGGCTTCGGTGGCGTTGGAGGCGATGGGATCCTCCTCGCCGCGGCCGGTAATGTAGAAGCGCTTCTGATCTACACCCTGGTTGGCGAGGATGGTGGCCACGGCCACGGCGCGATCCTGGCTCAGCTTCTGGTTGTAGGCTTCCGAGCCCTGCGAGTCGGTGTAGCCATAGACGTCGATCAGAGTCTTGTTGAACTTCTTGAGCACCAGGCCCACCGAGATCAGCGTCTCGCTGAACTGCGGCTTCACTCGCGACGAGTCGGTGTCGAAGGTGATGTTCGAGGGCATGTTGAGGATGATCTGGTTACCTTGGCGGGTAACCGAGACGCCGGTATTCTGCAGCTGGGCGCGCAGCTCGGCTTCCTGCTGGTCCATGTAGGAGCCGATGGCCGCGCCAGTGAGGCCGCCAACGCCGGCGCCGATCAGCGCGCCGACGCGCGGATCATTACCGGTGGCGCTGCCGAGAATGGCGCCCACCACCGCGCCACCGCCCGCCCCAACAAGCGTGCCGCCGGCCGTGTTCGAAAGCTGCGTATCCCCCGTATAGGGGTTGATCGAAGTGCAGGCGCTCAGAGACAGCGCGGCGATGCCGGCCAGCACGATATTGGTCTTCATGGACGTCCCCCGTTGGGTCTTCGGGCCCTTCTTGCCAGCGAATGCGGCAGCAAGGTGGTGGTATATACTCAATGCGGCGCCAAATCAGCCATGGGCCCACCCGCCATCCACCACGAAGTCCTGGGCCGAGATCATCTTGGAGTCGTCGGCGGCGAGGAACAGCGCCATGCGGGCGATGTCGGCGGGATAGAGGCGGCCTGCAAGAGCCTGCTGCTCGTCGATAAGGCGGTTCGCTGCGTCGTCGACCCAGTGGGTGAGCTGGCGTTCGGTCATGATCCAACCGGGCACCAGCGTGTTGACGCGGATGCCGTGCTTGCCGACATCGCGGGCGAGCGAGCGTGAGAGGCCATGCATGGCCGCCTTCGAAGCGGTGTAGGCAGCAAGGTTGCCGGTGAGGATCATCCAGCTGATCGAGCCGAAATTGATGATCGACCCCTTCCTGGCCGCGATCATGCCCGGCAGCACGGCTTGGGCGGCGAAGAAGGCGTGCCTGGCGTTGACGGCGATCGACTTGTCCCAGAACTCGGGCGTCACCTCTTCCCACTTGTGGCGGAGGTCGTTGGCGGCGTTGTTGACGAGGGCGAGCGCCGGGCCGTGGGCGGCCTCGAAAGCGCGGATGGCGGCCTGGTAGGCGGCGACATCGGTGATGTCGCACTCGGTGAATTTCACCGTGGCGCCAGCGGCGTTGAGTTCAGCCTCGAGCTTCCTGCCTGCCTCGGCGGCTATGTCGACAAAGCCCACCTTGCTGCCCTGCTCGGCGAAGGCGCGCACGATGCCCTCGCCAATGCCCGACGCGCCACCCGAAATAATGACCGGCATGCCCTTGAGGCTGGGATAGATGGCGAATTCAGACATGAGGCTCCCCCTGAGAAAATCGTGCCGTGTCTACCGCGCCGGAATGGGGTGGAGCAAGGGTTCGGGTAGGCGAGGCAAGGGGGCGGGGGCGCTTGCCGCCCCCAGGCCGGTTGCTCAGAGGCCTTCGTCGTCGGCGATCACCTTGCCCGTCGGGGCCAGGTCCATGGCTTCGACCCTGGCGAGGAGGTCCTCGATCTTGTGGACGTTGGCGATGTGGCGCGTTTCCATGGTGAAGTTCAGCGTCACGTATTCGCGCCCGGGGCAGAAAGTGCAGATGTTGGCCGCCGGATGCCAGGCGCCGCAATAGATCGGCTCGATCATGCCGTGGGTCATGGGGCCGTAGGTGCGGTGCGGCGGAACCAGGGTCAGCACCACGTGGACGCCGCCGTTGAAGCGCCAGAAGCGCTTTCCGGGGAGAAGCGGCAGCGCCCGGTTCAGCGCGCGCAGCGAGCGGAACATGGAGTTCATCATCACCTGGAACTTGGTGATGTCCTTGCGCTCGATGGTGTCGATGGTGGCATCGACCTTGCGCACATACGCGACGAAATCGTCGAGCACCTCGAACTTGGCTTCGAGCGCGCGGACGCGGAAGAAATCATCGTCGGCGTCGTGGCGCTTGCCGTCGAGCATGGTGTAGGCGGCACCGATCACCTTCTTCGACATGTGCTTGTCGGGCCCATCGCCGTTCAGCGCGTGGGTGACGAGCGCGAACATCAGCGAGCGCTGGCGCACGCCGAGCTTGTTGGCGAGCATCCGCAGGCGGTGGCGCCTGAGCGCCAGGGTCTTGAAGCCCCAGGGCTTTTCGGGTGGCGCGAGGAGGTTGGCGAGGGTGACGTAGATGAAGGTCATGCCCCAGCCGCGCAGGGTGCCGCGGATGCGGGCGCCGAGGCCGACCTTGTTGGACTTGTCGCTCATCACGCCGTGGCCGGCGGAAGCAGAGCGGGTGAGGAGTGCCGAGTCGGAGCCTTCGAGCAGGGCGTGGCTCGATCGGACCTGGATGATGGAGGCGCGGCCTTCGGCATCGGGGCCATTGCGCAGCACGGCGGCCTGGACGCGGAACAGCGGCAGGTCATCGCGAGCGAAGATATCCTCGGACTTGCCCAGCCATTTGTCGGGATAGCCCTCGAAGCTCTCCACCACCTCTACCTCGGTGATGGCGTCGATGAGGTGCTGCGGGAAGGGCTGGCCAGGACGGGCGCCGACGAAGCCGTGGGTCAGCTGCGGGGCGAGTGCCACCATGTCAGCCACGAGGTTGCCGAGCGACTGTCTGTCGAAGCTCTTCTGCGAGAAGGCGGTGAAGAACACCGTGTCACGCGCTTCGTAGAGGAACCACTGGAAATCGGTGAAGAGCGCCTGCGGGTGCTTGTTCACCGCGGCCAGCGCCAGGTCGAGCAGCTCGGCATGGTCGTTGGCGAAGCTGGACGAAGAAAAGCTCTTCAAAACGCGGTCCCCCTCATGTCACGTCGAATTAATTCTAGTCGATGCGTTAAGCCGGTCAATCGAAACGGCGGCGGAGCACCAGTTCGGCATTGGCCTGAGGCACCCAGGCCACTTCCCATTTACGGCATGAACACCATGTGAATGGCGTGGCGGGGCTGCGCGATAGGGATATCATCTCAGCCATCCGCACTTTTCCCTAACGCGAGCTTGATTGGCAGGAAGGGGTTCGTTGTTTAGGATGGTTCCAAACTGCGTCGCGCCGCGGAAGCCGGCGCAATGACTTGTATTGAGCGGCGCGCGTCGAATTGACCTATGTCAACGGGCGGGCGCGAGGAATAGCTATCGCTTGGGCCTGCGGGCCACCAGCGGGCAAGAGTCCCGCAGCAAGAAGTAGGTTGAGCATGGACTATCGCGGGTTTTTTGAAGACGCCGTGGACGCACTCAGGGCGGAGAAGCGGTACCGCGTCTTTGCCGACCTCGAGCGGATCGCCGGCAGGTTTCCACGGGCCATCTATCGCGACGAGTCCGATAACGCGCGCGAGATCACCATCTGGTGCTCGAACGACTATCTCGGCATGGGCCAGCATCCGGTGACGATTGCCGCGATGCAGGAGACGGCCGCGAAGCTCGGCGTCGGCGCCGGCGGCACGCGCAACATTTCGGGCACCAACCGCCCGCTGGTCGAGCTCGAGCGCTCGCTCGCCGACCTGCACCGCAAGGAAGCGGCGCTGGTGTTCACCTCGGGCTTCGTCTCCAACGAAGCGGCGATCTCGACCATCGCGCGGCTTCTGCCCAACTGCGTGATCTTCTCCGACCAGCTCAACCACGCCTCGATGATCCAGGGCGTGCGCCAGTCGGGCATGGAAAAGAAGATTTTCCGCCACAACGACCTGGCGCATTTGCGCGAACTGCTGAGCTCGGTGGATCGCAAGCGGCCCAAGTTGATCGTTTTCGAATCGGTCTACTCGATGGATGGTGACATCGCCCCCATCAAGGAAATCTGCGACCTCGCCCAGGAGTTCGGTGCGCTCACCTATATCGACGAAGTGCACGCGGTGGGCATGTATGGCCCGCGCGGTGGCGGCATTGCCGACCGTGACGGCCTGATGGAGCGCATCGACATCATTGAGGGTACGCTCGCCAAGGGGTATGGCGTGATGGGTGGCTACGTGACCGCCAACCGCGCCATCATCGACGCGATCCGCTCCTATGCGCCGGAGTTCATCTTCACTACCGCCCTGCCCCCGGCGCTGTGCGCGGCGGCCCGCGCGGCGGTCGAGCACCTCAAGGGCAATGGCTTCGAACGCGAGCAGCACCAGCGCCAGGCGCAGCTGACCAAGGACATTCTCGCCGAGGCCGGCCTGCCGGTGATGAAGACGCCGACGCACATCGTGCCGCTGATGGTGGGCGATGCGCGCCTGTGCAAGGCGGCGAGCGACATGCTGCTGGAAAAGCACAACATCTACATCCAGCCGATCAACTACCCCACGGTGCCCAAGGGGACCGAGCGCCTGCGCATCACGCCGACGCCGCTCCACACCGACGAGATGATCCGTGAGCTGCGCGACGCGCTGGTGAGCGTATGGGCGGCGCTTGAGATTCCGCGCGAGCGCCCGACCGAGCAGGTGACGGCCAGCAAACTGGTGAGCGGGGAGCTGACGCTGCCGACCGTGGGCGGCTGAGGCCCCGTACAGAGCGGGTTTCGGAAGGCCGCCTCCGGGCGGCCTTTGCTTGTGGGCGGATTGATCTTGCCAAGCGAGCTTCGAGAGGGCGCGACATATGCCCGCGTCAGGAGGGAGCCCTGGATGAATGTGACCATGCCGACAACATCCACCCAGCCCCGCTGTGCTGGGTGGTCAATGCCGGCGGCTATGCGGCGCAGCGCATCGCGCAGGATCTCGAACGTCAGGGCTAGGGCATCGACGGCAGCGCCGGGTTTCTTGTGACGGGCACCGAAGGCCCGCTCAAGCAGGGCGAAGTCGAGCGGGGCGCGCATGGGTACGCTCGCTGGTGCGCTGAAAGCCACCATTCGGCCTGCATTCGCAAGATTCCGTTCAGCGCAGTGCATATCTGCTTTTGCCCGTGGTTGCCCGCGGGCGGAGGCCGACGTATTAAGCGCGCGCGATCGCAGCCTTCGCCTCTGCGCGGAGTTACGAGACTCAAAGCCGAAGAGGACCGATGCTGGAGTGGTTCCGGGCCCTGATGCCCAAGGAAGAGAAGTTCTTCGCGTTCTATTCGCAACACGCCGAAGTGGTGGTGCAGGCGGCCATCGAGCTCGAGCAGATGCTGACCGAAGGGGCGGACCTGACGCGCCACTGCAACCGTATCATCGAGCTGGAGCACAAGGCCGACGACATCACTCGCGACGTGATGCAGGCGGTGCGGAAGAGCTTCATCACCCCGTTCGACCGCAGCGACGTGACCGGTCTGATCCAGTCGATGGACGATGCGGTGGACAAGATGAATCGGGTGGTGAAGACGGTGCAGCTCTATGAGCTCACCGATTTCGCCCCCGACATGCGGGCCATGGCCCATGCGGCGGTGAAGGCTGCGCGGATGATGGCCGAGACCATCGAGCTGCTTCCCCGGATCAACGCCAATGCCGGGCGCATCGCCGAACTGACCGAGGCCATCGTCAAGCTCGAGGCCGAGGCGGACGATCTCCACGATGCGGGGCTCAAGAAGCTCTACCGCGAATATGGCCGGTCGGAGCCGGCGCGCTTCTTCATCGGGCGGGCGCTCTATATCGACCTCGAAGGCGTGGTGGACAGCATCGAGGACGTCGCCAACGAGATCACCAGCATCACCATCGAGAACGTCTGATCCATGGACATGGTGGTCGCATTCCCGGTGATAGTCGGGCTCATCGGGGTGGCCCTGCTCTTCGATTTCCTCAACGGGCTGCATGATGCGGCCAACTCCATCGCAACGATCGTTTCCACCCGGGTGCTGCGCCCGCAATTCGCGGTGCTGTGGGCGGCCTTCTTCAACTTCATCGCCTTCTTCTTTTTCGGCCTCCACGTCGCCGAAACGGTGGGGACCGGCATCGTGGCCGCCCATATCGTAGATCCCGGCGTAATCTTCGCGGCGCTGGTAGGGGCCATCGGCTGGAACGTCATCACCTGGCTGCTCGGCATCCCCTCGAGCAGTTCGCACGCCCTGATCGGCGGTCTGGTGGGCGCCGGGATCGCCAAGGCCGGGTTCGAGGCGGTGGTGATCGGCGGAGTGCTGAAGACGGTGGGCGCCATCTTCATGTCGCCGGCCATCGGCTTCGTACTGGCCCTGCTGCTGGTGCTGGTGGTGTCGTGGATCTTCGTGCGCTCGACGCCGTTCAAGGTCGACCGCACCTTCCGCGTGCTGCAATTCGTGTCGGCCTCGCTCTATTCGCTGGGCCATGGCGGCAACGATGCGCAGAAGACGATGGGCATCATCGCGGTGCTGCTCTATTCGCAGGGCATGCTCTCGGGCGAGTTCCACGTGCCGTTCTGGGTGGTGATCGCCTGCCAGGCGGCCATGGCGCTGGGCACGCTGATGGGCGGCTGGCGCATCGTGCACACGATGGGCTCGAAGATCACGCGCCTCACCCCGATGCAGGGCTTCTGCGCCGAGACGGGTGGCGCGATCACGCTGTTCGGGGCGACGTGGCTGGGCATCCCGGTTTCGACCACGCACACCATTACCGGTGCCATTGTCGGGGTGGGCGCGGCCAAGCGCGTCTCGGCGGTGCGCTGGGGCATTGCCGGCAATATCGTCGTCGCCTGGTTCATCACGCTGCCCGCCGCAGCGGCCATGGCGGCGCTGACCCAGATCGTGGTGGGCTGGCTCGCCTGAGCCGCCCCGCCCTTTCTCACCGTCCCCGAGCCTGCTGAGGAACCAAGACCGCCTTCGACGATTGAGTCGCCATTGCACACGCCCCCCATGCGTGTCCCCCAACAAGGAGATCGGCAATGGCTGACGAAAAGACCCTCGACGACCTGTTCCTCGATACGCTCAAGGACATCTACTACGCCGAAAAGCAGATCCTGAAGACGCTGCCCAAGATGGCGAAAGCCGCGACCTCGCCGGAGCTGAAGGCCGGCTTCGAGCAGCACCTCGAGGAGACCGAGGGCCAGATCGAACGTCTCGAGCAGATTTTCGAGCTGCTCGGCAAGCCGGCGCGCAGCAAGACCTGCGACGCCATTCTCGGCATCATCGAGGAAGGCAAGTCGATCATGGACGAGTTCAAGGGCACGGTGGCGCTCGATGCCGGCCTGATCTCGTCGGCGCAGGCGGTCGAGCACTACGAGATCGCCCGCTACGGCACGCTCAAGACCTGGGCCGGCCAGCTCGGCATGAAGGACGCCGTGGCGCTGCTCGATGCGACGCTGAAGGAAGAAGAAGCGACCGACAAGAAGCTCAGCCAGGTCGCCGTGGCCGGCGTCAACCGCAAGGCCGCCTGACCCAAGGCCTGAGTTCCCCGCCCCCGGGGAGTATAGGCGGCGAGCGCTTCCCTCCGGCGCTCGCCGTTTTTGTCGAACCGCCTGACTTCCCCAGCGTTGAGCAGATACCAACCCTCTTGAAGGAGGACGACATGATCATCCGCGACAATGGCCAGAGCGCAATGCCGCCCGACCCCACCGCGCCCAATCCCGGCGCCGGCTACACCACCACCGTCGAGACCGACGCGAGCGTGGACGTGACCGACCGTCAGCCCAAGGGCGACCACAACCGGCGGCTCGCGCTGGGGCTCGACGCCGACGCCTTCGCGGCCGAGGCGGGGGTCACCGCCGACGAGCTGCGCCAGTATGAGGAGACGTGGCCCGACCATGAGTTCGACCTCGAAGTCGCCCGCCGCGTTGGTGAGGCGCTGGAACGGCTCGAACGCAACCCGCCGCCGAGCCAGAAGGTGAGCAACGGGCCGGTCATCTAGCCTTCCGGTCCGCGATGCCCCTCAAGTTTGGTCCGCTCAAGGACGCGGTACATCTTTGCATCGATATGCAGCGCGTCTTCGTCGAGGAGACGCGCTGGCACACACCATGGGCCGAGCGGGTGATGCCGCAGGTGGCGGCGCTCGCCGAACGCTACCCTGAACGCAACGTCTTCACCCGCTTCGTGCCGCTCGAAAACGCCGAGACCGCGCCGGGGACGTGGCAGCGCTATTACAAGGCGTGGCCCGAGATGACGCTGGAGCGTATCGCCCCGGACATGCTCGACCTCGCCACCCCGCTCGCCCGCTTCGCGCCGCCGGGGCTGGTGGTGGACAAGCGCGTGCTCTCCCCGTGGTTCGACGGTCAGCTTGCCCCGCAGCTGATCGGCCGCGGCGTTCGCACGCTGGTGGTCAGCGGGCTTGAAACCGAAGTGTGCGTGCTGGCCGGGGTGCTGGGCGCCATCGACCACGGGTTTCGCGTCGTGATCGCCATGGACGCCGTGTGCAGCTCGGCCGACGAGACGCATGACGCGATGAGCCGCATCTACGAAAGCCGCTTCGGTCTCCAGGTGGAGGCGGCCGACAGCCCCGAGATCATCGACGCCTGGATGGAGGATTGACGGAATGTCGATCTGGAAGAAGTACGGCTTTGCCTGGGTGACGATCGGGTTCCTCGTCGTCAGCCTCATCGGCCACTGGCTGTTCGGATGGTTCGCCTATGTGAACGAGCAGCAGGCGGCGGGCGCAGCGGTGGAAGTGTCGGGCTATCTCGTCGAGATGCTGCGCGACACGTTCGAGAACTGGCAGTCCGAGTTCCTGCAGCTGCTCTGGCAGGTGGTAGGTCTCACCATCCTGCTGCATGTCGGCTCGCCGCAATCGAAGGACAGCGAGGACCGCAGCGAGGAAAAGCTCGACGCCATCCTGCGCCGGGTGGATCCGGAGAACGCCGAGCGCATCTTGGCGGATATCGACCGGCGCCATCCGCAGAGCTAGCGGCGCGGCTGCCCTCAGCTCGTCAGCACGATGCGCATGAGGTCGGCAGTGTTGCGGGCGCCGAGCTTTTCCATGACGCGGGCGCGGTGCACCTCGATTGTGCGCGGCGAGATGCCGAGATTGCGGCCCGCCTCCTTGTTGGACTGGCCGTTGGTGATGAGCTGCAGCACTTCGCGCTCGCGCGGAGTGAGCTGGGCGAAGCCGCGCACCTCGACATTGCGCTTGCCGCCCTCGACGGTGCCGACATGGACGTTCTCGCGCACCGCATCGCGCACGCCGTTGAGCAGCCGCTCGGAGTCGATGGGTTTGGTCACCACATCGGTGGCGCCCGCCTTCATGGCGAGCACGGCGAGATCGACCTCGGGCTGGTCCTCGAGGATGAAGACCGGGGTGCCGGTGCGCATGGTCTTCACGCGCTTGAGGATATCGAGCCCGCTATCCTTGCCCAGCCGGATATTGGTGATGACCACATCGGGGCGACGCCGCTCGATGGCGGCGAGGAAGCCGGCCGTATCGACCGAGAAGCTGGTCTGGAATCCTTCGAGCCGGAACAGCACGCTCAAAGCTTCGCAGGTGGCAGCATCGGCATCGAGGATATGGATGAGGATGTCCCGATTCAAATAGGACGGATAGTAGAAGTTCTCGGTCACTGCGCCCTCCGACAGATCAGCTGCGGCCGGAATATATCGCGCACCTTCTGGCGCTCCGGCGTTCCCGTCACTTCGACTTGCCGCAATACAGGGGCGGCGGTGTCTCTCAAATCAATCACCAGGCCCCGGGAACAAGGTGACTTCCCTGCCCCTAACACGCCGTAAGTGTTGTCGCCATTCGGAAAGACCACTACACGCGGCGACATAAGGGACATTATAGGGATAGATGCCTTGGGTGAAGGCGTCAAGGAATATTTTCCTACCGAAGCTTCGCCTCAACTCGACTTCTCGCGTGGCTCGGACCCGCCGCCGAGTAGCGAGTTCGTGATGAACTTGGACAACAATCCAGTGCGCAGGTTAGCGCACGCCGCCGTTCCACTTGTTGATGATCATCTCAGTTAGCGTCCAAATCTGATCGACGCTCCACTTCCGCCCGACCACGATTAGGATGACAAACTCAAGCAGACCTATAACGAGCGGCGCCGCCCAGTTGCCCATCTGCATAAAAACAAGAGCGTCAAAGAGGATAACGACAACTGCAAACCAGATGAACCGCTCCTCCCGCCGAGCATCCTTCTCTGCGATCAACTCGTTCTGAGTAGCGTCAAGCGCCTCATCCACAGCCGTTGTACTAGCCTCAAGCAGGGTCCCTTTACTTTCCGGATCCGGATCCGGACCCGGATCGAGCAATGATCTTTCTGTATTCTGCGGCAATGTCTGCGTCCGGAATTTTTATGCCCATGGTATTGGGACGATAGTGTAATGCCCAAGCTCCCTGCGGCCAATGGGTAATCGCCACTAGCTTTCCGGGCGTTGCGTTACCAACGTCATTAAGAACCATCTCTATCGATTGACGCTCCGGCGATCCGTCAGGATACGCATCGACACCAAAAATGTCGGGAACGTTCCTGCTCCCGTACGCCTTCAACTTACGATACAGTTGAGGCTCTACCGGCCCCAAGTCCCACGCCTCGAACTGATTGCTCGCCAACGGGACTCCCTGCGTGCCCAAGTGGATGAGGTGAGATAGGTACAGGAGCTTCTGCAATGGCAAGTTAGAGACTTGCCAATTCTTTAGCTCGCAGATGGTGTTCGCGGCGCGAAATGTTGACATGACCTGACCTCGCCCCGAAGCAGGGCTTGCACATTAAGATATGCTCTATGTGAAATGTTAACAAGAATGTCCGCCGTAGATGCTTTGGGCTTCTTGGTACGGCGCCTTAGTAAGAACCGCCGGGACATGCCCGGCGGTTTGCTTCGTCTGCGTTCGGTAAGGGTGCCGGCTCAGACGCCGCCCTTGGCCTTGATGGCGTCGCGGATTTCGGCGAGGAGCTTTTCCTCGGTGGTGGGGGCCGGCGGCGCGGCCGGGGCTTCGGCTTCCTTGCGGCGCAGGCGGTTGATGGCCTTGACCACCATGAACAGCACGAAGGCGATGATGGTGAACTTCACCACCGCGTTGATGAACAGCCCATAGTTCAGCGTGGCGATGCCGTTCTCCTTGGCGAAGGCGACGGACGGCACGGCGACCCCGTTGGGGTTGTTGAGCACGATGAACAGGTTCGAGAAATCGATGCCACTGAGGATAAGGCCGATCACCGGCATGAAGATGTCATCGACGATGGATGAGACGATGGCGCCGAAAGCGGCGCCGATGATAACGCCGATGGCGAGGTCGATGACGTTGCCCTTGAGGGCGAAATCGCGGAATTCCTTGAACATGGATCATCCTCTTGCTGGGCCGCCGGTTGGAGGAGGGCGGCAGCACATACCCCGGTGCGAGTAATGAACCTATTTTGGACACAGTCAAAGCGGGCTTCCGCGCCAGCGGGGGCGTCGTACACGACTTTCTAATCCCTTGCAGGCGGGAAACGGGCGGACGATAATCCCCGCCCCGGGCGAAAGGCGGCCGATGGAAGTACTGATCGACAGGGAGGACAGCCTCAGGCAGGCGGTGGATTTCATCCCGCAGGGCCTCGCCGCGTTCGATCGTGACCTGCGCCTCGTCACCGCCAATAACAAGTATCGCGACGTGCTGGCGCTGCCGCCGCAGTTGGTGGCGCCGGGCACGCCGCTCTACGATATCGCGCTGTTCCTCGCCCGCCGCGGCGACCTTGGCCCGGGCGATGCGACCTATCTCGCCGCGCAGCGAGTGCAGGAGCTGACCGGCTCGCCCCACACGGTGACCCAGCGGGTGGGCGCGCTGGGGCAGACGCTCGAGTTCTACTCCTCTCGGCTGCCCAATGGCGGGCTCGTCATCAGCTTTTCGGACGTGACCGACCGGGTGATGGCCGAGGGCGAGATCATCGCCATCAACAAGACGCTGGAATCGCGGGTGGAAGAGCGCACGGCCGACCTCATCCGCGTCAATTCCGAGCTCGAGATGGCGCGCGCCAAGGCCGACGCTGCCAACCGCGACAAGACGCGCTTCCTTGCCGCTGCCAGCCACGACCTGCTGCAGCCGCTCAACGCGGCGCGGCTCTATACGGCGACGCTGGTGGAACGCGCCGGCGGCACCGGACTCGACGAGCTTGCCAGTGCCATCGAGCAGTCGCTGACGGCGGTCGAGGAGATCATGTCGGCGCTGCTCGACATTTCGCGGCTCGACGCGGGCGCGACCAAGCCCGCCAACACGCCGTTCAACATCAGCGATCTGCTGAGGAAGATCGACGTCGAGTTCACCCCGCTCGCGACCAAAAAGCAGATCCGGCTGCGGCTGGTGGAGACCAGCGTGGCCGCCATGGGCGACCGGGCGCTGGTGGGGCGTGTGGTGCAGAACCTCGTTTCCAACGCCATCAAGTACACGCGGCCGGGTGGCCAGGTGCTGGTCGGCGTGCGGCGGCGTGGCGGGCGGCTGCGGCTCGACATCGTCGACACCGGCATCGGCTTCAACCGCGACCAGCATGCGCTGATCTTCGCCGAATTCAGCCGCCTCGAGCACGGGGCCCGCATGGCGCAGGGGCTGGGGCTGGGGCTCTCGATCGTCAAGCGCCTGGTAACGGCGCTGGGCGTGACGCTGGAGCTCGACAGCAACGAGGGCCGCGGCTCGCGCTTCTCGCTGTTCCTGCCGCTGGCGCCGCGCACCGAAAAGCCGGCGCCCGACCCCGGCATAGGGCGCGAGCCGAGCTCGAACCTGCAGGGGCTGCGGGTGCTGTGCGTGGACAACGAAAAGGCCATTCTGGACGCCATGGAGGGGCTATTGGGCGGCTGGGGCTGCGACGTGCGCTCGGCCCGGTCCCTCAAGGATATCGACAAGGACCAGCTGCTGATGGGCTGGTTCCCCGACCTGGTGCTGATGGACTACCACCTCGACCAGACCTCCGGGCTCGATGCCATCGAATGGCTGCGCCACAATGTCGGTGGCCACCTGCCCGCCGCGCTGGTCACCGCCGATCGAAGCGCCGCCGTGCGCGCGCTGGCCGAGGAGCGCGGCATTACCGTGGTGACCAAGCCGGTAAAGCCCGCCGCCCTGCGCGCCACCATCAGCAGCCTCACCAGCGCCCGTCGCCGGCGCGAGGATTAGGCTCCGCCACCTGCCGGGTTCATCGGCGGTTCAGGCACGGTCTGAATGATCCCGGCCCGGGGTGCATCTGCGCCCGTGTGGGGAGTTGCGGTGAAGCACGCGTTCGGACGGTTCGCACTGGACGAGGACAACCGCCTGCTGACGCTCGACGGCAGGCCGCAACAAGTGCAGCCGCGCGTGTTCGAGCTGCTCGCCTACCTCGTGAAGAATGCCGGCCGGGTGATCCCCAAGGACGAACTGATGGACGTCCTGTGGCCCAATGTCATCGTGACGGAATCCTCGCTGCAGCGCGCGGCAAGCCTGGCGCGCCGGGCGCTGGCGGCGGGAGGTCTCGGCAATGCGGTGCGCAACATCGCCCGTTACGGCTATCGCTTCGCCATCGACGACCCCGACCTCGGGGCGCTGAAGCCGGTTTCGGGCGCGACGGATGCGCTGGCCGTGGCACACGAGGCGGCGCTGAAGCGTGACTGGGAAGAGGCGGCGCGGCAGTTCGACGAGGCCTCAGAAGCCGGCGAGATCGGGGCCGACGACCTCGAGCTCTGGGCCTATGTGCTGGAATGCTGCGGGCGGCCGGTACCGGCCATCCCCATCCTTATCCGGGCGGTGGAAGCGCATCTTGCGGCGGGCCAGCCCGACCGGGCGAGCCGACCGGCGGTGACGCTCGCCAAGGTCGAGCTCGAGCGCGCCGCCCCGGCGGCGGCGCAGGGCTGGATCGAGCGGGCCGAGTCGATCCTCGCGGGCGGGGGCACGGCTTCGGCGCGGGCATACCTGCTCTGGATGAAGTCGCGGCTCGCGACCTTCGGCGGCCGCTCCGAGGATGCGCTGTCGCTCGCCGGGGAAGCGGCGAAGCTGGCCGAGGAGACCGAGGACAACGGGCTGCGGGCGCTGACCCTCGCCTACAAGGGCTTTTATCACATGTCGCTGGGGCAGATGGGCGAGGGCACGCGGTTGCAGAACCATGCGGCGGCGATCGCGCTCTCCAGCCGGGTCGATCCGATTACCGGCAGCCTCGTCTACTGCAACATCCTGTGGAGCTGCCGCACCTTTGCCGACTGGGAACGGGCGTTGCAGTGGAGCGACGGCTTCGAGAGCTGGTGTGACGCGAGCTTCACCGAGCACCCGGGCTCATGCGACCTGCATCGGGCCGAGATACTGGGGGCGCGCGGAACGCTGACCGAGGCGTTCGACAAGATCACCGAGGCCCTGCCGCGGCTGGCCGAAGAGGAGGCCTGGTCGCTGGGCGACGGCTACCGCGTGCGCGGCGACCTCGCGGCCATGATGGGCGACTACGAAACGGCCGAAGCCGACTACGCCATGGCCTATGCCGTGGGCTGGGACGCAGAACCCGGCAATGCCGTGCTGCTTTTCGAACAGGGCAAGCCCGAGGCTGCACTCGCCGCGCTCGAACGCGCCATGGCCGGCAAGACCTGGTGGCACCAGCAGCGGCGCGGCATATTGCTGGTCAACGCCGCGCGCATCGCGGCGCTTGCCGGCGAGACCGAACGGGCCAGGGCGTGGCTCGCCGAAGTCGAGGCCGGCGAAGAGCGCTGGCCGCAGCCTGCCATACGGGCGCTGATCGCCGAAACGCGCGCGGCCCTGCTGCCCCCGGGCGATCCCGACGCATTGCAGTTGCGGCTCAACGCCAGGCAGCTGTGGAGCAGCGCGCGGCTCGACTATCACGCCACCCGCGTTCGGCTCGAACTCGCCGGGGCCTACGCCGAAGCCGGCGATACGGCCGGGGCGCAGGCGGAGATAGGGGCAGCCGAGTGGACCGCGCGCCGCATCGGCTCGGCCCGCCTGCTGGAGGCAGCCCGGGCCTTGCGCAAGCGGCTGACGGCACGCGCGGCCTGAGCCCCTCCCCCAATGGTAAGCGACAGATAAGGGCGCGGTAAGGACCTTCCCGCGGCCCGGGAGGTAATCAGCTCCCCACAAACGCTGCCCCGGCCGCCTTCGCAACGAAGACAGGCCACGGCGGCACGCAACAAGGAGCCTTACCAATGAACTTCAGAACTGCTGTTGACTCTGCCCTGCTGGTCGCCACCATAGCGGCGGCAAGTCCCGCCTTCGCCCATGAGGGCCACCATCACGGCCCGCAGGACGGCGCGGCCATGAACCCGCTGGCCGAGAAGGTACGCGCAGCGAATGCGCGCTTCGCCGACATCTCGGTGGCGACGGCGGAGGGCTATGCGCCCATCCCCTGCGTATCGGGGCCCGCCGGCGGCGCCATGGGCGTGCACTTCGTCAACGCCTCGCGCATCGAGGACGGGGTGATCAACATCGCCCGGCCCGAAGCGGTGATGTACGAGCCGCAGCCCGATGGCACGATGAAGCTGGTGGCGGTGGAATACATCACCACCAAGGGGCCGGCCAACCTCGAAGGCCACCTGTTCGGCTTTCTCGGTGCGCCCAATCGCTATGGCCTTCCGGCCTTCTACCAGCTGCATGTGTGGGCCTGGCAGGACAACCCGGTGGGCACCTTCGCCGACATGAACCCCACCGTCTCCTGCGACGCCGCGAGGCCGCAGTAGGCCGAAACGCCGGGGCGGGAGGCATTGAACGCGCTCCCGTCCCCGCGAGTACCGAAGCAACAAGCGCGGGGGGCGCCGATGCCAGGGACATAAAGCAATGACGACCACTGCCCTCTATCCGGTCCGCGACCGGGCACTTCTGTTCGACCCCATCGCAGAGCCGGGACCGCGCCGGAGCGGCTTCAAGCGTCTCGTGTGGCGCATCCGCATGCAGCTCGCGTTGGCGAGGGTGCGCGCCGACCTGATGCACATGCCCGGCTTCGTGCTGCGCGACATTGATGTCGATGCCGCCGTCTATTCGGCCATGCGCGTGCTGGTGCGGCGAAGTCTGACGCCAAAGCGAGCCGCGAGACGATCATGGACATCCTGATCAACGCGGCAAACATACTCTACGTGCTCGCCTATTTCACCACCGACATGCTGCGGCTGCGCCTGATGACGATGGTGGCGGCCGCCTGCCTCGCGGTCTATTTCGCGAGCCGGGCCGATCCGCTGTGGAATGTGGTGGCGTGGAACCTGTTCTTCCTCGCACTCAACCTGTTCCAGCTGATGCGGATCGCACTCATCCGGCGAGCCGAGGCGCGGGCATCCTAGACGGGGGCGCTGACGCCCCTGCCTCACACCGGCTGGCTGCCGAGCACGGCGAGGAGGCGCGGGTTGACGGTGCCGGTCTCGTTCATGCCGGTGCCACGCTCGAAGGCCTTGATGGCTTCGGCGGTCTTGGGGCCGGCGAGGCCGTCGGGGGTGCCGACATCGTAACCCAGCCGGGCGAGCACCCGCTGCACGCCCTTCACCACCTCGATCTTCGAGATGGGGGTGCCGGGATCGAAGTCCTTCATCCAGGTGCCGATGGGGGCGAAGTTGGCGGCCAGATCGATCTGCGCCGGCTTCCACGCCGCGACCTCGTCGTTGAGGCGCTGCACCGTGGCGGCGTCGAGCGACTTGGCGATGTCGTCGCGGGCCTTGGCGGCATCGGCATCGCCACCGGTGGCGGCGAGCGCGAACCACCTGAACGAGGCGGCAAGGTCCTGCTTCACGCCCAAGCCGCGGGCATAGAGCATGCCGAGATTGAACTGGCTGTCCTTCATGCCGCGATTGGCGGCTTCCTCGAACCACTTGGCGGCGGCGTCGAACTGCTGGGTGCCGAGCCCGCCGCTGGCATAGAGCGCGGCGAGGTTGTGCATGGCCATGCGGTTACCCGCTTCGGCGGCCTGCTGGTACCACAGGCGGGCGCGAGCCAGATCCTTGTCCACGCCCTTGCCGGCTTCGTAGAGGTTGCCGAGGCGATACTGGGCCGGGGCAAAGCCCTGGCTGGCGGAACGCTCGTACCACACGGCAGCGGCCTTCAGGTCCTCGGGGACGGCGCGGCCTTCGGTATAGATGGCGGCGACCTCGAACTGGGCGCGGGCATCGCCATTGGCGGCGGCTTCGCGCAGCTCGATGGGGCCTATGCCCTCGGGCGGCAGCTCGACCTGCACCGGGCTTGCGAGGGGCTCGACGCCGGTGGCGAGGTGCTGCGGATCGGTGGCTGCCACGGCGTCCGGCATGGGCTGCTCGGCGACAAAGCCCTGCGCGGCCGCCGGATCGATCGAAGCGGTCGCCAGCGTATCCGTCATCGGGATGACGCGGGCCGGGTTCGGCACCTTGGGCAGGTTGAGCTGCTGGGCGATGGGCGTGGGCGAAAGCGCCGGATCGCCGGGCGCGATGGTGATGGCGGCCGCATCGCCGGACGCGGCGGGCTGTTCGGCCGGAGTGTCCTGGGCCTCCTGGCTGCGCATCACCAGCAGGTTGACCAGAGCCACGGTGGCAAGCAGCGTGATGGCGCCGAGGATCACCGTGCGATAGCGGGTGATGACGCCGGGGCGGGCGGCAAGTGCATCGTCGGCGACCGGGCTCGTCTCCTCGGCCCCGAGCGCAACGGCGTCGGTATTGGCAGGGACGGAAGGCGGCGGCTCGTCGGGCGACCAGGCGACGGACGGCTCCTTGTCGCCGGCAAGCTGGCGGCGCCCGATGCGGAAGCCGCGCTCCTTCTTCGCCTTCTCGGCCTTTTCTACCTTTGTGGCCTTGGGCTTCTTCACGTTTTCGGCGGGTTCGGCGGAGGCCGCGGGCGGCGCCTGCACGGCCGTGGCGGCCTCCGCGGCGCGGGTGGCTTGGAAGCGGGCGAAGGCACGGGCGATCAGCGAGTTGCCCGAAGTGGGACCGGCAAGGTTCGCGGGCGTGCCCGACTGGCGCATGGCGGCTCGGCGGGCGGCGGCGATGAAGGTGTTGCGATCGACCGCACCGCCGATCGCCGGCTCGGCGGGGCGCTCGGGAATGGGCGCGAGGGCCGGATCGTCGAGGCTCGACAGCGGCGGCAGCGGCCGGTCGTCGATGATCGGCTCGTAGGCCACCGGCTCGGGCTCGTTGAACTCGAGGCTCGGGATGGGCGCGGGCGGCAGCTCTTCGGCCACGATCTGGGCGCGCGTGCCGGAATGGCGGCGGCGCGGGCCGTTCTTGGCCTCGAGCGCGCGCTGCAGCGGGTTGGGGTCGGGGAAGGGCCTGTCGTAGAGCGCCGCCTCCTCGGCCGGATTGGCCGGCATGAGGTCACCGGGCTCGGGCGCCGCGGGGGCGCGGGCGATGAGCGGCTCGGGCTCCGGTTCCGGCTCGATGTCGACAACGAGAGGGGCCTCATCGCTGTGCTCGTTGTCGGCGAGCACCGGCGAGACCGGGTCGGCCGCCGGGTCGGCCACGACCGGCTCGGGATCGGCGAGGACGGGCTCCGCAGCGGCCTCCGGCTCGGGGGCGGGGGCCGATTCCGGCTCAGGGAAGGCGGCGGGCGTGGCGAGCGGCAGTTCGGGCCGCGACACGGCCTGCTCGAGACGGGCAAGGCGCTCGTTGACCTCGCGGATGGTGGCTTCGAGCGCCGAATTGTCATCGACCGGCCGTTCGGCCGCGACGCGCTGCATCAGGGTGCCGAGGCGCTTTTCGATCTCGTCATAATCGGTTTCATCGAGGCCCGCGCGTGAGCTGCCGAGATCGGCGAGCGCGGCGCTGGTGCGCTCGGCCACCTTGTCGGCGAGCGCGTCGAAATCCGTGCTTTCAGCCGGCTGGCTGTAGAGCTTGGCGAGGCCGGTGAGCTGCTCGCCGGTCTGGTCCATGCGTGCCACCAGCTGGCGCACCTGCGCCTCGAGCTGGCTGACATTGAGCTCGGGCGGATTGGCGACCTTGTCGGTGATGACTTCGAGCTGGCTCTCGATGGCGGCGAAACGCGGCTCCATCGCCTCGAGCACTGCCGAGCGCATGGCATCGACATCGGCGCGCAGCTGCACCGCGCCCGGCTCGCGCAGCTCGATATCCGAAATGCGCTGGTTGAGCGCGTCGATGAGCTCGATGAGGCCCTGCGGCTGCTGCGGCCCCTTCATGGCGGCAGCGAAGCGGTGGAGCTCGTCGGTGATCTTTTCGAGCTCGGCCTGCGGCATGGCCATCTGCCGCTCGATGGCATCGACGCGGTCGTAGATGGCGCGGACGCCGTCCTCGATCGCCTTCATGGCGTCCTTGAGGCCGGCCTGCGGCGCCTCGGCGCGGTTGGCGGCCTGGACCTGCAGGTCGGCAAGCCGGCCCACGGTGGCAGTCACGTCGTCGAGCCGGCGGCTGAGGCCAGTATTGTCGGTCTTGTCGACGAGCAGAACCTGGAGGTCGGCGAGGCGGCCAACCGTGCTCGTCACCTCGTCGAGGCGCTGGGTGATGCCGGAGCTGTCGGCCTGGTTGGCGAGCCTGGCCTGGACTTCGGCCAGCTTGTCGACGGTGGCGGTGACCTCGTCGAGCCGCTTGGTAAGGCCCGATGTATCGGCCTTTTCGGCAAGTTGGACCTGCAGGTCGGCCAGGCGGCCGACAGTGGCGGTGACATCATCGAGGCGCTGGGTGAGGCCCGACGTGTCCAAGCGGTCGGCATAGGCCTTCTGCAGCTCGGCCAGCTTGGCGACGGTCTGCGACACGTCGTCGAGGCGGCGGGTGAGCGCCGAGACGTCGATCTGCGGCTCGCGGGCGATGAGCTTGGCAAGGCCGGCGATCTGGCTTTCGAGCCGCTTGACCTGCCCGGTTTCGCCAACGGCGCCGGCGAGAAGCTCGACTACCTGGCTCAACTGGCTGACCTGCTCGGCGATCTCCTTGACGTTAGCGGTCTGGCCCTTGGCCTGGGTGTGGAGCCCAGCCTCGAGTCGTTCGAGCCGTCCGGCGATGCCGTTGACGGCTTCGGCCAGTTCCTCGAAG
>ENA-UOVV01000633-UOVV01000633.1-compost-metagenome-genome-assembly--contig:-NODE-633-length-38413-cov-6.965613_pt1 | contig 38413 bp, 35 predicted proteins | sample MGYA00238155_ERZ761577 | MGnify/ENA primary metagenome ERZ761577 (study PRJEB28898, sample SAMN06268775) | compost metagenome | isolation source: Emeryville, CA | place: USA:Emeryville, CA | collected... | reverse complement strand
TGACGGCGCGCCGGGTCAATAGATGCTCGGCGCCGTAGATTTCGGGGGTCTCGGAAAGAATGGCGGTGCCGCCCTGCGCCACCAGGAGGTCCACCGCCTTGCCGAGCGCCGGATTGGCGGTGAACCCCGAATAGCCGTCCGAGCCGCCGCATTGCAGCGCCAGCACCAGTTCGGAGGCCGGTGCGGTGGTGCGCCGGGCCGCATTGACCACCGGCAGCATGTCGGTGATCGCCGCGACGCCCGCGGCGACGGTCTTGCGCGTTCCCCCGGTCTCCTGGATCGTCAGGGTCCGGAAGGTCTCGCTCTCCTCCACGCCGTAAAATTTCATGAAGCGCGGTATCTGGAAGGCCTCGCAGCCCAGCCCTACCATCAGCACGCCGCCCACATTGGGATTGGTAGCGTAACCCCATTGCGTCCGCCGCAGCAGCTCATGTGCTTCCCCGTTCACATCGAGGCCGCACCCCGTGCCATGCACCAGGGCGATGGCTCCGTCGATGTTGGGATAGTCGTTCAGGATGCCCGAGCGGTTGATTTCCTCGACGATGAAACGGCTGGCGCTGGCCGAGCAGTTCACCGAGGTGAGAACCGCGACATAGTTACGGGTGCCGTAGCGCCCGTTGGGACGGTGGAAACCCTCGAAGAATCGCGGTGTCGCGGCCGGCACGGTCGGCCGCACATCCGCAGAGAACCGGTAGTCGCGGCTGAAGCCGTGCAGATAGACATTGTGCTCGTGCACCCAGTCGCCCGCGGCGATGTCCTCGCGCGCAAAACCGATGACCTGGCCGTATTTCCGGATCGGCGCATCCTTGCCGACCGGAGCGATGGCCAGCTTGTGACCGCGGGGGATGCGCTGACGCGCCACGACGCCGTGGACCTGCTCGCCGGCCGGGATGGCGTCGATAGCGAGGACGATGTTGTCCTCGGCGTCGAGCCGGATGGAACGTGGTGTGGTACTCATCTGGTCGCGCGCTGCCTCCCCGGCAGCGATTTTATCTTTCCCAGATTAGAATACTAATATAATGCAATGGTCAAGATCATCGAAGCCGCTTGGGAGGACAGTGTGAACAGGATCGATCTGGATGGTCAGGTAGCCGTGGTAACGGGCGGCGCGCAGGGCATTGGCCTCGCGATCGCCCGTCGTCTCATCGCCTCGGGCGCCCGCGTCAGCCTGTGGGATATGAGCGCCGATGCTATCGGCGCGGCCTGCGGGGCGTTGGGCGAGGCGGCATCGGGCAAGGTCGTCGACATCACCGATTTTGCCGCGCTCCAGCGCGTCCATGCCGAGGTCGAGGCCGAGACCGGACCGATTTCGATCCTGGTCAACTCGGCGGGCATCGCGGGCGGCAATGCCACGCTCGAAGACTACGACATCGAGGAGTGGCGCAGGGTGGTCGAGGTCAACCTAAACGGCACCTTCTATGTGAACAAGGTGGTCATTCCCTCGATGAAGGCGCGCAATTACGGCCGCATCGTCAACATCTCCTCGGTTGCCGGCAAGGAGGGCAACCCCAAGCTGTCCGCCTATTCGGCCGCCAAGGCCGGGGTCATCGGGCTCACCAAGTCACTGGGCAAGGAGCTGGCCGGCTACGACATCGCCGTCAACGCCATCACCCCGGCCACCGCCAAGACGCGCATTCTGGAGACGCTGACCCCAGAGTTCATCGACTACATGCTGGCCCGTATCCCGCGCGGCCGTTTCCTCGAGGTGGAGGAGGCGGCGGCGATGGTGGCCTGGCTGGTGAGCCGGGAGAACAGCTTCACCACAGCGAGCGTGTTCGACCTCTCCGGCGGCCGGACCACCTATTGAGGAGGCGGCCGATGGAACGCATGGGGCTCTGCATCCAGCTCAAGCCGGACGTGGTCGAGGAATACAAGCGCCTCCATGCCGCGGCCTGGCCCGAAGTGCTCGATGCCATTCGCAGCGCCAACATCGCCAACTACTCGATCTTCCTCAAGGAGCCGGAAAACCTGCTCTTCGCCTATTGGGAATATATGGGAAGCGATTTTGCGGCCGACAGCGCCCGCATGGCGGAGCATGAGCACATGCAGGCCTGGTGGCGCATCTGCGAACCAATGCAGCACCCCTTCGCGACCCGCCGACCGGGCGAATGGTGGGCGCGCATGGACGAGGTCTTTCATACCGGATAGGCCTCAGGCGACGACCGGCTGTTCTGTCTCGATCCGGTCCAGGAGGTTGAGCGTGTTGTCAAGAGAGGTCGCCAGATGCGTGCTGATCGCTGCTTCGGCGGCCTCGGCGTCGTGGGCTTCCAGCGCGTCCACTATGGCCCGGTGCTGGGCGATGGTGGTCTCGCCGGCGCCCGGCGAGGGCAGCGACAGCAGGCGACAGCGGTCCATCTGGGCCTTGGTCATGTCGACGACCTTCCAGAGCATGGCATAGCCGTTCACTTCGGCGATGAGCCGGTGGAAGGTGTCGTCGTGGTCGATCGCCTCCTCGAAGCGGGACCGCTTGAGCGAAAGCGCATGCAGGTCGATGATGTCGTGCAGCCGCTGGATCTGCTCGTCGGTAATCACTCTGGCGGCCTGACGGACGCTTTCGCGCTCCAGGGCGATGCGGATGATGTAGGCCTCGCGCACCTGCTTGCTGCTGATCGGCGTCACGAAGGTACCCGCCTGCGCCCTGACGTCGATCAGGCCTTCGTCCTCGACCTTCTTGACCGCCTCGCGCACCGGGGTGCGCGACGTGCCCAGGCGCTCGGCGATCTCGATCTCGTTGACGGGGGCCCCGGGCGCCAGCTTGCCGGTGACGATAGCGCGGCGGACCAGCAGATAGATCTGGTCCCGCAGCGGCATGTTGCGGGTGAGCGTCACACCCTTGAGGAACTCCGTCAGTCCCGTCTTGTCGTGCGCGGGCAGATCAGGCTTGTCTCCGTCCCTTGCCACTTCGTGCTCTCCATCTGGACGCCGGACCCGTTCCGGCGCCACGGCCCCCTCTAGCCGGTTTCCCGGCGCCAACCAACCGCGCCGATCACACCGGATCGAGTCGCTCGCCCGAGGCGGCGAACAGGTGAATCTTGTCCACATCGGGCGCCACCCGGATACGGGTGCCCGGCTCCACGCTCAACCGTTCGCGGAAAATGCCGTGGATCTGCTGGTCGCCGATGCGCGCCACCACCATGGTCTCGGCGCCCGTGGGCTCGATCACCACGACCTCGGCAGGAACGCCCTCCGGATCGAGGCTGAGATGCTCGGGCCGCACGCCGTAATGGACGGCCTGGTCGCTCGCCCCTTCCGGCAGCGGCAGCAGGGTGCCGTCGGCGAGCAGGAAACCGCCGCCAGCCACGCTGCCGGCCAGGAAATTCATCGCCGGCGAACCGATGAACCCGCCCACGAACATGTTGGCCGGCTGATCGTAGAGCTCGAGGGGCGAGCCGATCTGTTCGATGTTGCCGTCGCGCATGACTACGATGCGGTCCGCCATGGTCATGGCTTCGACCTGGTCATGCGTCACATAGACCGTGGTGGTCCCCAGGCGCTGGTGCAGTTCCTTGATCTCGGCGCGCATCTGCACCCGCAACTTGGCGTCGAGATTGGAAAGCGGCTCGTCGAACAGGAACACCTGCGGATCGCGCACGATGGCGCGGCCCATGGCGACGCGCTGACGCTGGCCGCCCGAAAGCTGCTTGGGATAGCGATCGAGCAATGTTTCGAGCCCCAGGATCTGCGCCGCCCTCTGCACTTTGGCCGCGATTTCCCGGCCGGGCGTCCCCTTGAGCTTGAGCGAGAACGCCATGTTGTCGCGCACCGTCATGTGCGGATAGAGCGCATAGGACTGGAACACCATGGCGATGTCGCGTTCCTTGGGTTCGAGATCGTTGACGACCCGACCCCCGATGGCGATCTCGCCGCCCGAGATGTCCTCGAGGCCGGCGATCATCCGCAGCAGGGTGGACTTGCCGCAGCCGGACGGCCCCACGAGCACCACGAACTCCCCATCGGCGATGGAAAAGGAAATGTCCCTGAGCACCTCGAGCGTGCCGTAGCGCTTGACGATCCTGTCGATGTTCACGCTGGCCATTCGCTTCTCCTTCGAGTCTACTGATATATTAATGTTTTGATTTGCACCGGTAAAGCGCTATGCGGCGAGCAAGCCCTTGTCCCTCAGCGTCGTCCACAAACCGTCGGGAATCTCCGTCTCGAACCAGGCAATGGACTGCCGCAGCCTGTCGGGATGCTTGGCGCCGACCAGGATCGACACCACGGCAGGATGGGACAGCGGAAACTGGATGGCGGCCGCCCCGAGCGGCACGCCGAATTCGGCACAGCTTCGCGCCAGCGCCTCGGTACGCTGGACAATGTCGGCGGGAGCGTCCATGTAGTTGAACTTGACGTTGCCGCCGGCGCCCGCGGCCAAGATGCCGGAATTGAACACCCCGCCGATCACGATGGCCGTGCCCTGCCGATGGGCACGATCCAGCAGCGGCACCGCCGCCTGCTCCAAGAGGCTGTGCCGCCCTGCCAGCAGGCAGCAGTCGAGATGAACCTCGTCCATCGCGGCGGCGATGACCTCCCATTCGTTCACCCCCAAGCCGAAGCCGGCGATCAGCCCGGCCTCCCGCAATTCCTCCAGGGCGCGGAACCCGCCCGAAGTCAAGGCGCGCCAATGTCCGGCATTCCTGTCGCCATGGGTCACCGCGCCGATGTCGTGCACGAAGAGCAGGTCGAGACGGTCGGTTCCCATGCGCTGCTGGCTGTCCTCGAAGCTGCGCATGATGCCGTCATAGCTGTAGTCGAAGACCTCACGGAATGGCAGACCGTTGTGCCAGCCGGGATCGAGGGGATTCTTCGGCGCCTCGGGCGGCAGGATGCGGCCGGGACGCGCATTGGTGAAGAGCCGCCCCACCTTGGTGCTCACCACCGCCCCGTCCCGCTCCACCTCGTCGCGCAGGAACTGGCCCAGCAAGTGCTCGGAGCGGGTTTGACCATACATCGGGGCGACGTCGAAATAGCGGATGCCGCTGTCCCAGCCGGCCCGCAGCGTGGCCATGGCGTCGGCGGCGCTGACCGGAGCGTAGAGTCCGCCCAGCGAGGCGCATCCCATGCCCAGGACGGTGACCGACAGGCCGGTCTTGCCCACTGGCCGCTGCTCTGCGACGTGCATAATGTCCTCCCTTTTGCTTGCATTTCATTACACTAATATAATACATGGGCAAGAGCATTCGCATGGGAGGGGACGATGCAGCGCATCCGGGTGGGTTTGGTCGGCACCGGCTTCATGGGCCGTACGCACAGCAATGCCTTCCGGCAGGCGCCGATCTTCTTTCCAGGCGACACCGCCGTCGAACTTGCCGCCGTCTGCGCGCGCAATGCGGAAAGCACCGCCCGTTTCGCCCAGATCTGGGGCTATGGCAGCTACGAAACCGACTGGCGGCGACTGGTGGAGCGCGACGATATCGACCTGATCGACATCGCCACGCCCAATCACCTGCATGCCGAGATCGCCCTCGCCGCCGCGGCCAACGGCAAGATGGTCTCTTGCGAGAAGCCGCTCGGGGTTTCCCTGGCGCAGTCGCGCCAGATGGCCGACGCCGTCGCTGCGGCCGGCGTGGCCAGCATGGTGTGGTACAACTACCGGCGCATTCCGGCGGTGAGCTTCGCCAAGCACATGATCGATTCGGGCGCCCTCGGCCGTATCTTCCACTATCGCTCCAAGTTCCTGCAGGACTGGACCATCTCCGCCGACCTGCCCCAAGGGGGTGCCGCCACCTGGCGGCTCGACGCCGCAGCCGCCGGCAGCGGCGTCACCGGAGACCTGCTGGCGCATTGTGTCGACACCGCCATGTGGCTCAACGGTCCGATCACCGAGGTCTGCGGCATGACCGAGACCTTCATCAAGGAGCGCACCCATGCGGAATCGGGCGCGCGCCAGGCGGTGACCATCGACGACGCCAGCGCCTTCCTCGCCCGCTTCGCCAACGGCTCGCTCGCGACGTTCGAGGCCACCCGTTACGCCCGCGGGCACAAGGCCCAGTTCACCTTCGAGATAAACGGCGAGCACGGCTCGCTGGCCTGGGACCTGCACGACCTGCATCGGCTGAGCTATTTCGAGCATTCCAACGACGGCGCCACCCGGGGATGGCGCAGCATTCATGTCACCGACGGCGATCATCCCTACATGGATGCATGGTGGGTGCCGGGCCTGCAGATCGGCTACGAGCACAGCTTCATCCACCAGTTCGCCGATTTCCTCCGGGGCCTCGAAACGGGCAAAAGCCTCGTGCCCGACTTCGAGGCAGCCACCCATACCGACGCGGTCACCGACGCCGTCCTCGCCTCCGCCCGCACCGGCACCTGGCAGAAGACCATGGCATAGCGCAGCGGTCTGGACAGGCGATCGGTTTACGATCCGCGCACCGCAGGTCACCCGCACCTGCATCCTGCCTAGGCGAACAGGCTGGCGCGTTGGGGGTCGAAGTCGAGCGCGATGGGGTCGCCCGCATGGACGACGGTGCGACCGGGCAGGGCGGCGACGAGGTCTGTGCCGTCGGAGCAGCTCATGGTGACGATGGTCTCGGTGCCGACGCGTTCGACGAGGCCGGCTTCGCCGCTGAACCGGCCCTGCCCGGCCGCGGCGAGGAAGAGGTCGTGGGGGCGAACGCCGAGGGTGACCTTCTGGCCCACGGCCCAGTCCCCCGGCGCGGGAACCGTCACCGATTGCCCGTCACCGAAGCCGAGAACGGGGCCGCCGGCGCCGCTGCCAATCACCTCGGCGGCGATGAAGTTCATGCGGGGTGAGCCGATGAAGCCGGCGACGAACCTGTTGGCGGGCCGCTCGTAGAGCTCCATGGGCGAGCCGACCTGCTGCACCACGCCGCCGTCGAGCACCACGATGCGGTCGGCCAGGGTCATGGCCTCGGTCTGGTCGTGGGTCACGTAGATCATGGTGGCGCCGAGCTCCTTGTGCAGCTTGGCCAGCTCGAAACGCATGTCCATGCGCAGCGCCGCATCGAGATTGCTCAGGGGCTCGTCGAACAGGAACACCTTGGGCTGGCGCACGATGGCGCGGCCGATGGCGACGCGCTGGCGCTGCCCGCCCGAAAGCTGGCCCGGCTTGCGGCGCAGCAATTCCTCGATATGCAGGATACGGGCCGCGGCGCCCACCCGCTCGGCGATCTCCGCCTTCGGGCGCCGCTCGATCTGCAGGCCGAAGGCCATGTTGTCGAACACCGTCTTGTGCGGATAGAGCGCGTAGGACTGGAACACCATGGCGATGCCGCGCCGGGACGGCTCGACCTCGTTGACCACCTGGCCGTCGATGACGATCTCCCCGCTCGTGGCGTGGTCGAGCCCCGCGATCATGCGCAGAAGCGTGGACTTGCCGCAGCCCGAGGGACCGACGAAGACGATGAACTCGCCCTTGTCGATATCGAGATCGACGCCCTTGATGACGTCGGTGCCGTTGAACGACTTGCGGATGTTGCGCAGCGAGAGAGCGACCATGGCCTGGGTGTTCCGCCTTGGAGTTTCTGGAGTCCGGCGCGGGCAAGCCTGCACCTGCCCGGCCCCGACATCAAGCGAGCCTCAGCGATAGGCCGGCAGCAGGTTGCCATGAGCCTCGATCAGCCGATCGCAGAGCTGCCAGATCTCGTCGAGCGACAGTTCGGCCGCCGTATGCGGATCGAGCATGGCGGCGTGGTAGATGTGCTCGCGCCGGCCGGTGACCGCGGCCTCGACCGTCTGGCGCTGCACGTTGATCGAGAGCTGCATGATCGAGGCGAGGTGGGAGGGAATACGGCCCACGGCGGTCGGCTGTACGCCGTTGCGGTCCACCAGGCACGGCACCTCCACCACCGCGTCGGCGGGCAGGTTCTCGATCAGCCCGCGATTGGGGACGTTGCCGTAGATCAGGCCCCTTTCGCCCGTCACCATCGAGCGGATGATGCCGGCGGCATATTCGTTGGACTGCTCCACCTCGAGCGGCGCCTCGCCCTCCAGCTCCTTGCGGAGCTGGTGCCACTCGGCGATCTGGTCCTGGCAGCGATGGAGATATTCGCCGAGGCGCAGATTGTATTTTTCCAGCAGGTCCTGGCGCCCGCGCTTGATGAACCAGGAATTGTATTCGGAGAAATGGACGCTGGATTCGGTGACGAAATGGCCGACGCGCTTCAGCATCTCGAAGCGGACACGGTCGTCGTCCGGCACCGGGCCATGTTCGGCGATGGCCTTGAGGCGCGGGTAGAGGTCCTCGCGCGCGCCGTCGGGCAGCACCTTCTCGAATTTGAGATAGAAGGCGACGTGGTTGATGCCGGCGCAGAGATAGTTGAGGTCCTCCGGCTTCTCGCCCAATAGCGCGGCGAGCTGATGGGAGGTCTCCTGCACCGAATGGCAGAGGCCGACCGTGCGGATGTGGGGAAACTGCTCCTTGATGGCCCAGCAGTTGATCGCCATGGGGTTGACGTATTGCATCAGCAGGGCGTCGGGGCACAATTCCTCCATGTCGCGGCAGATGTCGAAGAGTACGGGAATGGTGCGCAGCCCGCGGAAGATGCCGCCGATGCCCAGCGTGTCGCCGATGGTCTGGTGGAGCCCGAAGCTGTCGGGAACCTCGAAATCGGTGACGGTGGCGGGCTTGTAGCCGCCCACCTGCATCATCAGGATGACGAAATCGGCGCCGGCCAGCATGGCCCGGCGGTCCTCGGACGCCTCGATGCGCAGGTTCGCGATGCCCAGCGTCTCCCCGATGCGGCGGGCGACGACCGCGGAGGTGCGGAGCCGTTCCGCGTCGACGTCGTGCAGGGCGATGGTCACGTCACTCAGGGCGGGATTGGAGAGCACGTCCCCGATGATGGACTGGGCGAATACGGTGCTGCCGGCACCGATGAGGCAGATTCTTGGCATGCGCTTATCCTTCGTCACACTGGCGACGCTGCGAGACCGATGGCCGGCGCCGCCGGCCGTTGTTGAGCGGAAGAGGGGTTACTTGAGCCCGGACGTGGCGATCCCCTGGATGAATTGTTTCTGGGCGAAGAAGAAGGCGACGACGATCGGCGAGATGGAGATCACCACGGCGGCCATCATCACCGCCCACTGGGCCCGGTAGAGCCGCTGGAACAGCGAGAGCCCCACCGGCAGGGTCGTCGTCTGGAGGTTGGAGGGCAGATAGATCATGGCCGAGAACAGATCGTTCCAGGAGTTCATGAAGGCGAACAGGGCCAGCGCCGCCAGGGCCGGCCTGGCCAAAGGCAGGTAGATCGACCAGTAGACCCGGAAGAGGCTGGCGCCGTCGAGCCGGGCGGCCTCCATGAGGTCGACGGGAATGGTGCGGAAATACTGTCGCAGCAGGAAGACCCCGAAGGCCCCGCCCAGGAAGCTGGGCAGCCAGAGCGGCACGTCGGTGCCGTAGAGGCCCAGCCAGCTGAAGATGACGAACTGGGGGATGACCGTCATCTGATAGGGCAGCATGAGGGTCGCCAGCAGCAGCATGAACAGGATGTCCCGGCCGGGGAACTTGACCACGGCGAAGACGAAGGCGCCCATGGAGCAGGTGACGAGCTGGCCGATGGTGGAGAGTGCGGCGATGCGGGCGGAGTTCCACATCAGGTGATGGAATTCCATGCGCTGCCAGGCGGTGAAGAAATTCTCCAGCGTCACGGTGCGCGGGAGGAGATCGCGCGTGAACTGATCCGCCGGCGGCTTGAGCGCGGTCGAGACCATCCAGGCGAAGGGCGCCATCATCAGCACGCCGCCGGCCAGGAGCAGCAGATAGACCCAGAAATTGCCGCGCAGATGGCGCAGGAACGCCGCGCGGATGGTCATGCCGGCTTCACCGGCCGGGGCGGAAGGCAGGGTGGCCTCGCTCATTGCTGCCCCCAGCGCTTCTGCAATTGCGAATAGACCAGGGTCAGCGCCATGACGATGGCCGCCAGCACCACGGCCTGGGCGGTGGCATTGCCCATGCGGAAGAAGTTGAAGCCTTCCCGGTAGATGTTGAACACCAGGGTGGGCACGCTGGAATTGCCGTTGCCGGTCTGGGTGAGGATGTAGACATAGTCGAAGGCCTGGAAGGCGTAGATCGTGCTCAGGACGGTCTGGAAGAAGATCGAGGGCAGCAGCAGCGGCACGGTGATCTCGATGAACTGCCGGAAAGGCGTGGCGCCTTCGATGGAGGCGGCCTCGTAGAGATCGCGCGGTATGGCCTGCAGGCCGGCGAGGAAGATGATCATCCCCTGCCCTATGGCGCCCCAGACATTGACCACCACCACCGAATAGAGCGCCAGCTCCGAGCCCAGCCAGTGCTGCGGCGTGCCGCCGAGAAAGGAGACGATGGCGTTGAGCACGCCGCGGTCCTTGGAGTAGATCCAGGTCCACACCAGCCCGACGGCGGTGGGCGAGGTGATGACCGGCAGGAAATAGATCAGCCGGAACAGGCTCTTGCCATAGATGCCCCGGTTGAGCAGCACGGCGATGCCCAGCGAGATGAGGACGGTGGCCGGCACGTAGATGGCGGAGAACAGGCTGGTGTTGCCGAGCGCCCGCATGAAATTGCGGTTCTCCGGCAGGGCCAGGTAGTTGGCGAGGCCCACCCATCGGGGCGGGGTCAGCAGGTCCCAGGCGAACAGGCTGAGCCCGATGGTCGCCGCCATCGAGCCCAGCGCCCCGAGCGCCAGGCCGAGCATGGTGGGGGTCAACAGGAGCGCAACCCAGATGCGCTCTGTGCCTCTTGCCCTGATACCGTCATGGGACATGCTGGTGGCTCCGGTTCGCAAAGGACGGGCACCACTATCGGCGCCCGCCCCCCGGCAGGCTACTGGTTTGCGGCGAGGACTTCGTCGGCGGCCGGCGGAATGTCGGCCAGGGCATCCTCGATGCTCTTCTCGCCCGTCCAGACCATGGACAATTCCTCGCCGACGATGGCGGACCATTCCTCGTAGCCGCGGAAACTCGGCTTGGTATGCGCATAGGCGAGCGCGTCGAGGAAGACCTCGTGATCGCCCCTGGCGGCCTGCTCCAGATAGACCGGGCCGGTCGCCACCTTTTCGAGCACGGGGATGGCGAAGCCCAGCTCGGTCAGCTTGGACTGGCCCGCCTCGCTGATCACGAACTTGATGAATTGCCAGACCTCGTCGGGATGTTCGGTCGCCGCGCTGCCGACGATGCCGGCGCTGTTGACCAGGGTGGCGCGCTTGGCCGGTCCGGCCGGGAACGGCGCCACCTCCCACTCGAAGGGCAGATCGTTATAGGCGGGCACGACCCAGTGGCCGGAGAAGGTCATGGCCGCCCCCCCGGCCAGGAATCCGTCCCAGCCATAGCTTTCCAGATCCTCCTCGCTCATGATCGAGCCGTCCTCGAGATAGAGGCCCGCCAGGTACGACCAGGCATCGGCGGCCGGGCCTTCGGCGAGCAGGGTGCGGGTGTGGTCCTCGCTGATCGGCGCGCCGCCATGGCCGTAGACGACGGCACCCCACATCGGCTCCATGTCGAGCAGCTCGACGGAGAGGCCCCACTGGTCGGTCTGGCCGTCGCCGTCCTTGTCCACGGTCAGCGCCGCGGCGGCGGCGCGCAGGTCGTCCAGCGTCCAGCTGTCGTCGGGATAGCCGATGCCGGCTTCGTCGAACATCGCCTTGTTGTAGTAGAGCACGATGGTCTGGAAATCGCGCGGCAGGCCGAACGTGCCCTCCGTCAGCTGATAGGCCGAGAGCGGGCCGGGATAGACGCCGTCCAGCACCTCCGGCTCCGCCTCGAGATAGGGCGTGAGATCGAGCAGGCTGCCGCGCGACTGCCAGTCGGGATAGATCGGGGCGTCCATGGCGAAGATGTCGGGCGGGTTGCCGCCGACGGTGGTGACCCTGAGACGGTCCCAGTAGCTGTTCCAGTCGGAGACCTCGACGCTGACCTTGATATCGGGATGGGCCGCCTCGAACTCCCGGACGATCTCCTGCCAGACGGCCAGCTCGGGGGGATCGCCCCACATCATGTAGGTCAATTCGGTCTGGGCCAGGGTCGGCGTCGCCATCAGCGCCAGCCCGGTCCATGCAGTCGCAGTCAGCAGCGTCTTCATTCTTCCCTCTCCTGATCGGTATGGAACCCTCGAAATCGCTCCGGAACCGGTGCCGCGCCCTCTCCGCAGGCAAACCGGTTCGCCACCCAGCCACGCTGGAGCATCCAGGAGCCGAATTCTTCCCTGTTCAGGCACAGGTTTTTCCGGAAAAGTAGCGTTTTGGAAAATCGCACTTGCCTCGCCCGGAGGCGGGAGACCATGCAGGAGAACCAGACGCTGACGCTCACAGGGTTGCCGATGTCGGATACGGACGAGGACATTCTGCGCCATGAATTCTGCGTGGAAACCCATATCGCCGACGCCATGCCGGAGGCGCATTGGCACGACCACATCGAGATCAACTATCTCTGGCAGGGCACGCTGCGCTATCTCATCAACGGCCAGGCGCTGACGCTCAGGGAGGGCGAAATCTGCGTCTTCTGGGCGGCCTCCCCGCATCAGGTGATCTCGGTGGAGCCGGGCCAGGGGCTCAGCTGCGCCTATGTGCCACTGTCGATGTTCCTGGCGCTCAACCTCGAACCCGGCTTCCGGCAATCGCTGCTGCTCGGCAGCGTCTTCTTCGAGCGCGAGGGCGACGAGGGCGACAGGCACCTGTTCGCCCGCTGGACGCGCGAATGGCTGGCCGCCGACGAGCCGCGCCGCTACATTCTGGAAGAGGAGGTGCGACTGCGGCTGCGGCGGCTGTCCTGGTCGGCAGAACGCGCCAAGGACGATTCAGCGGCCGCGACCTCAGTGCCGCTCGCCGGGCGCCGCGCCATAGCCCATACCGAGGCGATGACGCGCTTCATCCACGAGCGGCTGGATGCGGGGGTCACCGTGTCGCAGGTGGTGGAGGCGTCGGGACTGCATCCGACCAATGCCCATGCCGCGTTCAACCGCGTCCTCGGCATGTCCATCGGCGAATATGTGCGCCGCCAGCGCCTGCGGCACGCCATGCGGCTGCTGGTCGACACCGATGTCGAGATCGCCCAGATCGCCTTCGATTGCGGCTACAGCTCGGTCGGCCGGCTCTACGACGCCTTCCAGAAACGGCTGCACAAGACGCCCCGCGCCTATCGGCAGGAGTTCCGCGCCCTGCACCGCTGAACGGTGCCGCCGCGGGCGCATTCACCCGGCCATCCGGCCTTCGACGAAACCATCAGGAAGACATCGACATGAGCAAACGTCTGGACGGCAAGGTCGCGATCGTCATCGGCTCGGCCCGCGGCATCGGCAAGGGCATCGCCCAGCGCTTCGCCGAGGAGGGAGCCCGGCTGGTGCTGGCGGACTGGGAGGAGGAGGCCGGCCGCCAGACGGCCGAGGAGCTGGGCGCGGCGTTCATGGCCGCAGACATCTCCCGTTTCGACCAGGCCCAGGCGCTGGTCGAGCTGGCGCTGGCCACGCATGGCCGGCTCGACATCATCGTGCAGAATGCCGGCATCTATCCCTGGCAATTGATCGAGGATACCTCGCCGGAGGACTGGGACCGGGTGATGGCGGTCAATCTGCGCGGCAGCTTCAACGCCGCCAAGGCGGCCGTGGTGCCGATGAAGGCGCAGGGATCGGGCCGCATCCTCTTCACCTCATCGATCACCGGGCCGCATGTCACCAGCCTCGGCCACGGCCATTACGGCGCGACCAAGGCGGGGATCAACGGCTTCATCCGCTCGGCGGCGCTGGAATTTTCCGGCTACGGCATCACCGTCAACGGGGTGGAGCCCGGCAATATCCTCACCGAGGCCATGCAGGAGCATCGCGGCCCCGCCTTCATCGCCGACATGGAGAGCGCCATCCCCCTCGGCCGGCTGGGCACGGCGCGCGACGTGGCCAATGCCTTCCTGTTCCTGGCGTCCGACGAGGCTGGCTACATCACCGGCACCACCATCGTGGTCGATGGCGGGCAGTTGCTGCCCGAGGGCAACGACTTCCGCATCACCCCGAGCGGCGTCTAGCCGGCGCAGGGCGGCACCGCCTATTCGCGGCGCTCGGTGCTGGCGCGAACCACCAGCGTGTGCTGCAGCACGATCCGCTGCCCGATCTCGCGCCCGTCGTCCTCGAGCAGGCTCAGCAGTTCGGCCATGGCACGGCGCCCCAGCTCCTGGCGCGGCTGGCGGATGGTGGTCAGCGGCGGATCGTAGAATTCGGCGATCTCCACGTCGTCGAAGCCGACGATCGAGATGTCCTGGGGCACCCGCAGGCCCTTCTGCTTGCAGATGGTCATGGCGCCGATCGCCATCTCGTCGTTCCCGCAGAAGATGGCGGTGGGCGTCGGCAGGCGCGAGAGGATGACCATGGCCGCCTCCTGGCCGGAGCGCATGGTGTTGTTGCCCAGCACGATCCTCGAGGGATCCACGGCAAGGCCGGCCGCGGCCATGGCGCTTCGGTAGCCGCGCTCCCGATCGGCATTGGTCGGCGCGGGAGGGCCGGCGATATGGGCGATGTCCCGGTGCCCCAGGGCGATCATATAGTCCACCGCCTCCCTGGCCGCCGCGAATTCGTCTATGCCCACCGTCGTCAGCCCCGATCCCTCGATAGGCACCGCGACGGCGATGGCGCGGCGGGCGAGATCGGGCAGTCGGCTCAATTCCCGGGGCAGGCGACCGGTCTGGATGATGAGGCCGTCGACCGCCCCCGACAGGAAGGTCTGGGCGATGCGCCGCTCGATGTCGGGGCGCGAGAAGGTATTGCCGATCAGCACCCCGTAGCCGCCCTCCTGCGCCACCTCGGCGATCGCCGACACCACGTCGGAAAAGAAGGGGTTGGCGATGTCGTTGAGGGCAATGAGGATCTGCCTGTCGCGCTCCTCGCGCCCCGCCCGGCCGGGGGGACCCACATAGCCCAGTTCCTCGGCCGCCGCCCTGATCCGCCGCCGCGTCTCGGCATTGACCAGCGGCGAGCCCGCGAGCGCCCGGCTGACCGTTCCGGCATTGACTCCTGCAACTCTTGCAATGTCGGCCATCGTCGGTCGGGCCATATGCGAATCCATCGTCACGCCACTTGCGCGGCACCTTAGCCGCTACCCGCACCAACGGGAACCCGAAGCGCTATTGCAATCATTCTGCAATAGTTGTATCAATATTGCAATTTGTTGCATTGGGAGGGCTGCATGACGGGGCAGGAGAGGAAGGTGATCGTGGCGCCCTTCCCGCGAACGATGGCGGAGATCTTCGCCGAAACCGACCTGGACCGGCTGGGCGGAATCGCCGAGATCGTCTGGGGCCGCGACGAGCCAATGCCGGCCGACCGGCTGGCCGCGGCCTTGCACCACGCCTGGGCGCTGGTCAGCTTCGAGCCGGCTCTGGATGCCGGGCAGTTGCAGGCGTCGCCGAACCTGCGGGCGGTGGTCGAGGTGGGCGGGCATTTCCCGGCCGGGATCGACTACGAGGCCTGCTTTACCCGCGGCATCCGCGTGCTCTCCTGCGCCCCGGCCTTTGCGCGGCAGGTGGCGGAGATGGCCCTGGCCATGACGCTCGCCTCCGGCCGGGGGCTCGTCGCCGCGCATCTCGATTTCCGCGCCGGCCGGGAGGCATGGCAGGGCGACCGGCAGGGCGACTTTTCCCTCTACGGCCAGGAGATCGGCTTTGTCGGCTTCGGTTCGATCGCCCGCGAGCTCGCGGCGCTCCTCCGGCCGTTCGGGTGCGGCATCAAGGTGTTCGACCCGTGGCTGACGGATTCGGTGATCGCGGCGGCAGGCTGCGTTCCCGCCTCGCTGGAGGCGGTGATGGCGCAGAGCCGCGCCGTCTATGTCCTCGCCGCGCCGACCCCGGCAAACAGGGGCCTCATCGGCCGGGACCTCATCGGCAGCATGCGGCAGGACGCGCTCCTGGTGCTGATCAGCCGGGCGCATCTAGTCGATTTCGACGCCCTGATCGAGGCGGCGGACCGCGGCCGCATCCAGGCGGCCATCGACGTGTTCCCCACCGAGCCCATGCCGGCGGACGACGCCGTGCGCACCAGCGCCAACGTCCTGCTCTCGCCGCATCGGGCCGCCTCGATCCGCCGGGAGCGGCAGGCGATCGGCCGCATGGCGGTGGACGACCTCGAACTCATGGCCAGGGGACTGCCGCCGCTGGTGCTGCAGGCGGCCCAGCCCGAAGTCATCAGGCGCCGGCTGTCGCCGGAACCGGATGCTGCAACCCAGGCCGCACCGCGCACCGCGCGGATGTGACCGACGTGCCGAAAACGGTCTCAAAAAGGAGGAGAAAATGAGACATTTCCACTACGCCCTGACCGCTTTTGTCGTCCTGTCGGCAAGCGCCGTGCAGGCGGCCGAGCTCACCGTCGCCACCGGCGACGGCGGCCTTTACCCTCAGATATTGCGCGGGCAGCTCGACCGATTCGAGGCCGAAACCGGCCACACCGTAACCATCCTGCCGGCGCCGATCTCGGGGACCGAGACCTTTGCGCAGTTCCGACTGTGGCTTTCCGCCGGCAATGCCGATGTCGACGTCTACCTGCTGTCGGACGAATGGGTGCCACAGCTCGCCGATCACTTCCTCGATCTGAGCCAGGCGGCCGGCGATGCCATCGGCGCCCATTTCCCGCCACTGGTCGAGGGGCAGACCATCGACGGCCGGCTGGTCGGCATGCCGCTCTTCGCGGACGCGCCCGCACTCTTCTATCGTGCCGGGCACCTGGGCGGAGCTGGAGGCGACCGCGAAGGAGATCATGGAGGCCGAGCGGGCCGAGGGCAATGCCGACATGTGGGGCTTCGTCTTCCAGGGCAACGCCTATGAAGGGTTGACCTGCAACGCCCTGGAATGGGTGGCCTCGCATGGCGGCGGCGCCATCGTCGAGGCGGACGGCACCGTCTCGATCAACAATGCGCAGGCGATCGAGGCCATCGACCGGGCGGCGGGATGGGTGGGCACCATCGCGCCCGAAGGCGTGCTCGGCTACAAGGAGGAAGAGAGCCGCGGCGTCTGGCAGGTCGGCAAGGCGGTGTTCATGCGCAACTGGCCCTATGCCTATGCGCTCGGCAACAGCGCCGATTCCCCGATCAAGGACCTGTTCGACGTCGCGCCCCTGCCGAAGGGCGAAGGCGACGGCGCGCAGTCGGCGGCAACCCTCGCCAGCCGCGCCACCGCCGCGTCGAAATATTCGCGCAGCCCCGATGCCGCGATCGAGCTGGCGCTGTTCCTCGCCGCGCCCGAGCAGCAGAAGGAGAACGCCATCCGGCTCGCCTATCTGCCGACCGTCGAAGCGCTCTACGACGATGCCGAGATCGCTGCGGCGCAGCCGATCATCCCCAACTGGAAGCAGATCTTCCTCAACGCGGTATGGCGCCCGGCCGCTGTGACCAAGACGCGCTACAACGAGGTCTCCTCGCTCTTCTGGAACGCGGTTCACGGCACCCTGTCCGGCCAGGGTTCGGCCGCCGAGAATCTCGAGCTGCTCGAGGCGGACCTCAACGAGCTCAGGGGCGAGACCTGGTAGACCTCCCGCTATCGCGCCCCGAGCCACGGGCGGCCGGCTCCGGCCGCCCGTACGCGTTTTCGCCCCGCCTGAAACTTTCGGAAGTCAGTCCCCGATACGCCCGACCCAGGCGGCGGCCCCTTTCGCCATGGCGTGGAGATGGTCGGCCGCCGTGAAGCCGGATACGGACTTGCGCGGCTTGAGATCGTGATCCCCATCCTCGAGCCAGAGCAGTTCTATCGCCTCGGAAAGCGCGTAGCGGGCCACCTCGTCCCGCGTGCCGAAGATGTCCCGCGTACCCTGGCAAATCAGGGTCGGACAGCGCAGATCGGCCAGGTGCGCGGTGCGCAGCTGGTCCGGCTTGCCCGGCGGGTGGAACGGATAGCCGAGGCACAGAAGCCCGGCGATCCGGCCGGCATCGAAAAGCGAGTCGGCCAGCATGCTGGCGACGCGGCCGCCCATGGATTTCCCGCCGATGACCAGCGGGCCGCTGGTCGGGCCGAGATCGTCGACGGCCGCCACACATTCGGGCAGCAGCCGTTCGGCCTTGGGCGGCGGCTTGCGGCCTTCACCCGTCCGCCGCGCGGCCATGTAGGCGAACTCGAAGCGGGCGACCCGCAACCCCGTTGCGGCGAGGGCCCTTGCCGCCGCGCTCATCGACGGCGAATCCATCGGCGCGCCGGCGCCATGCGCCAGCAGGATCGTGACACGCGCATCGTCGGGACCGTCGAAAAGAAAGTGCTTGCTCATCATTCCCGCCTCTTGCCTGCCTCGGCACCGCATCCTCGCCGAATGATGGCGCCCCGGCAATCGCCGGCAGGGTGTGAAGCCGTCGCACGTTGCCATCGGAAATCCGGGATTATGCTGCTATGGACCAGCGTCTGGCATGAAACGGGGTCAGAATGCGCGCAGGAATATCGAAAAGCGTCCTGCCGGCGGCGGTGCTGGCCCTGCTCGCCGCGTTCACGGCAGTGCCGGCGCAAGCCAGCCCCTGCGCCGAGACACATTTCGAGGGCGCCGACTACATCGTCTGCACCATCGATTCCGACGCCGACCTCCGGCTTTTCTGGAAGAACGGCGCGGACCAGCCCTATCGCACCTTCGCCAATGTCGCCGCAGCGATCAGCGAGGAAGGCCGCGAATTGGTCTTCGCCATCAATGCCGGCATGTACCGGCCCGATTTCACCCCGCTCGGCCTTTATGTCGAGCATGGCCGAGAGCTGCGGCCGGCCGACACGACCAGCATGGAAGGGCCGCCGCGGCAGATTCCGAACTTCTACAAGCAGCCCAACGGCGTCTTCCTCCTTGGCGAGGCGGGAGCCGGCATCCTGCCGACGGAGGATTTCCTCGCGACGCGCCCGGATGTGCGCTTCGCTACCCAATCAGGACCCATGCTGGTCATCGCCGGCGCGCTGCACCCGGCGCTCATTCCCGGCTCCACCGACCGGACTCGCCGGAGCGGCGTCGGCATCTGCGCGGCCGGGCAGATCCGCTTCGCCATCAGCGAGAGCGGCGTCAATTTCCACGATTTCGCCCGGCTGTTCCGCGACCGGCTGGCCTGTCCCGACGCGCTGTTCCTCGACGGCGGCCGCGGCGCCGGCTTCTACCTGCCGGAGATGGGCCGGAACGATTTCTCCTGGCACGGCGGCTACGGCCCGATCTTCGGCCTGATCGAGTAACCCTGCCCGCAATGCACACCCGTCAAGCGGGAACGTAGGTCAGCCTGAGCGTGTCCTCGCCAATCCGATCGTGACTCACGAGGCGGAGCGGCGGCCGTGGTCCGGCGAAAAATGGCGTTCCGTGCCCCAGCACGACGGGGTGCAGGTAGATTCGATACTCATCGATCAGTCCAAGCTCGGCGAGGCTTTGCGCCAGGCCCGGGCCGGCGACTTCGATCTCCCCGTCGCGCTCGGCCTTCAGCGTACGGATGGCGCGCCCGAGATCATCCTCGACCAGCCTGGCGTTGGGGCCGACCGCCTTCAACGTGCGCGAGACCACCCATTTCGGCTGGTTCCGCCACGCCGCCGCGAAGGCGCGTTCTTGCGCATCCCATTCGGGATGGTCCTCGTCCCAGTACCGCATGATCTCATACATCCGGCGACCGTACACGCTGCCCGCCTGCCCTTGGGCTTCCTCGATGAAATGGCGGAAGAGCGTGGCGTCCGGTGCAAACGCCATATGATCGACATAGCCGTCCAGGGACTGGTTCATTCCGCACACGAGCTTGGCCATGCCTCTCCCCTTCCCTGGACGGGACATGCCTGCAGTTCCGATTGCATCGCGCAATCGGTTAGCGGCTGGATCGGGCGATCTTATAGCACAATTGGTCTTTGGGTGCGCTTCCTGCGCTGCCCGATCGAAGCACGAGCAGTCCCTGGTAAGAGGTCACGCGACCCGACTCCAAGCCACCTGGTTGACAGCCTCTGGAATCCATGCGAGCAATTTAAAGCGTTTGCAAAACCATAAAAGCATAGTCGCAAACGCTTGCAGGGAAGGAATGCGCCACATTGGCGGATAACCGGGCCAGAACTTTGCGTGAGCTCGCGGAGCGGCTCGACCTGTCGATCACGACAGTGTCGCGGGCCCTCGCCGGCCATGAGCAGATCGCGCTCAAGACCCGTCAGCGCGTCTCGAATGCGGCACGCGAGCTCGGCTACGTACCCAACCGCGCCGCGCGCCAGCTCGTTTCCGGCCGCAGCGGCTTCGTCGGCTTTCTCATGCCGATCCGGGGTCCCAATTTCGTCGACTCCTATCTCGGCGAATTCATCACGGGGCTCGGTGAAGGCCTGGTGTCGCACGGGCTCGACCTGTTCCTCGCCACGGTGCAGCAGGGCCAGAACGAACTCGAAGTCCTGCGCCACGTGGTCGAATCCGGACGCGCCGACGGCGTGGTCGTGCCGCGCGTGGCCGAAGAGGACCCGCGCCTGGCCTATCTCGCCATGCAGCGTTTTCCCTCGGTGTCGCATGGCCGGCTGCGCGATCCGAGCGCCCAGCACAACTGGCTCGATTCCGACGGCGAAGCGGCCTTCGATGAGGCGTTCGAGCTGCTCTACGGGCAGGGCCACCGGCATATCGGCCTCGTGACCATTTCCGACCGCATGACCTTCCGGCACTATCGCGAGATCGGGCTGGAAAAGGCCATTGCCCGGCGCGGCGATCCGTCGGTGCGGCTTTCGGTCGAATCCTTCCCGCGCTTCGACCGGCAGGCCAGCATCGCCGCCATCAACCGGATGCTGCATCGTCCCGACAGGCCGACGGCAATCATCGGTCTGTTCGACGAAATCGCCATCACCATCCTCGAGGAAGCCGCCAGGGCCGGCATCGAGGTGCCTCGGGACCTTTCCGTCATCGGCTTCGACAACATCACCGCCGGGGCCTATGCGCCGCCGGGCCTCACCACATTCGACGCCAAGATCCGCTCCAGCGCCCGCGACATAGCGCACATGCTGGTGGAGATCATCGAAGGCCGCGCCACCCAGCCGGTGTCGCGCCTCGTCCGCCCGGATCTGGTGCTGCGCGCCAGCCATGGGCCGGCGCCGAAGCAATCCTGAACGACAAGATTATCCAAAGGGAGGAACTCCATATGAAACTTGCAACCAAATGGCTCTGCGGCGTCGCCCTGTCGCTGACGCTCGCCGTGCCGGCCAATGCCCAGGTGCTGTTCTGGTCCACTCAGGCCGCGCCCGTCGAAGAGACCCAGAAGATGCGCGAGCAGGTGCTGGCCGGCTTCGAGGGCGGCGTGGACTTCCAGCCGCAGGAAGTCGGCCCCTTCATCACCCGCCTCGAGGCGGAGCTGCAAGCCGGATCGGGCCAGATCGGCATTGTCGGCGCGCTGCATGGCGACCTGTCCACCTATGCCGACAGCTGGGTGGACCTGTCCGGCGTCGACCTGACCGGCATTACCGTCAGCGACGCCTTCATGGAGCTGGGCAAGCTCGGCACCGACGAGCAGAAATACCTCCCCTGGATGCAGGCCAACTACGTGATGGCCGCCAACAGGCAGGCGCTCGAATACCTGCCCGAGGGCGCCGACATCAATGCCCTGACCTATGACCAGCTCGTGGCCTGGGCTCAGGCGCTGGCCGAGGGCGCCGGCTCGCCCAAGTTCGGCTTCCCGGCCGGTCCGCAGGGGCTCAAGCACCGCTTCTTCCAGGGCTTCCTGTTGCCCTCCTATGCCAGTTCCACCGTGACCAAGTTCGCCTCGGCGGAAGCCGAAGCCGGCTGGACCATGTTCAAGGAACTCTGGCAGTACACCAATCCGGCCTCGACCAACTACGCCTTCATGCAGGAGCCGCTGCTGAGCGGGGACGTCTGGGTGGCCTTCGACCACATCGCCCGCCTGGCCGACGCCTTCAACCAGCGTCCGGACGATTTCGTCGCCTTTCCGGCGCCGTCCGGTCCCATGGGCCGCGGCTTCATGCCGGTCCTGGCCGGCATCGCCATTCCCAAGGGCGCGCCGGACATGGAGGCCTCCCTGCGGCTCGCCGCCTATATGATGCAGCCGGAAACGCAGGTCGCGACGCTTCTCGCCACCAATTTCTACCCGGTGACCGATGCGCCGCTGCCCGACGACCTGCCCGCCTCCGCCCGGGCGCTCGGGCCGGCCGTTTCGGCCATGACCTCGGCCGAAGACGCGCTGCCCGCCCTGCTGCCGGTCGGCCTCGGCGATCTCGGTGGCCAGTTCAACCAGGTCTATACCGACACGTTCGAGCGCATCATCCTGGGCAACCAGCCGATCCGCGACGTGCTGGACCAGCAGGCCCAGACCCTGCGCAGCCTGATGGAGCAGGCCAATGCGCCCTGCTGGCTGCCGGACCCCGCGTCCGAAGGCCCCTGCCCGGTCGAATAAGGCTCCTCCCCGAAGCTGTGTCCGGCGCTCCGGCGCCGGACACGCCCCTGTTTTCCCGCAGCAAAGGACATGCGCGCCATGCCCGCAAAGGTCTTGCCATACCTGTTGCTCCTGCCCGCGACATTGTTCCTGCTCGTCTTCTTCGTCTATCCTTTCGTGCAGATCGCCTGGCTTTCCGTCAGCGGGCCGAACGGCTTCTCGCTGCAGCCGCTGACGACGATGGCGACGCATTGGAAATTCCAGAGCGCCCTGGGCTGGACGCTGCTGCTGGCCGCCGTGGTCGTGCCGCTGCAATTGGTCATGGCCCTGTCGATGGCTTCCATCGTCACCAAGCTCGAACGCGGCCGCAACGCCGTCCTCTATATCTTCTCCATTCCGCTCGGCCTCTCGGACCTCGCCGCCGGCATCGTCTGGCTGGCCATCTTCGAGCAGTCAGGCTTCCTCAATTCCATGCTCGCGGGCCTGGGCGTCATCGACCGGCCCATCCTCTTCCTCGGCTACCAGAATATCTGGGTCATCTTCCTCGCCGTGGTGCTGGCCGAACTGTGGCGCGCCACCGCCATCGTCATGGTCATCCTGGTTTCCGGCATGGGCCTGATCCCCAAGGAATATTACGAGGCCGGCGAAGTCTTCGGCGCCAATGCCTGGCAGCGCTTCGTCAAGATCACCCTGCCCATGCTGCGTCCGAGCCTGCAATCGGCGCTCATCCTGCGCACCCTCGCCGCCTTCGAGGTCTTCGCGGTGGTCACGGCCCTCGGCGGCACCACCCTGCCGGTGCTGATGGGCGAGACCTTCCAGTGGCAGTTCGCCTTGCAGGACCGCAACGTCGCCTCCGCCTATGCCATGGTCATCCTGGCCATCTCGATCCTGGCGACCCTGTTCTTCCTGCGCGTGCTGCGCGTTCCCAAGGGAGCCACGATATGAGCGCAACCGCCGACACCCCGCGCCCCGTCGAAGCCCGCTCGGCCGGCCGCTTCCTCTTCATCGCCGCCATCGTGTTGATCTGCGCCTGGGTTCTGGTGCCGATCTACCTGCTGCTGGTCAACACGCTCTCCTCGCCCAGCCAGGTCAGCGCCTTCCCCAAGACCGGACTGCCGGGCTGGGATTTCGGCTCCATCCAGTTCTTCATGGGCTTCGCCGGGGTCCTGCGCGCCCTCTGGAATTCCCTCCTCGTCGCGGTGCTGACCATGATCCTCTCCATCGGCATCGGCGCGCCGGCCGGCTATGCGCTGTCGCGCTTCGACTTTCCCGGCAAGGAGGCGTTCCGCATGCTGGTGGTCATGACGCGCGCCTTCCCGCTGCCCCTGCTGGCCCTGCCGCTGGCCGTGCTCTTCATCCGCACCGGGCTCGACGACACCGCCATCGGCCTAGCCACCGTCCACACGGTGCTGGCCATTCCCTTCGCGGTGCTCATCACCTTCTCGCTCTTTTCCGGCATTCCGCTGGAGCTGGAGGAAGCCGCCTGGACCCTGGGCTGCAATCGCCTGCAGGCCTTCGTCAAGGTGGTGCTGCCGCTGGTCCTGCCCGGCATCGCCGCCTCGGCGGTTTTCGCCTTCACCATCTCCTGGAACGAGGTTTTCGCCGCGGCGGTGCTGACCATCGAGAACCGCACCCTGCCCGCCTTCCTGGTGCAGAGCCTGAACGTCTCGCCGCTCCATCTCAAATTCGCCGGCGGGGCCGCCATGGTCATTCCCGCCCTCGTCTTCATCTTCGCCGTTCGCAAATACCTGTTTGCGATGTGGGGCATCGCCAACAGGTAAAGGCATTCCCGGCAGAAGCGGCCGCCGGTCCTGCGGTTCGGGAATGCGACTAAACAGGAGGCTTCCATGGCCGAAATCGTCGTCAAGAACGTCGCCAAGCGCTTCGGCGGATTCACCGCCCTGCACTCGATCGACCTGACCATCTCCGATCAGGAATTCATGGTCCTGCTCGGCGCCTCGGGCTGCGGCAAGACCACCTTGCTGCGCATCATCGCCGGCCTCGAGACGCCGAGCGAGGGCGAGGTGTGGATCGGCGGCCGCCGCGTCGATCACCTGCCGCCCCGCGAGCGCGGCATTTCCATGGTGTTCCAGAACTATGCCGTCTTCCCGCACCTCACCGTCTTCGAGAACATCGCCTTCGGCCTTCGCATGAAGAAGCTGCCGCAGGCCGAGGTCGAAAGGCGCGTCAACCGCACCGCCGAGCTCATGCATATCGAGCAGCTGCTGAAGCGCTATTCCGGCCAGCTCTCCGGCGGCCAGCGCCAGCGGGTCGCCGTGGCCCGCGCCCTGGCCATGGAGCCCGACGTCATCCTCATGGACGAGCCGCTGTCCAATCTCGATGCCCTGCTGCGCCTCGAAATGCGCGCCGAGCTCAAGGGGGTTCTGGCCGGCAGCAAGACCACAACCATCTATGTCACCCACGACCAGGTGGAAGCCATGAGTCTCGCCGACCGCATCTCGGTGATGAATGGCGGCAAGATCGTGCAGGCCGCCAGCCCCGTGGAGGTCTACCGCAATCCGGCGGCCCGCTTCGTCGGCAGCTTCATCGGCAATCCGCCGATGAATTTTCTGCCCGCCAAGCGCGGCGACGACGGGCAATGGCAGGTCGCCGGCCTCAGCCTCGTCGGCCCGGCCGCCGGGGATGCCCTGGAATTCGCCATCCGCCCCGAGGACCTCGAAGTGGCCGCCGAGGGCTTCCGCGCCACCGCCCGCGTCATCGAGCCGCTCGGCGCCCATACCCTGGTCACCACCGAAGTGGACGGTAAGCTCTTCCGCGCCGTGCTCGACAGCGACCTCAAGGTCGCGCCCGGCGACGAATTGCGGCTCATGCCCAAGCCGGACCGCGTGCGCTGGTTCGATCCGGAAACCACGAAAGCCGTCTAGATGTCCGCCCCCCCATCGATCGCCGACACCGCGATCGCCATTCTCCGCGACAACGATCGCGGACACTACACCGTGCCAACCAAGGGGCTTTATCCCTTCCAGTGGAACTGGGATTCCTGCTTCACCGCGCTAGGCCAGTCCCATTACGACCTTGACCGCGCCTGGACCGAGATCGAGACGCTCTTCGCCCAGCAATGGGATGACGGCATGGTGCCGCATATGGTGTTCCACGAGGATGCGCCGGGTTACTTCCCCGGCCCCGAGGTCTGGGGCACCGGCCGGCCCATACCCACCTCCGGCATCACCCAATTGCCCATTGCCGGCTTTGCCGTGCACGAGCTCTGGAAGCGCTCGGGCGGCCAGGCGGACGCCCGCGCCAAAGCGCTGCTTGCCGGACTCGACCGCTGGCACGACTGGTTCTACCGCACCCGCGATCCGGACCGCACCGGGCTCGCCGCCGTCATCCACCCGTGGGAATCGCGCGACAACACCATCGATTGGGACGAAGGCTTCGAGCGCGTGCCGACCGAGGGCGTCATGCCCTATATCCGCAACGACACCAAGCATGCCGACCCGGCCACCCGCCCGACCAAGGCGCAATATGACCGCTATCTCTGGCTGGTGCAGCATTTCCGGGCGCTGAACTGGGATTCGACGCGCACCCACGATGCCTCGCCCTTCCGCATCGTCGATCCCGGGTTCAACGCCATCTTCATCCGCTCGGCCCTGGAGACGGCAAAACTGGCCGACACCCTCGGGGAAAACGAGATCGCGGCGCGCAACCGCGCCTGGGCCGAGCGCGGCCTTGCCGCCCTGGAAACGCTCTGGGATGCCGAGGCGAGGCAATACCAGCCCTATGACCGCGTCGGCACGCGGCTGCTCGCCTCTCCCTCCATCGGAGGCCTCTTGCCCATATTCGCGCCGATCCCGGCAGAGCGCGCCAGGGCCATCGCGGCAACGCTGGCGGAAATCGCCCGGCAGGTCCGCTTCCTCGTCCCCAGCCATCATCCGCGCGATCCGCGCTTCGACCTCAAGCGCTATTGGCGCGGCCCGGTCTGGCTGGTCTGCAACTACCTCATCACCAACGGCCTGCGCCGTGCCGGCGAACATGCCCTCGCCGGCCGCATCCGCCAGGACAGCCTCGATCTCATCGGCACCGGCGGCTTTTCGGAATATTACGACCCCATGACCGGCGCCCCGCTCGGGGGCGGCCGGTTCAGCTGGACGGCCGCCATGGTGCTCGAATTTCTCGGGGACCAGTCGTGACACTCTTCGCCGAGCATATCCGCACCGGCGGCAAGCGCTCCATCACCACCTTCGGCGACAGCGTCACCGCCGGCGCCTCGGTCGCCGAACCCGACCGCTGGGCCAACCGCTTCGCGGCAAGCCTCGACCTGAACCTCCGCAACAAAGGCATCAGCGGCACGGTGCTGCAAGGCTCGCCGGATGCCGATGGCCGGCCGCGCGGCAATAACGGCTTCAGCCGCTTCCGGAACGATCTGCTCGGCGCCGATCGCAGCGACCTCGTCGCCATCCTCTACGGCACCAACGACGCCCGGCATACCGGCGCACCGGAAAGCCTCAATCACGCCGGCTTCACCCGCGACTATCGCATCATCCTTTCCGAATTGATCGTCCACGGCTTCGCCCCCAGAGACATCTGCATCGGCAGCCCGGTGCATATTCCCGATGCCGGCTTTTCCGCCGGCGAACCCGAATTCACCGGACAAAGCCGCGATGCCTTCGAAGCCTATGTGGCGACGATCCGGTCATTGGCGCGCGAATTCGGCACTTTCTACGCAGCGGTCAACGAGCGGATGCAGGCCCATGGCGGCGACACCCTCGTGCTGTCCGACAATGTCCATCCCAATCCGGCCGGCCACGGCGTCATCGCCGAAGCCTTCGCCGCGGCCACCATTCCCGACTGAATTTTCACGAGGCGACCATGAATCCTCAAGACACGTCCCGCATTTTCAATCTCGCCGTCGAAGTGCTCAAGGAAAACGACCGGGGCAGCTATACCGTGCCCACCAAGGGCCTCTATCCCTTCCAGTGGAACTGGGATTCCTGCTTCACCGCCATCGGCCAGGCCTATTTCGACGAGGACCGCGCCTGGACCGAGATCGAAACCCTGTTCGAGCATCAGTGGCCCGACGGCATGGTGCCGCACATCGTGTTCCATGTTCACGACGACGGCTATTTCCCGGGCCCCGATGTCTGGAATACGGGCCGGCCCACGCCGACCTCGGGCATTACCCAGCCGCCCATCGCCGGCTTCGCCCTGCGCCAGCTCTATGAGCGCAGCAAGGACCGCGAAGCCGCCGAGCGCCGCGCCCGCGCCCTCCTGCCCAAGGTCGAGAAATGGTTCGCATGGTTCTATGCCAATCGCGACCCCAGGGGCGAAGGCCTCGCCGCCATTCTCCATCCCTGGGAAGCGGGCCGCGACAATTCCATCGACTGGGACGAGGCCTTCGAGCGCGTGCCCACCGAGGGCATCGCCCCCTATACCCGCCGCGACACCCAGCATGCCGATCCGGCCCACCGGCCCACCAAGGCGCAATACGACCGCTATCTCTGGCTGGTCGAGCATTTCCGCAAGCTGAACTGGGACAATTCCAGGCTCCACGACGCCTCGCCCTTCCAGGTGGTCGATCCCGGCTTCAACGCCATCCTGATCCGGGGCTGCCAGGATCTCGTCGCCGTGGCCGAAGCGCTCGGTGAAACCGAACTTGCCGCCCGCAACCGCGACCGCGCGGCCAGGGGCCGCGCGGCGCTCGAGACGCTCTGGAGCGAGAAGCACGGCCAATATCTCTGCCTTGACCGGACCACCGGCAAGCTCATCGACAGCGCCTCGATCGGCGGCCTCATCCCGGTCTTCGCCAATATTCCCGGTGAGCGTGCGGCCGCCATCGGCAGGGTGATCGCCCGCCAGGCCGAAAAGCTCAACTACATCATCCCCAGCCACGATCCGGACGATCCCCGCTTCGAGCCCAAGCGCTACTGGCGCGGCCCGGTCTGGCTGGTGGTCAACTATCTCATCGTCGACGGCCTGCGCGCCGCCGGCGAGACCGAGATCGCCGACAAGGTCATGCAATCGAGCCTCAAGCTGATCGAGGAATCCGGCTTCGCCGAATATTACGATCCCATCACCGGCGAACCCTGCGGCGGCGGCCGCTTCACCTGGACCGCCGCCATGGTGCTCGAATTCCTCGACATCGGCGCGAGGAGCTGAAGGAGTGGACCTCGCCCTCGTCCTCACCGGCATAAGGCAGCTCGAATTCGAGCCCCTGCCCGAGCGCGCCCCGGCGCCCGGCGAGGTGCGGATACGCACCCTCTATTCGGGGGTCAGCGCCGGCACCGAGCTCAGCCAGTTCCGCGCCACCTCCCCTTATATGTCACGCCAATGGGACAAGGATCGCCGCGTCTTCCGCGACGGCGAGCCGAGCTGGACCTATCCGGTCCGCAATCTCGGCTATGAGGAAGTGGGCGAGATCGTCGAGACAGGCAGCGCGGTCACGCAGCTCAAGCCCGGCGACCGGGTGTTCGGCACCTGGGGCCACCGCACCGGCCATGTGATGAGCGAGGCCGATATCGGCGGCCGGCTGATGCCGGAAGGGGCCGATCCGCGCTTCGGCATCTTCTCCCATATCGGCGCCGTGGCCCTCAACGGCGTCCACGACGCCCGTATCCGCATCGGCGACCTCGTCGTGGTGTTCGGCCTCGGCGTGCCCGGGCAGATCGTCGTGCAGGCGGCTCACGCCTCCGGCGCCAAGGTCATCGGCGTCGATCCGGTGCCCTTCCGCCGCCAAATGGCCGAGCGCATGGGCGCAATCCGCACCATCGATCCCAACGCGGGCAGCGTCGCCGACCTCGTCAAGGACGGCAATGATGGCCTCGGCGCCGATATCTGCATCGAGGTCTCCGGCTTCCCGCCGGCCCTGGCCGAAGCCATGCGTACGGTCGCCTATGCCGGTCGCGTCGTCGCCATGGGCTTTTTCCAGGGCGAGACGGCGGGCCTCAGGCTCGGCGACGAATTCCACCACAACCGCATCGAGTTGATCTCCAGCCAGATCTCCGGCGTCGCGCCCGAAGCCAGCCATCGCTGGAGCAAGCCGCGGCTCTGGAAAACGGTCGTGCGCCTGCAACACGAGGGCCGCCTCGACCTGCTGCCGCTCATCACCGACATGGTGGCTTTCGAGGATGCGCCCGCTCTCTTCGATCGCCTCGATGCCGGCGATCCCAATATCCTCCAGTCCGTCCTCACCTTCGGAGACGCGCCATGACCCTGCGCGTGGGCCTGCTCGGCACCGGCGGCATCGGCGCGCGCCATGCCGACGCCGTGGCGAAGCTCGACGCCCTCGACCTCGTCGCCTGCTGCGGCCGCGATCCGGACAAGGTCCGCGATTTCGCCGCGCCTCGCGGCGCCGTCGCCTACACGGACTTCCCATCCATGCTGGCCCGCGAGAGGCTGGACCTTCTGGTCGTCGCCCTGCCGCCCTTCGCGCATGACGGGCAGGTCGAAGCGGCGGCCCGCGCCGGCGTCAATCTCCTGGTCGAAAAGCCCATCGCCCTGACCCGGGCCCATGCCGATGCCATGGTCGCCGCCTGCCGCGACGTGGTTGCCGCCTGTGGCTTCATGTATCGCTTCGGCGCCGCCGTCGAGCGCTGGGATCGATTGAGGGCCTCCGGCGCCACCGGCCGCGTCGCCCATTTCTCCGGCTCGTTCCATTGCAATGCCTTGCACGCGCCCTGGTGGCGCGACCGCGCGCGCTCAGGCGGCCAGATGGTGGAACAGCTCATCCACCTGGTCGATCTCGCCCGCGTCAATCTGGGCATGCCCCGTTCAGTCTTCGCCAGTGCCACCAGGTTCGGCCATGCCGATACCTCCGGCTATACCGCCGAGGACAGCAGCGCGCTGATCCTCACCTATGACAACGGCGCCATCGGCGTGCTCCACGCCTCCAACCTGGCCGTGCCGGGCCGGTGGACCAAGCAATGGCAGATCGTCGGCGAGACCATGACCGGACGCTTCACCGACTGGAACGAGGCCGAAATCTTCGATACCCGCCCGGGCGGCGACGTCGAGCGCATCGCTACCGGCCCCGATCCCTTCGTGGCCCAGCTCGCCGATATCGCCGAGGCGATCCATGCCGGCCGTCCTGCCCGCATTCCCCTTGCCGATGGTGCCGAGAGCCTGCGCATCGTCCTGGCGGCCCGGCAATCGGCCGAGGAAAGACGCGAGATATTCCTATGAGCTTCGACCCAGCCACCATAGCCTTCTCGCTGGGTGGCATAAGGCTTTCCGGCCTCGCCCCGCTCATCGATGGCGTGGTGCCCGACCATGCCGCGCCGGAAACCGGCGACGATGGCGTCACCTGGCTCCTGGCAGACGGCAGCCGCTTCGAGATGCGCCTGTCGGGCCGGGAAATCCGGCTCGGCCTTTCGGGCTTTGCCGGCACGCTGCGCCTCGATTCGCTGGGGCTCAGGATCGGCAGCGCCGGCAATGTGCGGCAATATCTGCGCAACGGCTACATGAGCTGGGACGGCTCCTATTTTGTCGAACCCGACACCGCCCGCGACGTGGTCGGCGCCGACCCCGCCATCGCCTCGGGCTATGCGGCAACGGCTTTGCTGCCGCGCGGCGGCGAAGGCGCCGTCATCCTCGGCTTCCTGCGCCACGACACCTACCAGTCCCGCTTCCGTTTCGATTTCGCCCAGGGCGGGCTCGCCATCCAGGTCGAGACGCTGCTCGACCGCAAACCCTTTTCCGGCGCGATTCACGCCGAACCCCTTATCCTGTTTGCCGCCCATGAAGTGGAAGAAGGCCTGCGCGACTGGGCGCGGGCCGTTGCCGCCGCCTCGCCGGTCCCGCCACGCCTGCCCGAAAAACGCATCACCGGCTGGTGCTCCTGGTACAATCTCTATGCTTCGCTCAGCGAACCGGTTCTGCTCGAGCACCTCGACGCCGCCGCCGCATTCCGCGACGCGCATGCAGTCCCCTTCGATGTCTTTCTCATTGACGATGGCTTCACCCCGGAAATGGGCGATTGGCTCGAAGCCAAAGCGCAATTCCCCGAAGGCATCAAACCCCTGCTCGACGCAGCCCGGGCACGGGGCTTCACTCCCGGCCTCTGGATCGCCCCCTTCATGGTCGGCAACCGCTCGCGCCTGTTTGCCGAGCATCCCGATTGGGTGGTGCGCAGCCGCAAGGACGGACGGCCGCTGGCGCCCATGACCTTCCACGGCGAATTCCGCTGGCACAAGCGCAGCGAGGAGTATTACGTCCTCGACATCACCCATCCCGATGCCGCCGCCTATATGCGTGGGGTCTTCCGCACCTGGGCCAGGGATTGGGGCTGCGGCTATTTCAAGTCCGATTTCATGCATCTGGGCTCGATCTATGGCGCCGACGAAGCCGTCTGGCACGAGCCGGACCTGACGCGCATCGAGATCTGGATGCGCATGATCCGGCTGATCCGCGAGGAGATCGGCGATGCCTTTCTGCTGTGCTGCGGCGCCCCGCTTTGGGCACCCATCGGCTATGCCGACGCCATGCGCATCGGCCGCGATGTCGGCGTCTCCTGGTCCGGCCACTATTCGGCCCAGTCGCTGCTGCGCGACCAGACCGCCCGCAATTTCGCCAATGGCATTCTCTGGCAATCCGATCCCGACTGCATCCTGCTGCGCGAGCGCTTCCACGAGCTCAGCGACGACCAGATCGATTCCCTGATCCATTTCGCCGGTCTCGCCGGCGGCATCGTCATGACCAGCGACCAACTGGCCGAAGTCCCGCCCGAACGCCGCGCCCTCCTCGCCGCGCTCCTGCGGGAAACCGCGCCCACGCCCTGTCATTTCCCCGAGCTCGGCCGCTCCGCGCTGCGCTACACGCTTTCCACCGGCCCGACCGGCAAGCCGATGGCCGTCGCCCATGCCGATCCGGTGCTGATCCAGACGGTCGCAAGGTCCGACGGCACAATTCTCGTCAATGTCTTCAATACCGGCGACCATACCACCGAGCGGCTGGTACGCTGGGCGGCGTTCGGACGCAGGAACCCCGGCCCCGTCCACGAAGCAGGCCAACCATATCCCCACGACGCGGAGGGCATCATGGTAACTCTGCGCCCCTACCAATCCCGACAGTTCATCTGTTCCGGCGCAGAACGAGATAGTTGAGCTGGCCGGCTATGCCGAGCCGCGCCTCACCAGCTCGAAGCCGATATCGTAGGTGGAGCGAAGTGCCGTGCTGGCGAAGCGGTCCAGTATAGCGTTGGCGGCGACCTGGCCGAGCCGCTGGCGGTCGATCCGGATCGTGGTCAGGGCCGGCTCGGTGCTGGCGGCGAATTCCTCGTCGCCGAAGCCGATGACGGCGATGTCGGAGGGAGTTGAGAGCCGCCGCGCCGAGGCTTCCACCAATACGCCCTGGGCGAACTGATCGGAGCTGCAGAATAATACCGTTCCCGGCTCCATGCCTTGGGCCAGCAATTGTGCCAAAGCCTGCCGGCCCAGCCCCAAAGAGGCGGAGGATTCGAATTCGATGGCGCGGACATCGCTTTGCGACAGCGCAGCGAAGCGCGCGGCAAAGGCATCGCGGCGGCGGCGCGCCCGCTCGTCCCCCGCCGTTATGGTGGCGGCCCGTCTATAACCCGCCGCGAAAGCGAACTCGGCGGCGGCACGTCCGGCATCGACATGGGAAAAGCCGACGCAGCAATCGACCGGCGTATCGGTGACGTCCCAGATCTCCACGACCGGAATGCCGGCATTGAGCAGCATCCTGCGCGTTGCCGGACTATGTTGTACGCCGGTGAGCAACATGGCGTCGGGGCGCCGCGAGAGATGCGTGGCGACAGCCTTTTCCTCGCGATCCGGATCGAAGCCGGTCTCCGAGAGCATGATCTGGTAGCCGTGTCCCCGCATGATCTCGGAAAAGGCATGCAGCATGCTGGCATAGACGACATTGGTGACCGCGGGCACCAGGGCCGCCACGAGCTTCGACCTGTTGGAAGCGAGCGCCCCGGCCAGCGCATTGGGCACGAAGCCGGTCTGGCGGATGGCCTCCTGAATGCGCTGCAAGGCGGCGGCCGACACCTTTTCGGGGTTGGACAGGGCCCGCGACACGGTCACCTGGGTCACCCCTGCCAGCCGGCCGATATCGGCCATGGTGACGCCGCGGCTGCGTCGCTTGTCTGCAATCCTCTCAGCCATGCTTGCCTTTCGTCCTCGCCGTCTGACAACGCATATATCAATGGCGCCAGAGGCGTCCACAATGCCGGCCCACCGATTGACTCCTGATGATGTATGCGCATACATCAAGGGAATAAAGAGGGGGATACATGACTTCCCGCGCCCGCAAGACCGCTGCGGAGCTGCGTTCTGCCCGCTGGTTCGCGCCTGACGATCTGCGCAGCTTCGGGCATCGCTCGCGGCTGATGCAGCTCGGCTATTCCGAGGACGATTTTCTCGGCCGGCCGGTGATCGGCATTCTCAACACCTGGTCCGAGCTCAACGCCTGCCATGGCCATTTCCCCGAGCGGGTCGAGGCGGTCAAGCGCGGCGTGGCGCAGGCGGGCGGCTTTGCCGTGGAGCTGCCGACCCTCTCGGTGGACGAAAGTTTCACCAAGCCCACATCCATGTTCTACCGCAACATGCTGGCCATGGAGACCGAGGAGACCATCCGCTCCCATCCGCTCGACGGCGTCGTGCTGATGGGCGGCTGCGACAAGACCACGCCGGGGCTGGTCATGGGCGCTCTGTCGGCCGGGGTGCCGATGATCTATCTGCCGGCCGGCCCCATGCTGCGCGGCCATCATGCCGGCGGCATACTGGGCTCGGGCTCGGATGCCTGGAAATATTGGGACGAGCGCCGGGCCGGCAATGTCACCGACGCGCAATGGCGCGGCCTGCAAGGCGGCATTGCCCGCTCCGCCGGCATCTGCATGACCATGGGTACGGCCGCGACCATGACGGCGATCACCGAGGCGCTGGGCCTCACCCTGCCCGGTGCATCCTCCATCCCGGCCGTGGATTCGGGCCATGCGCGCATGGCGGCCGATTGCGGGCGGCGCATCGTCGAGATGGTCTGGGAGGATCTGACGCCGGACCGCATCGTCACCGACGCCTCCATGCGCAACGCCGCCATCGTGGCCATGGCCACGGGCTGCTCGACCAATGCGGTGGTGCACCTCGTCGCCATGGCGCGCCGGGCCGGCGTGGCGCTCACCCTGGACGATCTCGACACCCTGGGGCGCGTCACCCCGCTCATCGCCAATATCCGTCCGTCCGGCAAGGACTACCTCATGGAGGATTTCTACTATGCCGGCGGCCTGCGCGGCCTGATGAGCCGGCTCGCCGACCGGCTCGACACCTCATGCCTCACGGTTGCCGGCAAGACCCTGGGCGAAACCCTCGAGGGCGCCGCCGTCTACAACGACGACGTCATCCGGCCGCTCTCCAACCCGGTCTATCGCGAAGGCTCCCTGGCCGTGCTGCGCGGCAATCTCTGCCCGGACGGGGCAGTGATCAAGCCGGCGGCCTGCGACCCGAAATACCATCTGCATGAAGGCCCGGCCCTGGTCTTCGACAGCTATCCGGACATGAAGCAGGCAGTGGACGACGAAAATCTCGACGTCACGCCCGATCACGTCCTGGTCCTGCGCAATGCCGGCCCGCTCGGCGGACCCGGCATGCCGGAATGGGGCATGCTGCCCATTCCCAAGGCGCTGATCCGGCAGGGCTACCGGGACATGCTGCGCCTCTCCGACGCCCGCATGTCCGGCACCTCCTATGGCGCCTGCGTATTGCACATCGCCCCCGAATCCCATGTCGGCGGGCCGCTGGCCCTGCTGCGCAGCGGGGATGTCGTTCGGCTCGACCTGCCCAATCGCCGGCTCGACATGCTGGTGTCCGAGGACGAGCTGCAACGCCGCCGCGCGGCCTGGACGCCCCCGGCCCCGCGCTTCGAGCGCGGCTGGGGGTGGATCTATTCCCGGCACGTCACCCAGGCCGACAAGGGCTGCGATTTCGATTTCCTCGAACGCGATTTCGGCGCCGCGGCCGGCGAGCCGGATATCTTCTAGGACAAGGTGGACAGGATGGCTCTTTCCCTCGACCAGGCGCTGATCGGCATTTCCGGCATTCTCGTCACCCCCTATGACGAAAATGGCGACATCGCGCCCGCCCGGCTCGCACCCATCATCGACCGCGCCCTGGGCGCGGGCCTCCACATGCCGGTGGTCAACGGCAATACCGGCGAGTTCTATGCGCTGACCACCGACGAAGCCTCCAGCATGGTGCACGAGGTGGTGCGGCTGGTCGATGGCCGGGCCCCGATACTGGCCGGAATCGGCCGCGGTATCCGCGATGCGACAGCGTTGGCGAAAGCCTCCGCCGCCGCGGGCGCCACCGCGCTGATGGTGCATCAGCCGCCCGACCCCTTCGTCGCGCCCCGCGGCATCGTCGATTATCTCAAGGCCGTGGCCGACGCCGCCGACGGCCTGCCGATGATGCTCTATCTGCGCAACGACGCCATCGGCACCAAGGCCATCGCCGAGCTCTGCGCCCTGCCCGGGGTGAAGGGAGTCAAATGGGCGACGCCCAACCCGCTCAGGCTCGCCGAGGCCAAGGCGGCCTGCGATCCCGCGATCGCCTGGGTGGGCGGGCTGGCCGAAATCTGGGCGCCGGCCTTCTATGCCGTAGGTGCGCGCGGCTTCACCTCCGGGCTCGTCAATATCTGGCCCGAACGCTCCATGGCCATCCATGCGGCGCTGGAGGCGGGAGATTACGGCAAGGCCAATGCGCTGATCGCCGAGATGAAGGCGTTCGAGGAAATCCGCGCCGAGGAGATGAACGGCGCCAATGTCACCGGGGTCAAGGCGGCGCTGCTGGCCATGGGCCAGGATTGCGGCCCCACGCGGCCCCCTTCGGCCTGGCCGCTGACCGCGACGCAACAGGCCAAGCTCGACCGCTTCCTTTCCACGAACCGCCTCATCTGACCCTTGCCGAGAGCCCGGACATGCACGAAACCCTGCGCGAAAAACTGTCGGCCGTCTCGGTCGCCACGCTGGCCACGGCCCTGTTCAGGCGCGGCCTGCGCAACCAGGTGATCCAAGGGGTGCATCCGGTCGCGCCCAAGGGCCGCAACATGGTGGGACCGGCCTTCACCCTGCGCTATATCCCTGCCCGGGAGGACCAGAACCAGTTGACCGAGTTCCGCAATCCGCGCCATCCGCAGCGCGTGGCGGTGGAGACCTGCCCACCCGGCCATGTGCTGGTGATCGACAGTCGCAAGGACCCGCGCGCCGCTTCCGCGGGCGACATCCTCGTCACCCGTCTCATGGTGCGCGGGGTGGCCGGCGTGGTGACCGATGGCGGTTTCCGGGACGCGGCCACCATAGGCGGGCTCGACATTCCCGCCTATCACACCCGCCCCTCCAGCCCCACCAATCTGACGCTGCACGAGGCGCTCGATCTCGACGTGCCGATCGGCTGCGGCGACGTGGCGGTGTTTCCAGGCGACATCGTGGTGGGCGACGACGACTGCGTCATCGTCATCCCCCAGGCCATCGCCGAAGACGTGGCCGAGGAGGCTGTGGAGATGACCGCCTATGAGGATTTCGTGGTCGAGAAGGTCAAGGCCGGCACCCCGGTCATCGGCCTCTATCCCCGCACCGAGGAGCGTTTCGCCGCCGAATTCCAGGCATGGCGGGAACGGAACGGGCGCTGAGCGGCGAGACGGGCTCCGCACGCCGTCGCCTGCGGGGTTTGGTTCAAATGACCGGCCCCAGCGTCCAGGGCGCGAATTCGGCAGCGCCGAAATCCAGCTCCTCGCTCCTGGTTCTTTTTCCCGAGGCGACCTCGAGCAGCGTCCGGAAGATGCGCGCCCCGCATTGCTCCACGCTTTCCTCGCCATCGAGAATGGTGCCGCAATTGACGTCCATGTCCTCGGCCATGTGGTTGAACATGCGGGTATTGCTCGCCAGCTTGACGGTGGGGGCGGGCTTGCTGCCGAAGACGCTGCCGCGGCCGGTGGTGAAGGCGACGATGTTGGCGCCGCCGGCGATCTGTCCGGTCACCTGCACCGGATCGTAGCCGGGCGTATCCATGAAGATCAGCCCTTTGGCGCTCGGCCGCTCGGCATAGCGCACGACTTCCATCAGATTGGCGCTGCCGGCCTTGGACAGCGCGCCCAGCGATTTTTCGAGGATGGTGGTCAGCCCGCCGAGCTTGTTGCCGGGAGACGGATTGGCATTGAGCGTGACCCCCTGCCGGGCGCTGTATTGCTCCCACCAGGCCATGCGCTCGACCAATGTTTCGCCCACCGCGCGGCTGATGGCGCGGCGGGTCAGCAGATGCTCGGCGCCATAGGTTTCTGGGGTTTCGGCCAGGATGACAGTGCCGCCCTCGGCCACGAGCAGATCGCTGGCCGCGCCCAGCGCCGGATTGGCCGAAATACCCGAATAGCCATCGGAGCCGCCGCAGACCAGGGCGAGGGACAATTCGCTCGCCGGCACGGCTTCGCGGCGCGCGGCATTGCTTTCCGCCAGCACGTCGCGCACGAAGGCCACGCCCTGCTCCACCGCCTTGCGGGCGCCGCCCAGCGACTGGATGTTGTATTTGAGCACCGAGGACACGTCCGGCCGCCCCTGGAAGATCGAGCCGATCTGGTTGCCTTCGCATCCGAGGCCGAACACCACCACATGGGAGAAATTGGGATGCGCCGCATAGCCGGCAATGGTGCGCCGCAGGATGTCCAGCGGCTCGCCCGTGCTCATGCCGCAGCCGGTCTTGTGGGTAAGGGCGACAACGCCATCGACGTTGGGAAAATCGGCCAGCGGATCGAAGCCGGACCAGGGATTCTTCTCGAATGCCTTGGCGATCAGCTCGGCCACATGGGCCGAACAGTTCACTGAGGTCAGGATGCCGATATAGTTGCGCGTGCCGACGCGGCCGTTGCTCCGCCGGTAGCCGAGAAAGCTCGCGGGCATGGCGCTGACGGGATCGGGCCTGACATTGGCGCAAAAGGCATAGTCGCGCTCGAAGGCGCCCATGCCCAGATTGTGCTCGTGCACGTGCTGGCCCGCCGCTATTGGACGCGAGGCGAAGCCGATGACCTGCCCATAGCGCAGGACGGGCTGGCCTTCGTCATGGGGTGCGAGCGCCACCTTGTGTCCCGGCGGCACGTGGTCGAGCGCCTCGAGCCCGTCCGCGATGCGGGTTCCGCGCGGAATGGCCTCGCGCGCGATGGCGACGCTGTCATCGGGATGCATGAGGATGGCGCAGGAGGAAAGCGGCATG
>ENA-UOVV01000632-UOVV01000632.1-compost-metagenome-genome-assembly--contig:-NODE-632-length-38449-cov-11.043965_pt1 | contig 38449 bp, 26 predicted proteins | sample MGYA00238155_ERZ761577 | MGnify/ENA primary metagenome ERZ761577 (study PRJEB28898, sample SAMN06268775) | compost metagenome | isolation source: Emeryville, CA | place: USA:Emeryville, CA | collected... | reverse complement strand
AAAAAAGCCCCCATCCCTTTTCTACGTTGGAATGGAGGCTTTTTTTAGGATAGACTGTACTTAGCTACTTTTTATCAATTTTATAGAATCGCCCATTGTCGGTAATAGCGTACAAAGCACCATCATTTCCTTGAATCACATCTCGGAATCGTTGTTTTTCATCCTCCAACAACCTTTCTTCACCCACCACTCGATTATTTTCAATCACTAAACGAGCAATGTGCATGCTACTGAGTCCGCCTGCAAATAGATTATTTTCCCACTCAGGAATTCTATTTCCAGTATAAAAGGTAAGTCCGCTCGGTGAAAGAACTGGATCCCAATAATAAACCGGTTGTTCCATTCCTTCCTTCACTTGTATACTATCCCCTATTTTTGCACCCGAGTATTCAAGACCATAGGTAATGATCGGCCATCCATAGTTTTTCCCTGGTTCAATTCGGTTCAATTCATCTCCACCCCGAGGACCAAATTCGGTTTCCCAAAGATCCCCAGTGACCGGATGAATGGCGATCCCCTGTACATTCCGATGTCCGTACGAATAAATTTCAGGGCGTGCGTCAGATCTACCTTCGAAAGGATTTCCCTTCACAGCGTTTCCATCGGTATCTATGCGTACGATTTTTCCTAATCCGGAGTTCAAATCCTGAGCTTGGGGTCTAGTTTCTTTATCCGACCGCTCACCGGTACTAACCAACAAATTTCCCTCGTTGTCGAAAATAATTCTCCCTCCGTAATGCAAGCGACCTTTATAGGCAGGTGTTGCGCGGTAGATTACCTGAACTTCCTCCAAGCTCGTTTCATCGTCCGATAATCGGCCTTTCGCAACCGCTGTTAAATTACCCTTGTTGCCCTGTTTCTCCGAAAACACCCAGTATACCATGCGGTTTTCGCTGAAATTTGGATCGACTTTAATCCCTAAAAGTCCACCCTGTCCGTCAGCATCAACTTCGGGTACGCCTTTAATCGGCTCACTTATTTCGCCTGCACCGGTCACGATGCGAAGTGTACCTTCTTTTTCAGTGATCAAAAACCTCCCATCAGGTAATAAACCAATTCCCCAGGGACGTTTTAACGACTCGGTGATAACCGTTGCTTCATAGGGGGTAGAAGTTCTAACACCCGGTGCTCGCGTCTGTCCTTCAAATGCTGGGGGATAATCGGTATTAGGATCCTTTGTTTCCACAGGCGCATAAGTGGAGTCTTGTTTAGCGGCTGCTGAATCGGTTGTTGACGCTGTTCCGCAAGACATCACAGCCCAGGCAAAAGCAGGCAGTGCAAGCCAAATTGTTTTTTTCATTTCTGGTGTTTTAAGTTACTTTTTGAATAAGGTCCTGTATGATCAATTATTTTAAATCCATACTCGGTTTTACTTCTATCGCCAAATCGGGCCTGAAAGTTAAGAATTTCAACTTAAAATAGATGGATTCTCAGTTAAACTTGTATAAACGATAGCCCTCTAACACCCTTTTTTTTAGATAGGTCTCCCGATTCTTACTACCCAAAATGCCTCAGATCGACTAGGTTAAGATAAGTTTTTCACCCAACTTGAGGATTCAGACTCAAAATTTAAAGAAAAAGATATTTTAAAAGTTTAAATTTGGACCATATCCTGAGGGATATTTTTTGACTCTTTGTTACAAGGAACATCAGTTTATTCGTTTTTTTTCCACATTATTTACATCTTAAAGGTATGAGGACTCGCGGCAAAATTATGGAAAGACGCGCCCAAACATCCAGGATTCCGTGAAAGATTTATCAACCTTTGAAAAAAGGAAACAAACGGAATGAACACTACCCGATTACCTATCGTGTGATGACCGAGATCCAACCATTACCCCCGTATGCGACACCGTTACTCGCCATATTTTTCTTCCATACAGCTCATCGTCGACCTAATCGTTATTAACCTAGCATTTTTAGGTGCTTTATGGCTACGATTTGCATGGATTGCCAAGGGAGTATTACCCGTTTCCCAGCTGCATTATACCATTTTCTTATTGGTATATAACCTGACCTGGATTTTTCTCGTGCTGATATTTAAGCCGTATAATTATGCACGGCACAATGTGAATTTAAACACGCTATTATCTAAGTTTTTTAAAATTACCCTCATCCACCTTACGGTCGTAATCGCCTTTTGGGTTTTCGTAAAGGGGTATTATTATTCGCGTGGTCATCTCATTCTATCAACCGGGATCATGATAGTCCTGGGGGTATCGTGGCGTGTCCTCGCAACCTACTTTATCAAACAGTATCGTCTCCTGGGGTATAACAAACGGAATTATATTATCATAGGTTATGGAGAGCTCTCCGAAACGATCAAAAACTACTACGATTTAAACCCGGAAATCGGATACGTTTTCAAAGGATATTTTGACCAAAAGGCTGTAGGCAATAATATTTATCCTTTTTCAGAGGACATGACCGGTTTGGAAGAGTTCATTATGGACGAACAAATTGACCATATTTACTTATGTCAGCCTTATTTGACAAACGAAACCATACAAGCGTTAATACAACTCGGCGAAAAACATAAATTAAAAGTGATGATTCAAATCGACTTTAGAGGTTTTTTAACCAATGAGGCCACCATTGAATATCACGACTACTTGCCGTTGATCAACGTCGCCACCAAGGCATTCTCAAACGTCCGGAACGAGGTATTGAAGCGTGCATTTGATTTAACGTTTTCCTTGTTGGTGGTCATCATCGGCGCTCCCGTATTTATTATCATTGCTATTCTCGTAAAACTGACATCGAAGGGTCCTGTTTTTTTTATCCAAGAACGCTCGGGTCGATGGGGAAAACCTTTTAAAATCATCAAATTCAGGAGCATGGTCCCGGATTCCGACAAAATCGCGGAACGTCATTCCAAGGGTGACAACGACCAACGGATTACCAAATTCGGTCGTTTCTTACGAAAAACCCGCTTGGACGAACTACCCCAATTTTTCAATGTTATAGCCGGAGATATGTCCATTGTGGGTCCGCGCCCGCTAGCCCGATATGACGTCGATATGCTCATGAAAGAGTCCCCTACCAAATTTAAAAGGGTCCTTACCATTAAACCGGGCATTACCTCCATCGGCCAGGTGAAAGTGGGTTACACCGATAGCCCTGAAGAATCCGTAAAGAGACTTAATTATGACCTTCTTTACGTGGACAACCCAAGCTTGAAAACCGATCTCTGGCTCATTGCACGCACGATTCTGGTTGTTCTACAGCGAAAGGGACGTTAAACACGCCATTCTTTGAATAGCAACCGAGGTAATCGCATAGAAGGATTGTGAAACATATCCTTTATTTTTGTGAGGTTTTGAAATAAGCGTTCATTTGAATTATACACTGTATGTCTGAAAAAATTAAGTGGGAGACCCTCAAATCCTACGAGGATATCCTTTTTCAATTCCACGAAGGGATCGCTAGAATCAGTATCAATCGCCCACATAAACATAATGCGTTTACTCCCAATACCGTAAAGGAAATGATCGATGCCATGCACATTTGTCGGGAGGACATGCGTATTCAGGTGATCATTCTGACCGGCGAGGGTGGCAAAGCCTTTTGTTCGGGAGGCGATCAATCGGTTCGTGGTCACGGGGGTTACGTGGGTACGGATGAAGTACCTCGATTGAATGTCCTGGATTTGCAAAAGATGATCAGATCCATTCCGAAGGTGGTAATAGCAAGTGTGGCTGGGTGGGCGATTGGAGGTGGTCATGTATTACATGTGGTTTGCGACCTAACGATTGCCGCTGAAAATGCAAGATTTGGGCAAACTGGTCCGAAAGTCGGTAGTTTTGATGGTGGCTTTGGAGCATCGTACCTAGCCCGCATTGTTGGACAGAAAAAAGCCCGGGAAATATGGTTTTTGTGTGATCAGTACGACGCCCAGGAAGCATTGGCAATGGGTTTGGTCAACAAAGTTGTTCCGTTGGAAGAACTGGAAGCGGAAACCGTACGTTGGTGCAAAAAAATTCAGGAAAAGAGTCCGCTCGCCGTACGTTTACTTAAGAGTGCCTTCAATGCTGAACTTGACGGTCAGGCCGGAATTCAAGAATTAGCCGGGAATGCCACCTTACTTTACTATTTAAGCGATGAAGCAAAGGAAGGCTTCAACTCATTTTTGGAGAAACGTAAGCCTGATTTCGATAAATTCCCCAAATTCCCTTAATCGGATTTTAGCTGGCTAGTCTGGCGAACCGTAGTAGTTTTATTCACCAAGTTTCAAATGCTATGAATTATTGGCTTGTTAAGTCCGAACCTTTTAAATATTCATGGGATCATTTCGTTGCTGAGAAGACGGCTGTTTGGGATGGGGTTCGAAATTATGCAGCGAGAAACAATCTGAAAGCAATGAAAGAGGGCGACCTCGTCCTTTTTTATCACAGTAACGAAGGAAAAGAGGTGGTAGGAATGGCAAAAGTTACCAAGGAATTTTACCAAGACCCTACAACCGACGACCCCAGGTGGGTTGTGGTGGAGTTGCAGCCAGTCGAAAAATTCCCTAAAACCGTTACACTGGCACAGATTAAGGCCGAACCGCAACTACAACATATCCCTTTGGTAACCCAGTCTAGACTTTCGGTTCAACCCTTGGGTCGGGAAGAATTTGACCTAATTGTCCGTATGGCACATGAATAAATGGTTTAAAAATAGCTTGCTCTTAACCTTGGCTGTCTTTTGGAGCTGCATGGCAGTAATCGGTCAGGATAAAAACAGGGTCGAACTACCTATTCCTGCCGAGAGTGACGGCTATCACGTGGTTCCCTTGGGTGAAAAAGGGGTGGCTTTGATTTCGAAACCGGCCAAGCGCAAATACCGTATTCAAAAATTCAATACAGATTTGGAGGAAGAATGGAGTACCGAAGGGAATATCCATTCCAATCTTGAGTATGTCGCTTCAGCCTACGACGGGAATTCTATTTTTCTATTATTCAATCGCTATCGGAGTTCGGAGTATCAAGTCGTTAAGGTCAATGCCGGACCTGGGTTTGTGGAAAATTTTGTCTTTCAAACCATTGACCGGTTTTTGATTACCGACTTCAAAACCTTGGGTTATTCCGCGTTTATGGCGGGCACGATCCGGGACGAACCGGTATTGTTATTTAGTGATTTACAAACGGGGAAATCTAAGATTCTGCCTATTTCTACAAAGGGAGTGTTGTCCATACAGTCGGTAGAAGTCGATATTGAACACCAATTAATGCACATTAGCCTCGTCGTTAAAAACGGCCGATCGATCCGTATCGTGGCACGTTCCTACAATGAGTTCGGCGAACTCATAGCAGAAGTAGGCGCCATGCCCAAGGAAGAGTATTCACTCTTAAATGGTAGAATCCAGCATCTGAATGAAAGTGAAATCCTGCTGATTGGTACCTATGGGTACAGCAATCGGCAAAGCTCTAGTTCTTCAACCTCACAGGGGTTATATATCTCTAAGTTTTTTAATGGGGAAGAGCAATTTACGGAATACCATTCCTTCACGGACTTCACACACTTCTTCGATTTTCTGAGTGGTCGTCAATTGGAAAAAATGGAACGCAGAATTCAAAAGAAGAAGGATGAAGGGGAAGATTTGAAACTTAATTACCGCCTTTTAGTCCACGATATCATACCTACTGATAACCATTACCTGGTGGTAGCAGAAGTATTCTATCCCGAATATAAATACAACAACAATTTATATGGCATGCGTAGCTATTGGGGAAACCCTTGGCTATTCGGTTCAGCTTTTGGCTATGGCTTGTATAATCCCTATTTTTTCAATCCCTATTACGGAATGGGGGGATATTATGGAAGCGGTAACCGAGTGCTCGACGGCTTTGTTTATACCCACGCCATTGTTGCCGGAATTGACCTATCTGGGCGACTTTTATGGGACAATAGCATTGTATTTGATAATGTTAAAAGCAACGAATTGAGGGAAAAAGTAACCGTCACCCAAAATCCGAACGGCGAGATCCAAATAGTCTATGGCAATAAAGGTACTGTATGGACGAAGGTAGTCAAAGAAGATAAGGTAGTTCAAGAACCGCGTAGTATCGAATTGCCAACTGAGTTGGAAGGAGATAAAGTCAGAAGTCGCTCTTCAGAGGAAGTATGTCATTGGTTTGGCCCCTATTATCTGGCATGGGGGCAACAACGGATTGCCAATCCCCATTCGGGCGATGTTGCAACCCGGGGTAGACGGAACGTCTTTTATCTCAGTAAAATCCATTTTCAATAAGTCTTATTTTCGTGCAACTCATTACGCCTAAAACGCTTACGGATTACGAACTCATTGACACGGGCGGGTTCGAAAAATTAGAACGCTATGGGCAATATATCTTAACGCGCCCTGAACCGCAGGCTGTTTGGGATAAGAGTCTTTCCGAGGAGGAATGGTCAGAACTCTCGAATGCAGTATTTAAACGGGATCGTAACTCCGACGAAAAGGGGATGTGGACTACGAAACAGGGAATGCCCGACCATTGGTCCTTTCATTACCGCTCTGAACAATTAAACCTCAAGAGCAAACTGGCACTTTCAGCCTTTAAACATGTCGGTTTATTTCCGGAACAAGCTGTTAATTGGGAATACATCGCTGAAAAATTGGGGGCTATGTCTACTCCTCAACCTACCGTACTCAATTTATTTGCTTACACCGGACTAGCCTCACTGGCGGCTCGCCAAAAAGGGGCTGATGTTACCCACGTCGATTCCGTTAAACCGGTCATTAGTTGGGCACGGACAAACATGGAGATGTCAGGACTGGATAATGTTCGGTGGGTGGTGGAAGATGCACTCAAATTTGTAAAAAGGGAAGTACGAAGAGGCAAAAAATACAATGGTATCATCCTCGACCCCCCTGCCTATGGAAGAGGGCCTGCGGGAGAAAAATGGCTCCTCGAAGCGCATATAAACGAACTGCTCCAGCATGCTGTACAATTACTCGCAGAAAAAGACTTTTTCCTCATTATAAATCTCTACTCCCTAGGATTTTCCGTTATGATACTGGAGAACCTTTTCAAGAGGCATTATCCCAATGCACCTAACCGTGAGTATGGCGAGTTATATCTGGAAGACCGAAACACCAACAAGCTACCCCTGGGCATTTTTTACAGATTTGCTGACAGCTGAAAAAATGTTGATTAGCAGGCTTATATATACGTCGTTAATTTTCTCTTGTCTCCATTTAATGGGATGCGTTGGCGCCGGCAATGAAAAAACGGCCATCCCTCCCCCCTATACTGCCGAAATAAGTCAAGAGCGAGAAGAAGCCCAACTAGCATTTTTAAGCGATTGTATTAGAAATAGAGTGGATCTGGCCAACAGTTATTATCATCGAGCTAGAATCTATACCCAGCGTTATCAATTCGAATTAGCGCTTAGTGATATTAATCATGCTATTTCGACCAAAGATAATGTGGGGGAATATTACCTTCTACGCGGAAAGATCAACCGAGAATTAAATCACCTTGACGCCGCGATGCAAGACGTCGAAAGAGCCGAAGCCCTACAACAGAATGATCCCAAACTGTATGTTTTAATGGCGGATATCTTGCAAGAGAAAAATAAAATAAACGAGTCATCCCGCTATTTAAATGCCATATTGTCATTAGCCCCCTATGATGCTTCTGCGCATTATGTCAAGGGCATGCTCCAAATGAAAACCGGGGATACGCTTGCGGGACTAAAATCCATCGAACATGCCTTAGAATTAAACCCGCGTTTGTTTCGGGGATATTCGTCGGCCTATCAACTATACTTGTCTCAAAATGACCCTGAAAATGCCCTCCGTATCCTGGGCAAAGGCCTGGAATACTTTCCGGGGAATACCGAAGTCATCATAAACTTAGCTCGATTTTTGAAAGACCATCAACGCCCCGACAGTTCCCTAATTTATTATCGTGAACTCCGGTTGCGCGATAAAGAAAATCTCGAACTTGCTGCAGATATGGCAGATGCGTACTTTAAAAATCGGAATTATCAAGAAGCCTTGCAGATCTATGAAGAAATCGAAACACAAAATCCGAATTTCCCATTAATCAACTATTACATCGGGGCTTGTCAGGAGAAGCTGTGGCGATGGAATACTGCCAAAGCTTACTATGTTAAGGAGCTCGAATTATCACCGGGTTCGCCGGAAGCCCGCCAGGGACTCTGGCGTATTTCCCAACTCGAGAATGAACGCCTTGAAACTTCAGAAAATAGAGACCCAAACCAAGACCAGCTCCGGACTTTAGACGATAGCCGAATCAGAATTTCTCCCATTCTACCGCGTCAGATTCAGGATTAGGCAAGAACTTTTTAACGGCAAAGGTACAGCCCCAGTTTCAAACAAGTTGAAAATCTGCTCCTTATTAACTGCCTAAAAAAATATTTTTTATTAGGATAAATCAAATCAGGATAGGACAGGATGGTGAATATTTAATCATTTTACATATTAGTATCAACATTGATTAAGAAACAACTCGTCTCTTTAAACAACCTAATCTATTTATAAAAATGATAACGCACCATCATCCACCAACCGCAGTTTTTCCATTTTACGGGGTTATCCCCAACCAATCAAAGGCTTATCCAGCTGTTCAAACTATCTGAGGAATTGCGCTCGGGTAAACGGTTTATGCGTTCCATGGATCCTGGCCGGCCACCGGTTTACAGCCAGTCTTAATTCCTTTAGATATTCGAAATAGAGAGAGAACTCTGCCTGCTCAGTAAGTGGCTATACGCATCGTTAAACTTCTTTCCTATCGCTATAATCGATGCTGTATGGTGCTTGTCGTAAGGGAATTGTTTTCATTACACTTTCCAACAAAGTCAATCCTAAACAATTCAGTAATTCCAAACCTTTAATCCTATTCTGCCTATGATGATTTTTGCTGCATTCAGGTAAAAAAACAACTCATCGATTGATCCGCCCAAACGTATATACATTCATAGCGGGACTTTCATTTACATTCTTTCTTTTTTCTCATCTTAATTTTTTGAATTAATGATAACAACTCGTCAAATGCGTGACATTGCGTCTCGCTTCATTTTTCTGACGTCAAAACAAGTTTTTCATTTGACGTTGAGTGTGCTCTTTATTATGACCTCTTACGTTGGCGTAGCGAGGGAAATGATTCATCTGGATTTAGCATTGAATCGAACTATAGCCCATCCAATGATTCTGCCTAACTATACTCATAGCTCGGCAGAAGTTCCAGCAGATCGGGTAGTTAAGGGTGTGGTGGTAGATGAAAAGGGAGAACCAATGATCGGCGTGAACATTTTGGCAAAGGGTACCATTACAGGAACTACCACCGATACCAATGGTGAATTTTCACTAAATGTAGCCGACAATGTCAATATTTTGGTTGTTTCCTTTATTGGCTACGCAACTCAGGAAGTACCCATCAATGCACAAACGAATCTTCGGATCACCCTCATAGAGGATCTTCAGTCACTTAGTGAGATTGTCGTAGTAGGTTATGGTAGCCAACTTAAAAGAGAGGTTACCGGTGCTGTGCAAACCATTAAAGCCGATGAATTAAAAGACCTTCCGGTAGCCCAGTTAACCCAAAAATTACAGGGTCGTCTTGCAGGTGTTCAAATTAATCAGGCTACCGGAAAGCCGGGGCAAGGTATGACTGTGAGGATCAGAGGCCAGGTTTCGGTTACAGCCGGTAGTGACCCCTTGTATGTCGTCGATGGGTTCCCGATCACTGGCACGATTGCCAATCTCAACCCTGATGAAATTGAAGATATTTCGGTACTGAAAGATGCGGCATCTACCTCTTTATATGGATCTCGTGCAGCCAATGGCGTGGTTCTCATTACGACAAAGCAGGCGCAGCCAGGCCGAACCAACATCAGTTTTAACGCCTATGTCGGGACCCAAAACGTCCCCAAAAAAGGACGCCTGGAGATGATGAATGCGGAAGAATTTGCTCTGTTCAAAAAGCAATCCTACGAAGACGCCGGTGATCCCGTACCCGAAGAATTTGCCGATCCATCGAAATACCGGGGTAAAACCAACGACTGGTACGATGCCGTTTTACGTAGAGCCCCCATCCAAAGTTATAACCTTACGCTCACCACTCACAAGGAGCGCGTAAGCTCATCCTTAGTTGCCGGAATCTTCAATCAACAAGGTGTCGTAATCAACAACGAGTACAAACGTTACACCTTACGATTGAACAACAAGTACGACTTATCCGATAAAATCAGTATTGGATTTAACCTCGCACCCCAATACGTATACGATAATACGCCCCGTACAGATGGGGACCGGGGAACCGGTATTTTGTTCAACGCCCTGCATACTTGGCCTGTAATGCCTATTTATGACGATAACGGCGAACTGACACTCTATAATAATTTCCCGGGGAGTACCGGCAATATTTTCAACTACCCCAACTGGGTAAGAGCAGCTGCAGAACTGGTTAACGAAACGCGAGACATAAATCTGGTAGGGAACTCTTTCTTGGAAATCGAACCGATAAAAGGACTCAAATTGAGATCCACTTTCAATGTAGAGTACTTAAACAGAAAGTTCTTTTTCTTCAACCCCTCGACCGCAACCTGGCAAATGAACGTCCCCATTCCAACTACCGCTCGGACTACCCGAACTAGTCTGGAAAACATAGGCTGGCTGAATGAAAACATGGCCACGTATTCCAATCGAATTGGGGATCACAACTTTGAAATATTAGCCGGTTACACCTTACAACGTTTTAGGCAGGAGTTTACGACCATTGCAGCCGATACCTATTCGGACGATCGCCTACCTACCATTCAGGGCGCCTTGAATATCAGCCGTAGTGGAACTCAAAATGGAATCAATGAGTGGACATTGGCCTCTTATATTTCCCGATTGACCTACAACTATAAAGGTAAATACCTACTTACAGCCGCCCTACGTGCAGACGGCTCCTCGCGATTCGGCTCCAACAACCTTTGGGGAACCTTCCCATCAGCCTCAGCAGGCTGGGTAGTTTCCGACGAAAGTTTCATGGACGAGGTCAAGCCCGTTTCATTTGCAAAAATCAGAGCGAGTTACGGCGTCATCGGAAATAATAATATCGGGAATTACACTCAATATGCCTTAATTAATAACACGATCAATACCGTCTTCGGTGACCAAATTAACACCGGGGCAGCGGTCACTTCCCTGGCCAACCCTAATTTGGGATGGGAAACCACACACCAATTCGACGTGGGCCTCGATCTGGGATTATTTAACGATCGTATCCAATTCATTTACGATTATTATCGAAAGAAAACAACCAATTTGCTGTATAGTGTACAGCTTCCTCAAGAATCAGGATTTGGAAGTTTTAATGACAACATCGGTGAAATCAAGTTTTGGGGACATGAATTTTCAATTACATCCAAAAATTTCGTAGGTGACTTCCGTTGGAATACCAATTTCAATATCTCATTTAACCGAAACCGGGTCGTGGCCTTGGCCGACGGTATCGACCGGGTCTACGGATCCTTCCATATTACCAAGGTAGGTGAGCCCTTTGGCCAATTTTACGGCTTAGTGAAAGAGGGATACTACATGGATCAAAATGAACTTGCTAATTCTCCAGTGGTACCTGGAAGATCCGTGGTTGGTGGTATCAAATACAAAGACCTAAATAATGACGGCGTAATTACCAACGGTGGTAACAACGACGACCGAACCATTATCGGAAACCCGTTCCCTGATTTTACCTATGGTATTACCAACACCATCAAATACAAAAATTTTGATTTTGAGATAACAGGGTCGGGCTCACAAGGTAATCAATTGTGGATGCGTCACCTCTACAGTACAGCAAACCTGGATGGTGTGTTCAATATGGTTAGAAAAGCCAACGACCGCGTCAGAGCTCAGCGGCACCCCGATGGAACCTACACCATTATTACCCCAGGTAACGGCATATTCGGCCAAACGGCTCGACGCGACGGCAACCTGACGGGTTTGGAACGCGACTGGCCTAGTAGTCATTTTGTTTTTGATGCGTCCTTCTTCACCATTAAAAACATCACGCTCGGATATACTATTCCTGCTGAATCACGGTACTTTAAATCAGCTCGGATTTATGGATCGGTACAACAAGCTTATGTGTTCACCAAATACTGGGGCGGAAATAACCCAGAAACCAGTGGTAACGGCGGTGGCACGAATGACGGAGGAAACCTAAGTCAAGGGGTCGATTATTCAAATTACCCCATCCCGAGAACCTTCACCATTGGGATAAACCTTAACTTCTAATCCCTGAGAAGAAGCACAACGATTAACTATTTAACAGAAGAAAAATGAAAAAATATATTTTTGTTGCAGGATTATTAACCTTCATCTCCACCGGTTGTCATGAGGGATTCCTGACGGTGGTCCCCGAAACTTCCTTGAGTTCGGCTACTTTTTTCAAAACAGAAGCCGATTTTGTCCAGGCAGTAAATGCAGCCTATGTTCCCTTAAGGACCATCTATAACGACAGAACATGGAAGCTAGCAGAGATGCATTCCGACAATACCCATTACGCTCGGAATCGGCTGTTTGGAGCGGTTGATAACACCCAAAATTTAGCTGATTTTTGTATTCCGGTGTCCAATGGACTCACCACCAATGACAATGTCCTCCAACAATATCGACAGGACTATGTGATTATCGCTCGTACCAATGAAATTCTTACGCGTATCGACGATGTAGAATTTGATGCTACGGCTAAAGCTAACCTAAAAGGCCAGGCCTTATTCCTACGCGCTTTTGCCTATTATGAATTAGCCCGATATTTTGGGAAAGCCCCCCTGCACCTGGAGCCCGTTACAACTAGGGAAGGTGCCTCTAAACCTTTATCGAATACCGCCGAACTCTATGCACAAATAGAGTCCGATTTGAAAGCCGCCATTCCCTTGTTGCCAACTAAGTCGGTGCAACAACCCGGCCGGGTCACATCGGGTGCGGCGATGATGCTACTGGCCGATTTATATATGTTTCAGAAAAAATGGCAGGACGCAGAACCGCTTTTACAGAATATTGTCAACAGCAATCAGTATTCTTTAATGGGCGACTATGACCTGGCATTTTCTGAAACCAATTCCAATAAAAACAATGCCGAGTCCATTTTCGAGGTTCAATACATGGAGGGGTCAGCTGGGCTAAATGGGAACTTGATTTATCAGTTTGTTCCCACGCCTATCACGGCCGAAGAATTAGCGCCGATTACTGGTACTTCCAACCCACAAGCAATCTCAGGAGAAAATAACAATATTCCTACACCCGATATTATTGAGGCGTACGAACCTGGTGACCTGCGCAAAGACATATCCATCGGATATGTAACGCTGAGTCAAAGCCTTCGTGAGGATAAAGTCTATCCCTACATCAAAAAATTCGCCCGAAAACACGCCGTACACGGAAATACGGGACAGAACTTCCCGGTCTATCGCTATGCCGAAACCCTGTTATTTCTGGCTGAAGCACTTAACGAACAAGGTAGAGGAGCCGATGCTCTCCCCTTCCTCAATCAAGTGAGAAACCGCGCCGGACTTCCCAATATTACCGAAACATCGACCGAAGCCCTTCGTGAAATTATATTTCGGGAACGAAGAGTCGAACTCGCCTTTGAAAATAAGCGTTGGTTTGATCTGGTAAGAACGGGAAGAGTAAGGGAAATCATAGAACCCTTTGGCCAAAGAGTAAAAGCCGATCCGGTGAAATACTATTATCCAGACCCAGCTACTACCCCCCCGTCAAATGCCTTTACCGTTTTGGATGACTATTATCCGTTACCCGCTGTGGAGGCAGACTTGAGCTCAAATTTTTAATCACTGTTATTTCTATGGTGGCACGACCCCGCTCGTCCACCATAGAAATTTCTCCTTTTTCCTAACGTTTGTTAATCGCACGGCTAATTCTTCATGAAGATCAGCACAGCGCAGGATAGAAACCTCAACAGGAAATTGCTAGTTCACATTTTGAAAAAATTAATTATTCCTTTAACCAATTTTATTTTTCCAATTTGCCACCGTTTAGGTCAAATTCATGCTTGCATGAAGGCGCTTATTGAAATAAGGGGCAAACAGTATATTATCGGCTATCATTACTTTATAAAAGCTAAAACATTCTCGTTCTCACATGGTTATCAGATTATACAAACGTTTCCTCAGCATTAGTGCTCTGGCAATCGTCGGGTGTTGCCTTTTTCAAAGCTGCGGGTCTTCGGAAAATACAGGAGATCCCAATCCGAAAGTAGATAAGCTCAAGTTACAACCCGGCTTTGTTGCAGAACACCTTTACAGTCCGTCGGAAAATGAACAAGGTTCCTGGGTTTCCATGACCTTTGATGACAAGGGTAGATTAATTACCTCCGACCAATATGGCGGACTCTATAGAATCACCATTCCCGAGATCGGATCCAAAGACTCGTTGCAAGTGGAAGAATTAAGTATCTCCTGGCGGAACGATAGCCTCGTGATGGGATATGCACAGGGTTTGTTATATGCATTTAACAGTCTTTATGTCGTCATCAATAATAGACCCAACCCCAACTTCAGAACAGAGGCGGGTGTGTATAGGTTGTTTGACACAGATGGTGATGACCAATTCGATAAAATTACCACCATTCGAGAGTTCAATGGCTCGGGTGAACATGGTCCACATAGCATCATACTTTCCCCCGACGGGGAGTCGCTCTACGTGATTGCAGGTAATCATACCGATTTACCGGAAGTTGACACCTATACCCTACCCAAAAACTGGACTGATGATAACCTATTACCGATAATCAAAGACCCAAGAGGGCATGCGAACGACCGCCATGCTCCCGGCGGCTGGATCGTGGAAATAGATCCTGAAGGCAAAAATTGGAAATTGATTAGTGCCGGTTATCGGAATCCTTATGACCTGGCTTTTAACGAAGCCGGCGATCTGTTTGTTTACGATGCGGATATGGAATGGGACTTTGGTATGCCTTGGTATCGCCCCACCCGTATAAATCATGCCACATCGGGTAGTGAGTTCGGATGGCGAACCGGAAACCAAAAATGGGCATCGGCTTATCCCGATAATCTCCCTGCGATCTTGAACATAGGACATGGTTCCCCCACAAATCTTATCTATGTGAATAAAGCACGATTCCCGGAAAAATATCGCAATACTCTTTTTGCGTTTGACTGGAGCTTCGGGATCATCCATTCGATTAAACTCACGCCAGATGGAGCTAGCTACAAAACCGAGCACGAAGAATTCTTATCCGGTGTTCCCCTACCTCTAACCGATGGCGTAATTGGTCCTGATGGTGCGTTGTACTTCATGACCGGCGGTCGTAGACTGGAGTCGGATTTGTATCGTGTTTACCACAAAGATTATAAATCGTTCAAGCCCGACGCAAATGTCGTACCTACGGAACGCACCGAGGAAGGTAAATTGAGGGTTTCCCTCGAACAATATCATGGCAAAACGGATCCGTCTGCTGTAGAAGCTGCCTGGCCACACCTGGGGCATGCCGACCGGTATATTCGGTATGCTGCCCGTATTGCGGTTGAAAATCAACCCGTAACAGAATGGAAAAGCCGTATCAGTGAGGAGCAAGACCCTGTTATTGCCATCAACGCCCTACTTGCCCTAGCACGCCAAGGCCAGAAATCGGATCTCAAACAAATTATCGACAAGGCATTATCAATCGATTACGATGCACTTTCACTTGAGCACAAAATTGGGTTATTGCGCACGTTGGAAGTAGCGCTCTACCGTCACGGCATGCCCGGAACGGCTGAGAAATCGAGCCTAACCGCTGCATTAGACAATAAATACCCGGCCAACTCTACCAACCTCAACAAACTTCTTAGCAAGCTTTTGGTGTTCCTGCAGTCGCCGACGGTTATCGAAAAAACCCTTGCTTTGATGGAGAAAAATGAGGAACCAGATGAAATGGAACTGGATCACGAATACGCAACCTCTTCTTCCGAGGTGGTCATGCGTAACCCTCAATATGGTCTGGACATCGCTAATATGCTCGCTCAAATGCCTTCCACCCAACACACGTTCTACGCAAATGTGCTTAGCCAACAGAAAGCGGGTTGGACGAACGAAACCCGGGAACGCTATTTCTCCTGGTTCAATAAAGCCTTTGATTATAAGGGGGGAAGAAGCTATGTAGGCTTCCTGGATAGAGCTCGAAAATTAGCATTGGAAAACGTTCCAAAAGCAGAATTTGCCAAATACGATAAACTCTCAGGGGGTGATAAACTCTCACAAAGTGGTAATGACCTGATCGGCGAATATAACATAAAAGGCCCAGGCAGAAGGTGGAGTCTCGAACAGGCTGACTCAGTGATCACCGCTGAAAGTATTAAAGGTAGGGATTTTGAAACAGGTAAACTGATCTACCATGCGGTTCTCTGTGCGAAGTGTCATACCATCGCCGGTGAAGGGGAAAACGCAGGACCTGACTTGACTCAACTAGCCACCCGTTTCTCTACAAAGGATGTACTGGAAGCAATTATTGATCCCAACAAAGCAATTTCTGATCAATATGCAGCTACCGCTATTTCCTTTAAAAACGGAGGATCGATCGTGGGAAGAATTGCCAATGAGGACGCTACACACTACTATGTCGCACAAAACCCCTTTACGCCGAACGAGCTGGAAAAAGTTGCGAAAAAAGACGTAGCTTCTATGTCCTATTCACCCGTATCCGTGATGCTACCGGGTCTGATCAACGGATTAAACCCCGAAGAATTGAAAGATCTAATGGCGTTCCTGATGGCGGGCGGAAACAAAGAAAACGATTTGTACAAAAAATAAACTTCATGAAATAAGTAACAGCGGCCTGGAAAAGCATTTCCGGCCGCTTTTTTTATTTGATTCATTCACAATTAAATCATTCCCAATACCTGCGTTTTAAAATCGTTTTTTTCAACAGCGAATTCAAAAAAACCTTATATTCCACAACTGGACAAAATTAAAGTTACACTACTATGAAGATACGCCTCGCTGAAGGCCTCCAAGAAAACTCCCTTCAGATCAAACTAATTGCACAAAATTCTTTTGATGGAAACCATCCCGTTTTCAAAGGGAAAAACGGCGAAGTTTGGTGGGAAAGCCCGAAAGAACTTTGGTTAGGCTTAGGCGAAGAAATCACTGAAAACACAATCTATAAAACGTTGAGGAAGCTTATTCATCAGCGTAAATATGAATGGCCAGCAGAAATCCAAATTGAACTTCCTCAAGGCTCATCGGCGGATGTAGAACATATCGTCCTGGCGGTAATGCTTGGTGGATACGACACCCAACTGTATAAAACGGAGCGCAAATCCCTGAGTCCATTATTTTCAGAAAAAGGCTTGCTACATCTAATTGCCGGGAATCGTCAAGATACTGATTATGAAATGGCGATCAGAAATGGAAAAGAAACGGCTGAAGTCCTGCTCCGCATCATGGATTTGCTTAATGCACCTTCCAACAAAAAGGACCCGGGAACCTTAGCTAAATGGGCACTTGATTCAGCTGAATTGTACCAGTACCAAGTGAAAATCCTTGATCAGACCGAATTATCCCACTATGGATTTTCAGCACTACTCGCCGTAAATCAAGGAAGCAACAAGGACGCAGCCCTTATTGTGACCCAATATGCCCCGGCAAACTGGACCAAAACGGTTGCCTTGGTGGGAAAAGGTGTGACCTTCGACACCGGTGGGATTTCCATTAAGCCCAGTAATAACATGCATTTAATGAAAAGTGACATGGCTGGGGCTGCGGCTGTGTTAGGCACGGTTGAATTGGCCGCACGTCTAAAATTGCCCATACGTGTTATCGGGGTGGTACCAGCGACTGAAAATAGCGTAGATGGCAATGCACTTAAACCGGGTGATGTTATCAACTCTTATGCAGGAAAAACCATAGAGGTAATAGATACGGATGCCGAAGGTCGACTCATCTTGGCCGATGGACTCAGTTATGCAGTCAGGGAATTTAAGCCCGACATCATTATTGACCTAGCTACCCTCACAGGAAGTATCATTCAAACCTTGGGATATCATGCTGCAGGACTTTTTACAGCCAACGATCAACTCGCTGAGCAACTCTTAAAAGCCGGTGAAATAGTGAGTGAACGACTTTGGCGCCTGCCGATGTGGGACGATTATAAGGACGAAATCGATTCGGAAATCGCCGATGTAAAAAATTTCCATGGCAAACCCATGGCAGGTGCAATTGTAGCAGCCAAATTTTTGGAAGTCTTTACCGAAAAACATCCCGCCTGGGCACATTTGGACATCGCAGGAACTGCATTTAATGAAAGTGAATTCGCTCCGGGCAAAATGGGAACTGGCTATGGCGTAAGATTACTGCGCCGATTTTTGGAAAACCTAGTATAAGTGACTAATATTCATTCATTTGCGATCAAATTCCACCCACTTGTATGATGTTTTTCTTTTTACATTTTCTGACGAAATACTCGTTTACCCGCAAACTCAGCCTAATGATCTATGTCAACTAACTTAACTTTCCTCTGCATTTCAACTTATTTTAAGGGAAATGATTTCCTGAGGGCATGCAAAGAAGCGGGCAACACCGTATTGCTGCTAACTTCCAAAAAACTAGAGGATAAGCCCTGGGCAAGAGAAGCGATCGATGATGTGTTTTACATCGAAAATCAAGGCCATAAAAACTATTCTATCGACGAAATCATCAAAGGTTTAGCTTTTGTTTTTCGAACAAGGCGGATCGATCGGGTGGTTGCTTTGGATGACTATGATGTTGAAAAAGCTGCGTTAATACGGGAGCACTTTCGCATTCCAGGAATGGGTTGCACCACAGCCTGCTATTTTCGAGATAAATTAGCCATGCGGATGAAAGCTGCTGAAGCAGGAATACGCGTACCGGGCTTCAGTAGTCTTTTTAACGATCAGCAGATCGAAGAGTTTATCGAAAAAAATCCAGGCCCCTGGATGATTAAGCCAAGAAGTGAGGCCTCCTCAACAGGGATTACGAAGTCATCGACAAGGGAAGAATTATGGGAAACTATTCACTCACTGGGGGATAGTCGACATGAATATCTGGTAGAGCAATATAAAGCGGGGGATGTTTTTCATATCGATTGCTTGTCGCAGGGGGGCAAAGTAATTTTCAGTTGGTCAAGTATTTATTTATCTCCTCCTTTCGATGTAGCACATAAAGGAGGCATTTTCCGTTCCGTTACCGTTCCTTTCGGCTCCCCAGAACAACATGCACTGGAGACATTAAGTGTAGATATACTGAACGCATTCGGTTTCAAGCACAGCACTTCTCATACGGAGGTCATCCGTTCGTCTGCCGACGGCCATTATTATTTTTTGGAAACTTCCTGCCGCGTTGGTGGTGCCCATCTGGCAGAAATGGTTGAGGCCTCTTCAGGACTAAACCTGTGGAAAGAATGGGCGCGCCTTGAAACTGCCGAAGCCTTGGGTACCCCTTACCTACTTCCCCCTCTACACAAAGACTATGCAGGAATAATTTTATCGCTATCCCATCAAGAACGGCCCGATATGTCACCATTTAATGATGAGGAAGTCGTTTGGCAGCTGGAAGAACCCTATCATGTAGGTTGTATTGTCCGATCTTCCAAACGGGAGCGGGTCATCGAGTTGCTTGACAACTATGCTGCGATCATCCAGAAAGACTACCATGCTTCAGTACCTCCCTCTGCGGAGAGCCAGCACTAGGTTATTTTACGATATCCGTTTGATAAAGCATGTCTCCTTTGTGATCGATCACTTTCATGTTAAGCTTCGATTCATTTAAGGATACATACATAAAACCATTCACAGAGGCTTCGAATTGACTGTAAGAAACACCGCTTTGAACCGGGGTTAATTGCGACCCTGCGCCCGATATAAATTGATGTGTGAATCCTTCGGGAGTTAAATGTTGCAATGAATGTTCATGTCCCGAAAGGTAAACGTCCACCTTGTACTGCCTAAAAATATCGGTCAATTTGGCACGCATTTCATACACCTGCCGGTGTTCTATGCGGGGCCCCACCGTGTAAGCAGGATGGTGCCCAGTTACTATTTTCCATTTAAAATCGGACGATGTTTGTAGTACCTCCTTCAACCACTTCAACTGTTTTTCGGTTTCATCGAGCCGGCTTGCATCGATCATGGGATTGGTATCGAGCATAACGAACAGGACTTTTCCTAGATCTCTCCCCAGTGATACCTCTTTCGAATAATAGCGTGCCGGCATTTTCCAACGTCTGCTTACGCTGCTGTAGCGCACTTGGGCATCCGGGTCGGCACCATAGTCGTGATTTCCCAAAACAGGATACCAATCACATTGCAAGGCATGGGCGGTATAGACATTCTCAAAGGAGTAATGCCATAGCGGATCCTGTTCGCTTATAACACCTTTTGGGTAGAAGTTATCACCGGTTGAAATGACAAAGTTCGTCCGATTATGTGAAGCCCATTTCCCCATGGTTTCGGCCACTTCTTTCTGAAGGAATTCCCCATTTCTACCCCAGTCGCCCAAAGCCATAAAATGCAAATTGTATTTATCTTCGGAAGGAAATATGCTTTCTAAATCCTCCTCGAAATAATCGACCAAAAGGTGATTCCCCAGCGCAGGTATCAAAGGAACCCCCATGGTAGCTCTTACGAAATCTCTTCTTTTCATGGATTTTTTATTTGAGGTCAGCTTTCTCGCATAAACACACACATGGTGTACTAGACGAGAAGTTAAATTCAGATTTAGTTGGGTTAAGTAGTGGGTATTTACCTATATAAGCAAAAATCTCGAAAAAGTACTATTGGTCCAGGGAACTATTTTATCCTTTTTCCCCGGGTAAAAGGGTTTCCCATTATCATTTGAAAACGCTCTTTGGGTTTACTACCTTTGAGCTATGAAAACTTATTGGCGCTTACTTTCTTTTGCTCGGCCTCTGAGAAAGTTCGTAATACCGTTTATATGTACCTCCTTACTGGCAAGTATTTTCGGTATACTAAATTTTACGTTACTGATTCCCCTGCTTAAAGTATTGTTTAAACAGGGAGAGCCCGCTGCTTTTGTTACTGAGGTGCCCCCAACGCCACGCTTGAGTGTCGATTATTTCATCGAATTTTTCAATTTCCATTTTGATAAAATCTTAACCCAACAAGGAGAATGGGGGGCACTGAAGTTTGTTTGTGCCATCATTATTGCCTCTGTATTGTTATCCAATGTATTTCGCTATCTAACTGCTCGCCAAATTGAAAGGTTTAAAGTCAACATGGTGGGCAAATTACGTCAAGCGGTTTTTGACAATGCCATCCAACTGCATTTAGGATTTTTCTCATCGGAACGGAAAGGGAATCTTATTTCCCGGGTCGTAACCGATGTGCAGGAAGTGGAAAACTCTGTAGCAAATTCGTTCTCCGCCGCTTTTAAAGAGCTGTTCACACTCGTCAGCTTTCTTTACGTTCTCTTTAAAATTTCGATTACACTTTCCCTATTTTCTTTCTTGGTCATCCCAATATCCGGAGCATTTATTGCCGTTATCGTCCGAAAAATGCGTAAAGAAGCCCGTGATGGTCAAAACCGCCTGAGTGGATTGATTAGTCTGATGGACGAAGTATTTGGGGGTATGAGGGTCGTCAAAGGATTTAACGCCGAAGGATACATCCGGAAAAAATTTCAGTTAGAAAACCAAGGATATCAACAATCCATTAAATCAATGGCCTACAAAAGGGAGATGTCGGCGCCGTTCTCGGAATTCATGGGGGTTACGGTCGTTGCCCTCATTCTTCTTTTTGGTGGTCAAATGGTACTATCGGGCGAATCGGACCTATCGGCTGAAGAGTTTATCACCTATATCGCTATCTTTTCCCAAGTGATGCGGCCGGCCAAAGAAATCGCCAATGCCTTCAGCAATACGCAAAGAGGTATTGCTGCCGGTGAACGTGTTCTGCAATTACTCGATGCTGAAAATGTCATAAAAGAAAAGAGTAACGCTCTTCACATCGACAAATTCGAGAAAAGCATCGATGTTAAAAAGGTCAGCTTCTCCTATGACGACAATACGCGGGTATTACATGATATCGATTTTCGGCTGGAGCGAGGTAAAACCATTGCCTTAGTAGGCTCTTCTGGGGGAGGTAAATCGACCATTGCTGATCTAATTCCTCGCTTTTATGACCCTACGGAAGGGCAAATTACGATTGATGAGCACGATCTGCGCGATTTGTCGGTGGCTTCACTTCGCCAACTCATGGGGATTGTAACGCAGGAATCCATCCTTTTCAACGATACCATTTTCAATAATATAGCGTTTGGAACTCAAGCGACAGAAAAAGAGGTACGACAGGCTGCAGAAATAGCTAATGCCCATCTTTTTATCTCGCAGCAACCCCAAGGATACCAAACCGTAATCGGGGAACGAGGAACCAAACTTTCGGGTGGCCAACGCCAACGCATTAGCATTGCAAGGGCTATCTTGAAAAATCCCCCCCTATTAATATTGGATGAAGCGACCTCAGCACTAGACACTGAATCTGAAAAACTGGTTCAAGATGCACTCACCCGGCTCATGGCCAATCGCACCGTGCTGGTAATTGCACACCGCTTAAGTACCATCCAACATGCTGACGAAATTTTGGTCATTGACCGAGGGCGTATTATTGAAAGGGGTACCCATGCCGAATTGCTAGAAAACCCTGATGGATTTTACCGAAAACTAACTTTATTGCAAGGGCTTTAACCAAACTGAATCGGCTAAATTAAGCCAAACCATATTCTTTAATCGTCAGAAAAGGGTTAAACTTCTGCTATTCCTGACAGATAGTTCTACGCGAAACCATAAATTTACAAGACCGAAATCAAGCACATTTGGTATTAATCACTGTTTAGTCCTAACTTGTGCCCCAAAGGAATTCCCCCAAAATCGATCAATAGGATGGGGGTAACATTAAGTTTAAGCAGTGCATCGGGTGCATTTGGTTACCCTAAAAAATTCAAATCATATATCCACCATGCGTAAGGAATTTTCCCTCGCCATAGAGAAGTTAGCCACCGAGGATGAATCGATCCTATTCATCACGGGAGACTTGGGTTACAATGCTTTGGAAAATTTGCAATCGTCGCTAGGCGGACGATTTATCAATGCGGGGGTAGCCGAACAAAATATGATTGGGGTGGCAGCAGGCTTTGCCTACAAGGGTTATAAAGTATTTTGTTATAGCATTGCCCCCTTTATTGTTTACCGATGTTTAGAGCAATTCAGAAACGATGTAGGCTTTCATAAGTTACCCGTTTTTCTAGTGGGTAATGGGGGTGGTTACGGCTATGGTATAATGGGTAGTACGCATCATGCGCTGGAAGATCTCGCTTGCCTGAGTAGCTTACAAAATGTAAAAGCTTGGGTACCCTCATTTCCCGATGAAATTGATCCTTATGTTAAAGAAATAATTGAAGTCGGTGGACCGGCTTATTTACGCTTAGGTGCAGGAAAGGCCACACCGGAAGGAACGCGTAGAAGTGGTGATTTTAAAATTATAAAAACATCCGAACATGCCGAAGTCACCATTTTTGCCCTAGGTCCAATTGCGAATAATGTATTGGAGGCGATTCAGAAAACAAATGTTCCGATCAACCTCCTAACGGTCGTCTCATTTCCTTTTACCTTGAACGAAGAAGTCATCCAAATTATCCAACGGGCTCCCCGCATTCTCATTGCGGAAGAACACGTTTCCATAGGCGGTTTAGGACAACAATTATCCCTTCAATTGTTGGAGCGGGACTTAAAAATCGAACGTTTCCAAAGTATCCGTGCTAAAGGTTACCCCAACGGCCTGTATGGAAGTCAGCGTTATCACCAACAATTGTCAGGACTTGATGCTGACCACCTAGCCCGGCAGATTAATCTATTGGCGGGTCAACATGCGTAAACGATCTCTTTTCATTCTGGTTTTAATTGCCATTCTATTACCCGTAGCGGTGTACCTCCGGGTGTGGGATTATTATGCCGTGAATATTGCCAAATGGGATGATCATGTACTCAAGAAAACCTTGCTTGATGCGATCAATGCCCATGGCTGGACCGACTACATAAGCATTCTTAGCGTTCAACACAATGAGCACCGCATTTTTCTTACCCGGCTTGTCGCCCTTTTGGATTTCTCCTACTTCGGGCAACTGAATTACAAACACCTCATGTTTGTGGGTAACCTCATGTTGCTACTCGTCATCGTGTTGTGGTGGAGGCTATTGAAACACAATGGTAAAACATTATATGCCTTATTGCCGGTTGCCCTTCTATGGCCTTCTCTGGCGCATTGGGAAAACATGTATTGGGGGATGGCATCTATTCAGAATTTTGGTGTCGTGACCCTGGTATTAGTAACCCTTTATTGGTGTTTGAAAAACTCATGGGGGTACGTTGTATTGGGACTACTTGCGGGTGCTTTGGCCGCATTTTCCAGTGGGAACGGATTAATAGCCTTACCTCTAGCCGCCTTTTTACTTTTCTTAACCCGTAATTACAAGAGAGGAATAGGGGTCGCCATAACTGCCGCCCTAGTAATTGCCATGTATTTTATCACCTATGTCAAACCGGATTACAACCCCGAAGTCGATGCCAGTGCATGGCAAATAATCAAAGGTTTTATGGCCTTTTTAGGGTCCTTTGCCGAAGTTTCGCCTATTAAAGGACGGCAGGATATTTCCGTAGCTTTTGGGTTCATCCTTTTTTTAGTCAGCATTTCAATCATCACCACGTCCGTATTCCGATTAATTCGAAATCAGTACACAGCTGATATCGATCGTTTAACGGATGCGTTTTGCCTTGGGACCTTGTTGTTTGTTTTAGCTACTGCAATCATCGTCGTCTGGAGCCGGGCTGGATTTGGCGTTGAAGTATTATTGACGAGTCGGTATAAGATCTATTCCTTTTTAATCCTCATTACGGCTTATCTATTCATTGTAATACCTATCCGAGGGAGTTTTTACAACCCTTATGTCTCAGGCATTGCCGTATTGTGTTTGATCTTCAATATTTTTTCTTATCACTATTTCCTTGTCGATGCCTACAATTTGAGAAAATTCATGATTACTTCGTATTTCAATCAGGTGTATGATAACAAGGACTTGAACCCCTTTACCTCCGACACAACGGTTGTTTCCGGATTAGTGGCGAAACCATCCCTTTTCTATGAGCGTTGGTTACCTTTAGTGCATCAACTGTCGTCCGAAAAAGCAGCCGGTAACCTGCCCAGTGTGGAAACCCTCCGTGCAGAAACACAGGTAGCAACCACTGAAAATGAAGTTATAGTTCGTAATTCCACCTATAGGAGTCAACGACTTCAAGATAGTGGCGTATATTTGCTCTTGAGTGGTGACGAACGCTACTACTTGCTACCCACCTACCGAAATCGAAACCAAAGTCGAAAACAATTGTTTTTCCATCAACAATACTTTAGTCCGGGTTTTCATTCCGAACATTCCTACGACGTTTTAGAGATTAAACCTGGAAAATATGCTTACGGCTTAGTACTTCAGAAAGGTGATAGCACTGGATTGATAATGTACCCCGACACGTTGATTGTCCCAGAATATACCCGATCTCCACGAATTGAAACCAACTGGTAACTGTCGTGAGCGACCGACATTGCTCCAAACCTATTTATGAACGCTAGTGTATTAGACAAACAAAAAACGAGTAGCTATCTTATCCAGTTGGACGGCCTGCGTTTCATCGCCATAGCACTGGTATTGGTCGATCACTTTACGGCTGCGATCAACAAAATCCCCATGGGACCGTTAGGGGTAAATCTTTTTTTTGTGCTTAGCGGTTTTCTTATCACCCGGATTCTTATTAACAGCCGAGAGAAATTCAAGAATAACCCCCAAGGGTTCAAAGGCTATTTCAGGCGATTTTTCATACGCAGAAGTCTGAGGATTTTCCCAGTTTATTATCTCTGTATATTTCTATTATTCGTCTTTAACGTTCCGCCAGTTCGCGAAAAACTACCCTGGTTCCTTACCTATACTTCCAACATTTACATGGCGATCAACCAAACCTGGATGGGGGTGGTCGATCATTTTTGGTCCTTATCTGTGGAGGAGCAATTCTATATTTTGTTTCCTCTGGTCATCTTTTTTACGCCCAAGCGATGGTTTGTTACGGTGTTTATCAGCATGCTGATAATTAGCCTCTTATTTCGGGCATACTTCTTTTTCGCCGGTTATAGCTGGATCGTCAATTATGTGTCGATGCCGGCTTGTTTGGATTCATTTGGACTGGGGGCACTCATGGCTTGGTTGCTCCTTTTTAGGCCTCATTTATATTCCCGTATCTTCCGAAACAGCATAGGTGTAATCGCGGGACTACTCCTGTGGATTGTTGTAGTTTATTGGTCAAAAAGTTTTGATCAACCCAAGAATTTTGCGACGGATGTCGTTGAAAGACTCGCTGGCTCCATTTTTTGCTTTTTTCTAATTGGAAAAGGGGTGCTGGGTTACCAAGGATGGATGAAACTGTTTTTGGAAAACCGGGTAGTTCTCTATTTAGGGAAAATCAGTTATGGTCTTTATGCCTACCACAATTTGGTCTATAATCACTACCATAGCCCTCCTACACACCCCACCTTACGTGTCTTACGCAAGATTGAAACCTATCTGCCCGCCATGGCCAATAACCTGCTTCTTGAGTCACTGTATTTCTTTACCATTACGGTAGCCGTAGCTTCCTTGTCGTGGTATATTATGGAGAAACCGATCAATGCTTTGAAAGATAAATGGACCTAATACTCAAAGGATACGTAAAGCATTGGCAAATCAGGATATTCTGTGTATTTTTGACCGCTGAAAAAATATACTAATTTCTCCCTTTCATGTCTTTTTTTTTAAGTATCGTAATGCCTGCTTACAACGAAGAGGAATGCATAGAGCAGGTGGTTGAGAGTTGGACTAACTTCTTAAAGCAAAAATTCCCTGGTGAAAAGACAACCTTAATCGTGATCAACGACGGTTCAAAAGACAAAACCGGAGAAATCCTCGACAAGATCAAAGTAAATAACAGTCATCTGACCGTGGTGCACCAAAAAAATGGCGGACATGGTAATGCTGTGGTTAACGGATATAAAAAAGCACTCGAACTAGGTTCTGAATACGTTTTTCAAACCGATAGCGACGATCAATTTGTCACCGACGATTTCGACAAATTGTGGCAGAAACGTCATCAATCTGAATTTATTTTGGGATACCGGGAGGTTCGCCATGACGCTAAAGTCCGATTGTTTATCACCCGCTTTCTGCGAAGCACCATTTCAATGGTCTATGGTACCTTTATCTTGGATAGTAATATTCCCTTTCGCTTGATCAAAGGTTCATTTTTGAAAAAATTGATGGATCAATTACCCGATCCCGCCCCTTTTGCTCCCAATATATTTCTGGCTATCATGGCGAAAAAATCAGGTCAGGAATTATTTGATATCCCTATTACTCACCGGGAACGCGTTTCAGGAACCGTGTCAATCGTAAAATGGAACCTTTGGAAGGTATGCATCCGTAGTTTTAAAGAGCTACTGAATTTCAGGCTGGAACTCAACAACAAAATCAGAGCCATAAAAGCAGCCTAACCAAGTCCCTAGACAGGTGGTTAGATGGTTATTTGATGGTCAGAATGCGTTCAATTTTTAGCCCCTAAGCATGTGTCCTTCATAAAACGCTATCTCTTCCTCATATTCACGCTTTTAGCGGCATTTTTGGTGTACCGATGGTTCGCCCATAAGCCCTCTGAAGTGTGGAGATATATTCCAAATTCGGCCTCAGTAGTCATATCTTCAGACTTATTGCAGGAGAACCCAGAAACCGATTCCCTCTCCAACCAGTATCTAGATCTCCCCTTTGTGCACCAAGCAAAGGGTACACTGACGTTGATGAAATGGTTCAACGAAGATCCTGATCAGATTTATACCTTCTTGAAAGGGAAGACAATCACCTATGCTTTTTATCCTTTAACGGGAGGCAAAATGGGCATAGTCATGTACCTTCCGGTCCAAAATGAAATTGAAAAAAAATGGCTCGAAAATCCCAAAAACAGCTCTTTGAGGGTAAGCACGCATAATTTTCAAGGCCACTATATTACCGATATATCCAATGAGAAATCGGAAAACTTGTTCTCCTATTTGTTGAAAAACAATTACTTAATTATTAGTCAATACGGGGTTTTAATCGAAGATGCTATTCGGTTTGCCGAATCAGGAAAATCAAAAAACCTCGCAGATAACTATGAAATCATAGCCGAAGGAGAGAAAGGATTATCCCTATTTTTCCACGGAAAAGCCGGGAGAAATTTTGTTTTCCAATCACCCTTAAATGCCAATGTCCGAGGCTTTTTCGACCTTCTACCCGAACCTATCAACTTCAAGCTGGAATCTCGCAGTTCCGAAACGCAAATTTCGCTGTTATCGGACGAAACCAAAGTCAAAGACGAAACCTACCCTACCTTAGTGGGCAACAATGAAGGTACGCTTTTCGAGGCTACGGAATATATATCGCAACGCACCATACACCTCATCCGCCTTTCAGCACGTCATGCCGATCGATTCCAGTCTAACTATAAGAAATGGCTGAATAGTCGACGCTCGATTCTAGCTGGATCAAAATTCGAAAAAAAACTGGCTGAGGCACAAAAAAACTTTTTGGGGGAAATTGAAAATGAAGTTATTCTGTGCTTGAATGAAAACTCGGAAAATGAACATGCTAACAAAGTGCTATTAATCCGATATGGAGACGTACAAAAAGCACGTCCGTTTTTGGAGGCGATCGCCGACGATGCCGGTACTCTGGAACGCTTTCACGGCTATCCGATCTACACCATCCCCATTAATGAATGGATGGAAGCTTTATTTGGTCCGTTGTTCAGAGGGTTCCAAGCCTCCTATATCACCTATTTAGATCCATATTTAGTGGTGGGAAACAGCCCGCTGGCCTTACAAGCGTATTTAAACGATTACGAAAATCACTTCACCTGGAAATATTCGGCGCATTTGGATAACACTGTTTTCCAAAAAATTGAAAAAGCCCAATTATTCCTCGTTTCTAATATCAATAAAGTGCGGGCAACCTCCGCTAATAAAAAAAATGCCCTACGTACCACCTATGACGATATATCTTCCGCAATCGTGGGGTATGAGATAGATTCAAAACGTGCCAAAATCAATCTAAATATCAACTTTAATGCGGCATCGAAGGAAAGTGGCTCCTTGGAATTACTTTCAGAAATAAATTTTCCAGGCCAGCGCATAGCCGGATTTACAGTAACGGCGAACTCGTTACTAGGACAATCTAGCCTTTTAATCAGCAATCATCTAAACGAGCTTGTTGAATACAACAGTAGTAACCAATATGCAGGAAAGGTAATTGCGCGTTTGAATCAACCCATCCAGGGGCGAAGCTTTAATGCTGACTTTTTAAATATCGGTCGTCCGCAGAATATTGTCAGCACAGCTTCCAATTTGTATGTGATCGATGAAGATGAAAATGGTCTGATTACCCTGCTTTCCGATCCGGCCATCGAACCTATCCAATCTATGTATAGGATGAAGCATTCCCGTGAAAACGGTGCCCATTTTGTACTTAAAAGTCCGAGCCAAAATTTATATGCTTGGCATCAAGTTCACCAACCTCCCAAACGAATCAATCCGAGGACGCCACTGGATGACGTATTAAATCCAGTCATCTCTTTCTCCGAAAACGAGAACATCCAATATTTGATAACCCAGAAAAATGGTAAAGTCGTGATATTGGATGAGCAGGGGCAAATGAAACCAGGTTTTCCAGTCGATTTACTTACTCGTATCAGTGGCTCCTTTGCTACGCAGCAAATAGGCAACCAATTGGTTCTGAGCGGTGTAACCCATCAAGGTATGTTTGTCAAAATAGCCCCCTCGGGTGAGATAATTGAACGTAAACAACTATTGCTTCCAGAGAGTGGAAGTGTTTTTAGAACCTTATTTGACGCTAATTTACAGGACTGGATTTTACTTCGTCAAACCCCGACCCGGGCGGCATTACTGGATAAAGAGGGGAACGAAATTTTTGAAATAATAGGACTTCGGCCCAATTTCAAAATTCAATATCATTATTTTGGAAGCGAAAATCGTTTTATTACCGTAGTTTCTGGAAACATGGCGTCCATTTTCGACTTTAATGGAAATCGTGTGGGGGATCGCCCCATTCCTTGTGATGGGATGATTGATTTGACTTTTCACGCGGTAGACCGGATATTAAATATTTTTAACCAGGTAACCGGTAAGATTCAGATTTGGTCAATTAAGTTACCATGAAAATGTTGCGAATTGCCGTATTGATCGTATTTGGAGGAATTTGGCTCCTCGGTGTCTCCGATTACGAAAAGGTTTTCCCTTATCTTTATCGGTGGGGTTTAATTGAGGATGAATATCGATACGGCGACCTCTTTAATCTTTCAAAACTACCTCAGTTTAAGGAAGAGATGGTAAAATGCACCACCCCTTTTCCCTTGGAAAAAAAATCAGATCGTCCGCTGCACCTCTATGCCTTGGGAGACAGTTTTCTGGAACCCCAACGGATCGATAGTTCCGATTTTATTGCCGACGCATTCCATTTCGTGAAATGGGATAATTATTTACATTTTAATCTCGACACATCTGCCCTCAATGTCGTTTTAATCGAAAGCATTGAGCGACATTTACGCCAACATTTCGAAACCCCGGTCGATCATTATTTCGTACCCGACTCGGTTACTTATGTTCGTAAATGGAAAGATATGCGGTGGATGTCTCGACTGGATGACTTTTTCCGGTCAAGTAGAGCGGAGGATCAACTGAGTCTTATTATATCGAGTAACCGCCTAGGAATTGCATTCAAGGAACTCAAATCTTCTTTAAATTTTAATTTGTTCGATCGTACGGAGAGTGGGGTAACAGTTTCTGACGACAAAAAGCATATCGTTTATTACCTAGATACCGATACTTTGAATTATCCCATCACCTCGGGGTTCGCTAAAATCAGTGATTCAAGAATCGATTCCGTAGTGAATGCTATTAATCAAACGGCTACCCAATTGAAAGCCATGGGTTTTGATCACTTGATTATTTCCATTATTCCCAATAAGTCCACCATTCTCATGCCTGATTATGGCACCTACAATCACCTCGTGGAAAGGATCCAATCACATCCGGATCTTTCGACGCCCTTCGTTAGCATTATCAATGAATATAGGGCACTGGGTGAAAAATCATTTCTTCACAGTGACTCGCATTGGACTTGCGAGGGGCGGGCTATTTGGGTAAAAAAGACCAATGAGCTATTACAGCACTTGCTCGACGACCCCGAAAACCTGCCGCCCGACTGTATGGCACCGGGTTCTACCAGGAATCTACTGAAGGCTTCAATGTAACCGATTAGCGTACCGATCCTTTTTCCCGGGTAGGAAAATCAGCTGGTACTTTCTGTGTAACTTTCCCACTGGCCGCCCACTCGGTCCCACGTTGGAGAGTAACGATAAAGCCAACACATCGCTGCGAGTAATTTTCATGCCCTAAAGTGGTGTGAAATACCCTTCCCTTGCCGTATTGAATCGTCATAAGTACAGGTTCATGCCGACCCGACCCCTTCGTTTCAGGAGCCGACCAAGCAGTAGCCAATACAGTAACATTTTTTGCAGGTCCTCGTAATCGGTCGTATAATTCGTCTTTCTGATGTAACCATTCTTCAGGCAAACCCTTCATAATCGGGTGTTTGGGGGCACGAGTTTTTACGATGTATTCATGCTGTACCCCATGACTTCCCCCTTTGCCTTTGGACGTATCGTAAACAAATTCGCCTTTACCTTCGTCAAAATACAAATATGGTCCTGATTTTTCATCACGTCCTTCCCACCCCCCTATACCGATCATCAAATTGTAGGCTTCCCACTTTGGAAACGCATTATCGGCAGCATGTACAACCACAAATCCCCCTCCGTCGGCCACAAACTTTTCAAAGGCGGCATTGACTGATTCAGGCCAGGGTTCACCATTATAATTAGATAAAACCACATCGTAAGAACTGAAGTCGGGCTGAAATGATGAAATATCGCCTCCCGCAGGTGGCGTGGTTACAATGTCGACCTTGAAAAGCCCGGTCTCTTCTAAAACAGATTTCATGAATTCAGAACCTTCGAACATGTTCCTATGGTTATTTTGCCCATCAATTAACAAGACCTGATACACCTTCTTACCGGGGCTTGCCGTAGCCAATGTAACCAGCAAAACACCAAACAATAGGAAACCTAAACGGAATAATTTGCTCATCTGTGTTGTTTTATAATTGTAAGATCTAAGCCATTGAAAATTAATATCTATTCTCGATCTGAACTAAATAGCTCCTCGATAACCTCCCGAACTAAGTCTGCTTCATAACCCTTTGCCCATGCATATCGCATCAACTTGTCGGCTAATACTCGCTTATCGGAGATATTCGTTTGAAGCTGTGAATACTTCTTTTCTAAAAGTCTTTGTAACCCCTCTTTATAATCAACCTCATCAATCTCTTTCATCCCTTCATGGATATTGGTAGCACTGACCCCTTTACGCTGGAGCTCCATCTTAATTTTCCTCCTTCCCCATTTTTTTATCCTATGTTTCCCACCCGCATAGGTTTTAGCAAACCGTTCTTCGCTCAGGTAATTTTCGACAATTAATTCTGAGATGATTTCGTCGGCCTCCACACCCCAAACATTCCACTTGCGAAGTCGGTCCCGCACCTCCTGATGACTGCGTTCCTGGTAACTGCAATAGGCTGCTGCTTTGTTGAAGATCGTTCTATCCATTGCAATAAGAGATTCGATTTACCCCGGAAATTGACTACTTTGCAGAACAAATATAAATCACCCCGTAGTTTTTCCTTGAAATAAAAACCTGGTCGTTAAATGACACGTCCTACTATGAACCGCAGAAACTGGCTAAAAGCATCTATACCTTTACTCACAGCGGCCACAACTGAATTTAACACCCAAAATAAGCCCTATATTCGATTTATCGTAGCTTCAGACGGGCACTATGGTCAAGCGAACACTCCCTTCGAAACCTATCATAGGGATTTCGTTAAATGGATTAACCTCGAGAAATTCCAACGTGGACTCGACTTCGTCATCCTAAACGGGGATCTGATTCACGATGACCCGACCTTACTTTACGATTTTCGAAACTCCCTAAAACCCCTACAAGTCCCCTACTTCGTAGTTCGTGGTAATCACGACCGCGTAGCTTTAGATGTTTGGAAAAGCACATGGGGATATGACACTAACTACAGTTTTACCCGTGGAGACTTTGCCTTTATATTGGTCGATACCTCCAACGAACAGGGAAAATACGTTTGCCCAGACCTCAACTGGGTTCGAAGTGCGTTGGATCAATATAAATCATCAAAAGGGATTTATCTTTTCATGCATATCACCCCGAAAACCTGGACTACCCACGGTATAGACTGCCCCGAAATACGCGAATTGTTTAGTAATACGCCAAATTTGAAAGGGATTTTCCACGGTCATGATCACGACCAAGACGCTGTAAAGACCGAAGGAGGTAAACCTTATTTCTTCGATGGTCACTTTGGGGGTAGTTGGGGAACGACTTATCGAGGTTATCGCGTGGTCGAAATAAACGAAGATGGGAGCTGGGTCACCTATCAATACAATGCATCAGCGGAACCGCGCCTCAATACGTTTGAGGGAAAATAAGGACTGCATTTTTCATTCATAGTGGGGTGGATAATGATATTGAGAGCTTAAACCTTACACCCATAGTACAAATACACTAGTTAGCGGTAATAGTATAAACTTGGCTACCTGGAATGGGTAGCATGGATAAACACGTCTATTGTCTCTGTACGAACCATGATTTCTTTTCGCTCCAAAACCCAGGTCAGAAATTTCATTCTGTCATTTTGTTTTTACGTTATTTCACATGCTCTTTTCGCAGAATCTTATCATTCTTATAAAGCTGCCACCCTGGTTGATCTAAGTGATAAAAGTGAAGTTGAAGCCACGGTAGTACAGTTATTACAGGAAGAAATTTATAAGCGAACAATTATTCCTTTAGCTACCGATCCAACCGCTAAAGGTTTGAAAATCGTTATTGGAACCCGTTCGAGCCTTCAGAATCACCCCACTTATCTTAAACTAATTTCCGACAACAGTGCCACCGTAGCCGACGGGTTTTCGATCATCTATTCGCCAAAAGAAAGTGGTGATCCTTTTGTATTAATTGCCGGTGACGATACACGGGGATTGCTGTTCGGTGCAGGTTACCTGTTACGAAAAAGCCGTCTGCGCACTCATTCGATCGAAATCCCTGCATCTCTATCGACACGATCGGCTCCTGTGGTTGCCCTCCGCGGACATCAATTAGGATACCGTCCGAAAGTAAATTCCTACGATGGTTTTACAGTTGCCATGTGGGAACAATACATTAGGGACCTTGCCGTATTTGGCACCAATGCCTTCGAACTGATGCCCCCGTTTACAGACGATGCTTCCCACAGTCCGATGTTTCCACTCCCTCAAAAGGATATGTTAGTGGAAATGAGTAGGATCCTAAAAAAATATGGGCTGGATGTATGGATGTGGTATCCGCTCATGCATGGTAACTACCAAAATGAATCCGTTGCCCAAAAGTCACTCGCAGAAAACGATTCAATTTTTAAAAGCATTCCTAAGCTCAACGCTGTTTTCGTGCCAGGAGGGGATCCTGGAAAACAAAGACCCGATGTGTTTTTCAAACACCTCCAACGTAAGCTGAAGGTCTTGCATAAATACCACCCCAATGCGGAAGTCTGGATGTCCCCCCAGGGATATAGCGACGAATGGATCAAGCAATTCATTCAAATAATGAATCAAAAACCGTCATGGTTAACGGGGATTGTACACGGACCATGGACACGCATGGATGTAGACTCACTGCGGAAAATTGTTCCTGTCGAATACCCTATTCGCCGTTACCCCGATATCACCCACACCATCGATGCGCAATATTATGTTCCCGATTGGGACTTTGCTTATACGGTCACGCAAAATAGAGAGCCGATCAATCCCCGTCCCGTGGATCAGCAAACAGTTTTTCACTCGGTAAAACTGGAAAATTTCAAAGGATTTATTACCTATTCAGAAGGGGTTAACGACGATGTCAACAAAGTGGTTTGGAGCGGATTAGGTTGGAATCCTGAAGCCGACTTAATGGATATCTTGAGAGACTACAGTCGGTTTTTCATAGGAGCTGATTATGCTGATGACTTTGCTCAAGGGTTACTAGCCTTGGAGAAAAACTGGCGCGGTCCGCTACTCACCAATCAAGCCGTATATACACACCATGCTATGTTCCAGGAAATGGAAAAAAAGGCGTCGCCTCAGGTGAGACTGAATTGGCGTTTTCAACTAGCACTTTACCGTTCTTACTACGACGCATATACCCGTAGTCGATTGATTTATGAAAAACATTTGGAGGACAAGGCAATGGCGATCCTACGACAAGCCAATATCCTCGGATCGGAACAGGCGATCGACCAAGCTAAAAAGATTCTCCAACAGTCTTCCGATCGGGTATCTCCGGACTGGAGGCAACGAACCTACGAGCTTGCTGAAGCCTTATTTCAGAGCATTCGTATGCAGTTAAGTGTCACTAAATACTTTGCCATCGATACAATACGTGGTGGAAATTTGGATCTTATCGACTCTCCACTGAATAATCGTTATTGGCTGGAAGATCAGTTCAAGCAAATTGAAAAACTTGAAACAGAAGCGCAACGATTAGCAGCCATCGATCAAATCGTCAATTGGGAAAACCCGGGGCCTGGGGGCTATTACGATGATCTGGGCGACCCCAGTAATCAGCCCCACATCGTAATAAACGGCAACTACGCCAAAGATCCCAATTCGTTTCACTCGGCATTCGCGGGACTACCCGGCGGGTACAGTTTGGAAATAGGCCGAATTCAGAAATGGAGAACCTCGTGGAAAACTTATATGCAGACGATTTACGGGCTCCCCTTGGAACTGCGATATGAAAATTTAGATCCTAATGCACAATACGAAGTAAGGGTTGTGTACATTGAAGATATCGAAATCCGACTAACCGCCAATGAGGGGATTGTCGTGCACGATTATTTAATGCCTGACTTTCATCCACGACCCCTCACATTTGACATACCAGTAGAAGCCACTCGCAAGGGTACACTTTCGTTAAAATGGAACATCGATGCCAATGGGGACGGCCCCGGAAGAGGGTGCTCTGTTGCCGAGGTATGGTTGGTGAAAAAACAAAAGTATTAGGTACAAGTTCCTGAGATTAAAAAGGTTGTGGTCGACAGTAGAAAATTTTAGAAGTTGCTTTTATTTGTGACTATATCATCACTTAATCATAATAATTTTGTAAAATTTTCCAATTCAACCATTTCATTGGAAAATGGTCTGCTTCCGAAATCATACCGACCAAGAACTTATCCACTCGCTGAAGCAGGGTGAAGAAGGGGCTTTTGACGAAATTTACCATCGCTATTGGCAGATTCTGTTCAATGAAGCCCAAAAAAGACTCGGAGATCTCGGTCTTTCGGAAGAAATCGTCCAAGATGTCTTTATAGATCTTTGGACGAATCGAGAGCAAAAAACTATTGAATCGCTTTACCCTTACCTTTTTACGGCTGTTCGTTACAAGGTTTTTATGATTTATAAAAAACAGAAACGACTGCCCCGGTTTGAAGAGCCTTTGGAACATATCGCATTTACCAACGAAGATGCCGATGCACCCTATTTCCTAAAGGATTTACTTTCTGGGATACATGCGTGGCTAACAATGCAACCGGAAAAGCGTCGAGAAATATTTCGCTTGAGGTATATCGAAGAATTTTCGACGAAAGAAATCGCTGAAGAACTAAACCTCTCCCAAAAAACCGTTCAAAACCAACTCTTAATTGGTCAGGGAAGCTTACGAGAAGCCGTCTCAAAACTGCTGATCTTATTCACGGCTGCCCTAATTGGATAAGTTAATGTCCTATCACGGATCATCCTACCTAAACTCATATATGGGACGGAATACGATCGGCAACATTTGCTTGATACACAGACCGTTAACTACTTTGACTCGTCCTAAATAAGGCTACAATTTGCTTTACAATCCTGGATAAGATTGACACTTTTGAGTTAGTACTGTAATTGGTTGACAAAGTTGAGTATTAAGGCTGATCCGATTCTGTCACGACGGTCAAGCGTCAGCCCTTAGGTTATGAATTATTTAAAAAAAGCAATCACCGCTTGGGAGAAATTTCTAAAAAAATATACTGTATAAGAAAGCAACTGACAGTTCGATGTTAGAACCAAAGCGAAATGAACTTCAAAAACTGGTCGAAAAGTACTTAAGGGGCGAGGCTACGCCTGAAGAGCGCCTGGCCCTGGAACGGTATTATCAGTTATTTGAAAGCGCACCCGAGGTCACTGAACTCCTCTCAGATGATCAGTTGGTAGCATTGGGCGACCGGATGAAGGATAAAATCACGTCTCAGATCCACAGCCATAAACGACCGTTCTATAGTAACTATTTTTTCCGTGCGGCTGCCATCGTCACAGTTCTTTTAGGCTCCATTTGGTTGGTTCGACTTAACACTAGTAACGAACTAATACTCAAAGAGCCGATTGCGCAGGTACAACGGGCTGATGCCAGTGTCAATCGTTTCCTAACCTTACCCGACGGAAGCACCGTCGTCCTTCACAAGGGCAGCACCTTGGAGTTAGCCCAGGGTTTCAATGAAGAATCGCGTACGGTCTACCTATCCGGAGAAGCTTATTTTGATGTTTTTCACAATCCGCAATCGCCTTTTATCATCCGGACGGGTAAGTTGAAGACCACCGTTCTTGGCACAGCTTTCACGATCAAGGCCTGGCCTAACCAAAAAGATATTACAGTAAGTGTTAGTCGGGGAAAGGTGCAGGTCGAAGACGATCAAAAACTTATTGCGGTACTCACTAACGACAAACAAGTTACCTACCATATCGACTCTGATCAGTCGGATGAAATACATATTCCAGCTGATCAATCGACGGCCTGGATACAACAGGATATGACTTTTGACGATATACCTTTTGGAGAATTGGCCAGGCGCCTCTCCAAGCGATACGGGGTCGAGATTCGATTTAAGAACAGTGAACTTGAACAATGTCTAATAACGGGACGATTTTCAGGAACTGAAACGCTGGACGAAGTAATGCGAACCTTGACACTTACCAGTAATACCCGTTTCTCCGAAGTAGATGACGAGATTTTGATCGAAGGGGACAAGTGTTATTAAAAAAAGAACTTTTCTAAACTCTGATGCTAATGACGAAACAACCGTTCAAGCGGGGACCTTAGGACGTGGTTCCACCCCGCAAAAAAAACTCCCCCTGCCCTGGAAAGCGATGAGGAGTTCCGTTAAAAAATTTATTGGTAAACTTTTTAAACAGCACAAAGAATGCAAAAA